>FWPV01007039.1_pt1 | contig 20867 bp, 36 predicted proteins | sample 2228371 | NCBI WGS metagenome assembly FWPV01 (sample SAMEA103939776, study PRJEB20133) | metagenome | reverse complement strand
AAAATATGTCAGCGAAAAAGATACTTAAAAAAAAGAAAAAAAAATTAATCATCAAAAAAAATAGTAAATCACAAGGAAAAATTCAAGCTCAGGTTTATAATATCCAAGGTAAAGTTATTGGCAGCATCTCATTAGCAAAGGAAATTTTTGCCTCTGAAGTTAATCCAAATCTTTTAGCTCAAGCAACAAGAATATATTTAGCCAATAGAAGAAAGGGAACCCATTGCGTTAAGACTAGGGCGCAGGTATCAGGTTCGACTCGAAAAATATACCGTCAGAAAGGAACAGGAAGAGCGCGACATGGAGATATTAAAGCACCGATATTTATCGGTGGGGGTGTTGCCCACGGTCCAAAGCCAAAAGATTATTCTTTGAAATTACCTGTTAAAATGAGAAGACTTGCTCTTTTTAATGCTTTAACAGACAGATTTAAATCAGATCATTTAAGAATTATATCTGGACTTGAAAAAATTCCAGCAAAAACAAAAAGTATGGTCGATTTATTAACCAATTTTAAAGTTTATTCTATTAAAGATAAAAATCCGAGAAAAATTTTGATAGCACTAGCTGAGAAAAAAGACAATATAATTCTTTCCGCGAGAAATCTTGATTTCTTGACAATCAAACCAGCTAATTTATTAAACGCTTACGATTTATTGGCAAATCAGGAAGTATTTCTTACAAAAGAAGCAGTTGATAAACTTACAAATACTTTTCTCTCTAAAAAAAAGACAAGAGAAATAGAAGCAAAAGAGTCAAAAAAAGATCAAAATAAATTTAAAATTAGACAGAAGAAAAAAATTAATAATATTGATAATAAATGAGATTATTTTATAAAAAGTTCAAAAAGGAATAATTTTCTAATGGAAAAAAAATATTTAATCAAAAAAGCTGTAATTACGGAAAAATCATTAAAAGACGCAGCTAATGGAGTCTATACATTTGAAGTTTATCTTCATGCAAAGAAATTACAAATTAAAAAAGCAATAGAGAAAACTTTTTCTGTCAATGTAAAGACAATCTCAACATCAATAAGAAAAGGAAAGATAAAATCAGTAGGAAGAAAAAGAAAAAAAGTAAAAGAAAAAGATATAAAGATTGCTCGAGTTCGGCTTTTAAAAGATGAGAAAATTGATTTATTTGAAGTTTCATCGACAAAATGACAGATTTAATTAATAATAAACCAGAAAGAAAACTTATTTCAATCTTACCTAAAAGATCCGGAAGGGATAATTCCGGTCAAATATCTACTCGACATAAAGGAGGAAGACAAAAACGTTTTTATAGAAAAATAGATTTTAAGAGAGATAAGTATGGAGTTGTTGGTGAAGTAGTTGCATTTGAATATGATCCAAATCGAAATGTAAATATTGCCTTGATTCATTATCAAGATGGAGAAAAAAGATATATCTTAGCTCCTCTTAATCTCACAATAGGAGACAAAATTATATCGGGAGAAGATGTAGAAATTAGTATAGGAAATTGTTTACCCTTGAAAAACATTCCTATAGGAACATTTGTTCATAATATAGAATTGCGAAAAAAAGAGGGAGGAAAAATGATTAGAGGAGCTGGAACATATGCAACAATTTTAGCAAAAGGAGATGGCTTTGTTCATTTAAAGCTTCCTTCTGGAGAAATTAGAATGGTTAGAGATGATTGTTTTGCGACAGTTGGACAGTTAAGTAATATTGAGGCAAAAAACACTATAATTGGAAAAGCTGGTAGAGCAAGACTTTTAGGTAGGAGACCAACAGTAAGGGGAACAGCTCAAAATCCTCGTTCTCACCCTCATGGTGGAGGAGAAGGAAGAAGTGGAGAAGGGTTAAAGCATCCAAAAACACCTTGGGGTAAATTGGCCAGAGGAGGTAAGACTCGAAGGAAACATCGCTTTAGCGATAAATTAATTATTAAGAGACGAAATAAATAGAATAATTTTATGAGTAGAAGTTCCAAAAAAGGTCCATTTATAGACCAGAAATTATTAAAAAAAGTATTATTGCAAAAGAAAACAGGCCAAACTGTGCCTATAAAGACATGGTCAAGAGCTTGTCAGATACCACCAGAATTTGTGGGACATAGGTTTGCAATTCATAACGGAAAAAATTTCATAGAAATTTATGTTACAGAATCGATGGTAGGACATCGTTTAGGAGAATTTGCTCCAACAAGAACATTTAAAGGTCATGGTCAAGTAACAAAAAGAATTCTTGAGAAAACATAAGTTATTTAATTATATATGGAATCAGTCAGTTATATTAAATTTTTAAGAATATCAGATAAAAAAATTCGAGGCATAGCGCAGACGGTTGTAGGTTATAGTCCGCAGCAAGCAATTGACAAACTAATGTTAGTGGGAAATAAAGCAGCTAGGCTTTTATTAAAAGCTGTTATTAGCGCAAAGGCTAATTCAATAAATAATTTGAAGATGAATCAGGCTTTACTAAAAATAAAGTCAATAGAAATAGGTAAGGGGCCTTTTTATAAAAGATGGCAGCCGATCTCGCGAGGTCAAGTACATTCTATAAAAAAAAGAACCAGCCATATAAAGATAATTCTGTCTGATGAAGATACTAAGAAGAATAAAATTATAAAGAAAAAAGAGAAACAGATTATTAAGTCAAAAAAAAATTAAGACGATACAAAACAAATTAAAAAGAAAGGTATAAAATGGGACAAAAAATTAACCCAAAAGGTTTTCGTTTAGGAATAGTTTATACTTGGGATTCACGCTGGTTTTCCGAAGATAAAAATTATAAAAATTTTGTTTTAGAAGACGCAGAGATAAGAAAGTCTCTTTTGCAAAAATTACAGCCAGCTGGGGTTTGTCGAGTGGAGATAGAGCGTTCTATCAATAAAATTAATATTATTATTCATGTTGTTCGACCAGGAATGGTTATAGGTCGTGGAGGACAAGGATTGGAGGAAATAAAAAAGTTTATTTTGAATAGAATTTTGCTACTGAGGAAAAAGCAGAAATTATCAAATCAGAAAATCAATTTTAAGCTGGATCTAAGGGTGGAACCAGTCAAAGAGCCTTATTTGTCTGCTTATTTTGTAGCCAATCAAATAGCAGAACAATTGGCAAAAAGAATTCATCATAAAAGAGTAGTTAATTTTGCAATGGAGAAAGTAATGAGCAGTCAAAAAGCAAAAGGAGTAAAAGTAATACTTTCAGGAAGAATTGCTGGAGCTGAAATCGCCCGTCGGGAAACATACAAGATTGGATCTATTCCTTTATCTACTTTAAGAGAGGCAGTTGATTTTGCCGCAGTTCCAGCTTTGACAAAGTCAGGCTATATCGGGGTTAAAGTCTGGATTTGCAGAAAGTGAAGATGTAATTTTAACAAAGTATAATATGTTAGCACCAAAAAGAGCTAAATACAGAAAACAATTTAGGGGTACAATGAGAGGTAAATCGAGTCGAGGAACAGAGATTGTATTTGGAGAGTATGGATTAAAAGCATTATTTCCAGGTTGGATATCTGCAAAACAAATCGAAGCCGGAAGACGAGTGCTTACTCGTTATACTCAAAAAGGAGGTAGAGTGTGGATTCGGATTTTTCCTGATAAGCCAATAACAGATAAACCTCCAGAAGTTAGAATGGGAGGAGGAAAAGGAGACGTGGTAGATTATGTATCGGTTGTCCGCCCTGGAAAAATTATTTTTGAAATAGGAGGCATACCAGAGACGTTGGCATCCCAAGCTATGAAGATAGTTGCGAGTAAGTTGCCAATTAAAACAAAATTTATAAAAAGAAAGAAATAAAAAGATATGAAGAGGAAACAATTAAAGGAGCTCGATTTAAAATCTGATAGAGAATTAAAGGAAATATTGGATAAATTGACGATAGAGGTAAAAAAGTTATTAGTAAACAGAGCTTCGGGTAAATTAAAAAATGTTTCTTTAATTAGAGAGAAAAAAAAGGAAATTGCTCAGATTAAGACAAAATTTAGAGAAAGGGAGTTAAGTCAATTATGAAATATTTAACTGGAAAAGTCATTTCTACTAAAATGGCCAAGACAGTTGTTGTCGCCGTTGAGAGAAAGAGAATAAATTCTTTATACAAAAAAACTTTTATTAGGATTAAAAAGATAAAAGCTCATTGTGAAGATACAAAGGTAAAAGTAGGAGATATTGTGATGCTAGCTCCTCATAGGCCTTTTTCTAAAGAGAAACATTATCAAGTAATAAAAATAAAAAGGAAAGAAATATGATTTTTCTTCGTACGATAGTAAATGTGGCAGATAATACAGGAGCACAAAAACTTTCAATAATACAAGTTTTGGGTAAAGGCTTAAGAAAAGTTGCTTATATTGGTGATTTAGTAAATGCGGTAGTTAAAAAAGCGGATCCGATAGGAATGGTTAAGACACATGAAATTGTTAAAGCAGTAGTAGTGAGAACAAAGAAAGAAAAAAGAAGAAAAGACGGATCTTACATTCGTTTTGACGATAACGCAGTAGTGATTATTGATAATATTAAAGACAAAAATCCAAAAGGTACAAGGATTTTTGGCCCAATTGCTAGAGAATTAAAAGAATTAGGTTTTAATAAAATTGTATCTATGGCAAAAGAGGTTTACTGATAGTTTTTTGCCTATATAATTTTATGAAAATAAGAAAAGGAGATGAAGTAATAATAACATCAGGTAAAGACCTAGGTAAGAGAGGGAAGATAGAGAAGGTCTTTTTTAAAACAAATTCTGTTTTAATACCTGGTTTAAATATTTTTAAAAAGCACCTAAAAAAAAGGGACGAGAAACATCCGGGAGGAATAGTTGAATTTAGCAGACCGGTTCCAATTGCCAATATAGCGGTAATATGTCCTAAATGTGGTAAGCCAACAAGAATTGGTTTTCAAATGAAAGGAAAAGAAAAATTTAGAATTTGTAAAAAATGTAAGGGATTAATCTAAATATAAGACTTAATCTTATTGAAGTTAAAAAAATATTATGCAGTTATACGACTATTTTCATAAGGAAATAAAAAATAAATTAAAAAAAGATTTAAATATTGACAATATAATGAGGGTTCCACAATTGGTAAAAATCGTAGTCAATTGTGGATTGGGTGAGGCATTAGTTAATAAGAAAGTGATCAGCAACATGGAAAATCAACTGGCTATTATTTGTGGCCAGAAGGCTAAATATAATCTTTCCAGAAAAGATATTTCATCGTTTAAACTGCGGAAAGGTGAAGTAATTGGGTTAAAAGTGACTTTAAGAGGAAAAAGAATGTATAGTTTTTTTGAGAAATTAGTGAAAATTGTTTTACCTAGAATAAGAGATTTTCGCGGAGTACCGGAGGATAGTTTTGATAATAATGGAAATTATACCTTGGGTATTCGTGAACAAATTGTTTTTCCAGAGCTTGATTATAATCAGATAGATAAGATAAGAGGATTGGAGATTACTTTTGTGACGACAGCAAAAGATAAGAAGGAAGCGAAAAAGTTATTGGAATATTTAGGTATGCCATTTCAAAAATTGAATGTAAAAAAATGAAAAAAAAGATATTAATGATTTATTCTAGAAAATAATTTATTAATTAATAATAAAAAATGGCCAAAGTATCAGATATAGTTAAATTTCAAAAGAAACAAAAATATAAAATCAGACACCGTAACCGATGCTCAATTTGTGGCAGAAGCAGAGGTTATATGAGAAAATTTGGACTTTGTCGATTATGTTTCCGTGAAAAAGCACATAAAGGAGAACTACCAGGCGTAATGAAAGGAAGCTGGTAGAGTATTTATATATTTTAATAAAATTGACTATGTTTACTGATCCAATTGCTGATTATTTAATTAGAATAAAAAATGGCTATCTGGCAGGTAAAAGAATAATTATTGTTCCTCATTCCAAATATAAAGAAAGATTGGCAAAGTTATTGTCGAAAGAAGGATATTTAGGTCAGATAGAGATAGATAAAAAATCGATAAAAAAACCTAATATTTTGACTCATCTTATCTATGAGAAAAATAAAGCAAAAGTGACTAATATTCAAATAATAAGTAAAGCAAGTAGAAGAGTTTATATTAAAAAAGATCAGATTCCTATACTATTACGGGGAATAGGGATAGCAGTTTTATCGACCCCAGAAGGTATCATGACGGCTAAACAGGCATATAAAAAAGGAATAGGAGGAGAAGTTGTCTGTAAGATCTGGTAGTTTTTCAAAATAAACATTTAAAGTAAAATAATATGTCCAGAATAGGTGAAAAACCAATAAATATTATAGAAGGCGTATTAATAGAAATAGCGAATAATACAATTTATATCAAAGGTCCAAAAGGACAATTAGATATCAAGTTGCCGGATAATTTAATTGTCGTAAAAAATGATGATCAAATTCAATTAAAAAATAAGAATAAGAAGGATAAAAATTTACATGGATTATTTAGAAGTTTAATCTATAATGGAGTGGTTGGTGTGGCAAAAGGCTGGACTAAAACTTTAGAGTTGGTTGGAGTAGGTTATCGAGCAGAAACTACTGGCGATAAACTTACCCTCCATTTGGGATATTCACACCCGATAATATTCAATGCGCCGGAAAAGATCAGTTTTCAAGTTCAGGAAAATAAAATTATCGTCAGTGGGATAGATAAATATTTAGTTGGCGAGGTAGCTGCTAGAATTAGAAGGATTAAACCGCCGGAACCATATAAGGGAAAAGGAATAAAATATGAAGGAGAATTTATTAGGAGAAAGGCAGGAAAAGCCGCAAAAGCAGTCGGCGGAATAAGCGCTAAATAATTATGAAAAACAATAAAATAGACAGAAGAAAAAAAAGAAAATTGCGAATTAGAGTGAAAATAAAAGGCACTGCTCACAGACCTAGATTATCGATATTTAGATCTAATCGTTATATTTATGCCCAGATAATTGATGATCTTAAAGGTCAAACATTAGCGGCAGTGTGTGAAAAAGAGCTGTCGAAGGAGGGTAAAGTGATTAAAAATAAAACAGAAAGCGCCAGAGCATTAGGAAACTATTTAGCTGAGAAAGCAAAGAAATTGAAGTTAACACAGATAGTTTTTGATCGGAGCGGTTATCTTTATCACGGTAGAGTGAAAGCATTTGCAGATGGAATAAGAGAAGGAGGGCTGAAATATTAATAATAAATTTAAATAGATATGAACACAGAATTTGTGGAAAAAATAGTTCAGGTAAATAGAGTTTCAAAAAAAACAGCCGGTGGAAATAAGATTGGATTTTCTGTATTAGTGGTAGTGGGTGACAGGAAAGGCAGAGTGGGTGTCGGTTTGGGTAAAGCTGCAGACGTATCTTCTTCTATAAGAAAAGCCTCTGCATATGCTCAAAAACATTTAATTAAAGTTCCAATGAAAAAAACAACTATTACTCACGAAATTAGAGTTAAAAAAGGAGCTGCTATTGTCTATCTCAAGCCAGCTCCGGCTGGAACTGGAATTCGGGCTGGAGGAGCAGTAAGAGCTGTGGTAGAGGCGGCGGGGATAAAAGATATAGTATCGAAAATACTAGGTTCGGATAACAAAGCATCAAATGTTTATGCTACTTTTGAAGCATTAAAAAAATTAAAGGAGATATGATCAGTCTGCATTCTCTTACCAAAACGACTACTAGGAAAAAAAAGAGATTAGGTCAAGGTCATGGCAGTGGTAAAGGAAAAACAGGCGGGCGAGGTACCAAAGGTCAACTAGCCCGAGAAAAAAGTCCGGCCAGCACCGGAATTGGTGGAATATCATTAGTGAGAAGACTGCCTCTTTATAGAGGTAAATTCCGAAACAAACCAAAAATTTACAAACCAATACCAGTTAATATTAAATATTTAAATTTATTACCGAAAAATTCAGTAGTAGATATTGATCTTTTAGCTTCTTATCGTATTATTGATCTTGAACAGGCCAAAAAAAATGGAGTAAAAATTTTAGGTGAAGGAAATTTGTCAATACCTTTAATTGTAAAACTTCAGTGTTCTAAAGGGGCAAAGAAAAAGATTCAATCCGCAGGAGGTAGAGTGGAAAGATGAATAAATACTTAGATTCAATTCGTGCTGCTTTTAATACGCCTGAACTTAGACGAAAAATTATTTTTACCGCTTTTATTTTTTTTGTGTTTCGTGTTTTAGCTCACATACCAGTACCCGGGGTTGATTTACCTAAACTAAGATCATTTTTTTCCCAGAGTGAATTTCTAGGATTATTAGATATTTTTTCCGGCGGCACTTTAATAAATTTTTCAATTATGGCAGTTGGTTTAAATCCCTACATCAATGCTTCAATTATCCTTCAATTATTGACAGTCATTTTTCCTAAACTAGAAGAGCTTCAAAAAGAGGGAGAATACGGGCGTGAAAAAATAAACCAATATACCAGAATTTTGACTATTCCACTTGCCGGAGTACAGTCTTTTGGTATGTATGCTCTGTTGAAAAATCAGGGAATTATCGGTCAACTTTCGCCTTTAAGTCTTATTTCCATGATCAGCACTATGATAGCTGGCACTATTCTTTTAATGTGGTTTGGAGAGTTAATTTCCGAATATGGAATCGGTAACGGAATATCACTGCTTATTTTTGCCGGAATAGTAGGAAGACTGCCGGTAGTAATTGGACAAACTTTTACTATAGTTAATCAGGAATTTTTTATTAATTTAATAGTCTTTTTAGCAATAAGTTTTTTTGTAGTGGCAAGTATCGTTTTTATTAATGAAGCAGTCAGACAGGTTCCTGTTCATTATGCCAAAAGAGTCAGAGGTAATAAGATGTACGGAGGCGCCTCAACTTATATACCTTTAAGATTGAATCAAGCTGGAGTAATACCAATAATCTTTGCTGTATCTTTGGTTTTATTGCCTCAACTTTTAGGCAGATTTGTCCAGTATATCCCCAATCAAATTATTGCCAATATTGCCAAAACTATTGTTTATATATTTAATACTGGGGGATTAGTTTATAACGGAGTGTATTTTCTCTTGGTAATTGGATTTACCTATTTTTATACTGCGATTACTTTCAATCCGCAAAAGATTGCCGCAGAAATTCAGAAATATGGAGGTTTTATTCCCGGAATTAGACCGGGTTCTCCTACTGCTAATTACTTAAATTATATTCTAACAAGAATTACTCTAGCCGGTGCGATATTTTTAGGATTGATCGCTATTTTTCCTGCTATTATGAAACAAATTACAGGAATTAATACTTTAACAATCGGCGGAACAAGCATCTTAATTGTAGTTTCAGTCGTTTTAGAAACAGTTAAACAAATTGAGGCTCAACTTGTGATGAGAAGTTATGATGGATTTTTGAAAAAATAAAAGTTATATGCATTTAATTATTTATGGACCTGAAGGATCAGGAAAAGGCACCCAAGCAGAGAAATTAGGTAAATTTTTCAATCTGCCGGTATATACTTCTGGAGATTTAGTTCGGGAAGCAGCAGCCAAAAGTGATGATCGTCTTGGAAAAATATGCAGACAGGCATTAACATTAGGAAATTATGTGCCAGACGAAGAAATGTTTCTTCTTTGGAAGAAAAAATTAAAGTCAGCAATAAATAAGAAAGGATTTATTTTAGATGGTTTTCCTAGAAATATCAATCAGGCAAAATTTTTATTTAAAGAGATAGAAAAATATGACTATCAAATAGATAAAGTAATATATTTAAAAATCGGAGATGAGCAGTCGATAGAAAGACTAAGTAAAAGAAGTCGCAAATTATTTAAAGGAAGTAATTTATCACATGATACAAGACATAGAATCGTAAAAAGATTAACTATTTATCATCAACAAGAAAAAAAATTGCTAGATTTTTACAGGGAAAAAAACATTATTTTAGAAATAGACGCAAGTAAATCAATAGATCAGGTGTTTGAAGATATTCTCAAAGGATTAAAAAATTAGATTGATGGCTCAAGTAATAGTATTAGTAGGACTACCAGGTTCTGGAAAAAGCACCGCTTCTACTTATATCCAGAGAAAAAAAATACCAGTGATAAGGATGGGTTTTTTAACAGAGAAGTTATTAAAAAGAAATAAAATTCCCATTAATGAGCAAAATGAAAAGATTATAAGGACTAAACTTCGAAAAGATTTTGGAGCTGATGTTTATGCCAAAGCAGTATTTCCTGAAATAAAGAAGAAATTAGTAAAGCATAAGATTGTCGTAGTTGAAGGAATGCGAAGTTTGTCGGAATATAATTATTTTAAAAAAAAACTATTTTCAATCAAAATTATATTTATAAACTTAGACGTCAATATTTGTTATCACAGGCTTTATAGAAGAAAAGAACGTCCGTTAAAATTATCTGAGTTTAAAAATCGTTGTTTTGAAGAACAAAATTTGGGACTTCTTAAGTTTAAAAAAATGGCGCATTTTATTTTAGATAATAGTCTATCTAAAAGAGATCTTTATCAAAAGATAAATAAAATATTAGCAAGCGTAAATTTGATGTCCGAAAATAAATAATAAATGATATATCTTAAAAATCCTAGTGAAATAAAAAAGATGACCCAAGGAGGAAAGATTTTATCAGAAGTCTTGGACATTGTTTTGACAAATATAAAAAGCGGAATTAGATTAAGCCAGCTTGATGAACTTGCGGAAAGTGAGATAAGAAAAAGATCTGCCTTTCCTTCTTTTAAAAAAGTTAAAGGATATAAATGGAGTATCTGTAGTTGTGTAAATGAGGAAGTAGTTCATGGTATTCCTGATGATTACATGATAAGAAATAATGATATTGTTAGTATAGATTGTGGGGTTTACTATCTGGGATTTCATACCGATGCGGCATGGAGTATCAGAGTTAAAGAAAATTGTTCTTCTAATGATGAAGTCGATCTTTTTTTATCAACAGGTAAAAAAGCTCTATCTGAAGCTATAAAAAAAATACAGGTAGGAAACTATATTTATGATATCTCTTCTGCTATAGAAGAAATAGTAAAAGAAGCTGGTTATTCTCCAGTAAGAACATTAGTAGGTCATGGAATAGGAAAAAATCTTCATGAAGATCCAGAGGTACCTTGTTTCACAAGAGGTAAAAGAGAAAAAACAGCTGAAATAGTTCCTGGGATGGTATTAGCTGTAGAAATTATATATAATAAGGGTGGTTCAGATGTAATATATCAAGGTAATGATGGATGGACAATTGTCACTAAAGATGGTAAAATATCAGGACTTTTTGAAGCGACCGTGGCCGCCACAAACCACGGTTGTCTTGTTTTAACTCCATTTGGTAAATTTGGATAGAAATAGGAAAATCAAAGCAATAAAAATATAAATTTATGACACATCAGGGAACAGTAGAAATGATTGGACAGGTAATTGAAGCTCTGCCCAATACTATGTTTAGGGTCAAACTAACTGATGGAAATATTATTCTTTGCCATTTATCAGGAAAAATGCGGATAAATTATATTAAGATTTTACCTGGCGATCATGTAAGAGTAGAAATGACGCCTTACGACAAGCAAAGAGGAAGGATCATTTTTAGATTGAAATAGAAAATAATAAAAAATATGAAGGTGCAAGCTTCTGTTAAACCAAGATGTAATAAATGCAAAGTAGTAGCTCGTCGAAATAGAGTTTATATTGTCTGTGAAAATCCAAGACATAAACAAAGACAAGGTTAATAATAAAAATTTAGATAGGATAATTTAATAAAAAATTTTTTAAAAAAGGTAATACATATGGTTAGAATTGCTGGTGTAGATTTGCCAGATAACAAAAGATTAGATATCGGATTGACCTATATATATGGGATTGGTAGAAGCAACATAGCTTTGTTGCTGAAAAAAGCACAAGTAAATGGTGATAAAAAAATAAAAGATTTGACAGAAGAAGAAATAAATAGGATTCAAAAAATTATTGACAGAGATTTTAAAGTAGAAGGAGACCTTCGTACCGAAGTATCAGAGAATATAAAAAGATTAAAAGAAATAGGTAGTTATAGAGGTATTAGACATGCGAAGAATTTACCTACGCGAGGACAGCGAACAAGGACAAATGCAAGGACTAAAAGAGGTAAAAGACAGACAGTCGGAGCATTAAGAAAAGAAATGAGAGCAAAGTTAGAGCAAAAGCAATCGACAAAATCCAGTTAAATAAAAAAATCAATATGAAAAAAAAGAATATTTCAAAAAGAGTAGAAAAAGGCAGAATATATATTACTTCAACTTTTAACAATACCATCTCAACTATAACCGATGAAAAGGGAAATACTTTAGGATGGGGAACTTCAGGAAGTGTTGGTTTTAAAGGAACCAGAAAATCTACTCCATTTGCCGCCACAAGTGCAGTAGATCAAGCGGTACGAAAAGTCATTTCAGAATATGGATTAAAGAGTGTGGAAGTATATATAAAAGGACCCGGTGCTGGCAGAGATGCAGCACTTCGCGCCATTAAAAGTGCTGGATTGACTATCACTATGATAGCTGATATTACTCCTATTCCTCATAATGGAGTGAGACCAAAAAAGAAAAGGAGGGTGTAATTAAATTGCATTAACAATATGGCAAGATATCGAGGACCAAAAAATAGATTAGCTAGAAGAGAAGGTGTAGATTTAGGGCTAAAAACTTCGAGTAGCTCTTCTTATAGTGCACTTTTAAGAAGATTAAAAATCCCTCCCGGACAACACGGACAAAAAGGAAGGAAAAAAATATCAGATTATGGTCTTCAATTGAGAGAAAAACAAAAAGTTAAAAGAACCTATCAAGTTTTAGAGAAGCAATTTAAGAAATATTTTGATATAGCTAGTCGAGAAAAAGGAAATACAGGAGAAGCGCTACTAGTTTTACTTGAGAGAAGACTAGATAATTTACTCTATCGAGCTAATTTAGCACCGACGAGAATAGCTGCTAGGCAATACATCAACCATGGTCATGTAATAGTTGATGGGCATAAAGTAGACATTCCTTCATTTTTAGTGAAAGAAGGAATGGTTATTACTTATAAGCCAAAATTTCTTGAAAATCCTTTAATAAAAAAGATGTTAGAAAATAAGACTCCTAATTTGCCAAACTGGATAGAAAGGAAAGGACCAGTGATAAAAGTGGTAAGATTACCAAAAAGAGACGATATAACTGAAGATATAAATGAACAATTGATAATTGAATTCTATTCAAGGTAAAAAATAGTATCTAAAAATTTATAAAAAGGAGGTAAAATGATCGAACCAAATTTTACAATAAAAAAGGAAGCAGAAAAAGAAAATTATGGGAAATTTATTATTGAACCTCTTGATCAAGGGTATGGACATACTTTAGGAAACAGTCTAAGACGAGTATTGTTGACCTCATTAAAAGGAGCAGCAGTTACAAAAGTAAAAATAAATGGAATCAAACATCAATTTTCAACACTGCCTGGATTAAAAGAAGATATTATCCAATTAATTTTAAACATTAAAAAAATCCGTTTTAAAATGCACTCGGGTAAACCAGTAATTGCTCATTTATCAGTTAAAGGACCTAAAAAAATTTTTGCTAAGGAAATAGAATGTTCAGAAGCGGATATAGTCAATCCAGATTTATATTTAGGCGAGTTGACTTCTAGTAAGACCAAATTAAATATGGAGCTTACAATAGAAGCTGGTTATGGTTATATTACAGCAGATGAGTTCGAAGGAGACAAGGAAATCGGCGCAATTGTAATAGACGCTTTGTTTAGTCCTGTGGTCAGAGTCACATATAAAGTTGAGGCTACACGTGTAGGCAGAATGACAAACTTAGATAAGCTAATTTTAGAGATCTGGACTGATTCTACCATTACTGCAATGGAAGCATTAAAAGAAGCTGCCAAAATTTTGGTAGCTTATTTCGTACAAATATATGAACCAAAGGCAAAAACTACTGATAGTGTAGCAGTGACTCCAACAATTTCAGAAGAAATTTTGAAAATGACTCTTGAAGAGCTTGATTTACCAACAAGGATAGTTAATGCTTTGAAAAATGGTGGAATAGAAACAATAGGTCAGCTTTTAGGTACATCAAAAAAGGAATTGTTTAAAATAAAAAATTTAGGAATCAAATCGATAAATCATGTCGAAGAGGTATTACGGGAAAAAGGTATTGCTTTAAAAGTATAGTATTATCAAATAATATTTATACTATTTTCGTTTTATGAAACATAGAATATTTGGAAAAAAATTAAATAGAAATACAAAACAGCGTAAGGCGCTATTTAAAAGCTTGCTTCACGCACTGATTATTCATGAAAAAGTACAAACAACAGTGGCTCGAGCTAGAGCAATCAGACGTTTAGTTGAAAGAATTGTCACTTTAGCCAAAGATGGGTCGGTGGCAGCTTCTCGTCAGATTGCCGCTATTGTTAATAGAAAGGAATCAATTGAGAAATTAAACAAAGTAATCGTACCTAGATTTAAAAACAAGATCGGTGGCTATATTAGAATGATTAGGATAGATAAAAGAAAAGGTGATAACGCGGAGAGAGTGATATTACAATGGAGTGAGACAGGAGAGGAGAGAAAGTCAAAATCTGAAAAAATACCAGACAAGAGACAAGAGAAGAAAGAAATTAAAATTCAAAAAAAGCAATAAGAAAATATGGGATTCACAAAACCTACTAAATTGAAAGATATAAAAAGAGATTGGCATTTAATAGATGTAAAAGGAAAAATTTTGGGTCGTATTTCAACTAAAATAGCTTCTCTTTTAATGGGCAAATCAAAACCTTATTTCGCTACTAATTTAGATTGTGGAGACTATATAGTGGTTGTTAATGCTGAGAAAATAAGAGTTACAGGGAAAAAAGCAGAAAAGAAAATATATATGAATTATTCCGGTTATCCGGGAGGATTAAAAAAAAAGACATTTCTTCAGCTTATTAAGCAGAATCCTTGTCGTATTATTAAAGAATCTGTTCGCGGAATGCTTCCTCAAAACAAACTAAAAGATAAGATGCTAAAGAGACTGTTTATTTTCAAAGATGAAAATCATCCTTATCAGAATAAATTTTAATTTAACCAGGAGAATATGAAATAAAAAAGATTATATTACAAAAACATAAATTTAAATAAAAAAATATGCCGCGGATAAAAAAACAAAAAAACAGTTTAGACAAGTTGAAAATCGATAAAAATTCAAAAAAATTCCAAAAAAAATTATCAGACGATAAAAAATCTTCTTTTTATCAAGCAGTTGGTAGAAGAAAAGAGTCGACTGCCAGAGTCAAACTTTTTCTTGAGAGAGAAAATGATATAGTGATAAAAGACAAGAGAATTCCAACTGGAACAATATTAATAAATTATCGTCCAATAGAGGAATATTTTCCCGGGGAAATAAATAAAAAAATATATTTAGAACCATTTCGAGTTACCAACACTCTCGGTCGATTTACAGTTTCTGCTGTTATAGAAGGTGGTGGTTTGTCCGGTCAATTGGGTGCTTTCATTCATGGAGTATCTAGGGCGTTGGAAAAAGTAGATAAAGAGAAATACAGACCGATATTAAAAAAGAAAAGTTTTTTAACCCGCGATCCCAGGATGAAAGAAAGAAGAAAAGCTGGTTTAGCTCAAAAAGCAAGAGCAAAGAAACAATCTCCTAAAAGATAATTATTTTTTTTCTTCAGATATATTTTTTTAGCTTCTTAATTCTATTTATATGTTTGTCGGGGTAGTCAGGCTTGCACTGACGACCTCTCGCACCCCATGCGAGTGCGCTAGCTAACTGCGCCATACCCCGATCTCTATTGTATTTTATCACATGTTGTGGCAAAATGATGGAGATTAAAATCTCAATTTGCATTTCTTAATAACTTTCTGAAAGGAGAAAAAAATATGGCAATAAATCAAAAACTTCAGGCAATAAGACTGGCTATGGAACAAATTGAAAAGCAATATGGACGTGGTTCAATTATGAAATTGGGAGATCAGTCTTCCTCAAAGTTATCTGTTGAAGTTATTCCTACTGGAGCATTAGCCTTAGATATTGCTTTGGGTGCAGGTGGGGTGCCCAGAGGAAGAATTATAGAGATTTTTGGTCCAGAAGCTTCTGGAAAAACATCTGTGGCTCTTTCTATTATCGCAGAAGCTCAAAAAACTGGAGGAGTGGCAGCTTTTATTGATGCTGAACACGCTCTTGATCCTATTTGGGCAGAAAAAATAGGGGTCAAGTTAGATGATCTTTTGGTTTCACAACCAGATACGGGAGAACAAGCACTTGAGATTTCAGAAACATTAATTAGGTCCGGAGGAGTAGATGTGGTTGTAATCGATTCTGTGGCAGCCCTAGTTCCTAGGGCAGAAATTGAAGGAGAAATGGGAGATTCAATGGTGGGAGTTCAAGCACGGCTTATGTCACAAGCTCTTCGTAAGTTAACTGGAGTTATTTCCAAATCAAAAACATCGGCGATATTTACCAATCAATTACGACAAAAGATTGGAGTAATGTTTGGAAATCCTGAAACAACCCCTGGAGGTCTGGCTTTGAAGTTTTATGCTTCAATTCGAATGGATACCAGAAAGATAGAGACGCTTAAGGATGGAGATAGAGTAATAGGCAGTAGGCATAGAGTTAGAATAGTAAAAAATAAAATAGCACCACCATTCCGAATAGCGGAATTTGATATTTTAGAGAATGGCATTTCCAAAGAAACAGGTATTATCGATGTTGGTTTGGAATTAGGAGTATTGACCAAAGCAGGAGCATTTATTCGACATGGAGAAAAAATGCTAGGTCAAGGAAAAGAAGCGGTAAGAATTTTTCTTAGTGAAAACCCCAAAATTGCTCATGAGATACTGCAGGAAATTTGGAAGGCTTATAAATCAGGTCAAGTTAAAGAAAAAATATTAGGAAAAACAAAAAAAGAATAGCCGTAGACGGGTGCATACATGGATAAAGATGACAATTATTTTTATTTATTTAACTATGCTTTAAAGCTACTCTCTTTTAGACCCAGAAGTTATCAAGAATTAAAAAAAAAATTAGTCAACTACTCAAAAAAGAAAGATATTTCAAACCAAATAATTGAGAGTGTGATTGCTGATTTAGGCAGACGAAATTTAGTAAATGATGAGGCATTTGTCAAATGGTGGATAGAACAAAGACACGGTTATAAGCCGAAAGGCAGGAAAATCATTGAGGCCGAATTACTGGCAAAAGGTATAAAAAAAGATCTTATAATAAAGCTAATAAATGAAAAGTCCAACCCCAATGAAGAATATGAGTTAGCTTATAGTATTGCTAAGAAAAAAATTTCTAACTATAGAAGATTATCTTTAATAGATAGAAAAATAAAAATTAGTAATTTATTACATAGGAAAGGTTTTGAATGGGAAATTATCTATAGAGTAATTGACTCTTTAGTAGAAAAGTCATAAAATAGCAAATAATAGAATTATGAAGATGGTAAGAAAAGGGAAATAAAATGGTAAATAAAAATCAAGATAATTGTCAAATTAATATCAAAATACTATTTTTGACGCTAAGATAATAGCGTTCTTCTTAATAACCTTTTTCATCTTCATTATTCTCAAATTATTTAAGATAAAATTCAGAAAAAAAATAATAGAGGAGGAAAAATATGCTATCCGTTTTAAAAACCATTCTTACCAGATTAGAAAAAATTGAAAAGAAATTAGCCGAACAAGAAAGTGAAAAGTCAGATAAAAAATCTGTTACGAAAACAGTTTCTTCTCTTGATGATCAGAGTATAGTAAATAGAGCACAGCAGGAAGCTAGAAATATATTAATCGAGGCAAAAGACGAAGCCTTTAAAATAAAATCAAAAGCAGAGGAAGAAGTCAGAAAGATTCGGCAGGAATTGCTTGTTATCGAACAAAGATTGGCTTCAAAAGAAGACTCTATTGATCAAAAACTAGATCAATTAAACGACCGAGAAAAACAATTAGAACAAAAAGAAAGTGAAATTAACAAAAGATTATCAGATATAGAAAAGCTCAAAGCGGAGCTTATTGCTAAGTTGGAAAAAGTAGCGAAGTTAACTAGGGAGGAAGCAAAGAAATTAGTTTTATCAGCGGTAGAAGATAGATTAAAAGAAGATATAGCCAAAAAAATTAAAGAAGCAGAAACAATTGCTAAACAAGAAGCAGACAAGAAAGCCAGAGAAATACTAATTGACGCTATGCGTCACGGCGCAACCGAGTATGTTCCAGAATATACAGTTTCTACGATTAAAATTACCGACGAAGATTTTAAAGGAAGAATAATTGGTAAGGAAGGAAGAAATATACGAGCGTTTGAGATGGCAACAGGAGTAGATGTTGATTTAGATGAAGAGGGTGTAATTAGAATTTCTTCGTTTGATCCTGTTAGACGTGAAATAGCTCGTGTAGCTTTGGAGAAGTTAATTAGAGATGGAAGAATACAACCAGTAAGAATAGAAGAATTAGTAAAGTTAACGAAAAAAGATATTGAAAAAATTATGTTTACGGAAGGTGAAAAATTGTGTCATGCTGTGGGCGTATATAATATGCCGGCAGATTTAATTGCTCTGCTTGGTAAGTTTAAATATAGATTTTCTTATGGACAGAATATGATTTCTCATACTCTCGAAGAAACAAAAATTGGGATAGCTTTAGCGCACGAGCTTGGAGCAGATGTTAATGTTGTTAGATTAGGATGCTTGTTGCATGATATTGGAAAAGTAATTACAGACAAGGAAGGATCGCATGTTCAGCTTGGAGTAGAACTTTTGCGTAAATATAGCATACCTGATTTAGTAATTGATTGTGTTGCCGCTCATCATGAGGATGTACCATTTCCTTCTTTGGAAGCTACAATTGTATATATCGCTGATGCAATTTCTAGTTCTAGACCTGGAGCAAGGTATGAAGATATTGCCGAATATGTAGAAAGATTAAAGACTCTTGAAGAAGTGGCTTCATCTTTTGAGGGAGTAGAAAAAGCATACGCCCTTCAAGCTGGAAGGGAACTGAGGGTAATATTTGATCCAGGTAAGCTTGATGATGCTTCGGTAACAGTTACTAGTAAAAAAATTGCAGAAGAAATAGAAAAAAGATTCCCTACTTTTCCTGGACAAATAAAAGTTACCGCTATTAGGGAATTCAGAGTGATACAAACAGTCCATTAATTTTTCTAGAAAATCTTTATTAATATATCAATATAGAACTTAAAACCTCATAAAATAATCAGATTGGGGCTTGACAATAGGAAAAAAATCAACTACATTGTTAATCGCATTATTATTTCCTGCTAAACTCCTGCCCACACGATAATTCTAGGTAATAATCGTGGCTAAAGAAGGGGGTGAATAATTAAAAACATGACAAAAGCAGATTTAGTCGCCTATGTTGCCAAAAAGTCTCACTTGACTGCAAAAGCGGCAAAAGATGCAGTCAATGCTGTTTTTGGTGCTATTACCGATGCACTTAAAAAAGGTGACAAAATGGTAGTAACAGGATTTGGCACTTTTATGGTTCGTTCTCGAGCCGCCAGAAAAGGAAGAAATCCACAAACAGGTGCACCAATTAATATTCCAGCCAGAAAAACTCCTGGTTTTACTGCTGGGAAAGCTCTTAAAAAAGTTATTAAATAAAATTAAAGAAACACCACGTGGTGTATCTGTTAAATTATCAAGAAGAACTCTCAAAAGAAAAAGAGAGTTCTTCTTCGTTACTTCAGATCAATAGAAGTCTAGTGATATACTATAACCCACATGAGTATAATCTCAGTATCTAATTTAAAAAAATATTTTAAAGTTTACAAAAGATCTCCTGGGTTTTTTCCTTCAATTCGTTCAATTTTTAAGCGAAGATACGAAATGGTAAAAGCAGTCGATGATATATCTTTTAGCATCTCTCAAGGAGAATTGGTTGGTTTTATAGGACCAAATGGAGCTGGTAAGACCACTACATTAAAATGTCTTTCGGGACTTATTTATCCAACTTTTGGTAAAATTTCAGTTTTAGGATTTAATCCTTTTGAGAGAAATGCTAATTTCCTGAAACAAATAAGTTTGGTAATGGGACAAAAAACTCAACTCTGGTGGAATTTATCTCCTTTGGAGACTTTTCGCCTAAATAAAGAGATTTATGATATTAAAGAAAGAGAATATAAAAAAACATTAAATGATCTTTCTCAACTGCTAGAGGTGCAGGATTTATTGTCTTCTCCAGTTAGACAGCTATCCTTGGGTCAACGGATGAAAATGGAGCTTATTGCAGTATTGCTTCATAAACCTAAAGTACTATTTTTAGATGAACCTACTATTGGTCTTGATGTAGTAATGCAGAAAAAAATAAGAGATTTTATTTCTGAATATAACAGACGTTACAATTCCACTGTTCTTTTGACGAGCCATTATATGGCCGATGTTAAAGAACTGTGTAAAAGAGTGATTATTATAGATAGAGGAAAAATTATTTATGATGGATATTTATCTCAATTAGTGAAGAAATTTGCTAACTTTAAAAAAATTTCTCTTATATTTAATAGTCCCAAAATAGATTTAGATCGACTTAATCAGCTTGGTAAAATAAAATATTTTGATTTTCCTAAAGCAGAGATTATTGTGTCTCGGGAAAAAACCAAATCTATTGCGACAATATTACTTCATAAATTTCCTATCGAAGATTTGAATATCGAAGAACCGGAAATTGAAGAAGTAATTAGAACTGTTTTTAATAAAATAAGATGAGAAAGTATTTTTTAATCATTTCAAATTCTTTTCAGGAATATTTTGTTTATAGGTTGAATTTTATTCTTTGGCGAGTGAGAATGATTATTTCTATATTAATAAGCTTTTTTTTATGGCAAACTATTTATCAAACAAAAACTCAGGTATTTGGCTATAATCAGGAACAAATGCTTACTTATATTATTTTAATTACTTTTGTAGGTAGTACTGTTTTGGCTACTCAAACATTTAAAGTGGCAGAAGATATTAA
>FWPV01007036.1_pt1 | contig 20869 bp, 16 predicted proteins | sample 2228371 | NCBI WGS metagenome assembly FWPV01 (sample SAMEA103939776, study PRJEB20133) | metagenome | reverse complement strand
TGAAAGGCGCGGCAGCCGAGATAGGTCATGTCGGCACAGTGCTTCTTGGTCTCGATCATCGTCGCGTCTATGTCCAGGGTGAAGTCGTTCTGGTGGCTCCGGGCGATCACCTGCCGGGCGAGGAACTGATTGACCCGTTCGAGTCCGGCGAGCTGTCCTGGTCGTCTCAGCCATTGGCCGATGGCATCGGCCCCGGGCAGTCGGGTGAAACCACAGAGCTGGCGCAGACCTTCATCACGCTCGATCTCCCGGATGTCTTCCAGGGTCCGGCCACCGCCTGAGAGCATCAGGACGAGCGGCAGGACATACTCCTGGGGTTTGAAGCTGTGGCCGGAACCCGGTGCCGGCAGATTCTCCTTCTTTCTTAACAAGAATCCAAAATGCAATGTCGGAACTGGGGGACACTTGCGGGGTTGACTTCCCAGGATACCGGTCTAGAATTGGTCAGAATCCAGATGCCGCTGACAAGACACTTTGATATTTTCCGGAGCCGTAACTCCGGTTCCTAAGGAGGCCCAAGATGTCAGGACACTCCAAATGGTCAACCATCAAACATAAGAAGGGCAAGGCCGACGCGGCGCGTGGCCGGGCTTTTTCGAAGCTCATCAGGGAAATCACGACCGCGGCGAGAATCGGCGGCGGTGACCCGGCCGGAAACCCGCGGCTGCGCACCGCAATTGAATCGGCAAAGGCGATTAACATGCCTGCCGAGAACGTCGAACGGGCGATAAAGAAGGGCACCGGTGAACTGCCCGGGGTTGCCTACGAAGAGGTCATCTACGAAGGTTATGCGCCGGGCGGTGTCGCCCTGATGGTCCGGGTGCTGACCGACAACAAGAACCGTTCCACCGCGGAAATCCGCCACGTTTTCGACAAGTATGGCGGGTCAATGGGCTCGGCCGGATGTGTCGCCTGGCAGTTCAAACCCCAGGGCTTGATTGTCGTGAATAGAGACAAGGCTGACGAGGACTCGGTCTTGGCCGCGGCCCTTGAAGCAGGAGCGGACGATGTGCAGACCGAGGCGAGCGCATTCTCAATCATCACTCCGGTCGACAAGTTCGAGGCAGTGAAGCGGCAGCTCAAGGCCGCAGGTATCGAGTGGGAAAGCGCCGAACTGACTCAGATTGCCGCCAATACCGTGCCGGTTTCTGAAGCCGATGCCCCCCGTGTCCTTAAGCTGATCGAGATGCTGGAGGAACTGGAGGAGGTCCAGCAGGTCTACGCCAATTTCGATATTGCGGACGACGTGCTTGAGCGGGTTACGGCCGGAGCCTAGCCTGACTTGAGGATTCTGGGGATTGACCCCGGACTGGGCGCGACCGGCTACGGCGTAATCGCAGATGGCCGCGCCGTTGCTTTCGGCACCATCACTACCGACCCACGTGCCGCTATCCAAGACCGACTGCGCACCTTGGGCCAGGCACTGCAGCGGGTCATCCGACAAACCAAGCCTGAGCGATGCGCACTCGAAACCCTGTTCTTCAAGGGCGGCGGTGCCCGCAGTGTCATCCGTTCGGCCGAGTCGCGCGGCACGATTATCTATACCCTTGCGTGCGCGCGGATTCCCGTGGTGGAACTGACACCGGCGTCGATCAAGCTGGCTCTGACCGGCAGTGGCCGCGCCTCCAAGAAGCAGGTGAATTACATGGTGCGTGCCCTGCTGAGGCTTGGAGACTGCGTGCCTGAGCACGCTGCCGACGCTTTGGCCGCGGCCTACTGTTTGGGTTGCCGGCTGTCCGGTCCTGACCGGGGCAGGTCTGCGACCCGATCCCGGACTAGGAATCGTTGGCCAATGCCTCCGGACAACAAGTCATGATTTCCCGGCTGCGCGGCGTTGTGAGGCAGAAAGAGCCGACCCGGCTTGTGCTCGAGTGCGCTGGAATCGGGTTCGAGCTGTGGATTCCGCTCTCAACTGCACACCAGCTACCCGAGCCTGAACACGAGGCGGAAGTGTTGGTTGAGCCGTACTTTACGCGCGGCGGGCTCGTTTTGTATGGGTTCGCCACTGGCGGTGAGCGAGACGTATTCCGGACGCTGACATCGGTCCCTGGGGTCGGGCCCAAAGCTGGGCTGAATCTGCTTTCGAGGTTTACACCCAGCGAGATAACGCAGTTCATCCGACAGCGGCGCGCTGACATCCTCCGCACCGTGCCGGGTTTGGGGCCCAAAAAGGTGTCGAACATCCTGACCCAACTTGAGAGCGCGGCGCCCGTGCCGGGACCGAGCAGCTCAATGGTCGCAGATGCGGAGTCCGCGCTTCAGAACCTAGGGCTGACCAGAAGGGAGGCCCGTGAACGGCTGAGTCGAGTCGTCATAACCGAAGAGATGACACTTCAGGAACTGCTCAAGTTGGCCCTGACGCAGCACGGCTAGAGCATGATGCGGGACGAACGGCTCTCATCGCCTCAGCGGATGCGGGGCGAAGATGCCTTGGACGAGGCGATTCGTCCCCGACGACTGGCAGACTTTGTCGGCCAGAGCAGGCTCAAGGAGAACCTGAAGGTGTTCATTGAGGCTGCCAAGCTCAGGTCAGAAGCTCTCGAGCACGTGCTGCTATTCGGGCCGCCCGGCCTGGGTAAGACCACCTTGGCTCACATCATCGCCAACGAGATGGGGGCTGGGATACGGTCTAGTTCCGGCCCGGTGTTGGAGCGGCCGGTGGACCTTGCCGGGATTCTGACCGGACTCGGTGCCCGCGACGTCCTGTTCATTGACGAAATCCACCGGACGAGCAAGGCGGTGGAGGAATATCTCTACCCGGCGCTTGAAGACTTCTCAATTGACGTCCTAATTGACCGTGGCCCGGGCGCACGGTCTGAGAAAATCATACTGAAGGACTTTACGTTGGTCGGGGCAACTACCCGCTCCGGTCTGCTCACTGGCCCGCTCCGGTCAAGATTCGGCATATCCCTTCACCTCGACTACTACCCGGCCGAAGACCTGCTTGAGATTGTTCTGCGGTCGGCCCGGATTCTGAAAGTCGGGATTGATGATGATGGAGCATGGGAGATTGCCCGTCGGTCACGCGGCACCCCAAGGATTGCCAACCGGTTGCTGCGTCGGGTGCGCGACTTCGCCCAGGTAAAAGGTAAGAAGAAGGTAGACCTAGAGATTGCCCAGTATGCGCTGGGGCAGTTAGAGGTAGACGGACTGGGGCTCGATATGATGGACAAGAAGATACTCCTGACTGTCATAGACAAATTCGGGGGCGGGCCGGTGGGAATATCTTCTCTGGCAGTGGCGGTCGGCGAGGACGTCGGCACTCTTGAGGAAGTCTATGAGCCTTTTCTGGTCCAAGAGGGTCTGATAAAGCGTACCCCGCGCGGGCGCGTAGCCATGCCTCTTGCATTTGAGCACCTGAAACGCCAGCCGACCACCTGCCACCAACAGCAACTAGAACTCGGCTGAGCTTCAGCCAATCGCCAGCCCAAAACCTACCGGCCCCGGCTCAACCAAACAGATTGGCCGAGCGGTGTCCTGTAAGCACTATCAGTTGAGTCGTGACTGGAACCAGCTACCATCAGTTGGCTGGTGGCGCAATTGCCCGTGCTTCGGGGTCATGTGGCTGGATTCTTGGGTCCAGCCAGCGGGCGTGATTTTCTTGACAGCGACTTGATTGTAAAGAATATGTTATCGTGCGAAAGGCGTCAGTTGGCCTTATTTGCCTTTGCGCGGCCTGTTTTGTGCCCAAAAACCAGACCGTGGGCAGCACGGTCGGCACCATGCCGCCTGCTTTCATGTTCAAGAACTGGGATGCAGACTCAGTTTTACCCACCGGTCGGTATCTGGGCAAGTTCAAGGTGACGTACTACTGGGCTGTTGAGGAGGCAGACTACCCTCAGTCCAAGTCTCAGGCACTCTACTTGGCCGACGGCAGCATTCTTGGCCGATTCTCCTCAGCGTTCATAAAGGCATTCAAGACCGAGTCTGCCGCCAGACTTCGCGACGGCCGGTGCATCAGCTATCTCAAAAGACAGGGCCGGGCCAAGGTTGTTGACGAGTTTCTTGGCTTCGGCGGGCACACGCTCACCGAACTCAAGTCAATTGCCGTTGACCCGCGCATAATTCCTTTAGGTTCAACGATTTACATACCTCAAGCTGCTAATGTGGTTGTTGACGGCAAGCCTCTGTCGGGCATCTTCTACGCTCACGACATCGGGAGCGCGGTCAAAGGCAAGCACATTGACATCTTTGTCGGCCGCAAGGCCAACATGGCCTACTTCACCCTAGCGGGGATGCAGAGTTCTGGTAGCGTCGACGTCTACGTGCTCGAATAGCCGACGCTGAAAAGCCGCCTTCTCCAATCGGTCAAGCAGTTCAGCAGTCAGTCTCTGACGCACCGATTCCTGATACAACTCGGCCAGGGTCGCGACCCGCACCCGGCGCTGGTGCAGCCAGTCGAGTAGCTGTCGAAAATCCTCAGCCCACCACTCGGTAAACACCTGTGGTCTTGGGACAATCCGATGTATCAGCAGCACGGTCATTTTGTTGCGGCGGATGTGGGCTATGATGTCTTCCAATCGTGTCGTGTTCCTCAGTTCTAATGTCGGGGTCCGGTACGGGTCTTTGAGCAAGTCAGGTGTGCCGGGTCTGACCGCGCGGCCCAAGCTGTAGCCGGCCTTCTGCACCCACCGACGTACCTGCTGATTCATGTCGCCGTACGGATAGACGAACGTGACGACCCTGGCTCCGAACAGCGACTCCAGCGCTTCTTTTGAGCCGCGAATCTCGGTCCATGCCCGGGCGCTGTCGAGCTTCGTCAAGTAAGGATGTGACAGGCTGTGACTGGCAATCTCGATACGGCACGAGTCAATCATCTCCTGAATCTCGACCCGGCTCATGAACCGGTCAGTCGGCCGGTAGGAGGCCGGCGCGTCGGTGATGTAGTTGACGATTGGAGCCAGGGTCGCGGTCATCTGGTGCTGCTTGAGGAGCGGGTAGACGTAAGCGAAAACCGCCTGGTAGCCGTCGTCAATCGAAAGCACGACTGTGTGGTGCGACAAGTCAATCGTATCAAGCGAGGTCCTGGACGGCAGGAACGGCCGCGCTACCTGAGATACGAGAAGCATTAGAACGATGGGAAAGCTGAACACCCGGTAGATGATAGGCTAATTGCCCGACGTTGACAAGCCGTGCCGGTTTGGCAGACTGCTAGGCAGATGAATTGCCGCTTTAACCCGTGAGAATTGTTCTTGCCCAACTCAATCCGGTCGTCGGCGACTTGGCCGGAAATGTCGCTCGGGTACAGAGTACCCTTGTTCAGGTGGCCCCAGACCGCCCCGACATTGTCGTCTTTCCCGAGTTGTTCCTGGTCGGGTATCCGCCCCGCGACCTCCTCAATCGGCACTGGTTTGTCGAGCAGGCTGAAGCCGCTTTGGCCCGGGTCATTGAGCTGAGCAGTCAGTTTCCGGACTTGGGGATAGTCGTCGGTGCGGTGGTGCGCAACCACTCCCGGTCCGGGAAGGGATTGGCCAACGCCGCCGTGCTGGTCGCTGGCGGCAGAGAACTTCACCGCCAGGCCAAAGCACTGCTGCCGACCTACGACGTGTTCGACGAAGCCCGGTACTTTGACCCGGCCGTCTTTTCCAGCGTCGTTGAGTTCAAGGGTGAACTGCTCGGCCTGACCGTGTGTGAAGACGCTTGGAATGTTCCCGAGCTGCTCGGCCGCCGGGCCTACGAACGCGACCCGGTGATCGAGTTGGCCGGTCAGGGGGCAACGCTGCTCGTCAATATCTCGGCCTCACCCTTCACTGCCGGCAAGGAGTCGCTTAGGTATCGGCTGCTCTCCGGCCACTGTCGCCGACACGGCCTGCCGCTGGTCTTTGTCAACCAGGTCGGTGCAAACGACGAACTGGTTTTCGACGGCCGCAGCATGGTACTGGACCGGTCTGGTCTGGCTCAAGCTGTCCTGCCCGGCTTCGAAGAAGCGGTCGCGATGAGCGATACGACTGCTTCCGGCCGCGCCGACCGATTTCAGCCTCAGGAGCTGACCCAGTCGGTCCACGACGCACTTGTTCTGGGCATCAGAGACTACGTCCGCAAGTGCGGCTTTGCGACCGTCGTGCTTGGTCTTTCCGGAGGAATTGACTCGGCCGTAGTCTGCAGCCTGGCGGTTGCCGCACTGGGCAAAGAGAATGTCGTCGGAGTCACCATGCCTTCAGAGTACTCGTCTCCGGGCAGCGTCACCGATTCGCGCGTGCTAGCCCATAATCTGGGGGTGAGGTTGCTTGAGATACCGATTACCCCGGTCTATCGCCAGTATCTGGCCGCACTCGGCGACGAGTTCCGCGGCCTTGCTCCGGATGTCACTGAGGAGAACATCCAAGCCCGCATCCGCGGCAATATCCTGATGGCCCTTTCGAACAAACACGGCTACCTGGTACTTTCCACCGGAAACAAGAGCGAGCTGGCCGTCGGCTACTGCACCCTTTACGGCGACATGTGCGGCGGGCTGTGCGTGCTCGCAGACGTACCCAAGACGATGGTCTACCAGCTTGCCCGTTATATCAACCGCAAGGGCGAAATCATTCCCCACACGATTGTTGCCAAGCCGCCATCGGCTGAGCTAAGGCCGAACCAGACCGACCAGGACACCCTGCCGCCCTACGACGTGCTCGACGAGATAATCCGGCGCTATGTTGACGAAGGAGAGTCGCCCGACCAGATTGTTGCCGCCGGCTTCGAGGCCGAGACGGTGCGCTGGGTGGTTCGGGCAATCAACTCAAGCGAGTACAAGCGCTGGCAGGCCGCACCCGGCATCAGAGTCACGCGCCGCGCCTTTGGTATCGGCTGGCGCATGCCGGTTGCGGCCCGCTACCCCACCTAAGAGCCGACGGCCCGGCTAGGCTCCGAGCAACCGGGACTAGCCGAAGATTGGCCGGTTCGTCTGAGCCACAGCGTCGGGAAGCTGCAGTAGCTTGGTCCGGCTCCGCTGGCCGGAGACGATACTGATGCTGGTCCTGGGGACGTGGAAGTGTTGCGCCACGACTTTGACCACCGCCTCATTTGCCGCGCCTTCCCGGGCGCGCGCCCGAACCCGCACGACCAGAGTACCGTCAGTCAGGCGCGTCACCTTGTCGGCCGACGCGCCGGCCTTGACTAGGACCTTGATTTTCAAGTTCCCTGGTCCGCTCCGGTGCCTCGGCCGTCCCGAGGAACGGACAACGGCTACCGGTGGCCGCCGAAGTGGCCTTTGTACCGGTCCATCAACTCAGCCCGCTTGCCCGCATTCCAGCCCGAGACGCGCGAGAAGTACCCGGTGACGCGGGTAATGTAGTCCACTTCAGCCGAGCCGCAGTAGGTGCAGACGTCGGCCAGACCCCGACTGGTCTTGAAGCAGGAGTTGCAGGTCGTGAACTCAGGCGAGAAGGCGACCTGGGCGTTGCGCGTGTGGCGGAACGTCTTGACCACGAAGTTGGCGATTGACTCCTTGGGTGGCCGAGCATCGGCAAGCCAGACATGGGTCAGCGCGCCGGCGTCAATCATGTCGTGGAACTTGCCCTCCAGGTACACCCGGTCAATCGGGTCAATCGGGTAGCCGACGTTCAGGTAGGTCGAGTTGGTGTAATAGGCGGCGTTGTTGTCAATCGAGCCCTTCACAACCCGCCGGGCGTGGTCCGGGTAGTGCTCGAGGTCGAGCTTGGCGAGCCGATAGGCGGTTGACTCGGCTGGGGTCTGCTCGATGACAAACCGCATGTTGTGCTTACGTGACAGCCGCTGGCATTCGAGATTGAGGAACGCCATTACCTTGAGACCGAACCGGAACGCCGCATCACTCTCATGCAGTTCCTTGCCGAGATGGTACTGCACCAGCTCGTTCAGGCCGAGCACACCCACGAGATAGGTAGCACGCTGCATCCTCAGGTACGGCTCGCCATCCCGGTCCATCGTCAGAAGAGCCAACGGCCCATCCTGTTTCAGGGCGAGCAGCCCTTCAAGGAAGTCCCGTTTCTGCATATGCGCCTTGACAACCAGCTCGAGGTCACTCCTCAGCCGGTCGAAAAGCGCCCCATCGTCGTGATTGGCCCAGTACGCGGCTCGGGGTAGGTTCAGGGTGACATTCTGCAGGGCCGAGTAGCGCATCCGCCACGGCGTGTGGGCGTCGCACAGGTCCGACCGCTCGAGCCTGAAGCTGAGCCGGCAGCACTCGGAAATCTTGGCGGTCTCGCCCCGGTCGAAGACGAAGTAGGTGTTGCCCTTCTCGGCCGCCACGTCCGAGATATGGAGCAGAAAATCCTGGGCGCCCGGGGTCTCGAAAAACCGGTCGGTCAGATGGACAAGCGGCTTGGGGAAGAAGAACGGCCGGCCCGACGCATCGCCGTCACGGTAGATGTCGAAAATCGCCCAGACAAAACGCTGTGCCTCAGTCAGGTATTCCCGATACTTCTTGCCAGTGTACTGGCCGCCGGGCCCGAGCGCATCAACGTCCTCAAAATGTTTGGGAATCTCCCAGTACAGGTTGATGTCGGAGAAAATCGCCTGGCCGCCGCGGGCGACGTTCTGCTGGGAGTACTCGAAGACGAGCATCTGGGCCAACTGGTGTACCTCGCGGTCGCTCATTCCAGTGAGAAACGGCGCAAAGAAGACGTTGACTGCGTCCCAGCCGATTGCCCCGGCAAAGTGCCCCTGGAGTGCGGCTGAGAACTTTACCATGTGCGCCAGCAGGGTATCAGGGTGCTTAGCCGGATGGGCCATTGACAGAGCGTTGGGCAGGGAGAGCCCGAACTTTTTGACGTATTCGAGCGACTGGCCCGAGCAGTACGGCCGGTTGACGAACCCTAAGTCGTGGAGATGGATGTCGCCCCGGATGTGGGCGTCGGCCACGTCCTGGTCAAAGACCGACGAGAGCGCGAACTGCTTCAGCGTCCACTCGGCCAATGTCATGTTGGTCGCTTCGGGGTTGTGCGGGACGTTGGCGTTCTCTTTGTTCTTGAAAAGCAGAATCCGCTCAACGTCATAGGTCGGGACTCCGAGCCGGGTGTGCCGGCGATACTGCTCCTCCAGCCCCCGCTCGAGCAGCTTGGCATTGACCAGCTCGCGCACCAGGCTGGAATTGAGCCGCTTGATGCTCGAATTGAAAATGGCATCTTCGACCTCTTCGGCGATTTTCTCGGCCTCCTTCGGCTCGAGGTGCGCCTCGCGCACCAGGGCGCGAGCGATGCGGCTTCGGTCCCACTGGACAATCGCGTCGCCGCTTGAACGGACGAACAGGGCAAAATCGGTCGCCTCTTTCTGTTGGGCGACAATGGTCTTGAGTTGGGCCCGACGTTTGCGCACCAGCCGTCGCTGCTCGCGGTAAAGGATGTATGCCTTGGCGGTCCGGGCATGGCCGCTCTCAATCAGGACCTTCTCAACTGCGTCCTGAATCTCCTCCACCTTAGGCACATGGTCGCCGCGCAGCTCAATCAGGTAGCGGCGAACCTGTTCGGCCAGGCTCTGCGCCAACGCCCGGTCTTCGCCGCCGACCGAACGGGCCGCTTTGAAAATCGCGGCAGTAATCTTCTCTTGGTCAAAGGGTACGGTTGAGCCGTCGCGCTTCTGAACGTAGCGCAAGCGGACCGTACCCGGTGCTCGGGCCTCAGCCTTCTTGTGGACTTCGTTGTCCGGTTGTTCCAATGCTTCCCCCGCTTTCTAGGTTTTTGAGCTCTTCGACGAACTTCTCTGGAGTGTCGAACTGACGGTAAACTGATGCGAAGCGCACATAGGCAACCGGGTCGAGCTTGCGAAGCTCGGTCAGAACCAAGCCGCCCAGCTCGACCGAACTGACCTCAAGCCGGTTCTGCTCACCCAGCTTCGACTCAACCGCATCAACCAGCCGTTCAATCTGCTCCCGGCTCAGCGGCCGCTTGCGACAGGCCAGCATCACGCCGGCCAGGAGCTTGCCCCGGTCATACGGCTCGTTGCCGCCATTGCGCTTGATGACCACCAACGGCGCCTGCTCGACATACTCGTAAGTAGTAAACCGGCGTCCACACTGCGCGCACTCCCGCCTCCGACGGACTGCTGCGCCATCACGGGCCGGCCGAGAGTCAAGTACCCGGTCGTCGTCAGCACCGCAGAAAGGACACTTCATATTGTAGCTGGATAGCACTATACCACACAACCAATGGTAGTCAACAACGAACTTATACATCCCACCAACTCGCTAAGTCTTTTCTAAACAGAGACTTAGCAAAGCAGATAAGCCCAAGGCTTGTCGCTCAGTGGTTTGGGCTAACTTCTCGAGCATACACAATAGGTAGTAGATGTCGCACTTGGGTAACAGGTGCTATCCACATTGTTATCCACATGTTGTCAACTGATTGGCGTTTGTCGTGTCAAGTGGTCGTAGCCGCGAGCTGGCAGCTTGTGCATTCGGCCGGCCTGTTCAAGCCACAGTCCAGTCCCACTCTCAACCCGACCGATTCGGGTAACCGGCACGCCATTGACAACTGCCGGCACAGACCGGCGGCTCGAAAACAACAGCTCATAGTCTTCGCCTGCGGAGAGGACGAACTTCAACCAGTTAAGCCCCTGTGCTTCGGCCACGCGCCGTGTCTCGGGCAAGACCGGCAGTCGCTCAGCGGCCAGCACGATTCTAACCCTGCTCTGCTCGGCCAGGTGGGACGCGTCGGTCGAAAGCCCGTCCGAGGTATCAATCATGCTCGTTATCGCTGACCGAAGTGTCAACGCGACAGCTAGTCTGGGCAGCGGGTACAAGTGCCGTTCGGTCAGCTTCCCTGCCCAGTCCGGAACCGCTCTTCCTGCTCGGCAGCCGGCAAGTACGATTCTTCCCGCTTCGGCCGCTCCCAAGCTGCCGGTGATGTAGAGACTGTCTCCCGGTCTGGCTCCGGCTCGGAGTTTCGGCATTCTAGTGGTGCCGATGACGGTCAGGGCCAGGACCAGTCGGTCCAAGGCGATGATATCACCACCGCCGACTTCACACCCCAGCTCCTGGCAGACCCGTTCAATCCCATGATAGAGCGAGCGTACCGCGCCTGATTCGGTCCGGCCTGGCAGAGCCAAAGCAACAACCAGAGCCTTTGGTCTGGCACCCATTGCCACGATGTCGGAGATGGCCCCACACGCTGAACGCGCACCGACCTGCTCGAAGGTCATGTAAGAAAGGTCAAAGTGCACGCCCTCAGCGTATGCGTCGGTTGTGACCACTGTACCGTTGGCAAGCACACAGGCATCATCACCAATACTGACTCTGACCCGGCCGCGCCTGCCCACTGTCCGCGCTATCAGCCGGATAAGACCGGCTTCGTTCATCTGGTCAATTCTCACCTGTCCATGATAGCCTTGCCAGCCGATACTGCAACACCTGCGGCCGAGCAACCTCTGGACACCGAGCGCCGCACGTCCCTGCGCGTCGGCTCAGACGGTCGCGCCATCTGAGCACTGGGACCGCCTGATTGCGGCTGCCATCCTGCGCTACAGTGAAAGCGAAGAGGCGCGACACACCTGCCCACAATTCTAACATACGCAATTTCAATCTGTTATTCATGACCATCGGTTCAGAATCCGGTCTTGACTGCGGTGCTGGAAGCGAGTGGGGGAACCACTCCTCCCTCCACTTATCCCAGCAGATACATGGACAGGTGCAGATTCAGAACCCTTGGCAGGTGTAGCGGCTCTTGTGCGGCCGGGCCTGTCTGTGGTCTGCACACCAGAACAGCCGGCGACCGAGAGGCTAGACTACTCGGCACGTCGCGGGCCGAATCTCCCTGCACTTCTGGCAGCAGGCGCAGGTGTAGTTGCGATTCCGGCTCTGGCGTCGGAGACCATCTCTCAGCCGTGCGCGCACCGGCAACGCTTGTTGGTTCTCGCGTAGCCAGTCTCAGAGCCCGACGCGCGCGGCCGGGGTCTTATCTGTCTGCTCCGCCCGGCAACTGAAGCCGCACTGCTTCAGTCACGACGAGCACGCCACCGGTGCTACTGTCCAGCGACATCAGCGCCGTGCGGCTGCGGTACTCTCCTAATCTAGACAACGCAGAATTGAGGACTAGAATCTTGGTGCCCAACCTTGCTGGAGGCATTTGTGAAGACCTTACCTGCGCCGGTTCTCGCCGGTCCGGCCGCGTCGGCGGAGGCCGGCCGGCTTCATCGTTCAGCGTTAGCAATGAGGGTGTTATGCTGCCGATGAGTTTGCTGATGCTCGGGCTCGTTCAGGCCCGACCGGACACGACCGAGGTATCCGGCGAAGTTTCCGGCATCTGGTCGCGCGCGGGCAGCCCGTATGCCGTGGTCGGCGAGTTGCGTGTACCGGCCGGCGAGACCCTGCGCATCATGCCCGGCGTCGAGGTTCGATTCCGGGGGCGGCACCGGTTCTTTGTGAACGGGTTGTTGAGGGCGGTGGGTACCGAGACCGACTCCATCATCTTCACCCGGGACCGGCCAAACGAGGAGCACAAGTGGAAGGGTCTGAGGTTCGACTCCAGCGCGGCCGGGTGTAGTCTCGCCTACTGTCGCGTTGAATGCGTCAAGAACGACGGTCCGTATCCCGAGGTACGGGGTGGCGCGGTATACTGCCGGAACTCCTCGCCGGTTATCTCGCACTGTGCCTTGTGCCACAATTACTCGCACAACGCCAATGCCAACGGCGGCGGTGGCGGCGTCTTTGTCGAGTACGGCTCGCCCACGGTCGAGTACTGCCACATCTTCGACAACTACGTTGACTCGGGCGGTGGATTCTGCACGCTTGAGGACTGTGCCGCGGTCTTCCGTGGCAATGTCATCGAGGACAACGTTGCCGCCTACTGCGGCGGCGGCATGTACTTGGGCGTCCGCTCCGGCCCGGTCGCAACCGGCAACATCGTCCGGCGCAACCGCGCCGGCGGCTGGGGTGGCGGCGGTATCACGCTCTGGAACTGGTACGCCATCGGCCCGGTCTCCAAGACCATAACCAACAACCTTATCTACGCCAACTCAGCCACCGACGCGGGTGGCGGCATCTACACCCGCTACGACCTTTCGTTCATGTACAACAACACGATTGTCGGCAACTCGGCCTCGCGCGGCGGCGGCATCTACGTGCTGAACGAAGGCCAGTATCTGCCTGAAGTGCGCAATGCTATCATCTGGGGCAACACCGCGGGTAACGGGCCGTCGGTCTTCCTCGACAACGCCAACAACTCCCAAATCAACTTGACCTGGAGCGACGTGCAAGGCGGCTGGCAGGGCACGGGTAACTTCGACTCCTTTCCGAACTTCGTAGACACGGTCTGGTTCAGGCTGGCGAGCCCTTCCCGCTGCATTGATGCGGGCACGAGCGTGGGCACGCCCGAGTTCGACTTCGAAGGTGAGGCAAGGTACGACGACCCGCTCTCGCCTAACCGCGGCTATGGCAGCCTCACCTACTACGACGTCGGCTGGGACGAATTTGCCCGAACAGGGGTCGGGGGAGGGGCGCAGCGAGAAGTGAGAATAGAGGGGGAGAAGGCTACGGTGGTACGCGGCAGGTTGGTGATGCCGGCGGCGAATGGCCAAGGATGGGGAATGAACGGTGCCTGCCTGCTCGATGCGGCCGGGCGGAGGGTGCTGGAGTTGAAACCGGGTGTGAATGACGTCAGCGGATTCACTCCCGGCGTGTACTTCGCGCGGGCGACTCAAGCCCATGCTCAAAACCAAGTCGTCCGCAAGGTCGTTGTCACAAAATAGGCAGGCATGACGAAGAGAGTGGACGTGCTCTTGGCGACTGTGGCGACCATCGCCTGCGGGCAGTATCTGGAGGCGACAATTCATCTGTCTGACTCGCTGGGCACGCTCGCGGTGCCGCGCTGTCTGGCGTACAACTCCACCGGCAACACGATTTATGTCGGCGGCGAGAACGGCGACTGCGTGTTCGTCATTGACGGTTCTACAAACCGCAAGGCGGCCGTCATCCCGGTCGGCTCCGCAGTCTATGCCGTACTCCACAATCCGCGCCAGAACAAAGTCTACTGTGCGAACTACCACAGCGACGACGTCAGCGTCATCGACGGCGCGACGAACCGCGTGGTCGCAACCGTGCCGGTCGGCGACTGCCCATATGCGCTGGGCTACAATCCGGAGGAAAGCAAAGTCTACTGCGGCAACTTCGTGAGTGACGATGTGACCATCATTGACGGCGCGCGCGACTCGGTGCTCGCCAGAGTGCGTACCGGCGTCAACCCGTGGGCGTTCTGCTGCGACACGCGCGACAACCGGATATTCTGTGCCAACATGGAAAGCGACGACTTGACGGTGATTGACGGTGCGACGGATTCGGTTGTCGCCACGGTGCTCTCCGGCGACCACCCGTGGAGCATGCTCTATAGCCCGCGGCAGAACAAGGTCTATTGTGCGAACCATTTCGGCAAGAACTTAACCGTCTTTGACGCGGCCGCGAACCGCGCGCTAGCATCGGTCACGGTCGGTGACGTGCCCGTTGCTCTTTGCTACAACCCGCTTCAGGACCGAGTCTACTGCGCCAACGAGTACGACGGCAACGTAGCCGTGCTCGACGGTGCGACGAACGAGGTGATTGCGACCGTGCCGGCAGGCAGCCACCCGACAGCGCTGTGCTGGAACTCACGCAGCAACACCGTCTACTGTGCCAATTTCCGCAGTAACGACGTGACCGTGATTGACGGTGCGACGAACGAGGTGATTGCAACTGCGGCGGTCGGTGCTGGACCATGCGCGATCGTTCACAACCCGACCGAGAACCGGGTATATGTGGCCAACAGCGGGGATTCGACCGTGTCGGTGCTGAGAGACACCGGGGCCCTCGCAGTCCGAGAAAGACGTCGGACGCCTGACGTTCAACGACTGATAACGGAGACAACGGTCGTACGGGGCGTGCTCCACCTGTGGCCCTTGTCCATTCCCTTCCCAGAGGGACAGAGACGAGAAGACGACGCGGCACTGCTCGACCCGGCCGGGCGAAGAGTGATGGAGCTCCGGTCTGGCCCGAACGACGTGCGGCAGCTTGCGCCGGGGGTCTACTTCGTGCGGTCGTCTGTGAGCAGCGGGTGGTCGGCGGTCCGCAGAATCGTCATCACGAGATAGGTGAAGTTGTTCGCCTCAGTTGCGGTCGCGGTGGCGTTTGCCTGCGCTTCAGTCCCGCCGCTCAGAGAGACTCGGCCGCCGGCTCCGTCGCCCTGGTCGGGCTCGGCCATTCGCGTCAGTCGCAGGACGACCTGAACTCCTAGCTCCTGTCGTTTGCAAAGGAACACAATCCGGCCGATGGCTTCCCTGTCTACGAGATTCCGATGATGGGGCGGCCGACAACGCAGGCCGGCACCCATTTCTCCGGCTGGAATCGGGCGGCCGAGTTCTTACGCACACCATTTTTGTTCTGAAAGCGCAAGTTCAGCAGTGAAGTGCAACACTTGGAAGGCAAGAAAGGAGCTATTCTGAGTGGTTATGCACAACCAGTACTGACGCCTGTCGCGGGCGAACGCGGCAAGATAATGTTCATGTCACGGTGGGGCAAGAGTATCGCGGAGACCACCGCAGAACTGGGCCGGAGCAGAAGCACCGTCCACCGCGAGCTGCGCCGGAACGTTTCGCAGTACGATTGCTGTTATGCGGACGAGAATGCGCAACTCCGAGCCCCGCCGACGCGCGGCCAGCCAGCTCTGCCGGCTGAAAAACGAGACCATCCGGTCCTATGTGCGCGAGAAGCTTGCGACCGACTGGTCCCCGGAGATCATCGCCGGACGCATCAGCCACGAGGCAATCTACCATTACGTCTACCGCTTGGCAGAGCCAGAGCGCAGTGAGTACATCCGCCGCCTGTACCGCAGCCATCGGCACCGACGTCATCGAGGCAGAGGGAAGTGTAAGAGTCGCATTCCCAGTCGGATAGCAATCGACGATCGGCCGAAGGTGGTTGTCCGTCGGCGGCGCGTGGGGCAGGGGTTCGCTGCTACTTCTGCCATCCGTACTCGGCATGGGAGCGCGGGACTGATGAGAATCGGAACGGACTGGTCCGTCGCTACTTCCCAAAGGGCACCGACTTCGCTAGACTGACTCAGGCCGAGATCGAGCGGGTCGAGTCGGCAGTCAGCAACCGCCCGATGAAGTGTCTCGGCTACTAGACACCGAGCGAAGCCGTCTCACGCTTTGTTGCACTTCAAGGTTGAATCCGCCCGCCCGCTCCGTGTCCTGGCTGAGGTCTTGCCTGGTAACCGGGCTTGGTGAATCTGGCCGGCTGTCTCAGGAAGTCGCTGCGGCAGGCCGCATTGCAGAAGTAGTAGACCCTCCCCTGGTGGGTAGCGGTCAGGTTTTTCTCTCCGGCCTGGGCGCGACTGACCTTCATTCCGCACACCGGGTCAAGGGCGGTCGGCGAGGCGGCTGCGTTCAGCTCGGCCACGTAGTCGCGGATTGCCTCCAGCGCGGCCGGGTCGCGACCGTAGAGCGCAATGACCGCGCCGCTGTCCGACGTCGTCACCTCGAGCGTCACCTGCTCAAGCCAGCCAAGCACTGCCAAAGGCGACCGTTGCGGCTCGGCCGGCGGGGTGCTCCCAAAGCCGGAGACTGCCAGATTGAGAAGGACTGCGGCCTGAAGAATCGGTTTCATTCTTTCCTCCTGTTAGATGCTCAGTGACAACGTGCCGTACAGTTCACGGCCGACAATCGGCCCCCAGTAGTACTCGGTGCTCCCCTCGTGGCGCGACAGGGGCGGCTGGTGATAGTCCCACAGGTTGTTCACGCCGGTGCTCACCCGGAAGATACCCAGCTCCTTCGTCGCCCGCAGGCCCAGTATGAAGTAGACCGGAGAGTCGCTCTTCTCGACCGCGCCGCTGGCAGGCACCGTTTGGACTAGCATCGGGCCGTTGATTTCACCGTTGGCAGCGAACTCCAGTCCCCACCGCCGGTACGGGTATGATAGGGAATAGCTGGCACCCCAGCGTCGGACAAAGGGCAGGGTTTGGCTTCGGCCGCTGCGCGGGGAAAGGAAGTACGCGCCGATGCTGGCAGAAACGCCTCCCGGCACGGTGAAGGCGGCAGAGAACTCCGCGCCGGTCGAGGTCATCACTTCGTCCAGGTTGCGGTAGCAGAAGATGGCGCGCCGGGTAGCGGTGTCTAGCCCGTCCAGTTCAGCGGTGATGAAGTCGCCCACCCGGTGATAGAACAGGTTCAGGCGGAGTTCGGTGACGAGGTTCGGGCCCACCAGTTTCCTCCCGGCGCCGGCGACGACCGAAAAGCCCGCTTCGCGGGACAGTGCCGAATCTCGGCGGATGGCGTACTGATACCCACTGGGCAGGTTCTCCATGCTCTCGAGTATCACTGTTGGGGTTCGAAATCCGGTCCCGGCAGCGAAGTTCAGGTCCACCAAACTCGGATACAGCTTCGCCGCGACGTAGGGCGAGAGAATCACTCCGTAGTCGGAAGTGAAGTCAATCCGCAGAGCGGGCAGGATGTCTACCGGAACCCTAAGCAACTCTAAGGTGAGGTTCTTGCCTCCGGCCCAGGCGGCGAAGCCTCTCTCGGCATAACCTTCACTGAACAGCCGGCTGTCCGTCACCGACCGACCCGAAAACGACACCCCGGTGGAGAGATGCGGCAGCCCGAAGGTGAGTTCCGAATAACCGGTTGTCTGGCTGGCAGAGTAGTCCCGCATCTCGATCACGCCGTCCTCGTGGTGCCGGGACAGCGCCAGGCGGAGCTGTAGCTCGTTGTCGTCGAAGTAGAAACCGGTACGCTGCCACAGGTCCCAGCGCCGCGTGTGGACTCTCTCGGCCATCGGATTCTCGGTGTATGCCGAATCAGGGACGATTGCGCCGCCCCGTCGCAGCTCGTCGCCCAGAGTGCCGCCGCTGCTCAGCAGCCAGTTCGGACCCGGGGCGAAGTTCAAGTTAGCGAGCAGCAGACTGCGGCGGTAGGCCACGTTCTCCGCGACACTGTCGTTGTTCATGTCAACGAACCCGCGGTTGCCGTGCGCACCGATGACGCTGATTCCCAATGGGCTGCGGTTGCTGCCCACAAGCGCGGACAGGTCGTGCCCGAGGCTGCGCCATGTATAGGTGGCCCGGCCCTCCAGCTTTGCGGCCGGCTGGTATGGGATGATGTTGACCGCGCCGGCGATGGCATCGCTGCCCCAAATGGCGCCGGACGCGCCCTTCAAGACCTCAAGTCGGTCCAAGAAATCTACCGGCAGCATGTCAAGGATGTAGCGGGAGGCAAGATTCGAGAACATCGGGATGCCGTCAAATAGGGTAGGCGAGTATCTGCCGGGCAGGCCGTGGATTGACACCTCGCTCGCCTCGCAGGCGCCGCACCGTTTCTGCAACTGCACACCAGCTTCCATGGTCGCCGCCTCGCCGACTGTGGTCTTCCCGGCCTTCTCGGCCGCGGCCTTGGGAATGATGGCGGTGGGCTCCGGGGTCTTCGACTCGTGCACCGTCTCCCTGGTAGCACGGCTCTCCACTGCCGGGACCTTGATGCTCGTCTGTTTGAGTACCACGTTCCGCGTCACCCGCTCGCCGTGAGCGACTGTGACCGACAGCGTCTCGGATTCGAAGCCCATGTACTGGTACACGACACGGTAAGTGCCGTGCATCGGGACCTCGATGAAGTAGCGGCCCGAACCGTCGGTTACGGCGCCGACCGGCTTCTCCTCGAGCCAGACCTGGGCACCAGCGAGGGCGCGGCTCTCTCGGTCAGACACGACCCCCTCGATTGACCCATGAAAGGCTAGCGCCGCAGAAGTTGCCAGGAGCAGTAACACAGCGGCACTTGTTCTGTTACTCATACTTACTTAGACGGTTGGTGCGCGAGAATGGTGCGGGCTGGCGTTTGGCAGTTGTGGACGCTGGGTGCCATACTTACTTAGACGGTTGGTGCGCGAGAATGGTGCGGCACAGGCCGACCCGGCCCCGCCCGGCCCGTGAAACAGAGCAGGGTGGCGACACCTGTCGCCACCCCGCAACGATAACGGCTGCCTACCTCTGCAGTACCAGCTTCTCGGTGGCCCGGTGCTCGCCGGCAGTGAATTTGATGAAGTAGACGCCGCTAGCAACCGCTCTGCCTTCGTCGTCCGTGCCGTCCCAGACGGCGCGGCCCCGTTCCGGCCGGAGCGTTCGCACGACCCGGCCGGCCCGGTCATGAATTGAGACCGACACCCTGTCTTCGGCAAGGATGCAAAACGGAGCGCGGCCGACTGTGGGTTCAACCAGCAGCGCGGGTGCAGGACGGCTGATGCTCTTCTCCCCCGCGATGCCGCCGGGATACGGCGCATTCCACCAGCAGCCGTTGAGTCCCGTGCCGACGAAGACGCAGCCCGCGCCCGTGAATGGCCCGCCCGGCGAGTAGCAGAGCTTGGGTCGGACTTGTGGCCCGGTCCCGGCACTGCCCTCGTTGATGCGGAGCGTGTCGGACCAGCCGCCCGGGCTGGCCGCGTGCGCGTAGCGGCGATGAACGCGCCGGAGCACGTCATCGTCGACGATGTAGGACGCGTTGACGTACTGGTTGCCGGGGCTTGTGTAGTTGCGCAGGTCCGGGAAGCGCTCGTCGTACGTTGCCGAACCGGCCAGGAACGCGGGCGCGGACCACGTTCTGCCACCGTCGGTAGCGAAGCTGTACTTGATGTCCCAGTCGCCGGAATTCAGGTAGTTCTGGGACCATAGGCACCAGACCGTGGACGTTGACTCCGGCAAGGTGAACGCTGGAGCGACGACCGGGTCCGCCACCTCCTCTGAGTCGGTAGTTACAAGGCCGTGAACCCACATACTCGGATTCAGGTAGAGCCGGTTCGTCCACATATGGACCGCGCCGCCCAGCCAATTGCTGTGATAGGTGAAGTAGATGTGCGAACCCTGTCCGGCCGACAAGTGCGGCTGGTAGACTCCTACCGAGAAGCTGTCAGTCGCGTACCAATCGCGCCCATAGGTGGAAGACCGCAGAAACCGCAAGGCCCGAAATGGAATCTGGGACTCCGGGTTAGTGACCACCGCGTAGAGCCAGTAGTTCGAGCCGGTGTAGTCCCGGCAGACCGCGAAGTCACGGATGGTATCTGGACCGGCCAGTACCGGCGACCCCACCGGCGAGCCACCCTCGCGGTAGCGTACCTGCCACAGGTCACCGCCCTGGGAATTGATAAGGTGAAACAGGTGAACGAAACCCGAGTCGCCTTCGCCGACCACGAGCTGGAGTCGGTCGAAGAGGTCGCCGCTACGCCTCAGCGTGAAGCGGCACTCCCACGTTGTCCCATGCCCGAGTGATTTGTACACATACGTAGTGCTGTCTTCGAGCACAGTGAACGCCACCCACATCGTGCCGTCCATCTCATAGTCGGCCGCGGTGGCGACGATTGTGCCGCTGTGGATGAGTATGTCTGGGCCTTCGCTGATTGTGACTTGGGAACTAGGCGCGCCGGCGAGTGCTGAAAGCAGGCTGACGAGTATTGTGAAATTCATGTTGCTTGTATCCTGTCTACTGTGTGCTGTCTATTTCTGAATCACGAGTTTCTCGGTCTGACGACATTCGCCGGCCGAGAACTTCAGGAAGTAGACGCCGTTGGCCAGAGGCCGGCCGCGCGCATCCGTGCCGTTCCACGTAATGCTGTACGCCCCACGCTTCATGCCCGCCGCGCAGAGCGTCCGCACGACCCGACCTGCCAGGTCGTGGACTTGCAGCAGCGTCTGGCGTTCAGCGTCGAGCGTGTAGCGAATCGCGACCAGCGTCCTCGCCGGATTCGGCACTGGCCGGTACAGTCTCGTCTGAAGCACTGGGCCACTCGACCACTTCGCCTCTTCCTGTACTCCGACCTGTTCTTCTATCTGCCAGAAACCGATGAACGCCTGATGCGCCGAACTTGCCATCGTGCCGACCGCGGTCTGGCCCGCAGTCGCGCCGCACTTGTAACCGGTCGAGCCCATCTCCCCGCCCGCGACTCCGTTCACGTTCCAGTCGCAGCGGT
>FWPV01007034.1_pt1 | contig 20872 bp, 15 predicted proteins | sample 2228371 | NCBI WGS metagenome assembly FWPV01 (sample SAMEA103939776, study PRJEB20133) | metagenome | reverse complement strand
CTGGTACTTGAGTTATAATGAGGGGTACCACTACATCTTCGGGGCTCTGGGGCCCTATCGCTGGATTGCGGGCGCGTCGCTGGTGCTGGCTTCGGGGATGGTGGCGTATCTGTTGCGGTGGGCCGGGCAGATGGACGCAGACGCGCCGGCGCGAAAGGTTGTCCTCGCCATGGCGACGCTCCTTGTCGGCGCGCTCAGCAATCCGGTGGAAATCCTCCTGCGCGGCCACGCTACCGACTTCTTCCGGGTGCGCGGGTTCCCGTGGACGGCCAACCTGTGCGATCAGTACGTGAACCTTATCGTGTACGTGCTGACGCCGATTCTGCTCGTGATGGTGTGGCGCGGGCTGGATAAGCCGCGCCAACAGGCCTCCCACCCGCAAGTCGTGGAGCAGGCGACAACGGAAGATCAATCCTAAGATCAATCCTAGGCGCAGACCGTGTTCTCACCCCATCGGCGGCTACGCCGTGTGATACGTCGGTCTGCGCCTATTCGCGGTTTCACCCCGGGCACGGCGGCGAGTCTACGCTACGCCCCCAATACCCGCACCTGCTCTTCCAGACGCGCTTTGCGGTCGCGTAGCGCGGCCAGTTTTTCGCGCTCCTCTTCCACCACGTCCTCCGGAGCCTTGCGGACAAACCCCTCGTTGGCGAGGAGTTTCTCCGAGCGGGCGATGTCGGCGGAAACGCGCTCCAGTTCCTTCGCCAGGCGGGCGCGCTCCTTGTCCACGTCCACCATGCCCGCCAGCGGGAGGTAAACCTCGACGCCTGGGAACACCAGCGGCAGGGCTTTGTCGGGCCTGCGGGCCAGCGCGGGGGCCAGTTCCAGCCGCTCGGGGTCTAGCCGCGCCAGCCGCACAAGGATGTCGCGCTGGGCTGCGAACGTGTTGTAGAAAGTCCCCGCGGCGATGTGCGCTTCTATCGGCTTGCCCGCCTCCACATTGTACTCGGCGCGAGCATTGCGGATGGCGCGGACGGCGTCCATGAGCGCGCCCATCTCGCGCTCGGCCTCCTCGTCGCGCGGGCCGGGTTCGGGCCACGGCGCGATGATGAGGGCCTCGCCCTCGTGGGGCAGGTTCTGCCAGATTTCCTCGGTTACGAACGGCATGAACGGGTGCAACAGGCGCAGGGTGCGTTCCAGCACGTGCACCAGCACCGCCTGGGCCGCCTGCTTAGAGGCGAATCCAGCGCTGTCTCTCGCCGCACCCTCCTCGGAGTACAGCCGCGGCTTGGTGGCCTCTATGTACCAGTCGCAGTATTCGCCCCACAGGAATTCGTAAATCTGGCGGCCCGCCTCGCCGAACTGGTAGTCCTCCATCAGGCGGTTGACCTCGGCGATGAGGCGGTTGTGGCGGCTCAGGATCCATCGGTCCACCGGCTCCAGCGGCAGTGCCCACGGGTCGGTGGGAGGCGGCTCGTCGTCCAGGTTGGACAGGACAAAGCGCGCCGCGTTCCAAATCTTGTTGGCGAAGTTGCGGTTGGAGGCGATGCGTTCCGGCGAGAGTTTCATGTCCTGGCCGGGCGTGCTGCCGGTAACCAGGGTGAACCGCAGGGCATCGGCCCCGTACTCGTCAATGACATTCAGCGGGTCGTACTTATGGGCGTCGGGCATGGACTTGGAGATCTTCTTGCCCTGGGCGTTGCGCACCAGGCCGTGCAGGTACACGACGCGGTAGGGAACCTCGCCGGTCATCGCCATGCCCAGCATGATCTCCCGCGCCACCCAGAAGAACAGGATGTCATAGCCCGTCTCACGCATGGTGGTCGGGTAGAAGTAGCGCATGTCCTCGGTGTCATCGGGCCAGCCCAGCGTGGAGAACGGCCACAGCCCCGACGAGAACCACGTGTCCAGCACATCCGGGTCCTGGCGGATGTTCTTGCTGCCACAAGAGCCGCATTCGGTGGGGTCGGTCAGGCCGGTGGTCTGGGCGCCGCAGTCGTCGCAGTACCAAACGGGAATCCGATGGCCCCACCACAGTTGGCGCGAGATGCACCAATCGCGGATGTTCTCCATCCAGTTGGTGTAGATCTTGACGAAACGCTCGGGCACGATGCGGATGCGCCCATCCAGAACGGCCTGGAGCGCCGGCTCGGCCAGGGGCTTGATGCGCACGAACCACTGGGTGCTGATGCGCGGCTCTATGATGGTGTGGCAGCGCTGGCACGTTCCCACGGCGTGGGTGTACGGCTCAATCTTGACGAGCAGGCCTTCTTTCTCCAGGTCGGCCACAAGGTTGCGGCGGCACTCAAACCGGTCTTGCCCCTGATAAGGGCCGGCCAGTTCATTCATGCGGCTTTCTTCGTCCATGACGATGGGCGCTTCCAGCCCATGCTGCAGGCCGATCTCGTAGTCGGTCGGGTCGTGGGCGGGGGTTACCTTCACCGCGCCGGTGCCGAAGGCCGTGTCCACCGTGAGGCTGCCGATGACGGGGATGACGCGCCCGAGGGCGGGTAAGACGGCTTTGCGCCCGATAAGGCCGGCGTGGCGCTCGTCGTTGGGGTTCACGGCCACGGCGGTATCGCCCAGGATGGTTTCGGGGCGGGTCGTGGCCACCTGGATGAACTCGGTCGCGCCCTCGGCCCAGCGCCCACTGCCCCACTCATGCCGCGGCCCGTCCCAGCCGTCGTTGAGCAGGGGGTAGCGGACGTACCACAGGCTGGTGGCTTGCTCCTCGTGCTCCACCTCCAGGTCCGAGATGGCCGACGTGCACCGCGGGCACCAGTTCACCAGGTAGGTGCCTCGGTAGATGAGCCCCCGCTCGTAGAGGCGCACGAAAGCGGTGCGGACGGCGCGAGACAGTCCCTCGTCCAGCGTGAACCGCTCGCGTTCCCAATCGCAGGAGACGCCCAGTTTGCGATGCTGGTCGGTGATGCGCCGGTGGTAGACGTGCTTCCACTCCCAGCACTTCTCAATGAACTTCTCGCGGCCCAGGTCATGGCGCGTGAGGCCCTGCTTGGCCAGTTCGCGCTCTACCACCGCCTGCGTCGCGATGCCGGCATGGTCGGAGCCGGGGAGGAACAGGGTCGGCTCGCCGCGCATACGATGCCAGCGGGTCATGAGGTCTTCAATGGCCGCCGTGATGGCATGGCCCAAGTGCAGCGCGCCCGTAACGTTGGGCGGCGGCATGGTGATGCTCCACGGCTTCTTTGCCGGGTCTATTTTGGGTCTGAAGTAGCCGCGCGACTCCCACCATTCGTAGATGCGTTGCTCGGTTGTGCTTGGGTCGTAGGTTTTGGGCATCTCTTTCGGACTCATGGCATCTCCTCCAATGAACGGCAATCCGCACTCAGCAATCCGCGAGCGGCTCTGGCCTTTGGCCCTTAGCCGTTAGCGGACAGCCTTTAGGGTGGCCCTGACGGCCAAAGGCTAACGGCCATCGCTTCTCTTCTGACTGCTGATCGCTGACGGCTGACTGCTTTGGCTAAACAAAAACCCCTCTCGCCACAAGGACGAAAGGGGCAAACCTTCCGCGGTACCACCCTGCTTCCAGCCGCGCGATCGCGCGGCCGGCGCTCTCGGCGCTGTAACGGGCTGCCCCGGGGCCGCTTACTCCGCCATCGGTTCGGCGACCCGACTCCCAGGCGACGTTCGGCGCTTTCCGCTGCGAGGGGCTTTCAGCCGGCGACCCCTCTTCTCTACCAGCATCCGCGCGCCTACTCCTCCTGTTCGGCGTCGTTCGGTTTCGGTTGTGGGCCGATTATAGCATGGGCCGATGGTGGTGTCAAATGCCACGCGCCAGAATCAGCAATTCTCAATACCAATAGGGGAGGGCGTGGGAGGGGCTAGGTGAGGTCAAGTGACCTGCTGCGCCGGCAGTTCCAAATATGAGAATGGCAACTCCCCATCTGCTTGCTCCGAAACTGCGCGACCATCTGAATCTTGACGACACCCGAGCCTTTCGCCCGCGCCAGTAACCCGCGCGGGCACGGGAAGGGCATATTGGGAATCGCTATGCCAGAGTCCGGCTTTATCCTGTTGCAGGGGCTCCGCGTATCGTCGGGCGTTCCGACGAATGACTCCCCGCTCTTCAGGTTACGCGAGGTAGTCCTTCAACTTGCGTGTGCGGGTGGGGTGGCGGAGTTTGCGCAGCGCCTTGGACTCTATCTGGCGGATGCGCTCGCGCGTTACGCCTAGCCGCTGGCCCACTTCCTCCAGCGTGTGGCCCTGGCCATCCTCCAGCCCGAAACGCAGGGCCAGCACCTCGCGCTCGCGCTCGTTCAATTGCTCCAGAATCTCCCGCATCTGCTCTCGGAGCAGTTGCTGCGACGCTGCATCTGCAGGTCCCAAGAGCGAGTCGTCCTCTATGAAGTCGCCCAGGGAACTGTTGTCCTCGGAGCCGATGGGAGCCTCCAGCGACATCGGTTCTTGGGCAATGCGTTGGATGCGCCGCACGCGGGCGGCGGCTCGGCGTAAACGGCGTTCCAGTTGTTTGTCCATCGTGCTGCCGTTGGCCATAGCCTCTTCTATGCGCACGCGATCTTCCGGGTCCACGAACTCCATCTCCAGGGCCAGTTCTTCCGGAGTGGGCTCACGGCCCAGTTCCTGCTGGAGCGTCTGGGCGGCGCGGAACAGGCGGTTGATGGCCTCAATCATGTGCACGGGGATGCGGATGGTACGCGACTGGTCCGCGATGGAGCGGCTGATGGCTTGGCGGATCCACCAGGTGGCGTAGGTGCTGAATTTGTAGCCCATGTTGGGGTCAAACTTTTCCACGGCGCGCAGCAGGCCCATGTTGCCTTCCTGGATGAGGTCCAACAGCGACATCCCCCGTCCTAGGTATCGCTTGGCGACGCTGACCACGAGGCGTAGGTTGGCCTCAATCAATTTGCGGCGGGCGGCAAAACCTTCGCGGATGGCCCGCCGGAGTTTGGCGCGCTCTTTGGGGGTCAGTTGGTCTTTCTCGGCTTCCAGCCGCCGCTTGGCCTCTTCGCCTTTCTGGAGTTTGCGAGCCAGCCGCGCTTCCTGAGCGGTGGACAGGAGCGGGACATTGCCGATTTCGCTCAGGTACATCCGCACGGGGTCGCCCCCCAAGTCCGAAGTGGAGACTTTCACCAGCGCCCGCAGGGGCACGCGCCGCTCCTCGTCCCCTATCACCTCCTCTATCTCTTCCCATGTGTCGGTGGCTTCGATGAGGTCGGCGTCTTCCTCGGCCTCCAGTTCCAGCGCCTCTAATTCCTGCTCGTCCAGGGGGACCTCCACGGCGTCTAGGAGGTCCGACAGTTCCTCATCCTCATCCTCCAGGAGTTCATCCAGAGCCAGGTCGTCGGGCATCTCGTCGGTGGATGCCTTTTGGCGGGCCGAGTCGGCGGGCCCGGTGCGTGCAGGCGGCGCGGACATCTTGCTGCGCCGGGGCTTGCGCTTGGGTAAACCAGCGGGTTCGGTTGTGTCCATGGCGGGACCGTCTCCTGTCTCTGTCGTGCTCGGGCCGTATTTTCCAACGGAATGCTCGCCTTGTCAACTGCTACGTAGGGCATTAGCCGCGAAAGAGGAATGGGACGCGTTGGTCGCCTCTGGCACTCAAGGCACGCTGCACGGCCCGCAGTTCTTGTGTTCGCTGGCCGATGGCCAGGGTAAACCTGGCGAGGGATTCGTCATCGTGCTGCTCTTCGGCGTCCTGGCACAGAAAGCGGAGGTCGGCCAATGCTTGTTTGAGGTGCTGCTGGCGCAGGCGCAGGATGGCGTGGAGCACCTCGGTGCGCACCTGTTCGTCCGGCAAGGGGGGCAGTGAGGCCATCCGCTGGGCCAGCTCGGACAGGTGCTCCTGCATAACCTGGGGCAAGCCGGCCCTGATGGCATCCCAAGGCATGTCCTGCGACGCCAGCGGCTCCCAAATCCGCTCTAGCACAGCGCGGCTGCGGGGGTCGCGGAACTCCTCGGGCCTCGGCGGCTGCAACCCGGCGTCGGCCAGAGCCTGGTTCACCCAGGGCACGACGCCGGGCGATCGCGAAATGAGGTGGAGCACGTAGTCCTCATAGGTGGCGCGGTCGGAGCGACCCGGGACCGGAACCTCGCCTTCGCTCTGCGGGCGTGCCTTGGCGGCGCGCGTCGGCGGGACCACCACTTCGGCCAGAGTGCGTTCGTCCATACGCACCAGGCGCGCTAGGCGCTGGATGTAGTGCTGGCGCTGGATGGGATCGCCGATGTCCTGCAGGACGGGCTTCAGGCGCTGGACGGCTTCGCTTTTGCCTTTGGCCGTGGTGAGGTCCAGTTCGGCGGTTACAATTTGGAAATAATAATCCACCAGGGGCACGGCCTGGGCAAGGAGCGCGGCCCAGGCGTCGGTGCTCTCGCGGATGATCTCATCGGGGTCCTTGCCGGGCGGCAAGGTAACGATGCGCAAGTCCACTTTCAGGCTGGACTCAAAGCGGATGAGGCCCGGGCCTACGGGCACGGGCTTCACTTCGCGCTCCAGCGTGGTGCGAGCGGTATCCAAGCCCCGCAGGGTGGCCGCACTTCCCGCCGCGTCTGAATCCAGCGCCAGGGCGAATCGCTTGGTCAGCCGCGACAGGGTGCGGAGTTGGGTCTCGGTGAGCGCCGTGCCCATGGAGGCGACCACGTTGCCGATGCCGTGCTGATGGGCCATGATGACATCCATGTACCCTTCCACGATGACGACCTGGTTCAGCGAGCGGATAGGGCCTCGCGCCAAGTCAATGCCATACAGCACGCTGCCCTTGTCAAAGATGGGCGATTGGGGCGAGTTCATGTACTTGGGCTCGGAGGCGTCCAGCACCCGCCCGCCAAAGCCGATGACGCGCCCGCGGATGTCGCGGATTGGGAACATGAGGCGGCCTCGGAAGCGGTCGTAGTAGCCTTCGCCGCCCTCGCGTTGGATAATAAGGCCCACCTCGGCGATGTCCTCGTGGCGGAAGCCCCGGCCGCGCAGGTGGTTCTGCAGGGCGTGCCAGTCGTTGAGGCTGTAGCCCAGTTGGAAAGCGCGCCAGGAGTCGGGCGTTACGCCGCGCTTTTCCAGGTAGGCGCGGGCGTGCTCGGCTTGCTCCGACGACAACAGCAGATTGTGGAAGTACTCTGCCGCAGCCGCGTTGACGGCGAAGAGGCGCTCTTCCTGCTCCTGTTCGGCGGCCTTGGCGGGAGTTGTCGGCTCCAGTTGGACGCCGGCGCGCCCGGCCAGGATGCGCAACGCCTCGCCGAAGTCCAGGTTTTCACGCTTCATGAGGAAGGTGAAGATGTCGCCGCCGGTGCCGCACGCGCCGAAACAATGCCACGATTGGGAATCGGGGAACACGATGAACGAAGGCGTTTTCTCGGAATGGAACGGGCAAAGTCCCTTGTAGTTGCGCCCGGCCTTCTTGAGCGGCACGTAGCCCGAGATGAAGTCCACAATGTCTATGCGGTTCTTGATCTCGTCCACTACGCCCATGGTCAGGCCCGTCCCTCCCCTTGCGGGCGAATTATACGCGGGGGTTGGTAAGGCTGTCAAGACGCGCGGGAAAGTCGCATGTCTTCTTTCGGTGGAAATCGGGTTAGCACGATGCGATGTTGGATGAGCGCACTCCCGGACCATCGCGGCGCTCATGGGCGGGTAGCCCGATGGGCATGTACCACCAGGTAGGGGTGTAGGGCCGCATCCCGATGGCGACAGATCTATGGGGATGAACAGGATGGGGGATTGAACAGGGATGACAGTCGTTGACGGGGCGTCGTGAGGCCCGTTTCAATCCGTGGGGAGGGGTCGGGTGAGGTCAAGGGACCTATCGCTGCCCCCGAGTGCAAAGACTTGTCAACGGCGGTCAATGCGTATAGAATGGAGTGGAAACAGGAGCAAGAATTAGCAGTGTGGAGGTATCGGATATGGAGCCGAGAGATACGGGCACAGTGGCAGTAAAGCGCGGTCTGGCTCAGATGCTCAAGGGCGGCGTGATTATGGATGTGGTTACGCCGGAGCATGCGCGCATCGCCGAGGACGCCGGAGCGGTGGCGGTGATGGCGCTGGAGCGCGTACCTGCCGACATTCGGGCGCACGGCGGCGTGGCCCGCATGAGCGATCCGGAGTTGATCCTCAAGATCATGGACGCCGTAACCATTCCGGTGATGGCCAAGTGCCGCATCGGGCATTTCGTAGAGGCCCAGGTGCTGGAGGCGCTGGGCGTGGACTACATTGACGAGTCGGAAGTGCTCACGCCTGCCGATGAAGAGCATCACATTGACAAGCACCAGTTCAAGGTTCCCTTCGTCTGCGGGTGCCGCAACCTGGGCGAGGCGCTGCGCCGCATCGCGGAGGGCGCGGCCATGATTCGCACCAAAGGCGAGGCGGGCACCGGCAACGTGGTGGAGGCCGTGCGGCACGCGCGCGCCGTCATGGGCGAAATCCGCCGTCTCACGTCCATGGCGCCCGAAGAACTGATGAAGGCCGCGAAGGAAATGGGCGCGCCCTACGAACTGGTCAAGGAAGTGGCTCAGTTAGGCAGGCTTCCGGTGGTCAACTTCGCCGCGGGTGGGATCGCTACCCCTGCCGACGCCGCCTTGATGATGCAACTGGGCATGGACGGCGTCTTCGTGGGCTCGGGCATCTTTAAGTCCAGCAATCCGGCCCGCCGCGCCAAGGCCATCGTTGAGGCCGTAACCCACTACAACGACCCGAAGATCATCGCGGAGGTGTCCAAGGGTCTGGGTGAGGCCATGCCCGGCCTGGAGATCGGCGCGATCCCGCAGGAGCAACTCCTGGCGGGGCGCGGCTGGTAGACCAATACGGCATCGTAGATATCGGGCAGAGGGTGGCGTATGACGATTGGCGTTCTGGCATTGCAAGGGGCGTTCATTGAACACCGCCAGGCGCTGGAACGGCTTGGCGTGGAAACCCGCGAGGTGCGCCTTCCGGAGCAGTTGGAGGGTCTTTCCGGCCTGATCATCCCAGGCGGAGAGAGCACCACCATCGGCAAACTGGCGGTAACTTACGGGCTGATTGAGCCGATTCGGGCCAAGGCGGCGGCCGGCTGGCCGGTGTGGGGGACCTGTGCGGGGATGATCCTGCTGGCGCGGGACATCGGCGGGCTGGCGCAGCCGCTCATCGGGCTGATGGACGTAACCATACGGCGCAACGCATTTGGCCATCAGGTGGACAATTTTGAGACGCTGTTGGACGTGCCGGAACTGGGCGGGGACGCCCCGTTCAGGGCGGTGTTCATCCGAGCGCCCGTGATTGAGCGGGTGGGGCCAGGAGTGCAGGTGCTGGCGCGGCTTTCCGATGGAGCCATCGTCGCGGCGCGCCAGGGCAACCTGCTGGTAACGGCGTTCCATCCCGAACTGACCGATGACCTGCGGTTTCATCGGTATTTCGTGCGGATGACCGACGAGGCGACAAAGGCGTAGCATTCGCTCGCGCCACGGCTACATCATCCATCCTGCCGCGCGCATGCCCCGCTTCCGCGTGAAGGAGTGGGGGTACGATGGAGAGTATCAAACCGTTCGGGTTGCAACACGTTCCGGTGCTGTACAGATTGCAGCGCAACAGCACAGCGCTGGATTTGGAGCACGCGTTGATGCGTGCGCGAAGCCCGCTGTGGGCGGCGCTGCTGGGGCACGGCTCGCTGGCCGAGGGGCCGTTCTGCACCGTCGTGTTGCGCAAGACCGACGATAAGGTCCCGCTGGAGGGGTTTGCCCAGGCCAGGATCCGGGCCGGAGGCGAGGAAGCCGACCTGGTGCGCGTCGCCCCCGGTCTGGGCGCGCACGAGGCCGAACGCATCTGGCGGAGCCTGCTTTCGGGCATGGGGGCACATCTGGCGCGGATTGGCGTCCAGCGGGTTTTCGTGCGGTTGTCCGATGAACTGGAGGCGGCACATCTGTTCCTGGACGCGGGGTTTGTGCTCTATACGCGGGAGGATGTGTTCCAACTTCGGGAACTGCCCGCGCAAAGGGCCGTCGGGCTGCTGGAACCTGCGGAGAGCGAGGACTGCCGCTGGGCAATCGGGCGGCTGTACGCGGCCACTACGCCGAAAGCCGTGCGGGTGGCCGAGGGCCTGGCCAATGCGGGGCCACTGCCCGGCATCGCGGCAGGCGATATGTGCTACGTGTGGAAGCAGGGCGGCGACGTTCTGGCGTATGTGGGGATGGGCCACGGCGGCGGCGTCTGCTGGCTACGGATGTTGATTCATCCCGAACACGCCGACCGGACCGCAGACGTGATTCGGGACGCGCTGGCCCACCTGCCCCGCCGAACGCGGACGGTGTTCTGCAGTGCGCGGGCGTACCAGGTGAACTTGCGCGGGCCGCTTCAGGATGCGGGGTTCCGGTTCGTAACCAGCCAGTCGGTGCTGGTTCGGCAGAATGTCCTGCCGGTTCGGGAGGCGCAGACCGTGCCCGCCGTCGCCTTTGACAAGCGAGCCGAGGCGCGGACGCCTACGGCGGCACGCCATGATGTTTTGACATGAAGAACGCGGGCAAGGTAGTCCCTTGCCCCGGAAAGAGAATCGTTTTCTATGGAGCATTCGGAGCGTTTGAAACAACAGAAAATTACAGACGATTTGGAAGCGTTGATCGCGGTGCTTCCGCCGCACATTCAGAAGTCCTTGCGAGAGGCGGACCGCGCCGACGAACTGCTGGAGGTCGTGCTGGACCTCGGGCGGCTTCCGGAGGCGCGGTTCCTGCACCACGAGGTCAAACTCGCGGATACGGAGGTTACGCGCGACGATATCCAGCATGTCGTCAATCTCATCGGCGACTTTGGCGATGACAACCGCGCCGGAATAGAGCGGACACTGCACCGTATTTCCGCGATCCGCAACCGCAAGGGCGACATCGTGGGCCTGACATGCCGCGTGGGGCGGGCTGTGTACGGGACGATTGACATCATCCGCGACATCGTGGATTCGGGGCAGAGCATCCTCCTCCTGGGGCGGCCCGGCGTGGGCAAGACGACCATGCTTCGCGAGGTGGCCCGCGTCCTCGCCGAGACCAAGCGCGTCATCATCGTGGACACGTCCAACGAGATCGGCGGCGACGGCGACATCCCGCACCCGGCCATTGGGCGGGCGCGGCGCATGCAGGTGGAGACGCCCACGCTCCAGCACGCCGTCATGATTGAGGCGGTGGAAAACCACATGCCCGAGGTCATCATCATTGACGAGATCGGCACGGAGCTGGAGGCCGCCGCGGCACGCACCATCGCAGAGCGCGGGGTGCAGTTGGTGGGCACGGCCCACGGCAACACGCTGGACAACCTCATGCTGAACCCCACCCTGTCGGACTTGGTGGGAGGAATCCAGTCGGTAACGCTGAGCGACGAGGAGGCCCGACGGCGCGGCACGCAGAAATCCATCCTGGAGCGCAAGGCACCGCCCACCTTTGACGTGGTGATTGAAATCCAGGATTGGCAGCGCCTGGCCATCCACAGGGACGTGGGAGCCGCCGTGGATGCCATCCTGCGCGGACGCCCACTGCCCGCCGAACTTCGCTACCGCGACGAGAAGGGCGAGATCCGCACCGAGGAGGCCCCCCTGCCTGCGCTGAGCCTGGAGGAGCGCCCCGTGCGGGTAACGCCCCAAGCACCGCAGTTGCGCGAGACGCTCAGCGTGTATGCCTACGGCGTTGGACAGAACCGACTGCGCCAGGCGGCGACCAATCTTTCACTGCCCGTTCGGCTGGTGGACGACCTGAAAAGCGCCGACGTGGTGATCACACTGCGCAACTACTACCGCAAGCGGCCCCAGCCCATCGCCGACGCGGAGAGCCGCGGCATTCCCATCTACGTCCTGCGCAGCAACACCGTTTCGCAGATGGAGGGATGCCTCGCCGACATTTTCGGCCTGACGGCGGAGGAGGCCGACCCCTTCGCTATGGCCATGCGTGAGGCCCAGGATGCCATCCAGAAGGTGCTGGCCGGTGCCAAGATGGTGGAACTGCGCCCCCAATCTGCGGACGTGCGCCGCTGGCAGCATCAACTAGCCCGCGAGGCCAATCTCATCTCCTTCAGCCAGGGGCGCGAACCTCGGCGGCGGGTTACCATCCTCCGCAATGACGGAGGGGCGCATTGAGCCTGTTCATCACCTTTGAGGGGCCTGAGGGTTCCGGCAAAACAACGCAGTTGCAGGCGCTCCGCGGTTATCTGGAGGCCCGCGGGTTTCCTGTGTACGCGCCTCGGGAACCCGGCGGCACACGCATCGGCGACCTGGTACGGGACATCGTGCTGAACCCTGAGTACAAAGAGATGCAGCCCGCGGCGGAGATTCTGCTCTTTTCGGCGGCGCGGGCGCAGTTGGTGGGACAGGAGATTCGCCCGCGGCTGGCCCAGGGCCAGATCGTGCTGTGCGACCGCTACGCGGATTCTACGCTGGCATACCAGGGGTACGGGTTGGGGCTGGACCTGCAGACGCTTCGGGTGATTACAGCCTTCGCCACCGGCGGACTTCAGCCCGACCTGACATTCCTACTGGATGTGCCTGTGGAGGTGGGCCTGGCGCGCAAGAGGGGGCAGGGTGCAAATGAGTGGAACCGCATGGAGCAACGCCAGCGCGAATACCACGAGCGCGTTCGGGCCGGCTACCGTGAGATGGCCGAGGCCGAACCGTCGCGCTGGCGTGTTCTGGATGCAACCCTGCCCTTTGATGCCGTCCAGGCGGTCATCCGGGCGGAGGTGGATCGGCTGGTCGGCGGTTTGCCCCGCGCTCGGCAATAGGTTGGGCATCGGTGAATCCCTTGGGCCGCACCCGCAAGGCTACGCCGACATAGGGCTTCCACTGCGGCTCCAACGAGGCTCTGTGCGGCACAATCTCATGTGGTCAGGAGGAGGCGATGAAACTCATCATCAGCATCGTGAACTCGGATGACGCACGGCCTCTGGTGGATCAACTGCTCCGCAAAGGCCACCGCGCCACCGTCATCAGCACGACAGGTGGCTTTTTGCGCGAGGGGAACGCCACCATCCTGGTAGTTACCGAGGACGAGAAGGTGCCGGAGGTGTTGGACACCGTCCGCCAGAACTGCCACACGCGCACCCAGTTGGTGAACCCCCTGCCGCCCATCATGGAGCCGGGCGAACTGTACATGCCCACGCCGGTGGAGGTTCAGGTGGGCGGGGCTACGGTGTTCGTTGTCAACGTGGAACAGATGGCGAGGTTCTAGTCGGTGTCTATGGACGACTCGTCGGCACCGCCGAGTCCCAGGTCGGGCAATTCCCGTTCTATCTCTTCGGGGGTCTGGCCCGCTTCCAGGCGGTCTACCACCTCCTGGAACTCTTCGCCCGCGTCCTCGCCGATTTCTTTGCTCATCTTTCGCATCCAACGGGCGATGCTCTTGGGGTCGTTCTCGTCCAGGTCTCCCAGGCTGTCGGCATCCATGAGGGAATCCAGGCGCGCCTCCTCGGAGCGCAAGACGGCCACCCGTGAAACCAGCCGGGTCAGATTGGCCCCTCCGCAGCGAGGACAGCGGGGTTCGCCCGTCTCTGCCTCGGCCAGGGAGCGCCACAGGATGGAGACGCGTCGCTTGCAATCATGACATCGGTACTCGTAGATGGGCATAAGGGCCTCCAGATTCCATTGGGTCAATAGGCGAAAATATATTATCTAAAGGGCCACAAGTGGGCAAGTGCACGAAGGAACTCACCAACCCAGCGTTTATGGCGTGTTAGGAGGTTTCCATGCGAGCGGAGATGTTACACATCGGTTTTGGCGGGGTCGTGGCGGCCAATCGCATTCTGGCCATCGTCAGCCCCTACTCGGCCCCGGTCAAGCGGATGATCCGCGAGGCCAACGATGCCGGGCGGATCATTGACATGACGTACGGCCGCCGTACCAAGGCGGTCATCGTGCTGGACACGGGCCATCTGGCGCTGGCCGCGTTGCAGCCGGACACCATCGTGGGGCGCTTGCGGCAGCAGCGCGAGAAGGAGGCCGAGTGAGCATTCCCCCGGCCCTCAACAGGGCGCTTCTCCCGACTGCGCCGCCGCTGGTGGTGATCATCTCCGGCCCGTCGGGCGCGGGCAAGGATACGGTCGTGCGCCGTATGGAGGAATTGGGCTATCCGTTTCACTTCGTCGTTACCGCCACCAGCCGCCCGCGCCGCGAGAACGAAGTGGATGGCCGCGATTATCATTTCGTAACCGCCGCCGAGTTTGAGGAAATGATCCGCAACGACGAACTGCTGGAACACGCCGTCGTCTACGGGCAATACAAGGGAATCCCCAAGGCACACATCCGCGAGGCGCTGGCCAGCGGCAGGGACGTCATCCTGCGCCTGGATGTCCAGGGCGCGGCCACCGTCCGCCGTCTTATTCCCGACGCGGTTACCATCTTCCTCACGGCGGGGTCGGAAGAGGAATTGTTCCAGCGCCTGCGGACCCGGAAGACCGAAGACCCGGAACAATTGCGCAAGCGCATGGAGACCGCGCGCGAGGAGATGGAGCGCCTACCCGAGTTTGACTACGTGGTGGTCAATTCGGACTGCCATCTGGACGATGCCGTGCGCACCATTGCGGCCATCATCACGGCGGAGAAATGCCGCACCCGGCCGCGCCGCGCCCATCTGTGAGGATTGCCATGCAGCCGCCGACCGAAGAGTCCACTGCCCCCGCGCCAACCCCGCCGCGGACGGTATCGCTGCCGTTGCCCACGGCCAGGCCTGCCCTTACGTGGGTCATCCTCGGCATCAACGTGCTGGTCTTCGTGGCGATGACCTTGGCCGGCGGCTCGGAGAATACCGATGTCCTCATTCGCTTTGGTGCGAAGGTGAACGGGCGCATCGCGGCAGGCGAGTACTGGCGGTTCCTCACGCCGATCTTCATCCACATTGGACTCATGCACCTGGCCTTCAACTCGTATGCGCTGTACGCTTTGGGCACCGAGGTGGAACGTCTTTTCGGCACCGCCCCGTTCGCCGCGGTCTATCTGCTGTCGGGGTTTGCCGGTGTCGTCGCCAGTTTCGCATTCAACAATCACCTTTCGGCGGGAGCGTCGGGCGCGATTTTCGGGCTGGTGGGGGCGTTGGGCTACTTTTTCGCCCGCTACCGCAACCTGCTGGGACGGGCCGGACGGCGGCAGTTGGCCAACATCGTGCTGGTGGCGGCCTACAACCTGGCCTTCGGCTTCATGTACCCAGGCGTGGACAATCACGGCCATCTGGGCGGACTTGTCGCGGGCGTGGCGCTGGCATGGGCGCTCTGTCCCGACTACGGCATCCGGCGCGACTCGGACGGGGTGCCTGTGCGGGTGGTGAACACGCGCACGCGCGGACGGCGTTTGCTCATGACGCTGCCGATCCTTGCCGTGCTGGTCGCAGGCGCGGGTTTCGCCGTCCCGACGCAGCGGGATTCGTTCGCGGTCCGAATGGAGTGGGGTGTGGAGCGCCTGGACTCGGGCGATTTGGACGGGGCGAGGGCGGATTTCGCGCAGGCGGCGCAGGCGAACCCCGATTCTCCCGAAGCATACTTCATGCTGGGCTACGTGCAGTTCGCGCAGGAGGACTATGCGGGCGCGGTGCGCTCCTTTGAGCGGGCCGTGTCGCTCCGCGAGGATTGGGCCGAGGCGCGCTGGAACCTCGCCCTCGCCTACGTGCGCCTGGGTCAGTATCAGGATGCGGCGCGCCACCTGCAGGTGTACTTATCGCTTGCCGGCTCCGATGCGAACCGACGAGAGGCGCAACGCCTTCTCGGCGAGTTGAGTCAGTCCCGGTAGCCGAGAGACGTTGCGGGCCGGCGTGTCATTGGTAGGAGGAGAGAATATGGCAGGCGAAACCGTGCGTCATTCGGTCATCGCGGGCACCTGGTACCCTGGCTCGCCTCCGCAATTGAGGCGCATGATAGACGGCTTCGTGGACCAGGTGCCCCCTGCGGAGATCCCTGGCCGCCTCATTGCGCTCATCGCGCCCCACGCCGGGTACATCTACTCCGGCTCTGTGGCCGCCCATGCCTATGCGCTCGTGCGCGGGCGTACCTACGACTTGGTGGCCATCGTGTCGCCCGTGCACCGCATGTGGGTTGGGCCGCTTGTGTCCACCAGCGCCGACTTCTACGAGACGCCCCTGGGCCGTGTGCGCGTAGATCACGACGCGCAGGATGCCTTGGAGAAGCAAGTGGGCTTACAGTACGTGGGCCAGGACAACGAGCACTCGCTGGAAATCCAGTTGCCGTTCCTGCAGCATCTGCTTGCGGGCGAATTTGCGCTGTTGCCCGTCATGATGGGGTCGCAGGACTGGGATACCTGCAACACGCTGGCGGGCGGCCTGGCGAAGGTGCTCAAAGACCGCAACGCGCTCCTTGTTGCCAGCACCGACCTGTCGCATTTCCACACGCAGTTGCAGGCCCAGCGGCTGGATCGCATCGTTGTGGACAAGGTGAGCGCCTTTGACCCGGAGGGCCTGTCGCGGGAACTGGCATCGGGCAAGACGGAGGCGTGCGGTGGCGGGCCGGTGGTTGCCACGCTCCTTGCGGCCAGGGCGTTGGGGGCGACCCAGGCCCGCGTGCTGAAGTACGCGACTTCCGGCGACGTAACGGGCGACTACAGCGGCGTGGTGGGCTACATGGCCGCCGCCGTTTTCGCTGCCTAGCCGTCGCATTGGGGCGTTGGCCCCGCGTGGAGTAGCGATGCCGGAATTCGCGGAAGTTGCCATCAATCAGGCGTTGCACCGCGTGCGCAGGTCGGAACAGGCCGTGCCCGAGGTCTTCGCGCCTTCCGCACAGGGCGTGTTCCATTACCGCATCCCGCCGCACCTGGCCGGCGTTGTCCGTGTGGGGCAGATGGTGTGGGTTCCGTTCGGGCCGCATCGGGTGCAGGGGGTGATTCTCGGATTTTCGGACACGGCCCCTGTGGAGCAGGTGCGGGAACTGGACGGCATCGTGGAGTCGGAGCCCGCGCTCTCTCCGGCCCACATCGCCCTGGCCCGCTGGATTAGCGATTATTACATATCCCCCCTGGCCGACGCCGTGCGCCTCATGCTGCCCCCTGGCATGAGCCAGCGGCTGGAGACCATCGTCCGCCTGAAGGCAAGCCCACCATGGCCCGATGACTTGAGCGCCGGTCAGAAGGCGTTGCTGGACTATCTGGCGCGGCGCAGCCCTCGCCGATGGGCCCTGCTCCGCCGCCGCTTTCCCGCATCGGACCTGCGGCGCGATGTCAAGGCGCTGGAGCGCCGGGGATTGGTGGCCCGCGATAAGCAACTCTCGCCGCCGAAGGCCCAGCCCCGCACAGAACGGTACGTGCGGCTTACGGCCACCGAGGCGCAGATCGCGTCGGCGTTGCCGCGCCTGGGCAAATCCACCGCCGCGTCGCGTCTTCTGGCGCTTTTGGCGCGAAGCGATGAGCCGGTTTGGCCGCTGGATCGGGCGTGCGAGCAGGCGGATGCCTCGCCTGCCGTCGCGCAACGGCTGGCCGCTGAGGGTTGGGTTGTGCTGCAGCCTCGGCGCTCGTTGCTCGTGCTGGACCGCGCCGCGGACGGGGTGCAGCCTACACGCGCGGCCCATAAGGCCATCCTGGGCTTCTTGCGGGCGAAAGGCGGCGTGGCCGAGGTGGACGCGCTGATGCGCGAGACCGGCGTCTCCCCCGCTGTCATCCGCACGCTTGTGGAGAAGGGTTGGGTGCGGCGCGTGTCCGAGGAAGCCCGCATTCACCTGGCCGTGCCTCGGGACAAGGCGCTGGAGCATGTCATGGAGTTGCAGGGGGTGGCCAAGTACCGCGCCATCCTGTCCGTGCTCCGGCAGGCGTCCGAGCCGCTTTGGCTATCCTGGGTCTATGCGGAGACCGGCTGTGATTTGAACGACGTCCGCGCTCTGGAGGAGCAGGGGCTGGTGCAGATCGGCTACAAGGACGTGGAGCGGTCGCCCCTGGCCGAGCGCCTGTTCCGGCCCGAGCCGCCGCCCACGCTGACGCCCGACCAAGAGCGGGTCTGGCAAGGCGTGCGAGAGGCGATGATCGCCGCGGAGGGCCAGGTGGTGCTCCTGCACGGCGTAACGGGGAGCGGCAAGACCGAAATCTACCTGCGGGCGCTGGAGGAGACGCTCCGTGCGGACAAGCAGGCTATCGTCCTCGTGCCGGAGATTGCGCTCACGCCCCAAACGGTGCAGCGGTTTGCATCGCGTTTCCCCGGCAAGGTTACGGTGTTGCACAGCGGCCTATCGGAGGGCGAGCGATTTGACCAATGGCAGGGCGTGCGCGCGGGCAAATACCCAGTAGTCGTGGGGGCGCGGTCGGCCCTGTTCGCGCCGACGCGGCGGCTGGGGCTCATCATCCTGGACGAGGAGCACGATCCGTCGTACAAGAGCGACCACACGCCGCGCTACCACGCCCGCGATGCGGCGGTGCGCCTGGGAGAACTGACCGGCGCAACGGTGATTCTGGGCAGCGCCACGCCGGACGTAGTTACGTATACCCTGGCCAAAGAGGGACGCTACCGCCTGTTGGAACTGCCCCAGCGCATTCTGTGGAGCCGCGAGCGCATGGAGCAGGCGCGAAAGGGGCTACCCGCACCGCGCGCTCATCCTGCGGGAACGGAGTCCGTGCTCTTCAGCGAACTGCCCCGCGTGGAGGTGGTGGACCTGCGGCGGGAACTGCTGGAGGGGAATCGGAGCATCTTCAGCCGCGCGCTTCAGGCTGCCCTGCGCGAAACGCTGGCGGCCGGCCAGCAGGCCATCCTGTTTCTGAATCGGCGCGGCGCGGCCTCATTTGTCATTTGCCGCGACTGTGGCCATGTGGTTCGGTGCGGGCGCTGCGACCTGCCGATGACCTACCACAGCGCCGCCAGCGCCTTGGTGTGCCACCACTGCAACCGCCGCGAGCCCTCGCCTGCGACGTGTCCGGCCTGCGGCAGTGCGCGCATTCGCTATCTCGGCGTGGGCACGCAGAAGGTGGAAGAGGTGGTGAAGGAGATGTTCCCCGGCGCGCGCACGCTGCGCTGGGACAGGGACGCCGTCCGCCAGCCCAAGGCCTACGACGAACTGCTGGAACATTTCATCCGCGGCCGCGCGGACATTCTTATCGGAACGCAGATGATCGCCAAGGGACTGGACTTGCCCCGCGTTACCCTGGTTGGCGTCATCAGCGCGGATACGGCACTGTACCTGCCCGATTTTCGCGCCGCCGAGCGCACGTTCCAACTGCTGGCGCAGGTGGCGGGGCGGGCGGGCCGCAGCGTCCTGGGCGGGCGCGTCATCATCCAGACCTACACGCCCCAACAGCCGTGCATTCAAGCGGCCAGCCGCCATGACTACGCTGCCTTCTACGAGCGCGAGTTGGCATTCCGGCGGGAACATGGATACCCGCCCTTCTCCCGCATGGCGCGGCTCATCTACGCAGACAGCAGCCTGAGGCGATGTCGCGAGGAGGGAGCGCGCATGCGGGAATACCTGGATGACCGCGTGCGGCGGCTAGGGCTTCCCTGGGTGGATATTGTCGGCCCTGCACCATGCTTCCTGCCGCGGGTGCGCGGCGAGTTTCGCTGGCATATCGTCATTCGCACCGATGACCCCTATCCGCTGCTGGCGAATCTGGCCTACGATCCGCGATGGCGGGTGGATGTGGATCCGGTGGACTTCATGTGAATCAGGGCCTGCCGACGTAGACGAGGGGCAGGCCAAGGCGGTAGCGCACGGGGACGCGCGTTGCCGTGGGCCCGGGGTTGGCCGTGGGCGTGCGTGTGGGTGTCGCGGTGGGTGTGGGCGTGCGCGTTGGCGTCATGGTGGGCGTTGGCGTGCGTGTGGGCGTGGGCGTCGGCGATGCCGTTGCGGTGGGCGTGGGTGTCGGCGTGGGAGATGGCGTCTCCTGGGCGCATTGCACCCTCACCTCGGAGAGCGACACGGCTTCGGGGGCCTCGTTGGCGCTGACCCGCACCGTGTTGGTGATGATGCTGCCCTCGGTCAGGTACCGCGCTGTCGTTACCTCCAGATAGAGCGTGCTTCTGTAATGCGCGCCGAGCGACTCCAGTCGCCATCCCACCTCACGGTCGGAGAAGATTTGGTAGCCCGGGCTAGACCCGTAGGCCGAGAAGAAGGATCCGTAAGGGAGAACATCGCGCACAAGGACGTTCGTCAGGATGGTGTCGCCGGTGTTTTCCACGGTGATGGTGAAGCGCAACGGCTTCCCGGCGCAGATTGTGGATTGCCAGGGTTCATTTTGCACCGTGAGTGCATTGTAGAACTCCACGGCGATCTCGTCGGAGCCGGCGCCCGATTCGGCCCGCACGTGCGCCGTGCCGGTGGTCATGCCCGACGTGAGATGGATACGGGCCACGCCGTCGGTGGTCGTCGCGACGGCAATGGTACCGCCGTTGATCGAGCCCAAGTCGGTGGAGAAGGTAACCAGCGTGCCATCGGCGACTGGGTTGCCGAATCGGTCGGTAACCCGCGCCACCAGTTCCGCGCTTTGGCCTCCAACCGCGATGCGGGTGCGGTCGCTGGACAGGGCCAATGACGCCGGCGCGTCAGGCGCGAAGGTAACGTAGACCACCCGATAGGCCGAGTGGCCGGAGCGTATCCCGACGCTGGCCGTGCCCGCCCCATTGGCAGAGTATAGGGTGGCGTAGGCATCGCCGCCAGAGGTCGTTGAGGAAACCGTGGCTGCGCTGCCGAAGTTCCCCAGGTTGGTCGTGAACGTAACCGGAGTGCCGTTGGCGACGGGGTTGCCAAAGCGGTCGGTGATGCGGGCATGCACCTGGGTCGTCTCGCCGCCCACACGCACCACCGGCGGGTCTGCGTCGCCGGTGATGGCGGCCGGGGGGCCTGGCACGAACTGAATCCGAATGGCGTCGGAGTCGCCTACCACCTGGGCCCGCACGGTGGCCGTGGCTACCTGTGTGCTGGACACGAGATAGGCGATGGCCTGCCCGTTCACCGTTCCCGTGATATAGCTGGTGCCGGTGCCGAAGGAGCCGTAGTCGGTCTCAAAGGTTACAACGGTGCCATCGGGGGCAGGGTTGGAATTGTTGTCCGTTACAA
>FWPV01006647.1_pt1 | contig 20878 bp, 19 predicted proteins | sample 2228371 | NCBI WGS metagenome assembly FWPV01 (sample SAMEA103939776, study PRJEB20133) | metagenome | reverse complement strand
GCTTTAAGGAATTACCTCCCCTTATCATTTTTATCACATATAATAGCCAGAAAGTCAACCTGGAACAGGACGCTTCTCGAGATGGCCCCTAGCTTCTCATCATAGCTTCTCATGGTAGCGAGGCGTCTCTGTCTTCCAGAGCTCGTATCGTAGTCTCCTTCCGCCATGCACTCACACAATAAGTGCGATCATCATATCCATCACATTGGTATTTGTGGGACCAGTTACAAAAAGATCGCCCACGTTTTTGAAAAACAGGTACGTATTATTTTCTCGGGCAAACTCCCTGGGGATGATCCCCAACCTGTGTGCACGCTCCATGGTGGTTCCATCTACCATTGCACCCGCTGCCTCGGTAGGACCGTCAGTGCCATCTGTTCCCGCGCTGAGAAAATAAATACCTCGCAATCCTCTGATCCTCTCTGCTACCCAGAAAGCCAGTTCCTGGTTCCTTCCACCCTTACCCTTACCGCGAACAGTCACGGTGGTCTCTCCTCCGGCAATCACACAGGCAGGTGGCCGAAGCGGGTTTCCACTTTTCACCACCTCCTTGAATATACCCGAAAGTACAGCAGCAACCTCCTTCGACTCCCCTTCGATCTGAGAGGAGAGGACAAGTGTCCTATAGCCAAGTGTCCGTGCCTTTCTTTGCGCTGCCTTGAGGCCGCACAGGTTGTTTGCGACAACCAGGTTCAACATTCGAGCAAACAACGGGTCATGTGCCTTTGGCGTCTCTTCGACCATGCCTGCCTTTCCCCTTCTGAGATGGTTGAGCACTGAAGAAGGAAACGCATGCTCAAGTCCATACTGTTCGACAATGCGCACACAATCATCGAATGTCGTGTTGTCAGGGACTGTCGGGCCAGAGGCAATCACGTCCAGTGAATCACCGACCACATCAGAAAGGATGAGGGTGACAAGCCGTGCAGGAAAGGCATCGCGTGCAAGCTGCCCTCCTTTGAGTGTGGAGAGGTGCTTGCGTACTGCATTGATTTCCCCAATAGCCGCCCCAGAAGCAAGGAGGGCTTCGGTAACCGTTTGCTTGTCTTTTAGCGTGACACCAGTGACGGGTGCAGGAAGAAGGGCTGAAGCACCTCCTGACAAAAGGCAAAAGATGAGGTCTTCCTGCGTGGCGTATCTGACAAGCTCCTTAATCCTTTTTGCCCCTTCAAGGCCCGCCTTGTCCGGTATGGGATGCCCTGCCTCGATGATCTCCACTCTTTTCAATGGCGCCCGGTAGCCATATTTTACGACGACAATGCCCCTGGTGATCCGGTTACCGAGCATCGCTTCCATTGCTTGGGCCATGGGCACAGCCGCTTTACCTGCTCCCACCACATAGATCCGCCGGTAGCGATCAAGAAGAAAGACCCTCCCTCCAATGACAAGTGCACTTCCCCTGCGTTTGACAGCCCGTTGCACAGCAATGGAAGGATCGACCCCTGTGAGACCGTCATAGAAGATGTCTTTCAACTGTGCAAAGTACACCTCTCTTGACTTAGTCAACGTGGTTCCCACGTTTCACCTGCCTCTGGCACCGCGCGTTGATCCCAGGCTGCCTTTAAAGAGCCAGAAATCAATAGTACAATGCATCTAATAGCGCTGCATACTATGAAGCTTCACACCACATGCAACCCTGGATAGGATGCACATCAAGTATGATCGTCGTATATGATGGCTTCGTGTACATCGTGTGAACTCTTATGCTGTCAACAAATTGCGTGAAACCAAAAGCTGTTGTCCTTTTGAGCGGCGGCCTTGATTCTGCAACGTGCATGGCCATTGCAAGACAGCAAGGCTATGCACTATATGCAATAAGTTTTCGGTACGGTCAGCGTCACCTTCGCGAGTTGGATATGGCAAGGAAGCTCGCTGCGCACTTTGGCGCACAACAGCACATCGTAGTCGATTTCGACATGAGATCAATAGGTGGCTCAGCACTCGTCGACACTACCCCCATACCGAAACAAAGAACCCTGGAAGAGATAAAAAACGCAGGTATTCCTCCTACGTATGTGCCGGCACGCAATACGATATTTCTCGCGTTTGCACTAGCTTGGGCAGAGGTGCTTGATGCCCATGACATATTCATTGGTGTAAATGCAATAGATTGTTCTGGATATCCTGATTGCACACCACAATTTATTGAATCCTTTTGTCATGTGGCTCGAGATGGAACCCGTGCAGGCACCTCAGGAAGCCCTGTTCGCATTCACGCACCTCTCATCAACATGACAAAGGCCCACATCATCCGCACAGGTCATGCCTTGGGTGTGGACTTCACTATCACACACAGTTGCTACGATCCCACTCCCGATGGTAAAGCGTGCGGGCAGTGCGACAGTTGCGTGCTTAGAAAAAAAGGCTTCGAAGAAGCAGGACTGTCTGATCCGATTGCCTACGCACATGACTCATGACCCACATTGGCAACTCCTAAGAGTTCACGCGCTCTCAGAAACGCCTTATGTCACCCTCCCGACAACCGCACCTTTGGGGCTTATGAGCAAAGAAGTGGGCGGCGCTCTATCCGTTCCTCAAGAGACGATATACCTTGCAGGCAGGATAGATCCCACAAAGTAAGCCAATCACGACCGAAGAATTGATCCCTACGAGAATCGATACGGCTGATGCGATACGAGGAGTAACGCCGTACGTGAAAAGCACCTCAGAAATAAACACCGTGCTTAGCATGCCGAATACACCGCCCATGACTGAGAGCACGAGTGCCTCGGCAAGGGTCTCAACTCCCGCACCCCATCTGCCACCACTGACTGGTATTCGAGATCTCAAACCATCAGCCCGTTGCGCAGCTGAGTCAAGCAGTACCGACATGATGCCTGCACCACCAATCAGCAACAGGAGCACACCTATGCCACCCGCTGCCATAGCCATAACTCGTGCGGGATGGTGAGCAGTTTTTATCACCTTTGCCGGGTCTACGACCGTAAATTCGCTCTCCTCACCAGGACCGATACCGTGTCGCTGCCTGAGCACCGCAGTAACCTCTTTCTGGGCATCGTCAATGACCTGGGCATTCTTCGCCTTGACCAGTATCATAGAGATCTGGCCAGGAACCGACGTTGGAAAGATCTTCTTCTGGAGCGTGCTGAGAGGAACGATCACTATGTCATCCTGATCCTGGCCAGTATGTGTCTTGCCTTTTATGCCTAGGACCCCAGTTACTTTAAAGGTCACCTGTTGTATACGCACCTTTTGCCCAATAGGATGTAGACTGCCAAAAAGGGTCTCTGCTACCCTTTGTCCTACCACACATACGTTGGAGGCTTTCCTCAGGTCTTCTCCTCCAAAGGGCTTGCCTAAAGCCACGGACCAGTCCCTTACCTCTAAGAAATTCGGCGTCGTTCCTAATATGCTGCCTGACCACACCTCACGTTCGTAGGTCACACGTGCGACTCCCTGAAGCACACCCGCTACCTGTGCGACTGACGGACATTCTCGTGAGAGGGCATCTACGTCTGCTGCGGTAAGGCGTGAACCTATGCCCGAGGGACTTCCTACTCCCGAGGCAGATGTACCTGCAGGCACTACCATGAACACATTGCTACCAATACTCGCTGTCTGGTGTGCTTGCCGCTCAAGGGCACCCTTGCCCATACCAATCGCCACCATAAGCATACCCACCCCGACAGCAATCGCCGCGAGCGACAGGGCTGACCTCAGTTTTTCAGCCTTCACCACATCGAGCGCTGCACTAACCGTGGCACGTGTAACCATCACTATCTCATGTGTGTCATGTCTATACGTCTCTGTGCTCTTCAGATGCTTTCACAAGTTCTGGGAGACGTCAGATTGAGACTGATCCTGTTTCGTACTGGTGGCCTCTACAATGACCTCTTGCCCCTCCCGCAGGTCTCCAGAAACGACCTCGCTATACAATCCATCGCTTATACCTACCTCGATAGCGACGTGTTGTGGAACACTATCTTCGAGTATCCATACGCCGACGCCACCTTTCTGTGCTCCCTTTGTCCTGACGTGTTCAGGTGGCTTGAACCGCAGTGCTGCATTCGGCACCATCATCACATCCTTCTTACTTGCCGTAATAATGGACACATTGGCCGTCATCCCTGGTTTGAACTTGAGGTCAGGATTATCGACCATGATGATCACATCATACGCAACCATATTCTGAATAGTGTGAGGAGTGTTTCTGATCTGAGCCACCATCCCCTTGAATACGGTATCAGGATACGTATCGACGGTGAACACAGCCTGTTGATAAAGACTCACCTTCCCGATATCAGCTTCATCGACCTTAGCATCTATCTGCATCTTCTTGAGATCCTTTGCAACCACAAAGAGCGTAGGCGGATCAATATGTGAAGCAACGGTCTGCCCAACAGTGACAAGGCGCGAAAGCACAACGCCCTCGATGGGAGAACGAATCCCTGTTGCCATAAGGTTTGCGGTAGCACCTCGAAGCGTCGCCTCTGCTTCAGCTACCTTTGCCTTTGCCTCCTCTGCGTCGGATCGGGCGATAAAGTAGGCACTTTCCAGGTTATCGAGCGTACTCCTCGCCACGAGATTTCTCTGGAACAAATCCCTATGCCGTCTCAGGGCTCGTTCTGCCTCGAGAACTCGAACCCTTGCCTTCTCAAGAGAAGCGTGGGCTGCAGCACATTGTGCTTTTGCACGCTGAACATCCGCCTCGAAAGGCGTAGGATCTATTTGCGCCAACAGTTGTCCCTCACGCACACGGGAGTTAAAGTCAGCATATACGTCACTGATCGTGCCAGAGACATACGTGCTCACAGGGACCGTCACCACTGGGTTCAAGGTGCCAGTTGCAGGGACGGTTGCCTCGAGGTCGCCCCTGAGGACCTTCTCTGTCTTGAACGTAACACCATCGTTCCTGCTCTTGAGGGCAAAAAATACAAGCACATCGATAAGGATCAAGATAATGAGGCCAAGAAGCAGCTTTTTCATAGGTTCCTCATCAGCGATAGGTCAGCACCTTCTGGAGCCGACCTAGTCCCATACCACTCGGCTTTCACAGGTATGTGTATAGTCACGTGTAGCTTCGTCCCATGCATGCTTCGGTGTATGTCTCCACCGACGATCGCTCCCGAGTATATGGGTGCGATCCACACTATACAAACGACGGTCTTTGGAGGCAGTCAACAACTGCTTGGAGACGACAAGATATGCAAGAATCGTACGACGTTTGCTTACGCTTTTCAATCGATACGGATCTGGTACTTACAATCCCATATTGAATGTGCTAGCCTCTAGTTTTAAACGATGGAAATCTCCTTTTCTGAGTAGCTAGGGCCCTCTGTTGAGGAGATCTTCCCTCTTTCGGCACTAATCACTAGCACAGCCATTACTCGTACCAGAGGCAGAGGCACGCCACTGCAGTATTCCTTCGGGTTAGCAAACACGATGCCCAGTCCCAAAGGCTCTACTGGTCGATATGTACCAGGCTGGTCGATCATCGGTCCGGTGTTTCTTGTCCTTCTCATTGGATTCTTGTTCCGTACGATATTCCTCCACCAGGGAGTGCTGTATGGATGGGATACCGTGGGAGAACTCTACTACTGGTACTCTTGGACGTTCAGTACATTGCGGCACGGAGACCTCCCGCTATGGAATCCTAGTTTCCTCTCTGGGTACCCGTTCTACGCTTCCTCTGCGAGTACCGTATGTTACCCATTCAACTTCTTTTTTCTCTTCCTTCCACCGGCAACAGCCATCAATGCGAGTTTTCTGCTTCATGCCTTCCTCTTTACCTGCTTCTTTTTTCTGTTCCTAAGGAAAGTAGGCCTCACACCTTTTGCCTCTCTCTTTGGCGCTGCCACGCTGGGGTGGAGCGAGTTCCTTGTGACTCGAGTCTACACAGGAGAACTCTATCACCTGTATACTGTCACGTGGTTCCCATGTTCGCTCTTTTTCCTCGAACATGCTCTCCAAAACCAGCGACTTCGTGTGTACCTGCTGGTTGCAGTAGCTATAGCGCTTCAAATCACAGCAGGTCACCTACAGTATGTCTGCTACTGTCTGCTGGGGCTGGCCGTTTACTTGTGCGCACGCCTTTTCTTGACCAGCAGAGAAGGGCCTCTTGCCCAACCACCTCAAAGGGGCCTCCATCTCCTTGGGTGCTCCTTATCCATATGTCTGGGAATTGGTATTGCGTCCATCCAATGGTTCCCTACCGTTGAACTCATGACCTATTCAGGTCGTGCTCACGGCATCTCTTATGACGCGGCAACTGCTATCTCGTTCCCACCAAGCCACCTCATAAAGCTCTTCCTTCCCTCGTTCTTTGGCGATGAAGTCAGACACGAATATTGGGGCGAGAGTGTCTTTGCCCTTTGTCCGCTCTACATTGGCGTCCTGCCAGCACTGTTGGCCCTGAGAGCCATGGCATACAAGGACCACAAAGGAGCAACAAAGGCGTTTGTACTTCTTGGACTTATCGGCCTCATAGGGGCTATGGGCCGTTACCTGCCGTTCTATAGATGGTGCTTTGCGCACATCCCCTTGCTGGCATTATTTAGAATACCGGCTAGGATGTCCTTTCTTGTCACCTTTGCACTATGTGCACTTGCAGCCATTGGGTGCCAGAAAGTACTTGAAGAGACCTCATTGGATCGAAATGTTCAGCTCCAATCCCGGTGGTGGAAGCTCCTCGCAGTCTGTACGATACTGGTAGTGCTGCTTACAGTCGCCTGGCACACTGTCGGCCCCGCACTTCCTTCGATCTGGCGAGCCGCTGTAGGAATTCATTTCCACATCTTCCCGCGTTTCTCAAGGACACTCGACCCCACCGATGCAGCGTTCTTCAGCGAGACCTTTCGTGTTGCTGGTATGTCCCTGCTCCACCTGAGCTTTTGGCTCTCTATCTCTGCACTCGTATACAGGTATTTCCTGGTTGCATCTGGCCCTAGAAACCACCCCACCATGCGGGCCATCGCGGTACTGACAATAAGTCTTGTAGACCTGTACGGATTCTCATCACGGTATCTTTGGATCTGCCCTGAGAATGCCCTCTTGTGGCCCAAATCGCTCGTCTCTTTCTTTCGTTCGGATACCTCGCTCTACCGTATCCATAGTGAGGTGCCCACGAAGAACACGCCTCTTAACCCAGTAATGCTCACATCATATCGAATAAGTACCAAAAACAACGAACTCGACATCAATAGAGCCATGCTCTACGGGCTCTACCACGTAGGGGGTGAAATCGGCCTTATCCCCTCAAGATACCTGCAGTTTACCGGAACCATCGATCAGCCAGGCGTCTACCACATCCATTCGCGCTCAGCACTCAACCTCCTCAATGTCAAGTACTTGGTGCTCCCGTCTGGGGTCACACCGAATCTCGACGGATTCGAGCCAGTCTACGAGGATGAGCACTACGCGGTCTTCAGGAATGCCCAGTATATCGAGCGGGTACGCGTCGTTCATCAGGGAGTTTTCCTTTCGGACTCAGCACAGGTGCTCGTACAGCTCAACCAACCCGAGCATGATCCAAACACCATGGTCCTACTGGAAGGACCTCCTCACGGAGATGCGACGCTGCCTCGTGATCCTCCCATTGAACCAGACGCGCCACCATCAAGAGATACTATTTCTATTCGCGCCTACTGTTCTCGCAAGATCGAGGTGGAGACAGTGCTTTCCCAGCCGGGCTATCTGGTGCTCAACGACCCGTATTATCCTGGCTGGAAGGTGTGGGTGGACAGTCGTCCGTGCACACTCCTTAGGGCTGACTTTCTTTTCAGGGCCGTGCCCCTTTCCGAAGGAAAACATGTCGTAGAGTTCCGATTTGTTCCCAAGGTCCTTCTCGCTGGAGCTATGGTCTCCACATGTTCTACACTGACGCTTGCTGTGCTGGCACTGGTACCAATCTTCAGAGGAAGGCTTAGACAAAAGAAGGCCCTGACAAAAACCCGGTACCCTATATCAGCGTAAGCTCTACCTAGAGGAAGCATCTGGCATGATTTTCTTATTAACCAAGGCCAGCTGGGATGGCATGCCCACCATAATGAGCCGATCGCCTTGCTCAAGCACGGTTGAAACCGGCGGATTGCTAATGATCTCTCCACTCCGCTTCTTGATGGCAAGTATTGTTGAGCCAGTCCTTTTGCGTATTGCAGCATCTTTTATACTCATACCGACGATCTCTGCATCACCGGATAGTTCCACTTCCTCGAGTCCGATCTCAAGGTTTGTGCCGTGCATCATCAGGTCCAGGTACTCGTGTACTACTGGTTTCAAAAGCATGGTAACCATTTTCTGCCCTGCGCTCGCATACGGCGATACCACCCTGTTTGCTCCGGCTTTTTCAAGTTTTTGAAAGACATCTTCTGTGCTGGCCCGCGCGACAATAAAGAGGTCAGGATTGAGCATCCTTGCTGAAATGGTGATAAGTACGTTGTCCGGGTCACAGTCGCTGGCAGCAGCAAGGCCTCTTGCCCTAGCGATACCGGCTCGTATCAATATTTCGTCCTTGGTTGCATTTCCTTCTATATACAGATATCCCCTCTTAAGAAGACGCTCGAGTGCCTCTTTATTATGATCTATGACGACAAACTCTTTACCTGAAGCCAGTAAATCTCTGGCTATTTGTTCGCCCACCCTGCCGAACCCGCAAATGATGAAGTGATCTTTCATCGAATCGATCGTTCGTTCCATTTTTCTCCTCTTCACCAGGCCCATGAGCTGGCCCTCGATCATAAATTGAAACAGCGAGGTAGCGGTAAAAGTGACCGTGCTCAGTCCTGCAACGATAAGAACTATGGTAAAAATCTTTCCCGCACCGTCCAGGGAGCACAGTTCCCTGAATCCCACCGTGGCCACGGTTATGATGGTCATGTAAAACGCATCGATCAGTGAGAGGTCACAGAGGTAGACATAGCCGACCGTACCAGCCACAAGGATGCTGCACAAAATAATGAGTGCCAATCGAATCTTGTAGGGAGCCTCCACAGTGCTCGTTCCTTACATCAAAACAACCAACGAGAGAGGCAGTGGTCCTGCCTGCGATCCCTATCTACAAGGCTGGTTGAGAACCAAAGGCATGCAGTTCAGCTATGCAATCTTGGAAGGTGCTTTCTCACCACCTATCCCCTCCGGCACCACCACTTCAACACGAATACCTTCTATCTCCCCGACTGGCTCGCAAAACTCGCTTGATATGTTTCCTTTTCAAGGCTGCCCTGAGCCGAGCTGTCTTACGTCGATTCTTATGTGATGATCGTGCTACTTTTGCCATGCGTGCGGCTCCTGTAGATTCTTGACAACGTATGTTACCACCTTGGATCCCCTCACCAGGTCGACATCAAGGGCCATTCATATCATGGTGCCACTTGCATTTCAAATGTCATGTCATGATGTGATCTGGAAGTGCTTCACGTATGCTTACCTAGGACCCTCACTACACCTTTCCAGCCACAAACAACCGAGAGGTTGACTTTTAGATAGATTCTACTTAGGCTCGACAATAGCAATGCATACGCACGTATGCTCCATGATGTGGCATATGCTATCGAGGCCATGATGTAGGAACCCCGAAAGAATGTCATTGCAAACGAAGATGTTACAAAGTACGGCCGATATCGATGCATTTTGTGCGAGGGCAAAAGAACTCGGTGCCTCAGATGCCCGCATCGTAACTGAAAAAGACCTCGTAGCTTCACGCTTGGAAAAAAGTGAACAGGAAAACACCGATTCCGGCCAACAGGTACGCTCAATACACTGGCCTCGTCCAATATATCCATACGATGATATTGAGGAGGCTATCGCAACCTATCGCTGGGGGATCCTTTTTAAGGTGTGCCCCAAAAACACAGCCGATGCCTTCGGATCCACCAGTACTGGTACTGGGGACAATAGTGGTACCGTGCGGGACGCACACAGAAAGGTATTTGAAATCGCTGCATTTCTGGAGTCGGAGTGCTTTTACAAGGGATATCATCTCGCCATGGCACTGGCCTCTACAGATTGTCGTGAGGTGTTCTGTAATGAGGAGCCTTCTTGCGCTGCCCTTTCCAAGGGCAGGGCCTGTATACATCCCTACAAAGCACGACCCTCTTTGCAGGCATGTGGCATAAACCCATATCGGCTGGCAGAACGTGTTGGTTGGAAACTGGGTAAAGAACTGTCCTCTGACGACCTAGTGCCGACGAGCACATGTTACGTAGGTCTCGTGCTGATCACGTGACACAATTCCTCCAACGTACCCACACGTTGCCAAGACCATGCTACGACGAATCATGAAAAAAACACAAAACCATGGCAATCGATCCTCGACAGGAGGTCTTGAAACCCTCGCAGCATTTGCCAGGGCACGAGGAGCATCTGATGCCATCGTGCTCGCAACCAATGACATCATTTTGGAGCCCAGGGTACGGTTCAAGTGTATGATTCCAAAATGCTTTGCATCAGGGACCTGCAATCACTGCCCACCCCATGGGTATTCCTTGGAAAAGGTTGCAACAATAGTGTCAGGCTATCGAAAGGCCATATTTTTTAGGGTCACTGTTCCACCTGAAATCATCGCAGGTCCCCATGTTTCAGAATCGCTCAACAGTGGGCTGATCGACGAAGACGGTACCATATTAACGCTAGGTGCCTACTATATGCTCGTCTTCCAAATTGTCGCGCTCTTGGAAAAGAAGGCCAGATCGCTTGGTTTTTCGGCCAGAGGATTTGCAGCGGGCACATGCAGGGATGTACTCTGCCACTTCCAGCCTTACTGCCGGGTACTTGCCGGTTCAGGTGGCTGCAGACACCCAGACCTGTCCCGGCCCTCCATGGAATCCTGTGGAATGGACGTCTATACCATGGCAGCTAACGTGGGCTGGGATGTGTATCCTATAGGCGGAACGTGCCGGCCTCATCATATACCTCGCGGTTCATTGTTCGGGCTGGTACTCATCTGTTGAAGGGTGAACAGAGGCAGTACATGCTGAGGGGTATATGGTCGGCACAACATAATCGGCTTGGATACCTACATTCAGCAGATTTTGTGAAAATCACAGGGGTAGCTAGGTAGGAATGAAGAAGATAGATCTTAACACGCTTGTGGCTACCTTTAAGGCCTGGAAAATGAAAAACCTGCGATGGCATCACATCGTTCCTATCCTAAGGCACCGAAACATTTGGCTTGCAGTGGGAGATAATTTCAGGTATCTGGAAGGATCATGGCCGAGGGCGTTGAAAAAGATGGCAAAGATCTTTGAAGGCGCTCCAGCACCATCTGCAGGAGGAGATAGCCCTGAGAAAGGTGCGGATAGGTGTCGGCCCCAGCCCCTGGTCTGACATAGACATGTTCCTAGGCACCCGTCCTTTTGTAACGAGGAAAAGCACCTTGACAGCCTTTTAGGGTTTGCTACAATAATAAGGATTTAGCTACTGCATGTGGACTAAGGATTTCTTTTTCTTATTTCTTCCTCACTAAGAATGCTTGGGTACGTGGAGGTGTCAGACACAAATGGCCGGAATACGGGTGCGGGAGAACGAGCCCTTCGAGCTAGCCGTAAAACGGTTTCGTAAGAAATGCGAAAAAGCAGGCATTCTTACAGAACTGAGGCGAAGGGAACGGTACGAAAAGCCAAGTGTGAAGCGCAAGAAAAAGGCACTGGCAGCAAAAAAGAGAACGATGAAACGGCTTCGCAAACAGGGATTGCTCTGATCCTGTGGGTCGGCGAACGCTGACTCCTATTGGACCAGGAGACGGTTGCATTCTTTCCTGGTGAGGAGAGCGAGACATCGTTAATAAAGGTTCGGTTCCAACATTCATCGATCCCTTCCTGACTGAATCGAGACGATTCTATTCATCATTGTGGTGCTCACACCGGCGACGTTCAAGGAGACCAACGACGTCGAACCTTACACGCACGTAGTACAGGCTTGGAGCAACCAGCTCATTTCGGTAAAGGATATCCTTTCCATATGACGACAGGATAGATCAACCTCCCGCAATGATGGTTCCTGGGCGCTGAAAAGCGCTTCAGAGGCTGCTACAGACTGAAACCAGAAACCAGTACGTGGCAGCAAGTCAGTTTCACAAGCAAGGTGAACCAGGAAATGACGCCCCTTTTTTCAGACGAACTCATTTCGACAATTGCAGAACGCATCTCGATTGTCGATCTGGTTTCTTCTTATGTTCCACTCAAAAAGGCAGGCAAACATTACAAGGGGCTTTGTCCCTTTCACCCTGATACAAACCCTTCTTTGATCGTGAACGAAGAACGTAACCTGTTTCACTGCTTTGGCTGTGGAGCTGGTGGAGATGTCTATCAGTTTTTCATGAAATTCCACAACTGCACCTTTCACCATGCAGTCCGGGAACTCGCACAACGTGCCGGCATTCGGATCTCGACCAAGGCTACCTCTGAACACGAAAAGAGAGCTGCAGAGGCACGGGAGCAAGCGTATCGGTTGAATACCTTTGCATCCGAACTCTTCCACCGCTACCTATTGAAAGGCGACGGTGCACAGATTGCCCGGGAAGTGTTTTCAAAACGAGGCATTACTCCTTCTATCATCGAGGAATACCAACTCGGTTTTGCCCCAAACCAATGGGACTTCCTCCTGGAACATATCAAGCGGCACAAATTCGCTTTGCACATTGCAGAGGACTTGGGTCTCATAGTGCCGAAGAAAAGTGGACAGGGCTATTATGATCGGTTCAGAAATCGCTTGATGTTCCCGATTTTCGATACCTCTGGCAGGATACTAGGATTTGGAGGTCGGGCTATTGGAGACGAAGAACCAAAATACATGAACTCTCCTGAATCCTTTTTATACAACAAGCGGGCATCTTTATACGGACTCTCACATGCGCAGCACGCTATACGGTCGCACGGGTACGCAATTCTGGTAGAAGGCTATTTCGATGTGCTCACCCTTCATCGATGTGGATTTCGTCACACAGTAGGGGTCTTGGGCACCTCGGTTACTTCGGAACAAACCGATCTTTTGGCCCGGTTCACCAGGAAGGTCGTATTTGTGTTCGATGGAGACCCTGCAGGCAAGAAGGCGGCCATGCGCAACGTAGAGGCCTTCTTGGACAAAGGCCTACAGCCCCGATGCATGTTCCTTGTAGAAGGCCACGACCCTGATAGTTATCTCGTTGCCCATGGTCCTGAATCGTTCAACCAGCTTCTCCAGAATGCCCCCCACGCCCTCTATGCGATACTTGAAGAGAAACGGAGTGAGGCTGGATCTCTCTCACCAGAACAGGCTGTGGAAGTCTTGAACGACATCACCCCCCTTGTCTCAAAGATCAAGAATCCTATTGAAAGGGATCTCCATGTACGCACCATTTCCGAAACCCTAGGCATCGATGAATCTTTGCTAAGAGCAGAGCTATCAAACTATAGTGGGAAGGTACGCGCTTCTGTCCTTGGACGAGAAAAGGATGCTCCATCCACGCTGTTTCCAGAGGAGAGGCTTATATGTGTCCTTCTTGTGCAGTTTCCTCACCTCCTCGACGAGTTCAAGGAGCCAGCAGCCAAGCGTTCTCTCTTGGAGCACATTAGAAACGAACACGTCCGAACAATCATTGAACAGATCTTCCAGGAGCATGAGCAAACAGGAACGATCTCGTTGTCACGTTTGCTGGCACGTGTTCAAGGGACTCCGGCTGTCGAGCTCGTCTCCAGCTGTGCCTGCACAGAAGAAGTTGCTCCTGAGCAGGCGCTGAGGGCACTTAACGACAGTATGAGAAGAATGCTGCTTAGGGACTTGCGGGAAGAGGCGCGAGACCTCAACAGAAAGATCAGAGAAGCTGAGAAAAGGCAACAATTGGATGTGTGTCTTGAACTTTCCATGAAGAAACGTGAACTCTTGCAAAGGGGAAGAGATCTCATGGGCCAGCACAGGCCATGAGTGCTGGATTCCGGATTGAATCCGGAATGACGGATGGTGTTGGAAGGGATCTCATGGGCCAGCACAGGCCATGAGTGCCCGTCAGGGGAATGACCCAACATTTGGTAAGTGTAACTCTATACATTTCTACATACCAGTAAGGTACGGGACAGGAAGGAACATCAATGAGACGGCCAAAAAAGATTGCAGATGTCAAAAAACTAATCGATATCGGCAAGGAAAAGGGCTTTCTCACGTACGATGAGGTGAATGAATACCTGCCTTCTGACCTCATCTCGGGAGAGCAACTCGAAGATGTGATGTCTATGTTCGGGGACATGGATATTGAGATCATAGATTCTTCCCAACGAGTCAAATTTCCTCGGCGACAAGAAGAACCAGAAGAAGAAGAGGAAGAAGAGAAAGAAGAGGAGGAAGAAGAAGGGGTAGATAGCCTCGCGTTGGGCAAGACGAATGACCCGGTTCGCCTCTATCTCAGGGAAATGGGCATGGTGAGTCTCCTGACCCGCGAAGGTGAGGTAGAAATCGCCAAGCGTATAGAAGAAGGAGAACGCAAGGTAAGAGAAGAGGCATTGCATACGGTCGCTGCAATCAAGGAGATGCAGTTTCTTGCCAAGCACGTTCGAACAGGTAACATTCGCGTAAAGGACATCCTAAAAGATTTTGACGAGGAAGATGGACCCGAACAGGAGGAAAAGGAAAGGGCCCAGGCAATAAAGATTGGCAACATCCTTTCAGAGGTCGAACAGTGCTACAACGACACCTTGCGAACCATGCTTTTGCTGAAATCGCCAAAGTGGTCCGAACTACAGAAAAAGCAAAAAAAGCAAAAGATTGCAAACGACAGAAAGCACATTGCTGAAAAACTTATGCAAATCCCCTTCCATGCCCATCAATTGGATCGAATCGTCCAACATCTAAAAAGCCATCTTCAAAAAATCGAATCGTACGAAAAGGAACTCGAGGAGATCGAAAAGAAAAGCAAGCTCAGCGTCCATGAATTGCGAGATGCCTTTCTCGCAGCGCAAAGGAGTCCTATTCAAAAGCTAAGAGTTACCCGATCGCTAAAGCTGAGCTACCCAAAACTGCTGGAGCTGAACACTCAGATTCAGGCGATACGGAGGAAGATTCGAAGGGTAGAGGATGAGGTCGAAATGAGTTCAAAGGAACTCAAACGGGTGGTTAAGGCGATAAAGATAGGAGAAATTCAGGCCAAGTTTGCTAAGAGCGAACTCATCGAGGCAAACCTTAGGCTTGTGGTCAGTATTGCAAAGAAATATACCAACAGAGGCCTTCAGTTCCTCGATCTTATCCAGGAAGGCAACATAGGACTCATGAAGGCTGTTGACAAATTTGAATATCAACGTGGGTATAAATTCAGCACCTACGCCACCTGGTGGATACGCCAGGCGATTACTCGCGCAATCGCAGATCAAGCCAGGACCATACGGATCCCGGTCCACATGATCGAAACCATCAACAAGCTGATCCGCACCTCAAGGTATCTGGTACAGGAGTATGGCAGGGAACCTACCCCTGAGGAGATCGCGGAGAAAATGGATGTGCCGCTAGAAAAGGTGAGAAAGGTATTGAAAATTGCCAAGGAACCGATATCCCTTGAGACTCCTATCGGTGAAGAAGAAGATAGCCATCTTGGGGACTTCATCGAGGACAAGGGGGTGATTTCGCCCTCAGAGGCAGTGATCAACATAAATCTTTCAGAGCAGACGCGCAAAATCCTTGCGACCCTTACTCCCAGGGAAGAGAAGGTGCTTAGGATGCGTTTCGGCATCGGTGAAAAATCCGATCATACCCTGGAGGAAGTGGGCCAGAATTTCGACGTCACAAGGGAACGAATCAGACAGATTGAGGCAAAGGCGTTACGCAGGCTTCGCCATGCGAGCAGGAGCAAACAGCTCAAGAATTTTATTGACGCCTAACAACGGGCATAGGATGCACCAGCGGTACCATTGAAAGAGACCGGCAAACGAATATATAATTAGGTGCCTCAGGGGCCCATAGCTCAATTGGTAGAGCCACCGGCTCATAACCGGAAGGTCCCAGGTTCGATCCCTGGTGGGCCCACCATAGCACCACGACGAAGGTGCCTATAGCTATGAGCAAGATGCTTACAGTGCAGACACTGTTGATAAGGTTCGGCAAACGTGTACGAACCCTACGTGCGGCAAGCAGATCTACCGCAAGGTGCATCCTGCTCGAGGATGCACCTTTTTTGTTTCTGGAGGCAGCCCTTGCAAACGATGCTACAGCTCTTACTGAACCTGCAAAAAATAGATGACAGTCTCAAGAACGCCCTTCAACGGCAACAGGAGTTGCCTGAACGAATCAAGGAACAGGAACACCAGCTTCAAACCGAAAGACAAAACCTCGAAGAGTTAAGGCTCAGCCTAAAACAGACAACCTTAGCGCAACGCCGACTAGAAAAAGAGCTCAACGAGAGCATTGAGCAGCTCAAGAAGAAACAAAGCAGGCTGTTCGAAATCAAAACAAATGAGGAATACAGGGCTGTGCTCAAGGAAATAGAATATACCAAGCAGGCCCATTCCGATATGGAAGACCGTATCATTCTGATGTTCGACGACATCGAGCAGATGGAAAAATCTGCAAAGGAAAAGGAGCAGCTTTTCCGTATATCAGAAGAACATCTTGAAAAAGAGAAACAACGGGTAGCACAGGAGATCCAAGTGATCCAAGAAGAAATCAAGACACTCCAGCAGGAACGCTCCAGGATCTGCGAACAACTGAGCCCTGAGCTGCTGGAGCAGTACGAACTCCTGAAAAGCAGACGATCCGGTCTGGCCGTTGTGGTAATCCAAGGCGAGATTTGCCCCGGATGCAATCTATATATACCCCCTCAAACTATCAACGAGGTGCTTCAGACAGGCGAGATTCGACAGTGTCCGCACTGTAGACGGATCCTCTATTGTGAGGTTCAGTAGCCGGCCACAAGCGCTGTCGCTCGTGGTTGGGCATAGGCACATCAGGCACACGATATCGGCACACGCCGAAGTAGCACAGATGACCGCTGGTTCTACGACAGTAGAACGGGAGGAAAGTCCGAGCTCCACAGGGCATGGTGCTGGGTAACACCCAGTGAGGGCGACCTCAAGGAAAGTGCCACAGAAAATAGACCGCCCGCATGCGTGCGGGTAAGGGTGAAACGGTGAGGTAAGAGCTCACCAGCAACTCGGGTGACTGAGTTGGCTAGGTAAACCCCACCAGGAGCAAGACCAAATAGGAGGGTATCTCCCTTTCAAGGGAGCGGGATTGCCCGTCCCGGACCCTCGGGTTGGGTCGCTTGAGGTAACGGGTAACCGTTATCCTAGAGGAATGGTCATCACCCCATTGCAGGGAAACCGCATGGGGAACAGAACTCGGCTTATGGGCTACTTTGGCGTCTGTGCCGATTCTTTTTCCCGGTTGAAGCATGTGAGCCTGTCCCTGGTGTCTTGAGGTCGCAGGGTAAGCTGGTGGGATTCTTCACTCATTCGACGATCCCTCCTATGAGCTTATGAGCTGGGCTCACGGTTGAACCGTTTTTTCACTTTCTGTATCTTTCTAGCTTGTCATCGAAGTGAAGTTTGGTCTCCCTAGGGTACATACTAGACTACCAAAGGAGTACTGCAATGGAATCAGACCAACTCTACAGGGAATTGGCAATGCGTCTCGGCATGCCAGCTTCTGAGCGCATCCCACGACTTTGGCAAATGCTCTGCAGCAAAGAAGAGGCACAAGTATGTCTCTTGATGCCGGCAACTGCGAAAGAATTGTCCGAGAAAATGGGCACGTCGACTACAGAGATCGAGAAGATGATTGCCGGTCTGTTTAGAAAAGGCGTTGTCTTCGAAAAGACAAAGGAGGGTGTCACGCAGTATGTAATGTCCAAGAACCTTATCCAGTTCCACGACGCCACCATTGTGTGGCCAGAAGCTCCGCAGGAATTCTTGGATCTATGGAAAGAATTTATGGAGACCGAATATCCTGCCCTTGCAAAGGCCATTGCTCACATGGCCCTCGACCCTATGACTCGGGTTGTCCCAGTTCAGCAGAGCCTAGAGGGAGGGGGTTCGCACGTCCTTCCTTTTGAAAATGCGTTAAAGATCCTCGAGGCCGCACGACGCATCGCTGTCACCAAATGTACCTGCCGACTCACCGCTCGCAAATGCGACGCACCCATAGAGGTATGCATCCAGTTGAACCGAGCTGCTGAGTACGCAATCAAGCGAGGCTCTGGAAGAGAAATTTCCTTTGACGAGGCACAGAAGATTCTGACAGAGTGCGAGGAACAGGGGCTCGTACATCTTACGGACAACAGGGCCGCAAACCAACATATTATCTGCAATTGCTGCCGGTGTTGCTGCATCACTTTGCCTGTGATCGCCCAGATGGGAAGCAGGGTCCTTTTGGCGCCGAGTCGCTTTATGGCAAGCGTGGACCAGAGTACGTGCACCCTGTGTGGAGTATGCGTGGAGCGATGCCCTGTAAAGGCTTTATCCATAGAAGGAGATGCGTCCTCACGATCGCTTCAGGTCAAAGAAGACCTGTGCATTGGATGCGGCCAGTGCGCGTATCATTGTCCTGAGGCAGCGATAGTACTGAAGGAAGTACGATCTCCTGAATTTATCCCAGGGGCTGCAACCATCTCGTAACTGGAGGAAAGAAGGTGACGTCGATGTATGCTGACAAGTTCAGACTCGATAACAAAGTAGCGATCATAACAGGCGCAAGTGGCGGAATAGGTAAAGCGATTGCCTGTGGCTTTGCCGAAATGGGAGCCACAGTGGTGATCGCCAGTCGCAAACAAGAGTCCCTTGAGCAGGTGGCAGAAGAGCTACGGAGCCAGTATCGTACAGATGCCATTCCCATCGCGTGCCACACAGGAAAGCTCGAGCAGATATCAGCCCTTTTCGAAAAGGTCATGGCACGGTGCGGCCGTGTCGACATACTTGTCAACAATGCCGCTACCAATCCTTACTTCGGTCCGAATCTCCATGCCGACGAAGGCATATGGAACAAGACCATGGATGTCAATCTCAAGGGATATTTTTTCATGAGCCAGGCAGCAGCCAGGATCATGGTCGAGCAAGGAGGGGGCTCAATTATCAACATAGCTTCGGTTGCCGCGTTCTCTCCACCTCCGATGCAGGGCATTTACGCCATTACCAAAGCAGGTGTCGTCTGCATGACAAAGTCCTTTGCCAAGGAATTGGCCACATCAAATGTCAGGTGCAACGCGATCTGCCCAGGTCTCACTGAAACTAAATTTTCGAGTGTCCTTATCAACACGCCGGAGATCTATGAAGTTGCTATGCAGATGATCCCGATGAAGCGGCATGCACAGCCTTCTGAGATGGTAGCCGCTGCGCTTTATCTTGCAAGCGATGCTTCAAGCTATGTGACAGGGGCATGCATTGTCGTTGATGGGGGTCAGACGGCGTAAAGCCGTCCCTTGCCCGCTACCCTGTGAGGGCCATACCCGATAAGCCGCTTTACGAAATGTTGAGGCTCCTGGCCTATTGTAGCTCCGTAGGTGGACGGCGTGTGGTCAATCTCAATGAGGGACACGGACATGCACCTTGCAATAGGCACGCCTTTTTTGAGCGACCTGCTGTTCCCTGACACGGCCAGGGCATACTTCGGAGAGTTCTTAAGAACCAGTCTTCCTGTGATAGCCCTATAGCAGTACCTGCGATGTTCGAAGGCAACGGCCTGCCTACTGCTCGAGAAATTGGGCAATTCGTTCTACGACCTTGTCAGGATATTCAACGAGCACAAAGTGCGTCCCGAGCCTCATGTGCAGATGCTGCGCGTGAGGCATCTTTCTTCGCATCTCCCGAGATTGATACGCAGGAGTGAGGTAATCGAGACCACCGCTGATGATCAGGACAGGGTGCCGGATAGACCGCAGATGGTGATATACGGAATGGGCGTCGAGTTCTTGGAAGAGACGAAGATAGTTGCCAAAGTCGGTTGCAAATATGTCATGCATATACTGACGATAAAGGGCCTTGATTCGCTCTTGCCTTCTCAAGCGAGCGTATCCCCCTCCTATGAGATCCAGGTTCAATCGGGAGGTGCAAAGGGCTGCGAGGATCTTGTGAAACCCATGCTTGTCCCTCATGAAATCGATAAGTTCATGAAGGATCTTCTGAAGCCATGGAACCCGGAAAAAAGGTTGAAACCCCGTTGTCAACGCATGGCCGTGCGTGCCGTTAAGCAGTACAAGTCTATCGACACGTTCAGGGTAACTACTGGCGAACTCAAGTGAAACCTGAACCCCCATGGACCAGCCGACAAACACAGCCCGCTCTACCCCTTCGTTATCCAAGATCTGGAGGGCATCTTCAGCATGATTAGTGACTGCCAGTCGGTGGATCCGTGACGGCGCGTCAGATTCAAAAAGGCCTCTATAATCCCATGTGATCATTCGCCATCGATCAGCGAACCGCTCGAGAATGGGTTCCCAGATATAGAGACGACCCCCCAACCCACTGGCCAGGATCATGGTCCTGTTTCCCTGGCCGATGAGTTGATAGGAGATCTGGATCTTGTCTCTGTCGTGGCTCACAACAGATCGTTTTTCCGCCACTGCATCCCACCTGCCTGGCCCCTGGATGTCGTACGTGGCTTGTGCTGTAACTCTCACGACACACGTCCTCTCTGGCATTCACAAGACTTGGAGTTTTATTCTAGCATTGTTATCGGCACCAATGCCCTGCACCTTAAACACTGCCTTGTTCAGAGGAAACACTCCTCTGTATCCTGAATGCGGCCGTACAGAGTATCGTATGAATCGCACCTGGGGCAAGAGGTCTCGTATTTCTTCTAATCACAAAGGAACGAGGGAAAGCCGTACAACTCGTGACTGGCTTTTAGGGAAAACAGTGGCGATGATTCACGACCATGGGTGTGCAATGGGGGTAGTGATTAGAGAAACATCCCTGCAATAAGGATAAAAGCCGCTCAGACAACAAGGCTCAGTCTCTCATGTTACGGGATT
>FWPV01007031.1_pt1 | contig 20879 bp, 25 predicted proteins | sample 2228371 | NCBI WGS metagenome assembly FWPV01 (sample SAMEA103939776, study PRJEB20133) | metagenome | reverse complement strand
TCGATTCCTTATTGGAGATACTGGAGTATCAAACAGAGGACAGGTAATTTATAGCGCAAAAGAGCAAAAGCATAGAGATCAGAATAAATCAATGACTTTGCAGATATTGTAGAAGGCACTGTTGCCATTGATGGAAAGTTACGTATATTACTCAAGGATGGGAGTTTTGTCGATGGGAAAGGAAAAATATTGATGGAACGATATATCGACTTCCATAGGCCTCAGACAAAAAGGCGTCAATATTCTTAATGCCCGGGATACCTGTCGTAAAAGATTATCGGACATGTTAACTATTGATCCGGCAACGATTGATTTAGATGATGAAAAAACTATTAATTAACTTTTCTGGGAAATGTAACTTATTGATTTATGAGCAATGTGGGCTTAATCCATCCCGCCCGATCCGTGAGCAGAAGCCTAATCCTCTGCCTGACCGCAAAGCACTTGATGATATTGTCTTCGACATCCTCGGACTGACGGAAGCCGAGCGGACTGAAGTCTATTGGGCTGTCTGCGAACTCGTCAAGAACCGGCTTGAGAAGGCAAAGAGTGTATAGAAGTTAATATTTTTATTATAATGATAAAAGGAGAAAAGAGAATATAATGGCAAAAAAATACTATAAGGTTATTTTTGAGCCACAGAAAGAAGGTGGCTATATCGTAACAGTCCCTTCATTGCCAGGTTGTATCTCCGAGGGTGATACTTATGACGAGGCATTGGCAAATATAAAGGAAGCCATAGCCCTTTACCTTGAAAGCCTGCAAGCTGATGGTCTTCCTATACCAGATGAAAATCACCTTATTGTTGAAGTAGAGTCTCCTTATGAGCAAATTGCCAGCACTTAAAAGTAGTGATGTTGTAAGGGTGCTTCAAAAAATAGGTTTTGTAGAGCATAGACAAACCGGTGTCCCTTTCTGACAGCGCAATTATTACGAACACATAATCCGGAATGAAGCAGAATTGCACAAGATAAGGGAATATATTGTCAACAACCCGTTAAACTGGGAATCCAATGAAAATTATTGTTCCGTAGAAGTCATAGATAATTGCCGCTCCTAACTTGCTGAATTTGCGAACCTTTTTTATAATATTCCAATATTTAGCCCTTAAAGGCTAAAAACAGGAAAATGAATGTATTTGTATTATTTAACAGGTAGATAGGCATGGAAAACAAGCAATAAAATATTACGATCTTAAAATTCCCTCAAGTTTCTTATATCTGGATTTGCATCATCACCGGTATTCAGAAGCAATCAGGAAAGATCAAGAAGGTAAGGAGTTTAAATGAAACCGATTAGATTGTCGGGCCATGCAAAAGAACAGCTGTTCTACAGAGGTGTAACCGAGGAGGAGGTCATAGAGACAATATCTTCCGCCGCATGGCAGCCTGCCGAGCTGGGAAGGTTGGAATGCAGAAAGAACTTCATTTATGAAAAGGATTGGAATAAGAAGTATTATAAGACAAAACAAGTAAGGCCAATATTTACAGAGGAAGAAACTGAAATTGTGGTAATAACAGTATATTCGTATTTCTTTTGCAAGGAGGTGCAGAAATGAGGATAACCTATGATTCAGAGGTGGACGCTCTCTATATCCGTTTTATAGAAACAACAGTAACAACAAAACATGTCGCCGAAGGCGTCGCAGTTGATTATGACGCTGAAGGCAGGATTGCGGGAATAGAGATACTCGATGCTGTGAAGCGATTCGGCAGCAGGGATGTTTTCAAGAAGGTGACGCTTGAAGACCTTGCACTCCACGTATAGAAACTACAATCAATCGAGCGTGCCATGGAGGTGTGTGCCCTAAAGCTATTGTACATCTATGGAGTGGAACGCTAAAGGAACCTGCAACCGGCTTGCCGCTCATCAGTAATATGACATAAGGTGAAAATATAGCAACAGGAAAACACAGAACTTGATACCAAAGAAGATTATAGATAACAGTGACCTTACACTTTCAGCCTTTCTCAACAGCGTTCTTACTGAGATACCAAATACCAATTTTGACATTGCAACCGCTTTCTTTAACCCAACTTCATCATTGGCTTAATAAGCTAAGAAAAACTATCAGGATTGCGGGCTGAAAAAAATGAAAGCACAAATATAAGAAGAAAATCAGTCTTGACTTTATTTCTGAGAATCTGGTAAAAAATTACATGAAAAATTTCTTTTTCTCATATTTTTTCTTTAATTTCTGGTTCAGCTTTTACTTTAGGCAGTCTGCCTGAGGTAAAGGTTGGTTGTGAGAAAAAGAATAAACTAAAAACAACAACCAGAAGCCGAGGGCAGACAGAAAGCCCCGGCTTTTTATTTTCTGGATTAAAAGGCTGGGGAAAGCTCTCCAGCCTTTTGGTTTCATAGAGAAGAAAGGAGATGCTCGGGTATGATTATTGTTATGAAAGCAGGAGCAACAAAAAAAGAAAAGGACGAGGTTATAAAGAAAATAAAAGAATTAGGTTATAAACCTCATATTATTCATGGTACTACAAGAGATGTTATTGGCGCTGTTGGAGATGAGAGAGGCAAATTTGTTTTGCAATCCATTGAACTTATGCAGGGGGTTGAGAGTGTGGTGCCTATTCTTAAACCATATAAGCTCGCATCAAGGGAAGTTAAAAAAGAGACCAGTATTATAAAAGTCAATAGTGAAGTTAGTATTGGAGGTAAAAAAATAGTTGTAATGGCAGGACCCTGTGCTGTTGAGGATGAAAACCAGATTTTAAAGACAGCTGTAGAGGTCAGGAAAGCAGGAGCAAGTGTTCTGAGAGGAGGTGCTTTTAAGCCGAGAACATCACCTTATGCTTTTCAGGGTTTAAAAGAAGAAGGTCTTAAGCTTCTTGCAAGAGCAAGGGAAATTACAGGATTGCCTGTTATTACTGAAGTTGTGAATCCTGAAACAGCTGAACTTGTTGCAGAGTATGCTGACATATTACAGATTGGTACACGTAATGCTCAGAATTTTGAGCTCTTAAAAAAGATCGGTCAATTAAGGAAACCTGTTCTTTTAAAGCGCGGGATGTCAATGACAATTCAGGAATTATTAATGAGCGCTGAATATATATTGAGCGAAGGGAATCAGTCAGTTATTCTGTGTGAAAGGGGTATAAGAACATTTGAAACAGCAACCCGTAACACACTCGATCTATCAGCAATTCCTGTTCTGAAAGAAAAAACGCATTTGCCTGTTGTAGTTGACCCATCTCATGCAACAGGAAATTATAATTATGTTGCTCCAATGTCCTATGCTGCTATCGCAGCAGGAGCTGATGGACTTCTTATCGAAGTTCACCCGGATCCTGAACATGCTTCATCTGATGGACCACAGTCTCTTAAACCGGATAAATTTACTTCTATGATGGAAAAGCTTAGAATGTATGCTGAGGTGGCTGAAAGGAGTCTATAAATAAAAAAGCAAAGAACGGAGAGAATGAAGAAAACTTTTCATTACGCATGGATTATTCTTGCTGTTGGGACACTTGTTGTATTTGGCTCATTAGGTCTGGCTCGTTTTGGTTATACAATGGTTTTACCTGCCATGCAGTTAGATCTCGGGTTGAGTAATACGCAAACTGGTGGAATTGCAACAGCAAATCTTATTGGCTATTTAATATTATCGGTTTCAGGGGGAGCACTTGCTGCAAGATATGGTCCTCGTATTGTAATCAGTACAGGTCTTGCTATTGCAGGCATTTCCATGATTATGACAGGACTCTCAACTAATTTTGTGTCTGTTTCTTTCTGGAGAGCTATTACAGGGATAGGAAGTGGAGCAAGCAATGTTCCTGCGATAGGATTACTTGCTGCATGGTTTGCACAGCATCGTCGTGGACTGGCTTCTGGAATAGGAGTAACAGGTTCTTCTTTAGCTTTAATTGTGCTGGGTATTTTTGTCCCTTATATACTCAAGATTACAGGGAGTGAGGGCTGGCGTATTTGCTGGTTTATTTTTGGGGGTGTTACTTTATTTATTTCAATACTCTCAATTATTATCCTGAGAAATAATCCAGAAGAACTGGGAATTCTTCCTGTTGGTGTGAGTGAAAAAACTATTACTGAAATAACAACAGGAAGTAAATTAAATTGGTCGAAAGTTTACAGAGCAGGTAAAGTCTGGCATCTTGGAATAATATACATTGCATTTGGTTTTTCATATATTATCTATATTACTTTCTTTTCCAAATATCTGATTTCAGAAGTCAATTTTACACAGGAAGGAGCAGGAAGATTATTTATGCTTATGGGATGGTTCAGTCTATTCTGTGGACTTATATGGGGCTCGTTTTCTGATAAATTTGGACGCAAAACAGCATTAATAATTGTATATTTAATTCAGTCGGCTTCATTTTTGCTATTTGCACTTGTTCCAACAAATGCAGGTGCAATTATTTCTGCTTTCCTGTTTGGAATATCAGCATGGAGCATTCCTGCAATTATGGCTGCTACCTGCGGGGATATACTCGGCCCAAGGCTGGCTCCTGCTGGACTTGGTTTTGTTACTTTATTTTTTGGTGTGGGTCAGGCAACAGGTCCTGGTGTAGCGGGTATCCTTGCTGATATATTCCACTCATTTTCACCTTCACTGTTACTCGCTTCATTTATAGCTATTACAGGAGCAATAGGGTCCTTCATGCTGAAAAAAACATGAAAAATTAGGCCGAATAATATATGTTATGTTGATTCTGTTATTTCAGACAATCCTCACGCCATAAACATTCATTCTGGTCGCAATAATTATTTTGAGCAGTTCCAAAACATTCGAAATTCCCTTCAGCTTTTTGTATTGCACGAATTATATTTTCTTTATTCATCTTACCAATTTTAACGCCCTTTGATTTTGCAATTTCCTTTACCTGTTTAAGGTTCATTTTTAACCTCCTTTTGTAAAAAAAATATAGCAAATTAACCTGCAATTTTCAAGGAAATATCAGAAGATGGTGCAGAATGTGTAATTGCTCCAATAGAAATAAGATCAACTCCTGTTTCAGCAATAGACCTGATATTTTTCAACGTTACATTGCCTGAAACTTCAAGCATGACTTTTTTACCTGTAATTCTTACAGCTTTCTTGATGTCTTCTAACGTCATATTATCAAGCATAACAACATCTGCTCCAGCATCTATTGCTTCGATAAGTTCCGTGAGCGAGCTAACTTCAATTTCTATTTTTTGAAGATGATTACAGGAATTTTTCGCAAGCTCTACAGCTTTTTTTATTCCACCAGCTGCTTTTATGTGGTTATCCTTAATCAGAATTCCATCAAACAGACCGAACCTGTGGTTATATCCACCACCTATCCTGACAGCGTATTTTTCCATAATTCGCAAACAGGGAGAAGTTTTTCGTGTATCGACTACCTTTGCATTTGTCCCCCGAATTTTTTTAACAAAAAGAGATGTTAATGTTGCTATTCCTGAGAGCCTTTGAAGAATATTAAGACATGTTCTTTCACCGGAGAGGATTGAACGAGTTCTTCCTCGAATTTCAGCTATTATATTACCTTTTTTTACATTAGCACCATCATTTATGAAAGTTTTAAAGGACAATTCAGGATCGAGAATTTTAAAGACTTCTCTTGCGAACGGGATTCCTGCAAGTACAAATCTGGATTTTGAAATTATATGTGCAGTAGAAAAGCTATCTGCCGGAATGGTTAGGGAGGTCGTTATATCTCCATGCCCTATGTCTTCCTGAAGTGCAAATTTAATTAAATCAGTTGGTTCCATTTACTTTTTTCTCATTAAAAGTGAGAAAAAGCCCCATAAACCTCCTAAGACAGAACCAAGAGCAAGAGCTGATTTCCAGTCGAGCAGAGTGGTTATATTTCCTTCGACTTTACTTCCTATTACCATAAAAGCAGAAGTATTTTCAGATTTTATCTCTTTTGCCGCAATTATTCCAACTGCTGATCTGTTTGAAATAGCATTTTCTCTTGAAATAGTAACAGGGCTAAGAGAATAATTTACAGAAACTTTATCAGCAGCGGTAATTGCACTTATACTCTGGTTAAGATTTACTTCGTTTCCTTTAAGTAAAGCTGTAGCTCCCTGAATAACCTCAACCTTTTCTCCATCAACACTGAGTGCACCCACCTGTTGAAGTTCAATATGACTCCCCTCAACAGAGCGTATAGTACTTTGATTAACTTTAACAAATTCACCTTCGAGAAATTCTATGTCGCTTTTTTCTATTTCTTTACCTTTTTTGACTTTCATTATTTCTCCTCCGCTTCTTTTAAAAGTTTAATGCTCTCAAGAATCCTGTCCCTTATATTGACAAACTCATTATATCTTGTTTTTTCTTTTTCAACTATATCAGGTGGCGCTTTTTTAATAAAATCATCGTTGAAAAGTTTTTTATTCAGAGAGGAGATAGAGTTTTCTAATTTCTTAATCTCTTTGGTAAGTCTTTCAATTTCAGAAGAAATATCAAGAATACCTTTTAAAGGAACATAAATTTCCATTGCACTCTTAACAGATGTAGCCGAACCCTCAGGTTTTTTTATGTCCCTGCCGATTGTAATTTTATCACATTTTGCGAGGCTCTTTATATAATGTAAATTTTCGGTAATTATTTTTTCTGCATAATCTGAATGAGTCTTGATGAATACATTTATTTTTGCTGAAGGAGGTATATTAAGTTCTCCCCTGACTGTTCTTATGCCCGTAACCGCATCTATGATAAAAGACATTTCATCTTCAGCTTCTGAATCCCTTTTAAGATTCTCAGGGAATGAAGAAATCATAATACTTTCAACAGGTCTGTCTTCCATTAAATGAGGTATTTTTTGCCATATTTCTTCAGTGATAAAGGGCATAAAAGGATGAAGCATTTTTAGAGATGCTTCGAGTGAATAAATAAGACACCATGAAGCTTCTTTGTAATGAATATCATCCTGTAACTGTAATTTTGACATTTCGATATACCAATCACAGAATTCATGCCAGATGAATTGGTAGATACTGCTGGAAGCATCATTGAATCTATAATCTTCAAGAGATGCATTTACTTCATGAACTGTGAGAGCGAGCCTGCTCATAATCCATCTGCCTGCAAGACTCATACTTTCAGGCATTGAAAGATTTCTATCCTGCTTTAAATTCATCAGAATAAACCTTGTGGCATTCCATATCTTGTTAACGAAATGTCTGTAACCTTCGACTCTATCTTCTGAAAATTTAATGTCTCTTCCCTGAGCAGCAAAAGCAGCTAAGGTAAATCTGAAGGCATCAGTGCCGTATTTGTCCATCATTATTAGAGGATCAATTACATTTCCCTTTGATTTTGACATCTTCTGACCCTTCATGTCTCTTACCAGTGCGTGTATATAAACATCCCTGAAAGGCACGTCTTTCATGAATTTCAGTCCCATCATTATCATTCTTGCTACCCAGAAAAAAATAATATCAAATCCAGTTACAAGAACACTTGTTGGATAATATGTTCTCAGGTCATCTGTATTTTCAGGCCAGCCAAATGTCGAAAAAGGCCATAAAGCTGATGAAAACCATGTGTCAAGAACATCTTCATCCTGTCTTAATTCTGATGAATCACAATATGGACATTTTTCAGGAGTGTTTCTTGATACAATTATTCCTTTTCTTTTCTGGCACTCATCATTTTGCATCTTCAGGCAATACCATACAGGAATTCTATGCCCCCACCATATCTGACGTGAAATACACCAATCTTTAATGTCTTCCATCCATGCAAAATATGTATTCTCCCATGAAGATGGAATGAATCTTATTCTGCCTTCTTTAACAGCTTTAATAGCTTCATCAGCAAGTGACTTAACACTTACATACCATTGTAATGTTGATAGAGGTTCTGTGATTGTTTTACACCTGTAGCAATGGCCGATAGAGTGTTTATGCTCCACCTGTTTTTCTATAAACCCGAGTTCTCTTAGATCATTCAAAACAGCTTTTCTGCATTCATACCTATCGAGTCCTGAATATTTCTTGCCAGCATGGACTGTCATTTTACCATCATCACCTATGACAGTAATAAATTCAAGTGGGGGATTCTGTCTTTTTGCTATGGCTTCATCATTGAAGTCATGTGCTGGTGTAACTTTAACAGCACCTGTTCCAAAGGCAGGATCTACTGATGAATCTGCTATAACAGGGATTTTTCTTTCTGTTAAAGGTAATTTGAGAATTGAACCAATATAATCTTTATATCTTTCATCTTCAGGATTTACTGCAACTGCAGTATCTCCAAGCATTGTTTCGGGTCTTGTGGTTGCAACAGTAATGTACTTATCAGGCTTCCCTGCTAAAGGATATTTTATATAAGTTAGCCTGCCATCAATTTCTTCGTGTTCAACTTCGAGGTCAGAAAGCGCTGTGTGACAGCGCGGGCACCAGTTAATCAAACGATTATCTCGATATATGAGCCCCTCTTCATATAATCTTACGAAGACTTCTCTAACAGCAATAGAAAGTCCTTCATCAAGCGTAAATCTTTCTCGAGTCCAGTCACATGATGCACCCAGCCTCTTTAATTGGTGGATTATCGTTCCGCCTGATTCTGCTTTCCATTTCCATACTCTTTCTATAAAAGCTTCTCTACTTAGAGAATGTCTGTTAAGACCTTCGGCAGCCAGTTGTTTTTCGACTACATTCTGTGTTGCTATACCTGCATGGTCAGTTCCCGGTAGCCATAATACTCTGTAACCTTTCATCCTTTTCCATCTTGAAAGGATGTCCTGTAAAACAGTATTAAGCGCATGTCCCATATGCAGTGATCCCGTGACATTCGGTGGAGGTATGACCAGGGAATAGGGGATACCGATATTTTTAGGGTCTGGAGTGAAAAATCCCTTCAAGACCCAGAAATTATACCAGCTTTCTTCTAAACCGTGTGGATTAAAACCTTTTTCTAAAATTCTGACCTTATCCTCTCTATTTCTTTAGAAATCATAGTTTCAGCAAGGTCAGGAACTGTTTCCCAGATTACCTTTTCAACTTCTTTTGCGAGGGATTCAAGAGAACCCTTAAGCATGTCTTTAAGCATTCTTTCTACAAGGTCCGGAGCAACTTCCCAGAGCACCTTTTCGATAGAATCCTTCAATAAGGGTGTAAGAGTTGATATTATAGATTCTTTAATGTCCAGAGAATTTAAGAAATTACCAATTCTTTCATTTACAACTGATTTGAAATGTTTTTCGAATTCTTCTCTGGAAGGAAGACTAATTTCTGCAGGTGCGACTTTTAGTTCCTGAACTTCAGGTTTTTCGGGTGTTACAACTGGTTTTTCCTCTGCAATAGCTTCTTCAATCCCGGCTATTTCCTCAGCTTCTGCTGCAAAGATTTCTTCTGTGCCTGCAAAAATTTCTTCTGCCTCTTCCTGAACAGGCAAAGCTTCAGCTTTTACTTCTTCAGGGGTCTCTTCAAAAGCCCACAGGTCTTCTTCGATAGCAATTTCAGGAGCTGGAATTTCTTCAGCAGGTGTTATGGCTTCAGCTTCGATAATGGGTTCCTCTATTGCTTCAGCTTCAGCAAAAGCTGTGGTGGCTGTAAGCAATGAGTTGATTTTGCTGATAAGTTCCTGTGATTCAAAAGGTTTTATTATAAAGTCATCTGCCCTGACCTGTTTTGCTAACTCTTCATCAATTGGTTCAAAAGCACCTGTAAGCAATATAACAGGTATGTTGGTTGTCGCAGGATCTTGTTTTATCCTTTCACATAATTGATAGCCATTCATCTTTGGCATTTCTATATCGGCAAGGACAACATCAGGTCTAAAGGAATTAATGGCATTTAGAGCTTCTTCACCATTGGAGACTGACTTTATCTCAAAGTCCTCCTCTGCAAGAATTAGCTCTACAACTTTCTGAATTGTAATACTATCATCTGCAAGAAGAAGTTTATGTGACACTATTCACCTCTTGTTATCTTATTCAAGAATTTTATTGCTAAGTATCAAAAAAGTCAAGAAAATTTCTCATAAGTGGTTAAATTGATTTGATACTCATGTCATATAATTCTTTTTTACTTATACCGAATATCCCGGCTATTTTTTTAACAGCCTCTTTTCTACCGAATCCTTTCTTCATCAGGCAATGTAGTTCAACAAGAGCTTCATCTATATTTTTGTTCTGTTCCTGACCATGTCCTTCTATAACAAGAACATATTCTCCTGCTATTTTTGTTTTTATAAGATTTTCCAGTATATCCGGGAGCTTTCCTCTTATTACCTCCTCATGTATTTTTGTAATCTCTTTAACAATCACTGCCTTTCTTCCATGAAAAATATCAGATATTTCTTTTAGTGTTTCGATTATTCTATGAGGTGCTTCATATATTATAATGGTTCTCTGTTCAAGGGATAATTCATTTAATTTTTTCAGTCTCTGGTTTTTCTTTGATGGAAGGAATCCGATAAAAGTGAATTCATCCGCTGGCAGTCCTGAAATTGAAATTGCTGCAATAGCAGCAGTAGGACCGGGAATAGATATTATTTGAATGTCTTCTTCAATTGCCTTTTGTATCAGGAAAAATCCCGGATCCGATATCCCGGGAGTTCCTGCATCAGATATAAGTGCTATGGAATTTCCTTCATTGAGTTTATTGATGATTTCTGCTGCTCTTGATTTTTCTTTCTCTTTCCAGTAGCTAATCAGAGGCTTTTTTATACCATAATGATTTAGTAATTTCAAGGAATGTCTTGTGTCTTCAGCAGCGATAATATTAACCTCTTTTAAAATCCTCAGAGCACGCAGGGTAATATCTTCAAGATTGCCGATTGGTGTTGAGACAATATAAAGAGTACCTTTCATTATTGAATATCGAGCAATTTTTTTAATCGCCTGTCAGCTTTTATTATTTCATCAACATCATCACCTGTCAGATCCCATGTGTATTTGCCCTCTGCTGTTCTTTTGAGCTTGATTTTTACAGGTTTTTTAGGTTTAATTTGCTGAATTTCAGGTTGTTTTTTAATCTGAATATTTTTATTTTCAGCAGAGAAACTGAAGTTTGCAGTAAAAAATATGAAAGCTAAACAAATTGTGATAATGGATAAAATTCTGCGCATCAGTATTTAATCCCCTTTTCTAATTTAAAAACTTTGACAGTAGAAGTTGTCCATCCAATAGAATATGATTGACCACATTTAGGGCATATAAGCCCTATATAAGTTTTACCTTTGTTTTTTCTGAAAAAAACATGAAAGCCTTTTTCGTAACCGCATTCAATACAGATTCTTATTTCTTCAAAATTCATAATTAAAACCCCCTGTATTTATTTGTTATAGGGAATCTTCTGTCTCTTCCAAAAGCACGGGCAGTTATTTTTATGCCTGGTGGAGATTGTCTTCTTTTATATTCACTTCTATCCACCATTCTTATTACTTTCTGAGCGCATTCTATCTCACATCCTGTAGCGAGAATTTCATGGAAACCTTTATCTTCTTCTATATATGCCTTCAAAATAGGGTCAAGTTCAGCGTAAGGTGGCAGTATGTCTGAATCTTTCTGGCCTTCCTTTAATTCAGCAGAAGGCTCTTTTGTAAACATCCTTTCAGGAATAATTGGTTCCCCTGCTTTTTTATTGCGCCATCTGCAGAGTTCGTAAACCATTGTTTTGGGAACATCTTTAATAACCGCAAATCCTCCGGCCATATCACCGTAAAGGGTTGCATAACCAACACTCATTTCAGATTTGTTACCTGTTGTTAAGACAATCCATCCGAATTTATTTGAGAACGCCATAAGAAGATTACCCCTGATTCTTGCCTGAATATTTTCCTCGGTAACATTGCTTTTTAAACCCTTGAAATGTTCATTAAGAGATCTGATATAACTCTGAAAAATATCATTAATAGAAATTTCTATGATTTTAATTCCGAGTCTTTTTGCGAGTTCATTTGCATCTTCAATGCTTTCTTTAGATGTATATATTGAAGGCATGAAAAGAGCATGGACATTCTCTTTCCCGAGAGCATCAGTTGCGATTGTGGCAACGAGTGCTGAATCGATTCCACCACTAACTCCAATTACTGCACCTTTAAAATCATTCTTCTTGATATAGTCTGATGTGCCTAATACAAGAGCACTATAAATTTCTTCCATTGGTTCAAGTACAGAATTTTGATATGATTTAGTTAAAATCCTGCGTCCTAATTTTTTTGATTTCGGGATACTAATTTTTTCAATAGAAGCTTTGTCGAGTCTTATGATCTCCTGTCTTCTCAGGGGTGCATGTAATCTTTTTATCAAAGTATTTTCAAGTTCGAGGTCTGCAATAATAAGATCTTCCTTAAACTGTTTGCCTCTTGCAATAAGAATTCCGTCCTGATTAAAGATCATACTATGACCGTCAAAAACAAGTTCATCCTGTCCGCCAACAGCATTCAGATAAGCGATAAAAACAATATTATCGACTGCACGTGTATAAAGCATTTGTTCTCTGAACTTTGCTTTTCCAATATGGTAAGGTGAAGCATTTATATTTATGATTACCTCTGCGCCCGCAAGTGACTGTGTTCTTGCTGGACCTTCGGGATACCATATATCTTCACATATATTTACTCCAAATAAAGTTTCATCTTTTATATAAACAGGACACCTTGAACCTGACTGAAAATAACGATATTCATCAAATACTCCATAATTGGGGAGGTATTTTTTATGGTAAATATCTATTATTTTCCTGTCATGGATTATTGCAGCAGCATTATATATATCATCTTTTCTGTCAACAAAACCTAAAATTACAGTAATCCCGGTTGTATTTTTAGTTATTTTATAAAGTGCATCAAGATTGTCATCAATAAATTGTGTTTTAAGAAGTAGATCTTCAGGAGGGTAGCCTGGTATTGCTAATTCCGGGAACGCTACAATATCAGCATTGAAATTTCTTGCTTTCTTTATATAATCAAGAATCTTGGAAACATTTCCATCAAAATCTCCAACAGTAGTATTGATCTGGGCAAGCGCAATTCTTAATGTTCTCATAAGCTACTCCATAATATCCCTCATAACTCGAATGATGCAATTATTCGAATTAAATATCTCTATATTTCGCATATTATATCATTAGTTAAAAAAATCAACAAAGATTATTGTTATACTAAATAATGAAAGCAAAGGTTATTATTCTAATTAACATTATTGCTCTGATTTTCTTTAGTTCTGTTAATGCAAAAACACTGAATCTCATTACAGAACAGGCAAGTATTTTTTATGATAATGCATTGAGTTCAGTTGCCCGGGAAACAGCAGAAAAATTACCTTCAATAATTAAAGAATTAGAAAAAAGTATAGGGTTGAAAACAAATTCCAGTCCAATGATATTTTTGATTAAAGGGAGCAAAAACTTCCAGCAAATTACTGGTAGCGATTTAATAGTTGCTTATGCTGTCCCCGGCAGGAATTCTATTTTTATTGATACATCAAGAGTATTTTCAAAACCATTCAGTCTTGAGACGACTCTAAAACATGAATTATGCCATATGCTGCTTCATCAACATATAGAAAGTACCAATCTCCCGAGATGGTTTGATGAGGGTGTATGCCAGTGGGTGAGTGGTGGTATATCTGAAATTGTTTCCTTTCAGGATAGTAGTATTCTTGAAAAAGCGATACTATCAGATAATCTCTTCAGTATTCATGATCTTCATAGATTTCCCGGGGAACGGAATTCTATTTTGCTTGCCTATCAGCAAAGTAAAAGTTTTATTGAATATATCTCGGAAAAATACGGAGACAATATTTTAAAGGAAGTTATTGGAAATCTATCTTCAGGAAAAAACGTAAATGAATCTTTCAAGGAGGTTATTTCAATAAATCTAAATGAACTTGAGAGAAACTGGCAAAAATCTCTAAGGAAAAAGCATTCATGGTTTTTATATTTTAGCAATAATATCTATACTATTATTTTTCTACTTCTCTCAATGTTGACAATATATGGCTTTTACAGGTTAATTAAGAAGAAAAGAGAATATAAAGATGAGGAGGAAATAGAGTAAAATAAAACATGGCTAATATTATTCTAAGAATTATGATAAATGCTTTATCCATTGGAATTGCTGTTAAAGTAATAGACGGAATAACTTTTACAGGCGAATGGTGGAAGATGATTATAATTGGTGCTGTTTTTGGAGTGGTGAATGCTTTTATAAAACCCATGATAACTTTTTTTACTCTGCCTTTAATTATCTTTACACTCGGTTTATTTACACTTTTTATAAATACCCTGATGCTTATTATAACTGTTGAATTATCAGAGCCCTTCAAACTTGGATTGAGTATAAATGGCTTTCTGCCAGCTTTTAAAGGTGCTATTGTCATAAGTATTGTGAGCATATTACTTTCATGGCTTTCGGGGATCAATAGAATTAAAATTTATAAGAACTAAATTCGTTTGTTGACTTTAAATGCCTTCCAAATTTAAACTTAATGCTTATGAAAAACTTGATTATCAATATTATTACTGATGCAATCAAAAAACTTGGCATTTCAGAGTTTCCAGCAATTGAAATCGAAGTTCCACCTCAGGAAACAATGGGTGATATTGCAACCCCGATAGCCATGAGTCTTGCAAGACCTCTTAGAAAAAATCCGAGAAAGATAGCAGAGGAACTGGTTTCTCATATAGCAGTTAATGATAATTTCGAAAAAATAGAAATAGCAGGTCCCGGGTTCATTAATTTTACTTTTTCGAAAAACTATTTAACCAATAGATTGAATGAATTTTTAAAGAATCCATCGGTATTTTTAAGAAAGAATATAGGACTGGGCAAAAAAGTCCAGATAGAATTCGTAAGCGCAAATCCAACAGGACCTTTACATCTTGGACACGGAAGAGGTGCGGCAACAGGAGGTGCTCTGTCTAATTTACTTGAAGCAGCCGGGTTTAATGTTGTTCGTGAATATTATATTAATGATGCAGGAAGGCAGGTTAAGCTTCTCGGGCAATCAGTTTTTGCAAAATATCAACAATTGCAGGGCATTGAATATCCATTCCCTGAAGACGGCTACAAAGGTTCATACATAGAGGATATAGCAAGGGAAATAATCGAAAAAACAGGTGAGAAATATCTTCGATCAGGATTTGATGAAGTAGCGGAATTTTTTATTGATTATTCTTATAAAAAAATCCTTGATGATATAAAAGAAGATCTTAAGGCATTCGGAATATCATTCGATGTATGGCAGAGTGAAAGAGAACTTTTCGACACTGGTGAGGTTGATAACTCGCTCGAATATCTAAAGGCAAAAGGATATATTTATGAGAAAGATGGAGCTGTCTGGTTCAGATCATCTTCTTTTGGAGACGAAAAAGACAGGGTGGTAAGAAAACAGGATGGTGAATATACTTATTTTACCTCTGATATAGCGTATCATAAGAAAAAGATAGAAAAAGAATACGATGAATTGATAGATATATGGGGTGCTGATCATCATGGCTATATTCCAAGAGTAAAGGCTATTATAGAGGCATTTGGCTATCCTAAGGAAAAATTAAAAGTATTGCTCGTTCAGATGGTTTCACTCCTCAGGGGTGGAAAGCCGGTTCAGATGTCAAAAAGAGCTGGTGAATTTATTACTCTAAAGGAAGTAATTGATGAAGTTGGAGCTGATACAACAAAATTTATTTTTTTAACAAGAAGACCTGATAGTCATCTTGAGTTTGACCTTGAGGTAGCTAAAACTCAATCCTCTGAAAACCCGGTGTTTTACGTACAATATGCTTATGCCAGAATAAACAGTATATTCAGAAATGCTCTTGAAAAAGGTATTGATGTAGAAAATTTAAATTATAATCTGCAATTTTTAGATACACCTGAAGAGCTCAGAATCATAAAAAAATTACTAATGTATCCGATGGTTTTTGAGGGAGCTGTAAAAACCCATGAGCCGCACAGAATTACTTTCTATCTACAGGAACTCGCAGGATTATTTCATCCTTATTACAACAAACACAGAGTTCTTACAGATAATGCAGAACTGACAAATGCAAGGATTTCATTATGTAAAGCTATAAAAATTGTTTTAGAGGAAGGCTTGAAAATACTCGGTATAAGCACACCTGAAAAGATGTGATTGACAATTATGCGATTATCTTGGTATAAAAGAAAGTCATGATACCAAAAACAGATAAAATATGGATGGATGGAAAGTTTGTTGACTGGGATAATGCTACAGTCCATGTAATGACCCATTCACTTCATTACGGTCTCGGAGTTTTTGAAGGTATAAGATGTTATGAAACCTCAAAAGGTCCTGCCATATTCAGACTTGATGAGCATGTTGAAAGATTATTCAACTCAGCACATATATTTCTTATTGATATACCTTTCAGCAAAGAAGAAATTAGAAAAGCTATTATTGAAACTGTAAAAATTAACAAAATGAAGTCCTGTTATATCAGACCACTTGTTTATATTGGTTATGGAGCCATGGGGCTTTATCCAAAGGAAAACCCTATTAATGTCTCGATAGCAGTATGGTCATGGGGAACATATCTTGGAGAAGATGGTATAGAGAAAGGTATCAGGATAAAAACATCTTCTTTTATAAGAAATCATGTTAATGCCAATATGACAAGAGGAAAAGTATGTGGCTATTATGTTAATTCTCAGCTTGCAAAAAAGGAAGCCATCTCATGTGGATATGACGAAGCATTACTTCTTGATACAGAAGGTTATGTTTCTGAAGGAAGTGGAGAAAATATATTCATAGTAAGAAATGGTGTGCTTAAAACTACTCCATTGACCTCAATACTTGAGGGAATTACAAGAAATAGTATTATCAAAATAGCTGAGGATAACGGAATTACAGTTAAAGAAGAAAGATTCACAAGGGATGAACTCTATATCTCAGATGAAGCTTTTTTCACAGGAACAGCAGCAGAAGTTACTCCAATCAGAGAAGCTGATGGAAGAATAATCGGAGAAGGCAGGCCCGGTAAAATTACAAAAAAACTTCAATCTATATTTTTTGATATTGTTAAAGGCAAGAATAAGAAGTATAAGAACTGGCTTACAGAAGTAAAGTAACAGGATAATAAAAAAGGGTATGGGAAGGAATCACCCATACCCTTTTTTATTGGTTATTTCTTTTCTGGTTCGGTAGCAGGGGCTTGGGCAGCTTCTTTTTTATGGCATTTTGTGCAATCTGCACCTTCTTTCCAGTCAAAAGCTTTAGTTCCATTGTGGCATACACCGCAGAACTTACCATCAACATGGTCAGCTTTTGTGATTTTTGCGCAACCTTCAGCACCAGGCATTTTCATCCCGAAAGGAACATTGCCTTTGTGGCATTCCATGCATTTGCCAGGTCCGAGTTTGGTATTATGTAGTTTGCCATCAAAAGTGACGGGTCCTAAATCACCATCCTTATAAACATAAGTTTTCATACCTGCAAATGCTGATGTTATAAGAATAAGAGATGCAATAACAACTAAAATAATTGTTAAACGTTTCATTTAACCTCACCCCCTTTCTTTTTTAATTTTTTTATAACAATTTAAAAATATTCTTTTTTATTATTTTAGTATTCCTGATGTACTATTATCAACAAATATTAAAACAGGAGTTCCCCAAAAATTCCTCCCCTTTCTTGATAAAAGCTCCCAAATTTTTTCTAAAACAGACCTCGTCCACTTCAGAAAACTGTTTTTTGCTTTTATTTCTTACTGTTACAGATTTGAAGTGTCAATTCCTGGGGGAACTCCTTATATATAGTTATTTCTTTGACCACATATGTACTCTCTGGTATTATTGAGAAACTATCCAATAACTTGTTATCTGCTAATTGAATGCTGAAAATGATAAAATAGGATTATGAAAAAATCCCGCATATATGTAGATACATCGGTTATCGGTGGCTGTTGCGACCCTGAATTTCAACAATGGTCACGAGGACTCCTTCTTGATTTTCAAAAAGGAAATTTTACTCTATTCCTCTCTGAGCTTACCGATGCAGAAATTCAGGATGCTCCTGAGGAAGTTAAAAACATTTACTCTGATTTTAGAAACAGTGCTGTCCAAATTGTCGAGCTTAGTTTAGAAGCTATTGAATTAGCTAACGCTTACATCAGACATAAAATCCTTACACGTAATTTTCAAAATGATGCCCGCCATATTGCAATTGCAACTATTGCTGGCGCCGATTTATTAGTCAGTTGGAATTTTAAACATGTGGTTCATTTTGAGAAGATTCAAAAATTTAATGCTGTAAATATTGAGATGGGATATAAACCTATTTTGATTTATTCCCCAAGGGAGGTGACAACCTATGGCCGTTAAGGCAGTTGAATTAATACGGAAAATTAGAGACAAGCATTACAAAGAAACAAAAGGACTTTCAGCAGAGGAGCAAATTAAGTTTATCAAAGGAAAGTCAAACGACTTACAAAAAAGACTTAAAATGAGTCAGCGCTCAACTGCAGATAACATCTTTAGTTAGAAACACCCCTCGGCAACCTCGGAGAATTTATGCGACAATTCAATGTAACCTACAAAGGATATTTCAACCGCAGGCATAAAAGAACGGGTCACCTGTATCAGGGAAAGTACAAAAGTCTTGTGGTAGATAAAAACGAATATTTTTCAGTGCTGTCAAGGTACATACACCTTAATCCTATAAGGATAAACAGTATTATGCAGAAGACTGACAAAGAAAAGATTAAATATCTCATAAAATATAAGTGGAGCAGTCTTCCGGGGTACAGCATTAAAAAGAAAAAATAATCATTATTGGTGGGATCAAAAGGGTAGAAATAGGCAAGATATTTGAAATAGACTATAGTACAGCGAGTCAGGGAAGAAAGGGTTAAAGGAAAAGTTGCAAAATGACAGAAAGCTTTGGAAGCTGTTAGGTCTAATTGAACAGAATCTGTCAATATGAAAGAATTGCCCCCATTTTCTTTTTTTAGAGGAAAAGAAGGATGAAATTGCTACGCAACTTTCATCTAACGAACGTAAAACAACATTTTTTCTTATTTTTGCGGGTAGGAGCTTTTTATGACAAAAAATTTTTTCAATAAAAATAAATTTACTATCCATGATTTACCAAAAGACGAAAGACCACGCGAGCGATTAGTTAAGTTTGGTGAGCAGGCTCTTTCTGTTCAGGAATTACTACAACTTATTTTGGGGCATGGCAAAAGTTGCGTGCTGAAATTTATGAGATATTAGAAAGTATGCTCGGACAGGTTTATATGTCCCGTGCTAAATTTCTCAAAAAAATAGAAACAGAGCTCAAAAATCGTGGATTTAAACTTTCAAAGCAGATAGAAAAAATAATATGGCAGGAAATTGGCGAAAGGGACGAAGAAACAGAGATTTGCTATGATGAACAGGGAAAACCAGAGCCAGACAAAGAGTTAAAGGATTTTGAGCGCGTGCCATTAGGAAGAGATATTTACGACTATTTTGAAAAAGAAGTTAAACCCTATGCTACTGATTCCTGGATTGACGAAACAGTGCGTGATAAAAAAGATGGCAAGGTTGGTATTGTTGGTTATGAAATTCCTTTTACACGGTATTTCTACAAATATGAACCGCCGCGGGATGTTAGCCAGATAGAAGAAGAGATAAGCCAATTGGAGAAAGAGATTAATGAATTATTGGAGAAACTATGAAAACAGTTTTGTTTACAACCTTGACAAGATGTAAACAAACTTATATACTTTGTTTACATTATACAGGAGATGTAAACAAATATGTATAAATTCAAAATAGGTGAATTAAAACGACTGAAAGAAGGATTTATGGCTTTTGTTCCGGGACCCTTCCCTCCAGAGGGTGGTTTTTCTTTTTCTCGAGCAATCGTGCGAAAAAATGATATAGCAGTGCGTCTTTTAGGCAAATTAGACGGAATAACTCAACTTTTGCCAGATATGGACTTTTTCCTTTTTATGTATGTTCGTAAGGATGCCGCTTCTTCAAGCCAGATAGAAGGAACACAGGCAACAATGATAGAGGCAATAGAGGCAGAGGCAAAAATTGGCTCGAATCTGCCTGAAGATGTTGATGATATCCTGCACTATATCAAAGCGCTTAATTATGGTCTTAATCGGTTAAAGGATTTTCCTTTTGTCTTGCGGTTTTTAAGAGAGTTGCATCGCGAACTTATAGAAGGCGCGCGTAAGACCCATTTTTCTGACCCCGGAGAGTTTCGCAGAAGTCAGAACTGGATTGGCGGAACTCGACCCGATAACGCTATATTTATTCCCCCGCCAGTTGATGAAATGCACCGTGCGCTTAATGACCTTGAAAAATTCATTAACCAGGAAGAAGATTATTTACCACTTATCAAAGCCGGGCTTGCGCATGCGCAGTTTGAGACGATTCATCCATTTTTGGATGGTAATGGACGGACTGGACGAATGCTCATTACATTTTATCTCTGGAAAGAGAAACTGCTCGAAAAGCCGGTTTTGTTTTTATCATCTTACTTTAAAAAACATCAGAAAATATATTACGAGCGGTTGAATAAATATCATGAAGGAGATGTTGAATCCTGGATTGATTTTTTTCTTGATGGTGTGATTGAAATTGCTGAAAAAGCAATTGATACTGTGCTTGCTATTACAAAACTGCGAGAAAAAGACACTTTAAAGATTCAAACTCTTGGTAAGCGTGCATCTGAAAGTGCGGTAAAAGTTTTGCCCCAACTCTACAAACTACCGATTGTCAATGTTGCTAAAATTAAAGAATGGACTGGCTTTACCCGCGCTGGAGCGCAAAAAATAATTGACCGCTTTGTAGAACTTGAGATTTTACACGACCGCGATCCGCAGAAAACTTATGATAAATCTTATATCTACAAAGAATATGTGCAAATCTTTACTGATGAGAAATAAACTATGAAAACAAAATTTCAGAATTATCCAAAATATAAAGATTCAGGAATTGAATG
>FWPV01007030.1_pt1 | contig 20880 bp, 20 predicted proteins | sample 2228371 | NCBI WGS metagenome assembly FWPV01 (sample SAMEA103939776, study PRJEB20133) | metagenome | reverse complement strand
GGGCTCTGGTCAAGGCTTCGCCCCCGGCGGTGATGATCGTGGGCACTCCCCGCGCCCAGGCCCGCTCCACAAGCGTCTTGTAGAAGTCGAGGGGCAATCCCGGGGCCAGGGCGCCGCCCACCACCACATACTGGGCCTCCTTCACCATGCGCTCGAACTTCTTGAGGAACAGGGCCACCGCTTCGGGCGGCACCGGCGTCCCCGCCTCGTGGATCATCAACGGGTGGTATTCCCGGCCGCGGGCGAGCACGGTCACGTTGACCCGCGTTTCCCCAGGGATCCACAGGAAGTTGGCGGTCACCCCACGGGACAACAAGTCCTCCAAGGCGATCTGCCCCGTGTGGCCGGCCAAAAAGCCCATGGCCACGGTCTCCACGCCTTGGGAGGCCAAGAACACCGAGACGTTGATGCCCTTGCCGCCCGCGGACGTGCTCGACTTCTCGCTGCGAATGAGCACCGTCTCCTCGGGTTCCTCCAGCCGCAGGGGCAGCTCGTCAACCCAGTAGAACTTGTCCAGCGTGGGGTTCACGGTGATGGTGAGGATCATGGTCGTAAGCGGCCGTGCAGGGCACCAGAGCTCGCTCCCACCACCTCCACTTGCACAAATTGGCCGACCAAATCGGCTTCTCCGGGGAAGAGCACGGTGCGGAAGTCCTGGGTCTTGCCCAGGACCAGGCCCTTGTCCGGTCCGTGCTGCTCGGCCAGCACAGTGACCGTGGTGCCGATGCGGCGGCGGTGGAGGTCGAGGGCCAAGCGGCGGGAAAGGGCCAACACCGCTTCCAACCGGCGCTGTTTCTCTTCTGGGGGAACGTCATCGGGGAGCGCACAAGCGGCGGTGCCCGGCCGCGGGGAATACGCCGCCACATACACCGTGCCGAACCTCGCTTCTTCAATCAGCGCCAGCGTCCGCTGGAAATCCTCCTCCGTTTCGCCGGGGAAGCCCACGATGACGTCGGTGGTGATGTTGACCTCGGGGACGGCTTGGCGCAGCATCCGCACCACGTTGAGGAAGCGCTCGGCGGTGTACCCGCGGCGCATCGCCGCCAAGATTCGATCACTTCCCGACTGCACGGCGAGGTGCACGTGCTTGCACAGGTTTTCACCTCGGGCCAGGGCCTCGGCCACCTCCGGGCCGAGGTAGGCCGGATGCGAAGTGGTGAAACGGATCCAGGGGATGGGGACCTGGGCGGCGGCGCGCAACAAAGCGGCGAAGTCCGTCCCGTCGCGGAGGTCCAGGCCGTAGGCGTCCACGTTTTGCCCCAGCAAAGTGACCTCTTTGTACCCCTGATCGGCAAGTTGCCAAAGCTCGGCCAGCACTTCCGTCATGGGCCGCGAACGCAGAGGGCCCCGCACGCGGGGCACCACGCAATAGGCACAGGCATGGGAGCAGCCTTCGGCGATGCGCACGTAGGCTTGGAAAGAGCTCCTTCTTCGCACGGGCAGCCGCTCCAGGCCGTTGGGGGAGGGCAAGAACGCGAACTTCTCCCCGTCCCAGGCCCGCTCAATCAATTCGGGCAGCTGGCCCACATGGGTGGTGCCGAAGGCGAAGTCCGCTTGGGGCAAGAGGCGCAGGACGTCCGGGCCGCGGCCCTGGGGCATGCACCCGCCCACGCCGATCAGAAGTGGTTTCTCCCGCTTGAGGCGGCTCAGCTCCCCCACCCGGCCGGCCACCTTGTCCTCCGCCCGCTGCCGCACCATGCACGTGTTGAGGATCACCACGTCCGCCTCCTCCGGGGAGTCCACCAGCGTGTAGCCCGCTTGCTCCAACACGCCGGCGATCTCCTCGGAGCGCAGCTCGTTGAGCTGGCAGCCCCACGTGAGCACACACGCCTTCATCGTGGGCAAAGATAGCGGATTTATGCGCAATTCCCAAGGCGCAGAGGGACGGAACGGAAAGGGAGCGTTAAGATCGCTGTATGCCCTGGAGGGTGGATCGGTACCTGGCCCGCGAGATCGTGCCCCCATTTTTGCTGGCCATCCTCGTGTTCTGGGTGTTCATCAGCTTGGAACTGGTGATTTCCCTTTCGGACACGGTGCTGGCCCGGGGGGCGGGGGTGGGGGAATTGCTGCGCCTGCTGGTCTACAAGCTGCCCATGGTTTTTTCCTATGCCCTTCCGGCCGCGGTGCTGTTGGCCACGTTCTTGGCCTTGGGCCGCCTGGCCGCCGATCGGGAACTCCTCGCCTTCCAAACCGTGGGCTATTCCCTCCGCCGCCTCACACTCCCCTTCCTTGTTTTTGGGGCTCTGGTGAGCGGCGGGTCTTACCTCCTAGGCGAGTACGTGATCCCCGCCTCCGAGGCCGCCTACCGCCAGGAGCTTTTGAGCTTGCTGTACCGCGGCGCCGCGCCCAAGGTCCAGGAGGCCGTGTTCTTCCGCGGGTTGCAAGGGGAAACGTACTACCTGGAGCGGGTGGAAGAGGACAAGGTGGTGGGCGTTCTCGTGTTCGACCAAATCGGGCGGATCTACACGGTGGAAGGCCGATTCCCCACCGTGATTACCGCCCAGGAGGGGCGGTTCCATGGGGGGACGCTGGAGCTCTTTGGCGGGCGGGTGATGCGGTTTTCTCCTGAAGGGGGCCTGGCGGAGTTGGTGCGGTTTGACCGGCTGACGCTGGAGGTGGGGGAGGAGTTGCGGCGGGCGGTGTTGGGGGGCAAGACGCCCAGCGAGATGTCCGTGCGGGAGTTGGGGGAGCGGATCGAGCTTTTGCGCAGGTCGGGCTTGGATCCGCGGGCTTTGGTGGTGGAGTACCACGCCAAGCTGGCCCTCACGGCCGCTGCGTTTGTGTTTGTGCTGTTTGGGGCGCCGTTGGGGGCGCTTTTAGGCCGGCGGGGCCGCGCCACCGGGGCCATCGTGGGCTTCCTGTTGGTGGCCGCGGCTCAAGGCCTGTACGTGTGGGCCCGCACCATGGCCCAGCGCGGGGTCCTCCCGCCCTTCTTGGGCGGTTGGCTTCCCCACATGGGCTTCGCGGCCCTGGGCCTGCTGCTCTTCGTGACCCTGGACCGCTTGCGCCTGCGGGGCCTGCTGACCTTGGCCGCTCTCCTCGCCGTGGGGTGGTGGAGCACGGGAACCCCCCTGCCCCTGGACGAGCTCACCGCCGATGAACTGGAGGTTGAGCAGGAGGGCCGCGTTTGGCACGCTGTGGGCGCCTGGGCCCGCGTGGGGGCCTACACCCTGAAGGCCAGCTCCCTGCGCGTTTGGGAGGAGGGCCAGGTGTGGAAGGTCCAGGCGGAGAGCGCTGTGCTCCAAGGGCAGGAAGGGGAACTTACGGCCGCACAGTTCCTCGCCACGTTGACGCCCCACGGGGAGGTCCAGGCGCTCGTCGGCGAAGAAATCGCAGGCCAGTCCACCTTCCAAGGGCCGGAGAAAAGCGAAACCCTGATTTTTCGGGCCCAACGGGGGCAGCTGGAGTTCGCCGATGGGGAGCTCGTGCGGGTGGAGGGGGTGAACGTGGAGTTCACCACATGCCCCTGCCTGACCGAGGCCCCCTACCGCGTGCGGGCCGAGGAGTTCGTCCTGCTCCCCAAGCGGTGGCTTTACGCCCGTGCTGTGGCCGTCCACTCCTTTGACATCCAGGTCCTGTGGTTGCCGGTGTACGTGGCCCGCCTGGGGGAGGAAAGCTCCCCCTTTTTTCCGCAGATCGGGTGGGCGGGGAATTTGCTGTACTTGCGCTGGGCATTTCCGCTCAACTTGGGGGAGGGCACGGCCGGCGCTTTGGGCCTCACCTGGTACCCCACGGCTTGGCGGGTGGAGCCTTCGCTGACCACCACTTGGGAGGGAGGGAGCCTCTCGCTCAGCCTCGCGGGGTTGCGCTGGCGCGCGGAAGGCCAGACACCGTGGGGACCTTGGCAAGGCACGTTGACGTGGACCGCCCAGGCCATCGCGGCTGAGCTCCAAGGGCAAGCGCGCGGGTGGAGCTGGAGCCTGGCGTGGGGCCGCGTGGAGCGGGAGGACGTCGTTTACGAGAGAATTCCCGAGCTCAGCGCGGCCTATCGCGCCGCTTTGGGCGGTGGGGACCTCGACGTGCAGCTAAGCGGCGGGTTGTACCGGGAAGGGGAGGTTGACAGCCAACGTTTGGGGGTGGGCTTGTCGTGGTCGCGGCGGTGGAACCTGGGCCCGGCCGCGTTCAACCTGACGAGCGACCTGCGGTTGGATCTCTATGGAAGCGAAGAGAAAGCCGTGTGGGGCCTGACGCCTGCGCTGACCTTAGGGGGGTTCAGCGTGTCCTATAGTGGCCGGTGGCGGTACGGCCGCTCGCCGTTTTCGTTTGACGCCGACCATCCCTTAAGCCAAGTGACGTGGTCGCTTTCTGCTGCGGCCGGTCCTTGGCGCTCCACGCTGACCGGTGGCTGGGACTTCAATGCCCAAGCGCCGTTGACCGTCCGGTGGAGCCTGGCCTTCGGAGGCTTGTCCATCCAAGCGTCGTTCCAGATGGATCCGCTGACCTTGGCGCGGGGAAAGTTCACCTGGACGTGGAAATCCCGCAGCGCGCAGCTGGTGGTGGAAGGGGGGATGAGCAATCCACCTTGGAGGTGGGACGACGTGGTGGTGCGGGGCCTGTGGACCGGGGAAGGCGTTCAGCTGACTGGGGGTGTGCGGTGGGACGTGGGCCGCGCCCAGCTGCGGCGCGCGGCCCTCAGCGGCGAGTGGGCATTTTCTTCGGAGTGGTTCGTGCGGCTGGGCGTGGAGTACGATGGACCAAGTCGGCAGTTCGTGCAGGTGGAGGGCAGCGTGGCCCGGCTCCTGGCCGGTTGCCTACGGATGGGGGTGGCCCTGGGCACGGGCGGCTTCAGTTTCCAAGTGGAGGTTCCCGCGTTCCCCCAAGCCCAACTGCGCTTTGCTCCCTTCGACGAGGGGCTGCGCTGGGGCCAGTAAAGGTCTGGGAAGGGAAACGGGCTCGACCCAAGGCCTCCCCTTTCCCCCATGGCCGGGTTGGGGATGGATGATTCAACATGGTTCCCCCTTGCTTCTGGACCTCTTCCCCACGGACCGCGGGCTGCAAAGCGGTTTTTCCTCCGCTCCCACGGGGATGGAGAAGCAGGTTTCAGGCCGAGCAAGAAGGATGCCCGCGGGAGAGTGCTGGAGCTCTGGGCTTGTCTCCCCAATCCCTCCCCCTCGATGGGGGAGGGAAGGGTGGGGGTGAATTCTCCCCCTCCCGCCAGGGGAGGGAGGAGCGGCTTTCTATCGCATCGGGAACGAAGATGACAAAACAAGCCCCGGAGCTCTTGATAGGCGGGGGGGGGGGCGCGGTATCTAAAAAGTGGGAGGACGTGATGAGCACGGTTGGGGTGGCCGTGGCCCTTGCAAATCTCTGCGCTTTATTCCTCAACACCTTGGCCACGCCTTCCTCCACCTTTGACCTCGGTCAGCTCCACCAGGGGCGGTGGGCGCTGGTGTTTGTGGTCCTCCCTGGCTGTCCGGCATGTGAACGCGTGCTGGCCTGGCTGGGGGAAGGCCCTTTCTCGGCGGTCAACCTCCTGTTGGTGGCCCCTTGGGCCAGCGAGGAGCTCGAGGTCTGGGCCCGAACGCTGGGCGTGCCGTGGTGGGTTGACGAGGGCGGACGGATGGGAGCGTCGCTGGGGGTTCAGCGGGCACCCTCGGTGGTTTTGTTCCTCGACGGCCGGCCGTGGCAGTTGCTTCCCTGGCCGTTGGGACAAGGAGACCTCGTGCGGGGGCTTGAGGAGCTGGCCGCCGCTCCCCGGGAAGGACCCTATTCCCTTCTCGGAAGCACGGTTCCGCTTGGAGAGGCCCGGACGTTTGTCGGGGAACCGGTCAACCTTCAGGAACTTCCGCGTCCACTGCTTTTCTTCTTTTTCAATCCTGACTGTCCTCCCTGTTGGGAGGCCCTGAGGGAGCTGCAGAAATTGAGCGAAGGGATTTCGGTTCAGGTGGTGGTGGTCGCCACTCGTGTCCCGTCTTCAGAGGATCGAAAGAAGCTAGCCGAAAGTGGTTTCTTGGTGGTGGGGGATGAAGGAGGGGAACTGGCCCGGGCGTTTTTGGTTCGGGCCACCCCGACCTACCTAATCCTTGACCGAGAGGGGGTGATCCACTGGGTGCACGAGGGACTTGCCAGGTTGGATGGGCTTAGGGAAGTAATCCTCGTCCATCAAGGCGAGGAAAGGAACGGTGAGGAAAAGCGAAAAGGAGGTGTGTTATGCGGATGGCATTAGCGGTATTGGGAGCGCTGTTGGTTTTAGGATTTGTAGCCCTGGCTGAGGATGGAAGCGTAGCCTGGCCTACTATAGACAGGCTCAGAGATGGAGCTGTCAGCCCGATGTACATTTACGAGTGTTGGTCCTGGGGGCCCCCCGATGCTTACCATCTGTTCTGTTGCAGGTTTTTGATTTGTAAACCTGGTTGGGGGTGCTGGTTTGAGACCTATTGTTGTTGGTTTTTTGGTAGTCAACTGATTGAGTGCTACTGGAGATGAGGATATGGAGACGGATCAAAGGGCTATCACCTCCAGAGAGGGGGACGATCCCTATTTTAGAGGAGGAAGCGATGAAAACAGCCGCTAGCTGGGTTATTGGAATGCTAGTAGCTGTGTATGGGTATGGGACGACGTGGACCCAGGTTGGTTATCCACCAGACACCCCGTGGTCTTTCGCTGTGCTCTCAGGCCATACGACTACGATTAAAGCTATCGCCTTTAGCCCCAAAGGAGATCTCCTTGCCACAGGGGAAAGTAGGAACGTATTCCGCATTTGGGACACGAGCACGTGGCGAGAGATTTGGACCTTGATCGTTCCCCCTGTTGATCCAACGCTTGGCACAACTTGCTCTGACGTATCGTTAGCTTGGAATCCAGATGGGAAACTTCTTGCTTTAGGGGGAACAAACTATGGTGACCCTGTGTACTTACTGAATGTTGTGAGCCACGAATTGCGGGTCTTCCCTACAGGGAAAGGTGCCCGCACACGTGATCTTGCTTTTAGTCCTGACGGATCTTTGTTGGTGGGGTCGTTTATTCCCCTTGGAACAATAGTATGGGATGTGGCTACAGGCGAAGTAATCAAGTTCCTACCTGTGGCATGGGAGTTGGACTTCACTCCAGATGGAGATTATCTAGTGGCTGCCGTGCCAAAAGGCACCGATGGGGCTGAAGTTTTATCTCCGTGTATTGTGCTATGGAGCGTAAAGACGTGGACCGAAGCCAAGGTTCTTGAAGGGCTGTGGGGGCCTTTCGCGATCAGCCCGTGTGGAAGATTCTTGGCAGCTATGCAAGGGTTTAAAGGGCCAGTGGTGTTCGTAGAAATGGACGCTGGGAAGCCCATAGCATGGCTTAAAGAGGATATTAGTGCTCACGGTATTTCAGGGTATGAGCTTGCCGCGCCTATAGCTTTTTCTCCAGATGGTGAAGATCTGATGTTTGTTGGCAGAGATGGCCTTCTCCGCTTGTGGAAATGGACTACAGGGGATGTCAGCACAATTGCGCTTCGTGTAAGTAGGGCCAGCTTTAGTCCGGACGGATCTCTTCTTGCTACCGTCGCTCCGGGAAGCCTCACGGTGGAACTGTGGGATACAACAACCTTCGAATTAGTGTGGCAGCTTCCAGGCCAAGAGCTTCCAGTGGAATGGACCGACCTCAGTATCTCTTCGGACGGGACGATCCTTGTGAGCCCAGCCCGGTCGCGCATCTTTTTCTGGGACTTACTTACCGGCACTCCAAAGGGCTCCTTACGCTTTTCTTTTTTGGTAGGGCCAGTGGCATACAATCCAGCAAAGGACATAATTGCTGTAGGATCGTTATCTTATCAAGCAGTCATAAGCGTATTGGATGTGCGCACTATGAACGAAATTTTGGTGCTCGAAGGTCATCAAAACGGAGTCCTTTCCTTGGGGTTCTCCCCGTTAGGCGATCGTTTGGTTTCGGGCGGCACTGACGGGTTAATTCGCGTTTGGGATATTCTGAAGCAGACGGAAAAAATGTCATTTTCAATGGGTGCTTGTCAAGCTGTAATTTCAATCGCTTTCCACCCGGATGGAAGGCACCTTGCTGCTGCTTCTTTTCTATGGATGCATTCAACGATCCCGCCAAAGTTCCTTTCCGATTTGATGACCGCTCCTAAAGAAACCAAAGTAGCTATGTGGGACCTCGAGACAGGGGAGTGCCAGTTTGTAATAGAAGGAGGAAGTGGTCCTCTTACGTTCTCACCTGATGGTAATTGCTTGGCAATGGCCCACCCAGAAGGGGTGAAGATCATCGAAGTGGGTACAGGTGCCCAGCTAGCTAGTTTTGACGCGCCAGGTGAAGCACCGCTTTTATTCACCCCTGATGGACAGTATCTGATAACACGGTCGAAGGAAGGCAAGGTGCGTTTGTGGAGCTTCCTTGATGGCAAGCTTATTCGGGAAATACCTACCAAAGGTGCAACTGCGGTAGTTCTCGAGATGCAGCAGGGAATTATCTACACTGCGCTAGGAGACCTTAGTTTCCCGCCAAGGGGCGTGAATTTAAGCGCTTTGTTGGCGTGGTATATTGGCGATTTGCTTGGCCATCACTGATTATGGAGTGATCTGCTTTGCGCACATGCACATAGGAGTGGTGGGACAAGAGGAACGTGGTCTTGTGGTACTTGCTGTGTAAGTAAGCGCACAACATATGAGCGGAGCCCAAGGTAAGGGGCTTTTTAAGGGGGTCGATATGGGCTGGACTATAGGGTTTCCCGTAATTTTTGCGATCATGGCTTTTCAGGTTCTAGGGATTGGCGCCACCAATTGCTCCTGCCTATGGGTCACTCCGCAAGACTCCTTCCAAGCCGCCATTGACGCTGCCCCGCCTGGAAGTACCCTGTGCCTAACCGAAGGAACTTGGGAGGAGCACATAGTCATCCGCAAGCCCCTCACCCTGCGTGGACAAGGCCCGGACCGAACAGTCCTTCGCCCATCTCAATCCACACCTCCTACCCTGTGGCCTGTTATTTCTGTGCATGAGCTAGACATTTGCGGGCCTTTTTCCGTGGTGATGGAAGGAGTTACTGTGATGGGCCACCTGCGTGACCCAGAATTTGGCTTCCTGACGTTTGTGGGCATTGAAGTGGTTGGCAGAGCCCACGTGCTCATTGCCAACTGTCACATTCTTGCTGGAACGGGTGTTATGTTGTGGAAAAGCGGGCAGGCATTAATCTTCGACTCGCTGATCGTGGGGCGAGAGCGTGTGCGTAAAGAAGGGGTGGGTATTGATCTTCGTGGAGCCAGTCAAGCTCGTATTGAAAACACCACAATTAGGCATTTAGGCTTCGGGATTCTTGCCCACGACTTCTCGCAAGTTGTGGTCTATCGATCGACCATTGAGCAAGCGCATATGGGCGTTTATGTTTTGGACGATGCACAGGCCATCGTTACTTTCACTACAATCGATGAAACTGATGACGGCGTCGTGGCTCTTGACAGGGGGCAGGTCAAGGTTGTTAACTGTACGCTGACCAACAACGGGATTGGGATTGCCATACTCCACCACGCTTCAGCTGTTGTAGAAGGGAATGTCATTACTGGTTCCAAGTATCCCGCGGTGTTCATCAGCGTGCACGATCCAAGGGTGTGGTTCGCTGGTTTTGTCGTGGGGGGCAGGAACGTCATCCCCGGCCCCGATGGGCCGAACGGTAATCTGTCGGGACCTGTTTCCCCGGATGAACTTGCTTTCCTGATGACGAAAGAGGGTGGAGTCTATCCGCACAAGTGAGAACGGACGACGCACAACACGGCGTTGGACCCTATGGTCCTACGCGAGTCCTGGACGGAAAGGGGGTGATCCGCTGGGTAGGCGAAGGCTTAGTCAGGTCGGTAGTGCTTGAGGAGGCTATCCTCGCTATAGTAAGCGAGGGCGAAACGGGTGAGCAAAAATAAAATCGAAGGAGGTGCATGATGTGGAAGGTTTGCTAGTGTTGGGCGCGCTGTTGGTGTTGGGGTTTGTGGCCCTGGCCGACGATGGAAGCGTGGCCTGGCCAACGGCGAATGAAAGCGCAGCGGCTATTACGATCTCCCCACAGGACTTCCCACCAAGGGATTGGTTTTGTGAGTACAAGTGGCCCTGCGGCCCAGACGGAACCTGGTGGTACATATGCTGCCGGGGCCAGACTTGTAAGAGATGGGTTGGACTTTGGTGCGTGGAGTGGATGACACTATATGATTGTGGTTGTTTCCCACCAGATGTCATACCGTACTCCGCAGGTCAGGAAATGCTTGTTCGTTGAATCCCAGTATGGAGGGTGGCAATGAATCGGATGTGGGTGTTGTGGGGATTAGCTTTCACCATAGGGCTCTTGGTTGAGGCGGCGGTCCAGTCTGTGCCGGGAGGGATCGAGCTAGGCACAGGCTGGGTGTATAGGGCCGTGGTGGAGGATCTGTTCCGAGGAGTGACGCGTACGACGACCGTCACGTTTCTGGGCGTGGGCGAGCCCCAGGGGAGGCAGGCCGTTGTGGTAATCACGGCCCGGGAATGGGGCACGGTGTTGAACGTCTACCTTGTCCCACCTGGTCCAGATCCATTAACCGCCTGGATAGGGCCGGATCTCGTTGTTCTCCGCTGGCCCAACGTACTTGACCACGTTCCCGAGCTGCGGGGAGCAAGGCCTCCTTTGGAGGGCTTTGTCTTCCCCGCGGTCCCAATGGAGGAGCTGAACTGGTCGCTCTCGTTCCAGATGCGGCTGGGCGGAAGCGCAGTGGAGCGAGGCGAGATCCGGCTTGCCCTTGGTCCGCACGGAGAAGTCACAGTCCCAGCGGGCATGTACGCTGGCCTGTACTCCACCACGTACTTTGCCAACTGGGGGACGATATCCCACCAGGGCAGGGCGTGGTGGCCTCGGGAGGAGGGGACGGCTGGCCCCGTATGGATTCCTGTGCGGGCGGAGGGGACCGTGGGAGCCACGGTGCAGTACAGCTGGGAACTCGTGGAGCGCCGAGTCCTGGACGCAGAAGAGCTGCGGGCGCTGCTTCGCGATGCGTTGCAAGCCACAGAAAAAGAAAATCCTGTACAGGCTAGGGAAGCACGCGAGGCGCTGAGGTCGGTGGGCTTCGACCTCTAGTTCCTGGCCAACGATGGAAGCGCAGCTTGGCCCAGCAACATGGCTGCCACCTCAGAAGCGGGCTTGTCTTGTAATCTTCGTTCCCGATGCGATAGAAAGTCACTCCTCCCTCCCCCAGCGGGAAGGGGAGAATTCACCCCCACCTACCCTCCCCGAGGGGGAGGGATTTGGGAGACAGGCCCCCTCAGAAGCAGACTAGAATCAGTGCTGGGAATGTTTACGATGGGCAAGCGTAACGTACACCGATGAGGCCTGTGAGTTCGGATGTGTACTCGGCTGCGCAGCGGCTTGTTCGGTGGCCACCACCGCAGCATGCTCAACCGCGGGTGGTTGCGGTTATTTTGCAGGAACTCTCGTCGATGTTATTTGTGCGGTCGGGAGTTATTTCCTCTGTAAAGAGGGGTGTGAGTACTCGTACGAGACCTGCGTGGAGTGGCGATGGTACCAAGTCTGCGGAGGTGGTGGTGAGCCGTGGCCACCAATCAACATGGATGAATTTCACTCGGAGGTGCCCACCGCATGGTGAGGAAGGGGAGACAGGTCTGTCGAGCGCCTAACGCCGCGCTCTTGGCCTTGGGATGGCTGTTGGCCACGAGTTTCTTGCTCGTCTTCGCCTATCGTTACTTGGACGACTCGCTCAAAGGGTCGTGAACCATCTTCTTTTGGCAGCCGTTCCTCGCCATCTTTGGGTTCCAAATTCTCTTTAGCCTCCTCCGTGTTCTCCGCAGTGTGGTCCGGAACGAAACCACGAACTGGGAGAAAGAGCTGCGCGCTCTCCTCGGGCACATAGCGCTGTACAGCACAGCGTCGCGGAGACCGCGGCCATCATGGTCTTCGCCGTTCCCACAATCCCGGAGCTTGTGGAGTTCAGCCAAGGCAGAGGGGGCAGTGTGATCCCGGGCGGATTCTTAGGTCTTGTGGCTGTCTATCTTGTCGGGCTTCTTATTCGCAGGGCAAGAGGTAGACTGAACGTGGAATGAGGCGCGGATGGGTCCCGGGCAAAGGGGCAACGTGGAAGGTCAAGCAAAAGGAGGTGAACGTTGCGGGCAATTTGGGTTTTGACGTTTGCGGCTATGGTCACCCTGTTCTTCGGAGCAGGGGTTTTGACGGCGGGCGAAGCGACGTGGCAGGTCGGCGATTCCTGGCGGTATACCGTGAAGGTCGACGAGTTCTCCCCGTACTACCCTGAGGTCGTCGTTTCTCAAACTCGCTACACCCTCACCCTGACCGTGGTTAATGGGGCGTGGCTCGATCCCCAGCCAGTTGGAGCCCAAGTGTGGGTATGGACCCTCCTCGTCGAGCACGATCGTTACGGGTTCCCCGTGTCCACAACGGAGCGCGTCTATGTGATCCCACAAGTTGCTGTCCTCCGTTGGCCCCTGCCCACGCTGTTCCTGCAGTTCCATGCGTTTCCCCCACCGGAGGCTGGGGCGGCCCAAGTGGGCCTTCGCTGGGACGGTGAAGGTCCTGCCGTGTGGGAGCGCCGCGTGCCCCTGGACGCCGAAGGTGCAGTCTGTGAGGTCGTCCACCGCGTGGTCCTTGAGCCTCTGGGCTTGGAGGGCATCGAGATTGGTGGGGCTCGAGTGGAAGCTCAGCGGCTGGTGTACCGGGCGGAAACGGTGACGGAGTGGGCAGGAGGAGCACCTCGGCGGTTTGTGCACGGGGGCACGGCTTGGGCAAGTGAAAATGTGAAAAACTGGGTTTTGATCGAGGGCGTGGAAGAAGAGGACGGCCGCCGGGTCCGCGCGTACCGCCTGGAACTCGTGCTTTAGCCCCGGACTCCTGCCCCACGGGCAAATTCCTTGGAGGGAGGCGAGCTGCCTCCCTCTTCTTCAGATTTGCTGAGCGGCCGAGGGGCGAGCTTGTTGATTGGAAAGGGCGTGGGCCACCGGCATGGCAGCGCCAAGCTGCGCCTTCAAAGCTTGAGGTTGGCCTCCCCATGCGCCCTTACTCAATCCCCTACGGCTTGTGACTCGCCACGTGTCACCCATCACCGCTTTGATTGCGACCGATCCCTATTTCCTTGTGCAGCCGGCGGGGGTTCGCCCCCAGGGGCCACGGTCCGATATAATCTTTATGCCATGTCGCTCAAGACGTGGGTTCCGGATTGGCTTACGGCCGTTCGGGCTTTGGTGGCGGTGGCCATTTTGTTGCTCATTCCCGTGGGGCCGCAAGCCCTCACCACCGTCCTTTTCCTTTTGCTCCTGGGGTGGACCACGGACATGCTGGACGGTCGGCTGGCCCGCCGCTGGGAGAAAGAGCCCACCTGGATCGGCGAGCACGAGTTCCACATCGACATGATCATGGTGTTCGCCTCCACGGTGTACCTCATCGCCACTGGGCTTGTCCCGTTTGTGCCCAGCTTGGTGTACCTCGTGCTGGGCACCCTGATCTCCCTGGGGATTCATTGGCGCACCCAGGAATTTTTGCGGTTCAAGTCGGTGACCATGCTCATCGCCTTCCCTTGGGTGTTTATCCCCTTTGCCGTGGCCTATTTCCGCGACCCGGTGGGCGCCTACGTGGGGCTGGTTTGGGTGGTGCTGGCCCTGATTGTGGACTGGCGGCGGTTCTTGGGGGTGGTGGGGGACTTCTTGGCTGGGGCCAAGGCCTTCCTGCGTCGGTCTTAGAGGAGGCGCGTGGAGATGCGGCCGAGGTGGGCGTAGGCCCGCTCGGTGGCCACCCGGCCCTGGGGCGTGCGCCGGATCATTCCTTCCGCGATCAAGTACGGCTCGTACAGGTCGGCAATGGTGTCGGGGTCCTCGCCCAACGCGGCGGCCAAGGACTCCAACCCTGCGGGCCCCCCGTCGAACCGGTCGATGAGCACCTCCAGAATCTTGCGGTCCAGCGCGTCCAGACCCCTCTCGTCGATGCCCAGCATGCGCAAGGTTTCCTGGGCCACGGCCAAGGTCACGGCCTTCAGGCCCTGGACCTGGGCCACGTCGCGGGCGCGGCGCAAAAGCCGCAGGGCCACGCGGGGGGTCCCCCGGGCCTTGCACGCCAGCTCCCGCGCAGCCTCCGGCTCCACGGCGGTGCCCAAATGGGGGGCGGCCCGGCGCAGGATCTCCGCCAGCTCCTCCGGCTTGTAGAACTCCAAGCGAAACACCACTTCGAACCGGTCCCGCAAGGGGGTGGTCAGCAGGCCCTCTCGGGTGGTCGCCCCCACCAACGTGAAGGGAGCCAAGTTGAGGCGGATGGAGCGGGCATGGGGGCCTTCCCCCACCACGATGTCCAGCTTGTACTCCTCCATGGCGGGGTAAAGGATCTCTTCCACGTGGGGCCGCAAGCGGTGGATCTCGTCGATGAACAGCACGTCCCCGGGTTGGAGATGGGTGAGGATGGCCGCCAGGTCCCCGGGGCGCTCGATGGCCGGGCCGGAGGAGACCTTCAGCTGGCTCCCCATCTCCTGGGCGATGATGGAAGCGAGGGTGGTCTTACCCAATCCCGGCGGGGAAAGGAGCAGCACGTGATCCAGGGGTTCGCCGCGGGCCTTGGCCGCTTGGATGTACACCTTCAAGCGCTGGCGCACGCTGTCTTGGCCCACGAACTCGTCCAAGCTCTTGGGGCGGAACGTGCGGGGCAGGTCGCCCTCTTGCCGCTGGGGAGAAACGTACCGTTCCGGCATCGGCAGCATTGTAGCCGAGCCGAACGGGGCCTCCCAAACGGGGGACGGCGGCGTTTGTGCGGGTTTTCGCTTGCACCTACAATGTTCCCATGAAGTTTTGGGCCGTGGTGGTGGCTTTGGGGTGGAGCGGGTTGGCCACCGCAACGCTGGGCAACCTCACCTCGCTCGATTGGTCCAAGGACGGCCAGTACGTGCTGTACGTGGAGGCGGGGGAGGTGTGGGTGGGGTGGGCGCCGGAGGGCCGGCGGCCGTGGCGGCTGACCGAGGGTGCGGCTACGGACTGGGCCCGCTTCGGCCCGGGTTCTTGGTTCGTCTACGCCACCTGCACGGAGGAGGGCTATGTGCTTTGGCGGAGCGACCTCGAAGGCCGGCGCGAGCCCTTGCTTGTACAAAAATCGCCGATTTGGCGCCCCGCCGTGGCCCCCGACGGAAGCAAAGTGGCCTTCGTGGGTGAGCGCGAAGGGCAAGTGGATCTGTTTTTGTTCGAGCTGGAAAGCCGCGTCGTGCGCCGCCTGACCTTCACCCCCGGCCCCGAAGACACCCCCGATTTCTCGCCCGACGGCCGCTTCCTCGTCTTCGGGGGCCTGTGGGAGCTGGACCCTGAACCCAGTTGGGAGGTGTACGTCCTCGACCTCGAAGGCGGAGGCATCGAGCAGCTCACCGACGACCCCTACTTCGATTGGGCCCCCCGCTTCTCCCCCGATGGGGAGTGGATCGCTTGGGAATCCACGAGCCGCGGGTTCTCCGACATCCACCTCATGCGCCGGGATGGCCGTGAACGCGTGGCGTTCACCCTTACCCGCTGGCGTGATGCTTTCCCGTGCTGGTCCCCCACCGGTGACCGCATCCTTTACGCATCCCTTCGCGAGTCCGGCTGGGTTATCCTTGTGGACACGATTTCCTAGATGAGCGGCTGCTGCGTGGCGGTGGGCCGGTTTGACGGGGTCCACCTTGGGCATCAGCACCTGTTGGCCCATGCCCGGGCCGTGGCCCAAAAGCTGGGACTGAAGCTTGTGGCCTACACGTTCCCTCCCCGCGGACCGTCGCTGCTCACCCTTCCGGCCAAGGAGCGCTTGCTGCGCGCCCTCGTCGACGAGGTGGTCGTCGCCGACTGGCCAGGGATCCAAGGGCTCTCGGCCGAGGAGTTCGTGCGCACAGAGCTGGTGGAGCGTTTGGGCGCTCGGGCGGTGGTCGTAGGCCCCAACCATCGGTTCGGCCGGGGGCGGGAAGGCGATGTGGCCTTGCTTCAACAACTGGGCCGCGCGCTGGGTTTCCAGGTTCAGGTGGTGGCCACCCTGGAACACAACGGGCAGACCGTCTCCGCGGGCTGGATTCGCCGGCTGGTGCAGGAAGGTCAAGTGCGGGAGGCGCGGGCCCTGCTCGGGCGCCCGCCTTGGCTGGCCGGGCAGCCGGTCCGCGGTCTGGGCCTCGCCCGCCAATTGGGGTTCCCCACTGTGAATCTCGAGCTTTTCCCCGAACTTTTGCGCCCCCGCGAAGGGGTGTACGCAGCTTGGGCGCTGTGGCCGCACCATGCGGAAGGGGCCCTGTTCTACCTGGGCCAGCGGCCCACCATGGGCCTGGCCGCCTCGGCCGAAGTGCATCTCCTCACACCGCCCGCAGGCGAGGTTCACGGGCCCGTGGAGGTCTACCTCCTGGCCTTCCTCCGCCCCGATGAGCGCTTTTCCAGTGTGCAAGCGCTGGTCCGCGCCATCGAAGGCGATAAGAGGCGGGCGTGGCCGGTGCTCAAAGCCGCTCAGGCCCAAGGTCTTCCCCCCTCGCTGTTGAGCTAGCTGCACTGCGCTGGATTGTGAAGGACGTGGCTCAAAACTCGGAAGTTCCAGTTGGAGAGTTCGTGGAACGATGTTGGGGTGGGTGAGGCCCCAGGGTCCAGCTTGCAAAGGGGATGGCGTCCCCAATTTTTCCGCATCGGCCTTGGGGCAGGAGCGCGGCCATCCTACGGGTCGCCATCTCGGGACCTTCGGTTGCGCAGGTGGGGACGCGGCGTATGATTGGTTTGGTGCTAACCTTAGGGATTGAGACGGCCACCGCGGTTGGCGGGGTGGCCCTCGTGCACCAGGACTGGCATCTGGAGCTCACCGTTCCCGCAGGTAAGGGCAAAGGCGAGCTTTTCCCCGAGGCCATCGACACCTTGTTTCGGCTGGCCGGCGTGGAACGCCGCGAGCTGGAACTGGTGGCCGTGGACGTGGGACCCGGTTCGTTCACGTCCTTACGGGTGGGTCTTGCCCTGGCCAAAGGGGTGGCCCAAGCGTTGGGCGTGCCCCTGGTCGGCGTGGGCCAAGCCGAAGTGCTCGCCCAGCCCGTGCGGTGGTGGCCGGGCCCGCTGTGGGTATGGATTCACGACCGGCGGGAGTACGTGTTTGCTATCCCCACCGTGGAAGGCCGGCCGGGTTCCGTGCTCGCTCTTTCCTGGAAGGAAGCGTTGGAGAAGATTCGCAGGCCGGAGGAGGCCTTGGTGGTGGGCTCCGGTGCTTGGAAATTTGCTCGGGAGCTCCAAGCCGCGGCTCCAGGGCTGCACCTGGGCGGCGAGGCGTTGGCCTACCCGCGGCCATGGGAAGTGGCCCGGCTGGGGCAGGCCAAGTTTCGCGAGCGCGGGCCCGAGGACGTGGTGCAGCTGGAACCGCTTTACGTGCACAAGGAGGTTTAGATGGCCAGAAAGTGTGAAGTGTGCGGCAAGGGGCCGGAGTATGGGGCCAAGGTCAGTCACTCCGGGCGGCATAGCCGCCGCGTGCGCCTGCCCAACTTGCAACGGGTTCACGTCGTTTTCCAAGGCCGGCGGCAGTGGCTGCGGGTGTGCACCCGCTGCCTGAAAGCGGGCAAAGTACAAAAGGCCTGATGCCCCCTGCGCCCGAGGTGGGAGACGTCGTCCTGGGGGAAGTGGTGGAACTCCACCCCAGTGGGGCCCTTGTACGCCTTGCCGAGGGGGCCATGGGCTTCCTCCACGCTTCGGAAATGTGCCCAGCCCCGGACGACAACGGACCTATGTGGGTCACCGTGGGTGAGCAGGTTCTGGCCAAGGTCATCGGTTACGACCGCATGGGCCGTCCTACCCTTTCCTTGCGCCGTGTCACCCCCGAGGACCGGGAATCGTGGGCGTTCCACAAGGAAGCCGTGGAGTTCCGTTCCGTACTGCAGACCCAAACCAGGGTGGTGCCCAGCGGCGAGGAAGCCGGGGAGGCGCAGGAAAGGATCGAGCGCAGGCTGAAAAAGTGGATCGACACCACCCAAGCGGCGTTGGCCAAGTTGCGCCGGAAGCGCGCCGGCCGGCCCAAGCTGCTTTGGGAGTGAGAAAGGAGCACCATGCCCAAGGGAATGGCCGTCGTGGACAAGGAGCGCTGCAAGGGGTGCGGGATCTGCATCGCCACCTGTCCGTTTGGCGTGCTGGACTTTTCCGGCGAGTACAACACCTCGGGGTATTCGGTGGCCCACATGGCTCATCCGGACCAATGCACGGGGTGCGGCCTGTGCGCCCAGATGTGCCCGGACGTGGCCATTGAGGTGTACCGCGAGGTGAAGGTGGAGGCAGCCCAAACAAAGCCGTGAGGGGTGACGCGTAACGCGTGACGAGGAAAAGGGATGAGCGATCGAAAAATCGTTTCCAACCCCCTCTCCCCTTGGTGGGGGAGGGCCGGAGTGAGGGGGGCCACGAGGGCCCAACAACTCGGGACGTGGGCTCAGCCGAGATTCCACTCCGCACCCACAAGCCACACCGATCACTCATCACTGCTCACCGATCACTAAGTAAGGAGAGCCAATGGGAAGGCAATTGATGACGGGCAACGAGGCCATGGCGGAAGCGGCTATTCGTGCCGGCTGCCGCGCGTACTTCGGGTATCCCATCACCCCGCAAAACGAGGTCTTGGAGTACATGGCCCGGCGGCTGCCCCAGGTCGGTGGGGCGTTTGTGCAGGCGGAAAGTGAGGTGGCGGCCATCAACATGTGCTACGGCGCCGCGGCCGCCGGCGTGCGCACCATGACCTCCTCCTCTTCGCCAGGTATCAGCCTGAAAATGGAGGGCATTTCCTACATCGCCGGGGCGGACCTGCCGGTGGTGATCCTGAACGTGGCCCGGGGCGGACCCGGGCTGGGCAACATTGCCCCCGCCCAAGGGGACTACTTCCAGGCCACCAAGGGCGGCGGCCACGGGGACTACCGGTTGATTGTGCTCGGGCCGTCCACCGTGCACGAGGCGGCCGAGCTCACCCAGCTCGCCTTCGACCTCGCCGATCGGTATCGGGTCCCGGTGATGATCCTGGCTGATGGGATGCTGGGGCAGATGATGGAGCCGGTGGAGCTCCCCCCACCCGTGGACCCGGCGCGGCTCCCCCCCAAGCCATGGGCGCTCACCGGCGCCCGGGGCCGCGCACCCAACGTGGTAGCCAGCTTCGCCCTCGATCCCTACGACCTGCGGGAGCTGAACCGTCGTCGCCTGGAGCGGTACCGGGAAATCGAGGCCAAGGAAGTGCGCTGGGAAGAAGTGCAGACCGAAGACGCCGAAATTTTGCTCGTGGCCTACGGGACCATGGGGCGGATCGCCAAGACCGTGGTGCGGCTGGCTCGGGCCGAGGGCCTGCAGGCAGGGCTTCTGCGCCCTATCACCCTTTGGCCGTTCCCCTACGCCCGGATTCGCGAGCTGGCCACGCGGATCCCCGTGGTCCTCACGGTGGAGCTCTCCATGGGACAAATGGTGGAGGATGTGCGGCTGGCGGTGGAGGGGCGGGCGAAGACGCCGTTTTACGGGGAGACTGGCGGTGTGGTGCCCACCCCCATGGACGTGTTGCGGGAGGTGCGTAAGCATGCAAGTGCGTGTGGAAAACATGAAGCCGGTGTTCACCCGGCCTAACAGCCTGACGGAAAAGAAGTTCACCTACTGCCCCGGCTGCCACCACGGCCTCATCACCCGCCTTCTGGCCCAAGCCATCGACGAGCTGGGGATTCAACAGCGCACGGTGGTCATCGCCCCTGTGGGTTGTGCGGTGTTCGCCTACGAGTGGTTCCGCTGCGACGGCATTCAAGCCGCCCACGGCCGAGCCGCGGCGGTGGCCACAGGCCTCAAGCGCGTCCGGCCAGACCTCGTGGTCATCTCCTACCAGGGCGACGGCGACCTCGCTGCCATCGGCCTGGCCGAGACCATCCACGCCGCCAACCGCGGGGAGAACATCACCGTCATCTTCGTCAACAACCAGATCTACGGGATGACGGGTGGGCAGATGGCCCCCACCACCTTGGTGGGCCAGTACGCCACCAGCTGCCCCGAGGGCCGCAACCCCAAGGAAACGGGCTACCCCCTCCGCATGGCCGAGCTCATCGCCACCCTCGACGCCCCGGTCTACGTCACCCGCCAGGCCCTCTACGACCCCAAGCGGGTGATGGAAGCGGCCAAGGCCGTGCGCAAAGCCCTCGCCTACCAGGTGGAAGGCAAGGGATACGCCTTTGTGGAAATCCTGTCCAGCTGTCCTACCGGTTGGCGGATGAGCCCAGTTCAGGCCAACAAGCACATCGCGGAGGTGGTGACCCGGGCTTTCCCGTTGGGCGTGTTCGTGGACCGCGGGGAAGCCGCTTAGGAGGGCAGCATGGAGAAGTCGGTCATCCTGGCCGGTTTTGGTGGGCAAGGGGTGCTGTTGGCGGGCAAGGTGCTGGCCCGCGCGGCGATGAACGAAGGCTTGCACGTGACCTGGCTGCCTTCGTACGGGCCGGAGATGCGGGGTGGCACGGCCAACTGCACCGTGGTGGTGGGCCACGATCCCATCGGCTCGCCCATTGTGGACGCGCCCGACGTGCTGTTGGCCATGAACGGGCCGTCGCTGGACAAGTTCGAGGGGCGGGTGGCGCCCGGAGGGGTGGTGGTGGTCAACCGCTCCCTTGTGCCTCGGGACGTGGGGCGGCAGGACGTGCGGGCAGTGGCGCTGCGGGCCAACGACCTGGCCCGGGAGCTGGGGGAGCCCCGGGCGGCGAACATGGTGGCGTTGGGGGCTGTGGTGCGAGCCCTGGGGATGTTGCCCCTGGAAGCGGTGGTCCAGGCCATGGCCGAGGAATTGGGGGCCAAGGCCGGGGCCAAACTTGTGACCATTAACCGAGCTGCCTTAGAACGGGGCTACGCCGAAGCCTCTGCGGCCGCGGGCCGATGAACGGGCCGGTCAAGACCTGGGCTTGTCTTGTAATCTTCGTTCCTAATGCGATAGAAAGCCGCTCCTCCCTCCCCCATCGAGAGGGAGGGATT
>FWPV01007029.1_pt1 | contig 20881 bp, 19 predicted proteins | sample 2228371 | NCBI WGS metagenome assembly FWPV01 (sample SAMEA103939776, study PRJEB20133) | metagenome | reverse complement strand
TTCCAGAGGCGGACGTACCCTCTGCCCCCGCAGACGAAAAGGGCGGTCGGCAGGATTTCCGCGGGCTCCACGGCGAGGAACCCACGGCCCTCCGGGAGACGGTCGGACGGGCGGCCCAGCCAGCAGACCTGCAGGGGGAGACGGAAGTCCATCGCCGCCCGCTGGGCCTCCAGGGGAGAGGCGAACGGCAGAAGGGCATAGTCGTACCGGTGCTGGCCGCGCAGCGCGGTGTAGCGGGACTCCCCCCGCCGGATAGAGTCGTCGCTGGCGTAAATCCAGCGGCGCGGGCCCCAGGCCAGCACGTTCCGCAGAAGGCCCTCCCGCGGGTCAAAGTGGTAACCGCAGGTGCCCCGGTTGAGGAGGGCCACACCCCCGCCGTCCTCGTCCGCCAGCCCGGCCCAGTGCAGGCCGATGGCCCGCTCCTGGGCCGTCCGGTTCACCATAAACGGGGAATCGCACCACACCGCCCGCAGGGGCGACTCCAGGGCCAGGCAGAGCTTCTTTTCGTCCTGGACCGCCATCGCCCGTCCGGGCACGTCGTCCTCCATCTGGGGGCCCAGATACACCCCCTCCGAAAAGTCCAGCACCACGCAGCCGTCTATCCGGGCCAGTTCCCGGTACAGGGTGACCGTCTGCCGGAAGGGCAGGCCGGCCACCTCGCCCTCTATGCGGTAGCGGCAGTATACCGGCCCGTCCTCTACCCGTTCCATCCGCCGTACCCCCGAACGGGAGTCGTACCCGGCCCCGTCCCGCCAGACGGTGAGGAAACCGCCCGCGCGCACCAGGGGCCGGCCGTCGGCTGTGAGGGTCAAACTGCCGTCGGGGTGGACCGTCGCCCCGTACCAGGGATTGGAGAACTCTGCACCGCTGGCTGGACATCCGGGGGCCCGCCGCAGGCAGCGGTATCCCAGCGCGGGCAGGTCCACCACCAGCCCCACGGTCTGCGCGCCGCCCCGAGAAGCGACAATCTGGGCCGGAATCTCCCGCTCGCCGTCGTGAAAGGCGATGCCGCGGGCGTCCAGCGCCGTCCCCGGGACGGTCACCTCTACATAATCCCGCCGGGGCCAGGGGGACGGGTTGAAGATAAAGACATCGCCTTCCATCTGCCCGGTCAGGAAGTCCAGGGCGGCCCGGCCCACCTCTTCGGCTGCCCGCCGGGCCGCCTCGGCAAAATCCATCCCCACTTCGGCCATAGATTTCCCGTGTCGCCGCGAGTGCCACGGCCCGCAGACGTGCAGGTCGTGGTGCTGGGCCAGGCAGAGGTCTTTCCAGGCCCGGTGCAGTTTCTCCTCATCGCTGGCCCGCCCCAGAAAATGGGCCACCGCGTCCAGCCGTTCCGCCAGGAGCAACGCTCCCTCTGCAGCCACCCGCGCCCGCATCAGCACCTCCCCCTGCAGGCCCCAGGGCAGGGTGCTGGGGATGTCGTCCAGGGTGTAGAACACCCGAGGGCCCTCCTCCGGGACCAGGTGAAAATACTCCCCCAGGGTCACAAAGCGAACGTTTTCCATCGCGGCCAGTTCGCAGGCGCAGGACAGGGGCGCATCGGGCAGGTTGGTGTCTTTCAGGTCGGTGACCAGGGGGTGGGCGATGCCGCGCTCCCGCGCGGCCTGCTCAAAGGGGGCCAGCCGGGTCGGGTGCCAGTCCGGCTCCTCCCCCGAGGCCAGCGCCATATTTGGAAGTCCCGGATGGTCGGCGCGGAGGCGGTCGTAGTGCTGAAAGGTGTAGCGGGGGACGGTGGGGATGGTGCCGCCGTCAGGCCCCTGCCAGCGCACCACCGACGCGTCGCAGGCCGGGTCGGTGCCGAAGGCGGCCCACTGGGTGCGGAAGACGACGCCCCGAAAGCCAAAGCCGCGCAGAATCTGGGGCAACTGGGGGAAACAGGCCGGCTCCTGGGAGTAAAAGACCTCCACATCGGCCCCCAGCACCCGGCGGATGGCCTCCAGGCCGTAGAAGAGATGCCGGACGAACGACTCCCCGCTGACCGACATCGCCAGGGGCTGTCCGTAGGTGCCGTTGACGACTTCCAACCGCCCCACTCGGACCGCCTCCCGCATCTGCCCGATGGCCTCTGGGGCCTTCCGGGCCATGTCCTCAAAGGTCCAGGCGTCCAGGTCCAGGACGACTTGAAAGCGCGGGTCGCGCAGAGCCCGTTCCACCGCCGGTTGCAGGCACAGGGGCCAGTTGTAGAGGTACCAGAGGCCCCCATCGGGAAGGACCAGCCAGTCCCAGAAGACCTCCCCGCCGTGGTAGCCGTCCACCAGATAGAGGGGCCCGGCCGGGGCGGGGTGCGCGGGCAGCGCGGCGGCCTGGCGGCGGTCCTCCTGCTCCAGACGGCGGCGCAGGAGACGGACCGCCGTCCGCACAACCCCCCGCAGGAAAACCCGGGGCATCCAGCGGGAGGTCAGAAGGGCCAGGGCGAGGTCGTACAGATGCATGGGCGGCATTCACAGCGGAAAGAGTTTTTTATCACCACCGTACCTGCTCAGCCGGGCGGTTAAACCGCACCTGAAAGGTTGGGGCATCCTCATAGGAGGACGCCTGGCCAACAGCCCTTGAGGCGCGACCTTGGTCGCTATAGTTGAGCAGTAGCCCCTCCGAGTCAGGGATCATGGGGTCCCCTGTCGGGCTATGGCTCTCCGCGCAGCCCGGCAAAGAGATCGTGGCGGCCCTCATCGCCGCCCACCAGGCTTTCGGCTAACTGAAAGCACTCCCACGCCTGGAGCTCCCGCATCAGTTCTGGCGGCAGCAAGGCGAAAAAGTTATCCGGCTGGAGCTGGGTAGCATGACACTGCACCGCCGCTTTTTTGACTTCCCAGAACTCTTGCACCCAGATGTCGGTGGTGCAGGCCTCGTCAGGCAGGCCAAAAGGCTCGTCCCGGCGGCGCAAATACCGCTCTGGGACCTCTATTCCTAGCTCTTGCAATTTGGCCACGAGGTTGCGGAAGAAGCGGCGCGGAATGGCCGTGTAGTACAGCTTGCTGGCCTGATGGGGCTTCAGCCCGGCTGCAATCTGCTCGGGGTAGCGGGCCGGATCGGCGGCAGCGGCGAAAGCAGCCGTGGTAAAGTGGTGGATGGCCACATGATCTGGATGGCCGTAGCCGCCATTCTCGTCAAAGGTGACGACCACGTCGGGCCGCTCGCGGCGGATGTGGGCGACGATCTGGCCCACCACCTCCTGGGCCTCGGCCATGATCAGGGCGCGGGGGTGCTGATTCTCCGGTGCGCCGGCCATGCCCGAGTCCCGATAGCCGAGAAAATAGAGGGCATCCACCCCCAATGTCCGGCAGGCGAAGCGCAGCTCTTGTTCCCGCACCTCCCCCAGCCGCTCTGGGCTGGCCAGATTGGGGTCGCTGATCTCGCCCGCCTCGCCCCGTGTGGCACAGACCAGCACCACCCGCACATCCGGGTCGGCCCCATAGCGGGCCAGCGTCCCCCCTATGCCAAATGACTCATCGTCGGGGTGGGCAAAGACGGCCATAAGCGTTAGTGGTGGGTGATGGGGCATTGCTCGATCCTCCGAGAAGAATGTAGGACAACTGCCAGCAGTTGTCCTACGTCGAGAAGCGCGGGTCGCCTTCCAGGGTCAGGCGCAGGCCCTGCTCCAGGCTGGTTTTCGGTCGCCAGCCAAGCAGCCGCTCGGCCAGGTGCACATCGGCCACCAGCCGCGAGACGCCGCCCGATTGCCCCCGGTTATACAGGACGTTCACCTGTTTGCCCGTAACGCGCGCTATGCAGGCCGTCAGCTCGTTGATACTGACCTCTTGCCCGGAGCCGATGTTGATGGCCGCCCGGTTTACGTCGCCAGCGGTAGCTGCCAGCACCAGGGCGTCTACCACATCGTCCACATAGACAAAATCACGGGTCTGGCTGCCATCGCCAAAGATAACCAGCGAGCCCCCCGTCTGGGCCTGTTTGAGCAGTTGAGGGATGACCGGTGGATAGCTGGGGGGCAGGTCCTGACCTGGGCCGTAGGCGTTAAAGATGCGCAAGGCCACCGTTTCGATCTGATACAACGTGCCGAGAGTAGAGACATAGTACTCGGCGGCGATCTTGCTCACGCCGTAGGGGGAATTGGGGTGGGGAAGCTGGTCCTCGCCGATCGGCTGATGGGCCTGATCGCCATACAGCGCCCCTGACGAGGTAAACACGACCCGCCGCACCCCCGTATCGCGCATCGCCTCCATGACGGCGACCGTCCCCCCCACATTGACGGCGTTATAGTCGTTGGGGTAGTAGATTGATTCGGGAACCCGCACCCGGGCGGCCAGGTGGTAAACGCAATCCACTCCCTGGAGCAGCGTCCACAGTTTGGGCACGTCCCGGACGTCGCCCCGCGTGAACAACACTTCCGGGGCCAGCCGCCGGGGGTCGCCGGCGGTCAGGTCGTCGAGGGCCAGCACTGTGTGCCCTTCTTTTACCAGCCGATTGGCCAGGGCCGCTCCCAGGAATCCGGCCCCGCCGGTGATGAGGACTCGCATCTTTCCTCTCCGCGTTACTTGGTCATTTGCTGTTCTACCCGAACATCCAGGTCTTTGAGCGTGGTGGGTGCTTCCAGCAACACCGGTGCGCCGCGGACAATGCAGATGGCCGTGGCAACCCAGCTCAGCACGATGGCCACAGTCCATATCGTCTCAGCCTCGCCGGCCCTGGGGGTGCCGGCCCACAGCCGACGCAGTCCCAAGGTCAGGGTCAGGATGCAGAAAGCCGTCCCCTTGGCCACGCCATACACCGTGCGCATCACGCCGGAGCTGACCAGCCGCCGTCCCCACTTGGTCTGCATCATGCCAAAGGAGGTTTTGCCCCATACCAGGCTAAAACTGCGGACTGTGTCCACCAGCTCGCCACGGATGATAACGATGATGGGGATGGCGACCGAGATCAGGTTCAGATGGGCATAGACGACCCACAGAACCAGCTCCACGATCCGGTCCACGGCGATGTCGAGCTTGCTGCCCAACATGCCCACCTCGTGGCGGCGCCGGGCCACGATCCCATCCAGAGTGTCCATCAGGATCAGGATCAGCACGACCGGCACCGTGGCAACCTGCAGGCCTGGACTGCCCAGATAGAGAAGCAGCACTACAATCACTAAAAGGGGAATCCGCGCCAATGTTATCGCGTTTGCCATGCTCGCCCTAACCCTCTAGCAAAGGTTTGCCTTAAGAGTTTGATCCAACAAAGGCTGGTGTCGGATTTCAAGTATAGCATCTCTGGCCGGTTTTGCCAAACTGCAACGGGCCATATTACGATCTGGATCACCTGCTCAGCCGGGCGATAAAGCCGATCATCGCTTCCTGGAGGCGTGCCCCCCAGCGCCACAGGGCCACAGCAGCCAGGGCCATGGCGCTCAGCAGACCGGCCCACCACCCCAGGCTGAGGCGGGCTGCGTTGGCTCCTATCCAGGCGGAGATCAGGATGCCAGGCCAGCGGCCGAGCGTCATCAGCAATAAAAAGCGGCCGGTGGGCATGGCCGTCAGGCCGGCAGCCAGACAGGCCAGGTCGTCGGGGACGAAGGGCAGGAGCCACAGGAGGAAGAAAAAAAGTGTCCCTCCCCGTCGCGCCAGGTCATCGAGGCGGTCCAGCGATCGGGGAGCGATCCAGCGCCTGAGCAGCGGCCGGCCAAAGCGGCGGGCCAGGTAAAAGTTGAGCCAGGATCCGACGGTGATGCCGATCATGGCATAGAGGGCCCCCAACCAGGGGCCGAAAAGGTAACCGCTGGCCGCCTCAATCGCCGTGCCGGGGATCGGGGCCGCCAGGACCTGTACCAGCTCCAGGGCAGCGATGCCGGCCGGTCCCCAGAAGCCCAAACGTTCCACCCAGGCGCGGATGCGCGCCTGGTCGGCCAGAAAATGATAGAGCGGCTGCCCCCAGATGAGTAGCGCGGCGGCCAAGGCAGAGGCGATCAGCAGCGCCGCCAACCAGACGCGCCGGTCGGGCCGCTGTCGGCCTTCAGCCACGACAGCCCTCGGCCAGGCCGGGCAACGGCAGCCTGGCGGTAAACCAGCGGAATTCGCCCAGCGAGCGAAAGCCTTCGGCCAGCAGGGCCTTTTGCAACGGCCAGTCGTCTTGGGGTACCATCGCGCCAATTTCGTCCAATCCGGCAGCTTTGGCCCGGTTCACCGCCTCGCGCAACAGCGCCTCGCGGACCGCCCGCGATGAGGCGACGAGGGATTCGATCCACACGCCCCGATAGAGGAGCGTTTGGACCTCGATCAGCTCGGCGTAGCCGGCCGGCCGGCCCTGTTGTTCGGCCAGCAAGAGGGTGAGGCCGGGCTGATCGCCGGCCATCTCCAGGTCACCCAGCCGGTCGGCTGCCTCGGCCATGCTGGTTGCCTGGCGGATTGTCACCCCGAGGGTGGGTTGGGGGCGGGGGGGCAGGCCCCGGATACGGTCAATCAGCAACAGACAGATCTCCGGGTCCGGTTGGAAGCCGGCCCGGCTAAAAGCCCGCGCCGAGGCCAGGTTGTCGGCTGCGACAACCCCCCGCGTCTGGCGAGCCAGGTGCGCGCCGCCGGCCGCCGCTGCCCGGATAAGCTGCGTCGCCAGGCCACGGCCGGTCCAGCCGGGATGGACGGCCAACAGGTCAATCTCCCAGCAGGGGCCGCGCAGACCTGTGGTGAGGAAGGCGATCACAAAGCCGATCACCTCTGCCCCGGCCACCGCCAGCCAGGCCCGCTGCGAGCCTTGTGACAACAGGGTCTGTACCTGTTCAGGGCTATAAGGTGTTTCATTAAAGGTAGCTCGCTCCACGGCCAACAGCCCTTCAGCATCGGCCAGCGAGCCGTTAAAGGGCCGCACAATTGTCTCCTGCATCATAGTGCCCACTATACCAGCAAATCGTCGCATCGTCAAGGTCGTTTGCCAGAAAGCCTCAAAAATGGTACAATGGCCCCTGTCTGATTTCAATGCCTGGTGTCTTGCGTGGGCATTGGGTATTCTTGGTGAGGGGGCGCCTGTGAACGCCAAACGCACGTTGCTGTTGCTCGTCGTCTTTTTCGGAGGGGTGACCAGCCTGGGGGTAGAGCTTTCTGCCTCGCGGTTGCTCGACCCCTATTTTGGCAACTCGATCATCATCTGGGCGGTGCTCATTGGTCTGGTGCTGCTCTACCTGACGGTGGGCTACTATGTGGGCGGCAAGTGGGCTGACCGCCGGCCCTATCATCGCCTGCTGTACCAGATCACGGCCTGGGCAGCCTTCCTCATCGGCCTGGCCCCTTTTGTCGCTCGCCCGGTGTTGCTGTGGTCGGTGAGGGGGTTTGCCGAGTACAGCGCCGGTATCCTGGCCGGGTCGCTGTTGGGGGTGGTGGCCCTCTTTTCCGTACCGGTGACGCTCCTGGGGTGCGTCTCGCCCTTTGCCATCCGCCTGGCGATGGAGGATCGCAGCGTCAAAGCGGCGGGCAACGTTGCCGGCGGACTGTATGCCCTGTCCACGGTGGGCAGCCTGGTGGGCACCTTTTTGCCGGTGCTGGTCCTCATCCCCAACATCGGCACGCGGAACACCTTTCTCACCCTGTCCTTTGTGCTGCTGGCCGTGTCGCTGGCCGGCCTGTTTTGGGAGCTAAAGTCTCGCGCGCTGCCCTACCTGCTCATGCCGGCAGCCCTGGTGGTGCTGATCGTCGTCTGGCCCGGCGGCATCATCAAGCCGGCCGAATATGGCGAACTGCTGTACGAGACCGAGTCGCAATACAACTATATCCAGGTGGTGCAGGTTGACGACGAGGTCTGGCTCAAGCTCAATGAGGGGCAGGGGGTTCACTCCATCTATGATGCGGATTCGGTGCTGGTGGGCGGCATTTGGGACTATTTTCTGATCGCCCCCTATTTCAACAACCCGCCTTTCACCGCCGACCAGGTGGGCAGCCTGGCCCTCATCGGCTCGGCGGCAGGGACCGTGCCCAAGGAGTATACCGCCGTCTATGGCCCCATCCCGATTGACGGCGCCGAGATTGACCCCGAGATCATCCGCGTGGGCCGCGAGTATTTTGCCATGAACGAACCGAATTTCAACGCCGTGGCCCAGGATGGGCGCTACTTTTTGGCCAACAGCCCACGCCGGTACGACGTGATCGCCATTGATGCCTACCGCCCGCCCTACATCCCCTTTCACCTGACTACCCGCGAGTTCTTTCGCCAGTGCAAGGACCACCTGACCCAAAATGGCGTGGTGGCCATTAACGTGGGCCGCACCCGCACCGACTGGAGCCTGGTGCAGGTGTTGGCCAGCACCCTCAAGGCCGAGTTTCCCAACGTCTACACCGTGGACCTGGCCCAGCCCGGCCAGGACCTGATCAACGTCTTGGTGGTCGCCACCCGGCAGCCGACCCGGTTGGAGAACCTGGCTGCCAACACGGCGCTGATGGCCCATCCCATTTTAAGGCAGGTGGCGGAAGAGGCGGTGCCCCGCGCAGTCGAATTCACCACGCCAACGGTTGTCTTTACCGACGACAAGGCCCCGGTGGAGCAGGTGGTCCACGGGCTGATCCTGAGTTTTGTGGCAGGGCAATAAGCAGGTATTCCACCTGTATAGACAACTCCTGCAGAGTTATCCTACCCTGAGAGGGACGGGGTTGGCCTTATGAACCTGGAACAGTTGCGCACGCTGATCAAGATTGTCGAGCACGGCAGCCTATCGGCAGCAGCACGGGCCATGCGCCTCAGCCAGCCGGCCGTCACCAAGCAGCTCCAGCGGTTGGAGGCAGATCTGGGGTTGCCGCTGCTGGTGCGCGGAACGAGGCGGCAGGTTGAGCTCACGCCGGCCGGCGAGCGGCTGCTGGCCTTTGCCCGCCAGACCCTGGCCGGGTTTGAGGCGCTGGAGAGGGAGCTGGCGGCGCTCCGAGAGATCAGAGAGGGGGTCCTCACCCTGGCGGCCAGCACCATCCCCGGCGAGTATCTGCTGCCGGGCCTGCTGGCCGCCTTCCGGGCACAATATCCCCAGGTGGAGGTGCAGATGACCGTGTCGGACACGGCCGATGTCGCTGCCCGGCTGCTGGCCGATCAGGCCGATGTGGGGGTCATCGGGTCTGCTGTCAGGCAACCTGGCCTGCGCCTGGAGCGCCTGGTTGACGATGAGATCGTCCTGGCCGTGCCACCCGGCCACCCCTTTGCCCGCCGGCAGCGGGTGGGGGTGGAGGAGCTGCGTGGTCAGCCCCTGATCTTGCGCGAGGAAGGGTCGGGCACGCGCCGCAGCGTGGAAATGGCGCTGGCTGCTGCCGGCGTCACCCTGCCGTCGGCTCATGTGGCCCTAACCCTGGGCAGCACCCAGGCGGTTCTCCGGGCGATAGAGCAAGGGGTGGGGGTGGGCTTTGTCTCAGCGCGGGCCGCAGCCCAGGCCCAGGCAGATGGGCACCTGGCCTGCGTCCGGCTGGCCGGCGTGGACCTGCGCCGGGACCTCTACCTGGCCTACCTGCCGCAGCGGGTGGGGGACCCGTTGGTAGCACGCTTTCTAGACTTTGCCCACAGGTTTGTCGAATGACGTTTGACGCCTGACGCCTGACGCCTGACGCCTGACGTTTGACGCCCGACGTTTGACGTTTGACGCCCGACGTTTGACGTTTGACGCCCGACGTTTGACGTTTGACGCCCGACGTTTGACGTTTGACGCTTGACGAATCAGGACGTCAGGCTTCTCAGCGGGGAAAAAGATAGGCGGTGGATGGCACTGGGCCCCAGCGCCGCCAGCGCCAGCTGGTGTTGCGCCGTGCCGTAACCTTTGTGCCGGGCGAAACCATAGCCGGGAAATTGCTCCTCCAGCTCGACCATCATCCGGTCACGGCTCACTTTGGCGACGATGGAAGCAGCGGCGATGGACAGGACCCGCATATCCCCCTTGGGCAGGCTGTGTTGGGGGATGGACAGCGCGGGCAGGCGCAGATGGTCAATCAACAAATAGTCGGCCGGGGGTGAAACGGCCTGAAGCGCCCGCAGCATTGCCTGGCGGGTGGCGGGGACGATGCCTGTGGCGTCAATCTCCTCCGGCGGCACGGCGCCAATGCCCACGGCCAGGGCCCGGCGGCAGATGACCTGCAACAGCGCCTCTCGCCGGGAGGCCGTCAGTTGTTTGGAATCGCGGACGCCGGCCAGGATCCGGGCCAGTTCCGGCTCGTTGGGCGGCAGGATGACGGCCGCAGCCACCACCGGCCCGGCCCATGCTCCCCGCCCTGCCTCGTCTAGCCCGGCCACGCGGCAATAGCCTGCGGCCCACAGCCGGGCTTCATATTCCAGAGTGGGAAAGATGCCAGGCCCCTGCTCAGATGATGGTGGCATCTGCCCGAGCATGAGATCCATCAGGTGCCGGTCGCCTGCTTTCCGGGAACAAAACAAGGGCCGTGCGCCAGAAAGGTCCCACGCACGCCCCTTGTCGGCCACAAGCTGATCCGATTATTGGGGGGCGAGCCGTTTTTCTTTCAACCGGGCGGCCTTGCCCTGCCTGCTCCGCAGGAAATAGAGCTTGGAACGGCGCACGTGGGCATGCCGCAGCACTTCGATCTTTTCGATCCGAGGGGAATGCAGCGGAAAGGTCCGCTCCACGCCAATGCCGTGAGAGGCAATGCGCCGCACCGTAAAACTGGCGTTAGCCCCTCCGCCTCGTTTGATGCGCATCACGGTGCCACGCACCAACTGAATGCGCTCGCGGTCCCCTTCGACAATGCGAAAGTGGACCTGTACGTCGTCACCAACCCGGAGTTCGGGCAGATCAGACTTTAGACCGATATTCTCTTTTCGTTGTTGTCCTTCAACTGATCGTAACAAATCGCTGCTCATGGCGGTATCCTTCTTTCAATATCGCAAGGGCACATTATACCATAGCTCTCCAGGGCTGCCAAATCAAAGAGGGCGGGTGACATTGCCATCAGTAGGACAACTCCGCAGGAGTTGTCCTACTTCCCGAGGGCCGGCTTCTGCACCCTGTATGTCCCCAGGATGTTACGCTCTCAAGAGGGCGGGTGACATTGCCATTTCCTCTTTGGGCAAAACTTTGATATAATGGCCTAGTCGGCGGGAGGGGAGGATGCGCATTCTGGCAGTAGACATTGGCACCGGCACGCAAGACGTACTGCTGTTCGATACAGACAAGGAACCAGAAAACGCCCTGAAGCTGGTGATGCCCTCGCCCACAGTACGGCTGGCTCAGGCCATCCAGGCGGCAACCCGGTCGGGGGCAGACCTGTTGCTGACCGGCGTGACGATGGGCGGCGGGCCATGCGCCTGGGCTGCCAGGGAACACCTGAAGGCGGGGTTTCGCCTGTTGGCCACACCCGACGCAGCCCGTACCTTTGACGATGACCTGGAACGGGTGGCAGCTATGGGCGTGGAGCTGGTGAGCGACGACGAAGCGGCCACCATGACCAGCGTCTGCCGCCTGCGGATGCTCGACTTGGACTATGCGGCCCTGGCCCTGGCCTTTGGCGCATTCGGTGTGGATCTGGACCAGGCGGACCTGCTGGCCGTGGCCGTCTTTGACCACGGCGCAGCCCCACCCGGCGTCAGCGACCGTCTCTTCCGTTTCGAGTACCTGGCCGAGCGGATCCGCTGCGGTGGGGGGTTGGTCGGCTTTGCCTTCCCCCGCGACCGGATTCCGCCCAGCATGACCCGCTTGCAGGCCGTCGCGGCCAGCGCCCCCGCCGACCGCCCGCTGGTGGTCATGGACACCGCCCCGGCAGCGGTCCTTGGTGCGCTGGAGGACCCCCACGTGGCTGTTCAGCGGCAGGCGACCGTCGTCAACGTAGGCAACCTGCATACCCTGGCCTTCCACCTGCGGGATGGGGAAATTGCCGGGCTGTTTGAGCACCACACCGGCCTGTTGAGCCGCGAGCGCCTGGAGGAGATGCTGGTTCAACTGGCCGCCGGGACCCTTTCCCACGAGGATCTGTTCGCCGAGCATGGCCACGGCGCGCTGCTGCTCGATCCCAGACCGGCCCCCCTTGGTTTCGTGGCTGTGACCGGGCCTCGCCGGGGGCTGCTGGCCGGATCGAGGCTGAATCCCTATCTGGCCGTGCCCTATGGTGACATGATGATGGCCGGCTGTTGGGGGTTGGTGCGGGCCTGTGCCCATATCCTGCCCTGGACGGCCGGGATCATCGAGGGGGCGTTGCATCAAAGGAGCTCAGCGCTCTGAGCAGATAGAGCAGCGTTTTGACCTGCTGGGTCAGAAAGCGGACGAGATCGGGGGGTAAAAGTTGGGGAAAGGCTTTTGCCGCCCTCTTCTGGCTGCTCAGGAGACCGCTCGGAGCGACGGGGGCCATCCCCGCCGCTGGCGAACGATCTCGTACACCAGCGCCGCCGCTGCCGCCGAGGCGTTGAGCGACGTGGCCCGGCCGGCCATCGGCAGGCGGACAACGGCATCGGCCTGCTCGCGGACGGAGGGGGGCAGGCCGTGGCGCTCGTTGCCGATAAGCAGCACCACAGGACAGCGGTAGTCCAGGTCGAAATGGACCTGCTGGCCGTGGGCCGACGAGGCGACGACCAGCAGCGGCAGCCCGGCCGCCCGAACCTGGGCGTACCAACAGGGCAGGGCTGCTTCCTCGACCACCCGAACAACCGGCAGGGCAAACAGCGAGCCCATCGTCGCCCGCACCGTCTGCGGGTCGTAGAGGTCCACCGACGGCTCGACCACCACCACCCCCGTCGCCCCGGCGGCGTCGGCGGTGCGAATGATGGCTCCCAGATTGCCCGGGTCGCTTAACTGGTAAGCGACAACGACCAGCAGGTCGGCGACCAGGGGGATGGCGTCCAGGGGACGGTCCTCGATGCGCACCACGGCGGCCAGACCCTGCGGCTCATCGCGGTCCGACAGGCTGCGGAAGGCATCGCCCGACAGGGCCAGGCGGCGGTCCGGTTCCACCCGCCCCAGCAACACCTGCGCCCGCTCACTGACCAGCAGGTCGGGGGCGTAGACCAGGGTTTCCACCGCTGCACCGCAGTCGAGCGCCTCTTCTACGGCACGGATGCCCTCAACCAGGAAGCAGCCCTCCCGCTCCCGGTATTTCCGCTGTCGCAGCGAGCGGAGGAATTTGACCTTTGGGTTTCGCAAACTGCTGATCTGATCCGCCAATTCCACCGATCCGCTGTTATTTTCCCGCCACCAGGCCGTTGAACTCTGGTCGGCGACATTCGCAGGCAGTGCGCACTTCCTGGCCGCGGGTGAGGGTCCCATCGTAGGAGATGCCGCTGGAATGGGCCTGCCAGCCAGAAAGCACCAACGGCAGCGGTCCATCGGCGGCAATCCACTCGCCGTTGTACCGGCGGGCCAGGTGCAGGTGGCTGGACTCGGTAAAGCCCCCCTCACAGGAGGGGTGGCCGATGCGGTCGCCCTGCTTGACGCGGGTGCCAACGGGGACGCGGCCCTCGCCGGCCACATGGAGGTAGAACAGCACCCAGCCGGTCTGCTCGTGGCCATCCCCATCCAGGTCAATCAACACCTCGCCATCCTGGCTGTAGATGACCAGCCCCGGCGCGGCAGCGGTGGCCCACGAGGAGGCAACCTGGCAGCCCAGGTAGCCCTCGTCCGGCACGAAATCGAGTGCTGCCCAGGCGCTGCCTTCGTTCCAGGCGCCGTGGGGGCCGCCGGTGAAATACCACAGCTCGCCTTGGGGCCAGGGCAGCGAGAGGTCTGGATTGGGGGTATCAGCCGGGATGAGCGGCTCGATGGCGTACTGGGCCGGGTCGCCGAACAGGCGGCGGTAGGTGGCGAAAAAGCTCTCCGGGCCGTTGCCCACCCACGTTTTCCACTGGCTTTTGGTGGCGTTCAACGCGAGAAAGCGTTGCAGGCCAGCGGTGGCGGCGTTGAGGGTGGGGGCGTAGCGGGTGGCCGTGCCGTCGCCCCATGTCTGAAGGCTCATACCCCGCCCCCGCCAGTCGTAGTAGCCCCTGTTTAGCTCGTCGGCGGCCCAGGCCAGTTGCCGGCTGAACAGCTCCCAGCCGCTGCCCTTGTAGCCCAGCGGGTAGGAAAGTGACGGGCCGGACGGGTGGGGGTCCGTCACCCAGCCACTCTTGAACTCCAGCAGCGCCAGGAGCAGCCGGGGGCCGACGCTGTAGTGGTGGGCGACCAGGTTCACGATCTCCGGTCCGCTGAGCACTTGCCCGCCGACCTTCTCGGAATAGGCGGCCAGATAGCCGCCCTGGCGGTTGCAAAAGGCGACCGTATCGAACTCGACATAGGCCGGCCCGTAGACGAACTCGCTGTCGGGCAACAGGCGCAGGTCGGGGCCGGTCTCGACGGCGGTGGCCGGAATCTGCAGCTGCTGGCCTACCTGCAGGCTATCCGGGTTGGCGATCTGGTTGACCCGGATCAGCTCGTCCAGGGTGCAGCCAAAGCGGGTGGCGATGGCGCTCAACGTGTCGCCGCGTTGGACAACATAGACCTGCGGCGGCGGGCTCGGTTCCGGCAGGGAGCCGACGTTGGGTAGGCCGGTCGGCGCCAACGCCGGCGTGGGCGATTTGCGGCCGGTCGCCTTTTTCGTCGGTTCAGGCGTGGCAGATGCGCCCGGCACCGGGGTGGGGCCCTCCTCGCGGGAGCAACCGGCCGACAGCGTCGCCAGCAGCAAGGCGGCTACAAGGGCGATGGCCCATTCGACTTTGAACCCAAGCCGTTCGCGGGTTTGTTTTTTGCTCATTTGGCTTATTATACCACAGGCCGGCGGCATCCGACAAAATCAAAAAGTTGTCCTTGGGATTTGACAACCCATCCGCCCGTGCTATAATTGTCGGTAACGTAAGAGCCGGTTAAAGAAGGCCAAATGCACCGTTCTTTTTGTCCGTTTCCTCCGCTTTAAGGCAAAATCTTGGAGTAGCACTATGGATGACCTGACGCTGGTGAACCGCGTGACAACCATCTACCTGGGCGGCAGCCGGGTGCGCATCCAGGCCGGGGAGCGCAGCTTTGAAGCCGACCAGCGCACCCACACCGACCGTCCGGGGGCTGGCTTTTGTCCGCTGGAGCTGGTGGCCGCGGCGCTGGGGGCTTGAATGGTGCTCACCATGGCGGCGGTCGCCGACCACAAAGGGATCCCCATCTCCCGCCTGGCGGTCACGGTGGAAGGCCGCACCGAGTTCGTGGATCGCCAGGCAGCCACCCATTTCACCAGCCACCTGGACCTGGGTGAGGGGTTGGACGCGCGCCAGCAGCGCATCCTGTTCAACGCCGCGCGCCAGTGCGAGGTGCACAAGATGTTGCGCGGCCAGGTGACGTTCGAGGAACGGTTGGTGGAAGAATGAGAGGCTTGGACTGCCGGAGCATGGCTCCAGCAGTCCAAAATGGCCGTCTCTGCGGTAAAGTAATCGGGCAGGCATCTGAACGGGTACAGGCAGCCGGGTAGTTTGCATTTTCGACGGGGTTGTGCTATACTTTTGTCAAAGCGTGGTGGATGTAGCTCAAAGGCAGAGCACCGGTCTGTGGAACCGGTTGTTGCGGGTTCAACCCCCGTCATCCACCCCTGTTATGTAAACAGGTCCGTCCAGGACGGGCCTGTTGTGTTGTAGGACTTTTGGCCTATCTCAGGCCGTTGTCTCTCACGATACAGCTCTCACTGTCCACGATCTGAATGATGTCATGCCAGCGCAGGCTCACTTGACCATGCCGCCAGGATTCCGCAAGAAGACACCACCCGGCTGCGTTGAGTTGCAAGATGAATATTGGGTGACCACGACGCTGCGCACCCCGCTGGATGTAGCACTCAGCCCCCTGAGCCAGGAGCATCTGGACGCCGCCTTGGAGCGCGGGTTGGTCCGTCACAGCCAACTGCCGAATGCCTCCTACCCACTTGAAGCCCGTCGTCGTCTGGCGCGCGCTCTGTCTGCGGTGCCCGCAGAGGAATCGCCCCGATGATTGGCCCGTATAACACCCCCCAGGCGTTATGCACTCCCCTGGAAGCTCGCGAAATAGCGCCCTGCAGGAAGGTGCTGATTTGTCGCTTCCGAGCGGTTGTTGGCCCGGCTCTTTGCTGGCATCGATCTGCCGGTTTTCCTTTGCCGAACCGCCCAGAGTATGTTACAATGCCGGGGACGGGGTGCAGACCTGGGGCAGGTTCGCCCCCGCCAGTTCTGGAGTGTCCGGGTTCGGGCTTGGATCAGGATCGTGGGACCGGATGGTGGGGGTTCCCTTTCGATTGCAGGCCCGAAAAACTGCGCTGTGGTGTGAGTGCCAGCCATGCCGACTAACCTTCCGCCAGAGGCTCTGGCAGCAGAAAAGCGATACCGCGAGGCCGAGACGGTCGAAGACAAGATCGCCTGCCTGGAGGAATACCTCAGCTTGATTCCCAAACACAAGGGGACCGACCACCTGCGGGCCGACCTGCGTCGCCAGCTTTCCAAACTCAAGGCCTCGGCCCAGGCCCGCAAAAAAACCGGCAAGCAGGATTCCGCCTTTCGCATCGAGCGGGAAGGCGCCGGCCAGGTGGCCGTCGTCGGGCTGACCAATGTGGGCAAGTCGGCCCTGGTGGCGGCGCTGACCAAGGCCACCCCCGAGGTTTCGGAAGCGCCATACACCACCTGGGAGCCCACCCCCGGCATGATGCCGGTGGAAAATGTGCAAATCCAACTGATTGACACCCCACCGCTGAGCAGGGACTATGTCGAGCCGGAGCTGCTGAACCTGATCCGCCGCGCCGACCTGGTGCTGTTGGTGGTGGACGTGCAGGCCGACCCGCTGTATCAGCTCGAAGAGGCAGCCGCCATCCTCCGCGAGCACCGCATCATCCCTCAGCACCACCTGGAGCGCTACACCGACGAACGCCGCCCGACCGTCAAACCGTTTCTGGTGCTGGCCAACAAGTGCGACGATGCCGAGACCGATGAGGTCTTGGACATCTTTTGTGCTCTCTTGGAGGATGAATGGCCGCTGCTGCCCGTCTCGGCGGCCACCGGCCGCTATCTGGAGCGCCTGAAACAGGCGATCTTGGAGCAATTGGGCATCATGCGCATCTATGCCAAGCCGCCGGGCAAGGAACCCGATTTCAGCGCTCCCTTTGTCATGAAGCGGGGAAGCACGGTGGAAGAGTTTGCAGCCAGGGTCCACCGCGACTTTTACGAAAACCTCAAGTCGGCCCGTGTGTGGGGCAGCGCGGCCTTTGACGGCCAGCCGGTGGGCCGCGACTATGTCCTCCACGACGGGGATGTAGTGGAGCTGCGCATCTGATTGGCCGATGAAGCTGGACAGACGGCTGCTGCGCGAAGCGTGGGCCGAGCGCGCTGGCCTGGCCCTGACCGTGGGCCTGGGCCTGCTGGCAGGCATCGTCGTGGTGGTGCAGGCCCGCCTGCTGAGCCGGACCATCAGCCAGGCGTTTCTGGCCGACAGCACCCTGCGCCAGGTGCGGCCGCTGTTGATCGGCCTGTTGATCCTGGCTGCCGTGCGGGCCGGGTTGACATGGGGCAGCGAGCTGGCCGCCAACCGCATCGCCGTGCGGGTCAAGGCCCACCTGCGGGAGCGGCTGGCCGCCCACCTGCTGGCCCTGGGGCCGGCCTATCTCCACGGCGAGCGCAGCGGCGAGCTGGCCAACACCGCTACCGAGGGGATCGAGGCCCTGGACGCCTATTTCCGCCACTACTTGCCCCAACTGGCCCTGGCCGCCCTGGTGCCGCTGACGGTGTTGCTCTTTGTCTTTCCCCTGGACTGGCTCTCCGGCCTGGTGCTGCTCCTCACGGCGCCGCTCATCCCGGCCTTTATGGCCCTCATCGGCAGCGCCGCCGATGCGTTGACCCGCCGCCAATGGACCTCCCTCAGCCGCATGAGCGCCCACTTTTTCGATGTGTTGCAGGGACTGACCACCCTCAAGCTGCTGGGCCGCAGCCGCGAGCAGGTGCAGGCTATCGCCCAGATCAGCAACCGGTTCCGCGAAGCGACAATGGGCGTGCTGCGCGTTACCTTTCTTTCGGCCCTGGTTCTAGAGATGGTGGGCACGATCGGCACAGCCGTAGTTGCCGTGCAGATCGGCCTGCGCCTGCTCTACGGCCATCTGCCGTTTGAACATGCCCTTTTCGTCCTGATCCTGGCCCCCGAATTTTACCTGCCACTGCGCACGTTGGGAGCTCGTTTCCACGCCGGCATGGCGGGGGTGGCTGCCGCGCAACGTATTTTTGCGATTTACGATTTACGATTGACGATTGACGATTTACGATTGCCGATTGACGATTCGGAGCCATGCCCGGTTTCGCGTTACCACATTTGTTTCCAGGATGTGGTCTATGCCTATGAAGGTGGGAAGCGCCCGGCCCTCAACGGCCTCTCGTTCGAGATTGCTCCCGGCGAGACGGTGGCTCTGGTCGGGCCGAGCGGGGCGGGCAAGAGCACAGTCATCCACCTGCTGCTGCGTTTTGCCCAACCTGACCAGGGGACGATCAGCGTGGATGACCTGCCCCTGCACGATCTACCGGTTGCCGCCTGGCGCAGGCTGGTGGCCTGGGTACCCCAGACCCCCTACCTGTTCCACGGCACGGTGGCCGATAACATCCGCCTGGCCCGCCCCGACGCTACTTACGACGAAATAGTCTGGGCGGCGCGCCAGGCCCATGCCCACGAATTCATCGCCGCCCTGCCACAGGGGTACGACACCCCCATCGGCGAGCAGGGCGCCCGCCTGAGCGGCGGCGAGGCGCAACGGATTGCCCTGGCCCGCGCCTTTTTGAAGGATGCCCCCCTGATCCTCCTCGACGAGGCAACCGCCCACCTGGACCCCGAGACTGAAGAACTGGTGCAAGAGGCGATGGCCCGGCTGTTGCGCGGCCGCACTGCCCTGCTTGTTGCCCACCGCCTCAACACCGTGCTCCGCGCCGACCGCATTTTGGTGTTGGACGGCGGCCGGGTGGTGGAGGAGGGCAGCCACGAGGCGCTGTTGCGGCAAGGGGGCCTCTATCGGCGGCTGGTGAGGGCCTACGCCCCAGGAGGAGGCTCGTGAGGAGCGCGTTCGGGCGCTTGCTCCGCCTGGCCGCGCCGTTTGCCGGCCGGATGGCGCTGGCCACGCTGCTGGGGGTTGTCACCATCGGCAGCAGCCTTGGCCTGATGACCACCTCGGCCTACCTGATTGCCAAAGCGGCGCTGCGGCCCTCCATCGCCGAGCTGCAGGTGGCCATTGTCGGCGTGCGCTTTTTCGGCATCGCCCGCGGCCTCTTTCGCTACCTGGAGCGGACCGTCGCGCACGACGTGACTTTTCGCCTGCTGGCCCGGCTGCGCACCTGGTTCTATGCTGCGTTGGAGCCGTTGGCCCCGGCCCGGCTGCTGCACTATCGCAGCGGTGACCTGCTGGCCCGCATCGTGGCCGATGTGGAGACGCTGGAAAACTTTTACCTGCGGGTCCTTGCCCCACCGCTGGTGGCTTTCCTGGTAGCAATTTTGGCGGCAGTGCTGATGGGTAGCTTTCATCCCAGCCTGGCCTGGGCGCTGCTGACCTTCCTGGCCCTGGCGGGGGTGGGCCTACCCCTGCTGACCCGAATGCTGGGCCGTTTCATGGGTCAACGCCTGGTCCAAACCCGCGCCGAGCTGAACTGCGCCCTGGTGGATGGCATCCAGGGGGCCGCCGATCTGCTGGCCTTTGGGCAGGAAGGACGCCATCTGGACCGGCTGCGCGCCCTGAACTGTGAGCTGGGGAGCTTGCAGGGACGCATGGCCGGCATTGGCGGGTTACACGGCGCGCTTTCGGGCCTGCTGCTGAACCTGGCAGTGGTGGCGACGCTAGCCCTGGCCATCCCGCTGATGTCGGCTGGCCGGCTCGATGGCGTCTACCTGGCGCTGCTGGCCCTGGCGACCATGGCCGGTTTCGAGGCGGTGCTGCCCCTGCCCCAGGCCTTCCAAAACCTGGAGAGCAGCCTGGAGGCAGCGCGGCGGCTGTTCGAGATGGTGGACGCCCGGCCGGCAGTGGCCGATCCGGCACTACCTGCCCCCCTGCCTGCTGCCTTTGACCTGCGGGTGGAGGTCTTGCGCTTTTCGTACAACCCCGGCGAACTGCCGGCGTTGGATGGTGTCAGCTTTTCCCTGCCGGCCGGTCGTTGCCTGGCCATCGTCGGCCCTAGTGGGGCGGGCAAGACGACGCTGGTCCACCTGTTGCTCCGTTTCTGGGACTATCAGGAAGGGCGTATCCTGCTGGGCGGGCGTGATCTGCGGGAGTATGGCCAGGAGGACCTGCGGCGCGCGATCGCTGTGGTGTCACAGCGTACCCACCTGTTCAATACTACAGTGCGGGACAACCTGCTCCTGGCCCGCCCTGAGGCCAGCCAGGCCGATCTGGTCGCCGCTGCCCGACAGGCGCAGATTCACGACTTTGTTTTATCGCTGCCGCAGGGCTACGACACCTTGATCGGCGAACAGGGGGTGCGGCTGAGTGCCGGCCAGCGCCGACGGCTGGCCATCGCCCGCGCTTTGCTCAAGGATGCTCCCTTCCTGATCCTGGATGAGCCAACGGCCGGCCTGGACGCCCTGACCGAGCGCGAGGTGCTGGCAGCTCTCCAACCGTTGCTGGTCGGGCGCACAACATTGCTCATCACCCATCGGTTGGTGGGGGTGGAAGCCGCCGATGAGATCCTGGTGCTGCGCGCCGGCCAGGTTGTGGAGCGGGGCTGCCACCCCGACCTGCTGCAACGGGGTGACCTGTACGCCAGGATGTGGGCGTTGCAACGCCAGGTTTTAGCCATTGTACCGTAGTGCGGCTTTGCTAGCCGCACCCGCATCTTCTTCAACGAGCAGGGTAGCCGAGTAGCAAATTGACACAACCGGCCAGCCTGTGCTATACTGGCCGGCGGGGGACCACCCTTCGCTGCGCTCAGGACAGGCCTGGGCACAACGAGCGTAGCACTGAACCAAGCCGGGGCCCAGGTGGTGGCCGAGAGCCGGCACCATCCCTACGGGGTGGAGCGGTGGCGCAGGGGCACCTTTCCAACCGACTATCGCTACACCGGA
>FWPV01005394.1_pt1 | contig 20890 bp, 19 predicted proteins | sample 2228371 | NCBI WGS metagenome assembly FWPV01 (sample SAMEA103939776, study PRJEB20133) | metagenome | reverse complement strand
GCCCAGCGCTGGGGGGACGAGGTGTACTTTGCTGTCCCCGTGCAGGTCGAGCCTGAAAACGCCCGGGAAACTGTGCAGAAAGGCGATGTGGGCTACTGGCCGCCGGGCAAAGCCCTGTGCTTGTTTTTCGGTCCGACGCCGGCGTCCACGCACCCGGGCGAGATCCGGCCGGCCAGCCCGGTGAACGTGGTGGGCCGCATTTTGGACGACCCGCGCGGTCTGGCCGCTGTGGTCGACGGCGACCCCGTGGAAGTCCGGCTGGCTTAAGCACGATGGAACAGGATGTGCGCATCACCCTGTGGGGGATGGCCACCAATGCGCTGTTGACCGGCCTCAAGGTGGCCGTGGGCACGGCAACGAGTTCAGTGGCGTTGGTGGCGGACGGCATCCACAGCCTGAGCGACATGGCCACGGACGTGGTGGTGTTGGGCGGGCTGAGGCTGGCCCGTCGGCCGGCCGACGCTTCCCACGCCTTCGGCCACGGCAAGTTCGAGACCCTAAGCACAGCCCTCATTGCCCTGGCCCTGATGGGGGCGGGGGCGTGGATCGCCGCCGAGGCGTGGGGACGGTTCTGGGGGGAGACGGTGCCCGTGCGGGGACCCATTGTGGCCGCCGTGGCCACCCTCTCCATCCTCACCAAGGAGCTCCTGTACCAGGCCACGGTGCGCATCGCCCGCCGCCTGCGCAGCTCTTCCCTCGAGGCCAACGCTTGGCACCACCGCAGCGACGCCCTTTCTTCCGTGGCTGTCTTGATCGGCGCCGTGGTGGCCAGCTTCGGTTACCCCAAGGCCGATCCCATCGCTGCTTGGATCGTGGCTCTGTTCATCGCCTGGGTGGGCGGGAGAATTCTGGTCCGCGCCGTCCACGAGCTGACCGAGGGCTCGTTAAGACCTGAACAGCAAGCGAGCGTAGTGGAGGCCATTGCCCAGGTGGAGGGTGTACAAAGCTGGCACAAGCTGCGCACCCGTGCTGCCGGCCGGCACGTGTTTGTGGACGTGCACATCCAGGTCCACCCCCAGCTTTCGGTGGAGGAGTCCCACGCCATTGCCTCGCACGTGGAACAAGCCGTGGCCCAAGCCCTGGGTGGGGAGGTGTCCGTCACGGTGCACGTAGAACCCTCTCAGTCTGGAACAGACTCTTTTTAAAGGGGAGCCAAGAGCGGAGCCATTGTAGGAACCCCAAAAGAAAGGGCGGGGCCCGGAGTCCCTGCCCAACCGAGGTTGCAGAAAAAAGCCTAAGGGCAATATGGGGGACAGGGCCGAATGGGCTCCTCCCAAGGGGGCCGCGGCCTGGGCCATGGCGGAGGAGGAACAGGCCATGGGCGGGGTGGCCACGGCCACCTGATCCCGCATGCCCTGTAGGAGAAGACTCCGTGCTGGGTGTTGTTCTCCTCGTTGGCTTCCTTTATTCGGTCAAACGGGTCAATTTCGATATACACCTGGACAGTAACCACGATGCTGGGGCGGCCTCCAGGGCAAATGAGTGGCTCTGATCCTGAATCGAAGACAACTTCAACTTCCTGGCCCGGGGCAAGGGCCGGCACGGCAATGATCATTCCATACCCTTCTTCGTAGGAAGCCCAACGAAGATGAGTCGGAGACGAAGGAGCGGCACCCACGTTCTTGACAACGGCAACGACTTTGTACCGCAACACCCCGCGATAGATTTTTTCAATCTTAAGGACGACGAGGTCAGGTTTGTCCTCCCCGGCCGCAGCAACTATAGCCGCCCCTGCCACAAGTGCTACCACAAGCAACCCTGTGATCCAACGCATCTGCTCACCCCCTTTCCTCTTTAGTTTTAGTCGCCTAAAAGTTTGACGTCCAGCCCACCTCAAACCAACTTTCGCCGGCCACCCAACTGATCAAAGCCGCCTTGACTGTGAAGTTGGCCATAAGCGGAATTCCCACGTCAAGAACCACCCGGCTCATTCCAAACAACCCGCCAAGGTTGTCGAAGTAGAACGTTCCACGGAGGCGGTACTGACCACCACAGCACCCCAAACCGCAGACCCCAAACTTCAGGTACTCGAACTCATAGTCCCAAAAGATGTCGCCTTCGATTTCTTCCACCTTGCCCACGTTGAGGGCGTGCAAGAACTCCACATAAGTGCACTCCCCTAAGCTGCACCGAAGCTTCCATCCATAAAGCTCCAGGCCACCGATGTAGCCGGGGACACCAAGCAAGTCGGCATACACGGTGAGACAACCCTCGCCCAAGCCCTCCAGCTTGGGCTTGAGGTCCACGACCTTGCTATCCACGGTCCAGGTCACAGCGAAGTCCAGGGAAATCCCACAGCAGAGCTGCAGAAGATCGACAAAGGTAAGCTCGAGATAGTCAAATCCCCCAGCTTTGACGAAGGAAAGCTCAGCATCAACAACAGCTCCGCAGCACAAACTGACCTTGCTCAACCCCACTGTGAGCGATTTGAAGGCTGTCCCCGTACAACAATCGTCGAACTCCAGCTGTAGGCTGAAGGGCGGGAAACTCACCCCAGCCGAGTACAGCATATACATGTCCTGTGTTGCGCAAGGCCACTCCCCATCAGGGAAACCGTACGGGTAGTTAAAGTGGTCCACGCTGAGGGTGAGACCAATCCCGCTGACCTCAATGGAAGCGTCCAACCACGACAAACCGTAGGGACCATAGATCCAGTCCTGAGGATAGAACATGAGACCAGCTGCGACGGAAAATGGCCCAAATTCACCTTGAGCGCTGAACAGTTGCTCGACATAGTCATCTTCAATGGTGAACAACGAGGAACTGGTCAGAAACCAGCCGTTGAGGTCGTAAGTCAGGGTGAGCTTCATCCTGGCCAGGTAAGGGTCAGGGAACAGATACAACTTCCCTTCCCAACTGCCCCCCAGGCCGGGCCCACCAATGCCTACAAGGCCAGCTAACAACAAAACACAGAGCCCGAGAATCCAGCTTCTCATCGCGCCCCTCCTTTCCGCACAATTTATTTTGGCTAATCTGCAGCTCGGCGTCTGTCACAGAAATCACCCTCGGACAAATGTCCTAGTGTTGTCCATTACATTCAACCTTCAACCAGTGTTCGAAGGTATCCAAGCAGAACTTTGGCGGGCTTGGGTCACGCGATGGCCCAACGCCGGCGAGCCCGCCCGATGCTCACAATGCGTATACGGAAAAGCAAGCACTTTCTTGTGTGGCTGCCCCCTTGGGCTTCCCGGTGGTCACAAGAAAAACCCAGCCGAGAGGATTACGGTCCTAATGACCCGTGTAGCGAACAACATACGGCTCTTGGTGAACCTCTTTGGCTAGAACGTTAAGGGAGGCCTCAGACACCCTCGCGATGAGGCAAAGCGCCTATCGTAAGTGCGATGGGCTTTCAAGGACAGACGGGCACAATACCCTACCCGCTTAGGCGAGTTTCTTGGCCTTGGCCAATGCCTCCTCGATCGTGCCCACCATGTAAAACGCCTGCTCGGGAATGTCGTCCAGCTCCCCCTCGCAGATCATGCGAAAGCCCTTCACCGTGTCCTCAATGCGCACATACACCCCGGGTCGACCGGTGAACGCCTCGGCCACGTGGAACGGCTGGGCCATGAACCGCTGGATCTTCCGCGCCCGCTTGACCGTGATCTGGTCCTCCTCGGACAGCTCCTCCATCCCCATGATGGCGATGATGTCCTGAAGGTCCTTGTTGCGCTGCAGGATGGCCCGTGTTTTCTGGGCCACCTCGTAGTGCTCCCGGGACAGGATCCGCGGGTCCATCAGCCGGGAGTCGGACTGCAACGGGTCCACCGCCGGATAAAGGCCCTTCTCCGCCAGTTCCCGCGTGAGGGTGATCGTGGCGTCGAGGTGGGCGAACACCGTGGCCGGAGCGGGGTCGGTGAGGTCGTCGGCCGGGACGTAGATGGCCTGCACCGAGGTGATGGATCCCCGCCGCGTGGAGGTGATGCGCTCCTGCAGCTCAGCCATCTCCGTGGCGAGCGTGGGCTGGTACCCTACCTCGGAGGGCATGCGGCCCAGCAGGGCCGACACCTCGCTCCCCGCCTGGGCAAAGCGGAAGATGTTGTCGATGAACAACAGCACGTCCTTGCCCTCTTCGTCGCGGAAGTACTCGGCCATGGTCACACCGGACAGCCCCACGCGGAAGCGCACCCCCGGGGGCTCGTTCATCTGCCCGTAGACGAGCACGGTGCTGGGCAGCACCCCGGCCCGCTTCATCTCCAAATAGAGGTCGTTGCCTTCCCGCGAGCGCTCGCCCACGCCGGCAAACACCGAGTACCCCTTGTGTTCGTAGGCGATAGCCCGGATGAGCTCCATGATGAGCACGGTCTTGCCCACGCCCGCACCCCCAAACAACCCCACCTTGCCCCCACGGGGGATGGGGGCGATAAGGTCGATGACCTTGATCCCCGTCTCCAATATCTCGTCCTCCACCGAAAGGTTGTCCAACGGAGGGGCATCGCGGTGGATGGGGTAGCGTTTGGAAGTCTGGGGGGCGGGCAGGCCGTCGATGGGGTTGCCCAGCAGGTCAAACATGCGTCCCAAGGTTTCCGGCCCTACGGGCACGGTGATGGGGCCACCGGTGTCGTACACCTTGTCCCCTCGCTTGAGCCCATCGGTGGAGTCCATGGCGACGGCCCGCACCGCGGAGTCGCCGATATGCTGGGCCACCTCCAGCACAAGGTCCTTCCCTTCGCGGGGCACGCGCAACGCCTGGCGCAGTGGGGGCAGATGCCCTCGGGGGAACTGCACATCCACCACCGGGCCCCGAATGGCCGTAATCCACCCTTCCGGCAAGTCTTTGACGTCGGGCACTACTCCTCCCTCAGCGCTTCCGCTCCGCCCATGATGTCGGCCAGTTCCGCAGTGATGCGGTGCTGGCGGGCTTTATTGTACTGCACAACGAGCTTCTCCAGCAGCTCGTCGGCGTTGTCGGTGGCGGCCTTCATCGCCTCGCGGCGGATGGCCTGCTCGGAGGTCTTGGCGTGCAAAAAGATCTCCAGGAGCCGCCCCACCAACACGGTGCGGGCCATGCCCTCGGCCACCTCCTTGAGACCCGGTTCGACGAGGATGTTCCAAGGTGGGGCCTTCGGTATGGCCAAGGGCAACAGCCGCTCCACCTTTACCCGCTGGATGAGCTCGCCCCGGAACTGCATGTACACGGTGTGGACCTCGCCCACGTCCCGGCCGTAAAGCTCCAGAAGGTCTTCGGCCACCCGGTGGGCGAAGTCCACGTGCGGTCGATCGTAGGCGCGGGTGTAGGTGCGGATCACCCTCCACGGCCGGCGGCGGAAGTGCCGCACCCCCTTTTCACCCCCTACCAGGAGCACGACGTTCCCCTGCTCGCCGGCCCACTTCTCCGCCGCCGCGTTGATGTCCCCCACGTACCGGCCGCACAGGCCGCGGTCGGAGTTCACCACCAGGAGGGCCTTGCCCTCCACGTTGACCCCGTCCAAGAGAGCCACGGGGATCGATTCCTGGCGGAGGGTGGCGGCGAGGTGGCCCAGCAGGGGCAGCGCCGCTTCGGAGAAGGGGCGGGCGGCCAGGAGGGCCTTGCGGCGCTGGATCACTTGCGTGGCGGCGATGGTGTACATGGCGGAGGTGATCTGCCGCACGTGGCGGATATTCTGGATGCGGCGGTAAAGCTGGCGGGCGCGGATGGCCATTAGGCGCGGAATCCCTCCTTGAACTTGCCGATGGCCGCCTCCAACCCCTGCTTGACCTTGTCCGTCAGGCGCTTCTCCCGCTTCAGCTCCTCCAGCACATCCTTATGGCGCTCGCGCAAAAACGCAAGGAACCCCCGCTCGAAGTCGCGCACCGCCTCCACAGGAATGCTGTCCAGGTGCCCGCCTACCGCGGCATAAAGCACGGCCACCTGCTCTTCCACCGGCATGGGTTGGTACTGGTCCTGCTTGAGGATTTCCATGACGCGGGCGCCGCGCGCCAACTGGGCTTGGCTGGCCTCGTCCAGCTCCTGGGCGAACTCGGCGAAGATTGCGAGGTCCCGGTATTGGGCGAGTTCCAAGCGCAACTGGCCGGCCACTTCTTTCATGGCCGGGATTTGCGCCGCCCCGCCCACGCGGGACACGGAAAGCCCCACGTTCATCGCCGGCCGCTGGCCCTTGTTGAACAGGTCCGCCTCGAGATAAATCTGCCCGTCGGTGATGGAGATGAGGTTCGTGGGGATGTAGGCGGTGATGTCCCCGGCCTTGGTCTCCACGATGGGGAGGGCGGTGAGGGAGCCCCCGCCGTAGTCGGCGTTCAAACGGGCGGCCCGCTCCAACAAACGGGAGTGGAGGTAGAACACGTCGCCGGGGTACGCCTCCCGGCCCGGTGGCCGCCGCAGAAGAAGACAAATCTCCCGGTAGGCCACCGCATGTTTGGACAGATCATCGTACACCACCAACGCGTCCTCGCCGCGGTCGCGGAAGTACTCGCCCATGGCGCAGCCGGCATACGGGGCCAGGTACTGCAGCGGCGTGGGGTCTTCGGCAGCCGCAGCCACCACAATGGTGTAGTCCAGCGCCCGGTGCCGCCGCAACGCGTCCACCACCTTGGCGATCGTGGACGACTTTTGGCCGATGGCCACGTAGATGCAATACACCCCTTGGTCGCGCTGGTTGATGATGGTGTCCACCACAAGGGCTGTTTTGCCCGTGCGGCGGTCGCCGATGATGAGTTCGCGCTGGCCGCGGCCGATGGGGGTCAGGGCGTCCACGATCTTGAGCCCGGTTTGCAACGGGGTGTTCACCGGTTGACGCGTGATCACCCCAGGGGCTTTGTCGTCGGTTTTGCGGTAACCCTCGGGTTCAATCGGCGGTCCGCCGTCCAAAGGTTGCCCCAAGGGGTTCACCACCCGGCCCAAGAACCCCTTGCCCACGGGGGTCATGAGCACCTGCCCCGTGCGCCGCGCCTCGTCCCCTTCGCGCACACGGGTGTCGTCGCCCAACAAGGCCACCCCCACGGAGTCCTCGGTGAGGTCCAGCACCAGGCCGTAGACGTCGCCAGGAAAGAGGAGGAGCTCGGAAGCCATGGCCGAACGCAAGCCCCACACCTGGGCGATGCCGTCGCCCACCTCCACCACGACCCCGGTCTCCTCCATGCGGAGGTCGGCCCCCAGGTCGGTGATCTGCTTTTTCAGGATAGCTACGATTTCATCTTTGCGCGGGCTCATCCCTTCTCCCCTTTCAGCTTCTGGGCCAGCAAGGCCAACCGGCCCCGGGCGGAGAACAAAAGCTTACGCCCCCGCACCTCCAGCTCCACACCGGCCAACAGTTCCGGGGCTTCTTCGGGCTCGAGGGCTACCTCCTGGCCCAACACCCTGGCCAGCCGGGCCTTGATCGTCTCGAGCTGGGCGGGCTCCAGCGGTCGGGCCGTGCGCAGCCGCACGTACACAAGCTTCCCCCGTTCCTCCGCCGCCCGGAAAAACAGCGAAGCTAGATGGGGCACAAACCGGCCCCGCCCGTTGCCGGCCATCAACACCAAGGTGCGCAACGTCAAGGGGTGCACCACCTCCCCCAAGGTCTGCTGGAGAACACTTTCCTTTTGCGCCACAGGGATCAAGGGGTGGGTCATGAACAAGCCCAGGTCCGGCTCGCGCTCCCACAGGTCCCGGAGGAGGAGGAGGTCCTCGGCCACGCGGTCGGCGGCGTTTTCAGCGGCGCTGGCCTCGTACAGGGCCGCGGCATAGCGGGCGGCGATGTCCAAATCGGGCATGGTCAGCTGAGGAGCCGGGCGTCGAGGCGGGAGGTGAGCTCGGCCAGGAACCGCTCGTGGTCCTGGGCCTTCACCTCCCGACTCAAGACCTCGGCAGCGCCCATGAGCACCAGTTCGGCATAAGAGCGGCGGAGGTCCTCCAGGGCCTGTTCCTGGAGCCGGCGGGCCGCTTCTTCGGCGGCCTGGAGGATGGCCTGGGCTTGGGCACGCGCTTCGGCTCGGGCTTCGCTGAGGATGCGCCGGGCTTCGCCCTCGGCCTGGGCGAGGATTTCCCTCGCCCGCCGGTTGGCCTCGGCCAGCTCCCTCTCCCGCTCCGCGGCCAGGGCCTGGGCCCGCTCCTGGGCCTGCTTGGCCGCCCAAAGCCGCTCCTCTTCCGCCTTCCTCCGCCCCTCCATCCACCGCAAAAGGAGAGGATAGGCCCAACGCCGCAGCAACCACAAAAGGATGGCGAAGCTGACAAGGTTGGCGAGAAACGTCCCCCACTCCACAGCGAGCATGGTCTAGGAAGCCACGAAGATCAGGATGAACGCGATGATCAGGGAGTAGATCCCCGTGGTTTCGGCGATGGCGTCGGCGATGACCATGTTGCGCAACAAGGTGTTGGTCATCTCCGGCTGGCGGGCCATGGCGTCCATGGCATGGGCGCCGATGTACCCCTCGCCGACCCCAGGACCAATGGCCCCAATGCCCATGCAAATCCCCGCCCCCAGGTACTTCGCAGCCTTCACGATCGCGTCTACCAATGCTGGATCCATCGTCCCTCCTTATTCAGCTGAACCTTGGATGTACGCTACGGCCAAAAGTGTAAACACCAGGGCCTGAATCAGCCCGGCAAACAGCCCAAACCAACCGTTGAGGATGAGGAAAAACGGGGTGAGGACCGGTGGGGTCAGCCAACGGCCGGCCCCAGGGCCCAAAACCAGGCTGAGCAACTGGCCCACCACCTGCGGGGCCACCGCCATGAGCAACACCCCACTCAGCATGTTCCCAAACAACCGGAACCCGTGGGACATGGTGCGACCCAGGTCCCCGATCACGTTCAGAGGCAAAAGAAACGGGAAGGGCTCCAAATAGCTCTTCAGGTGATGCCCCAAGCCCTTTTGGCGCATCCCGTAATAGTGGGAAAGGGCGTAGATGGTGAGGGCCAATCCGACCGTGACGTTGGCGTTGGAGGTGGGAGGAACCGCGTACGGAATAGGCAGGGCGCTCAGCCAGTTGCAAAAAAGCACGTAGCCGAACAGGGTGAGGATCAAAGGGAACAGTTTGTTCCTTAAACCCGGGGACATTCCCCCCAAGATGCTGTCGCGGAAAAACTCCACGAGGGCGAGGGCCACGGTGGCCCGCCGGGAAAGGGGGGCGTCGGGATCCTTAGGAAGCCCCCGCAAAAGCCACCAGGCCAAAAGCAGAAGGATCACCACGGCCCCCGCCGAGCCCAAGACCACCCCCAGGTCGAAGGTGAGTTCGAACCCGCCGACCACAGCCCGGGCCAAAAGCCGCTCACCGAGAGGACCAGACAAGGTGCACCGTCCAAATCCAGCGGCCCAGGATGGGCAGGAGCAGCCCACCGACCACGGCCCACGGGGGCAAACCTATCACTGGCCCGGCGAAAGCCAACGCCTCCACCACGACCTGACGTCCCACCGCGATCAGTCCTGCGGCGCGGGCCAGGGAGCCCTCCCGCAGGGCCCCACGAACCAAGGCCCACCGCAAAACGCGCCCCACCGCCACCGCCCCCCACCCCCACAGAAGCCCCAGCGGCCAAAGCACGCTCCACCCCATCGCCACAAACGCCAGCGCCGCCGGAAGCCCCAACCACAGGCCCTCCCGCACCCCCACCCACAGCGCGCCCCTCATCGCCCCCCTCACAGCGTGCGCATCTCCTGGACTTTCTTCTCCATCGCTTCGTCCACCTTGGCCGTGAATTCGGCGGTGACCTTGTCCAGCTCCTCGCGCAGCCTGAACAGGGCGTCTTCGGACAACTTGCCGTCCTTTTTTTCCTGATCCAGCTTTTCCCGCACGTCGCGGCGGATGTTGCGCAAGGCCACCCGGGCTTCCTCGGCCTTCTTGCTCACCAGCTTGGCCAGCTCGTGGCGGCGTTCCTCGGAAAGCCGCGGCACAGGGATCCGGATCATCTGCCCGTCGTTTTGCGGGTTGAGGCCCAGTTCGGCGGCGCGGATGGCCTTTTCGATGGCGCCAATTTGGCTGCGGTCAAACGGGCGGACCACGATGGTGTCGGGATCCGGGGCCACGACGTTGGCGACGTGCTTGAGGGGCGTGGGCGTGCCGTAGTAGTCCACCACAATCCCCTCCACCAACGCCGGGTTGGCCCGCCCCGTGTGGATCTTCCCCAGTTCGGCCTTGAACACCTCCAGCGTGCGGGTCATGTGCACCCGCGCTTCTTTGAGCAGAGGGTGTTCCATGTCCTCCTCCTTCTTGGATCGTAGCGGAGCTGCGCTGCGACTGCAACTGGGTGATAATTAACCCATGCGCATTTCGCTTGAACCCGTCTTTACGCACCACCCCTTGGCCCGGGAGATTTTGCACCGGCTGGGCGAGGCCGGGTACGAGGCCGTGGTGGTGGGGGGGGTGGTGCGCGATGTGGTGCTGGCCCAGCGGGCCGGCCGCCCGGTGGTCATCCAAGACGTGGACATCGCCACCGCTGCGCCGCCCGAAGCCATCCACCGCCTCTTCCGCAACCATAAGGTGCTCACGGTGGGGGAGAGTTTTGGGGTCGTGGTCGTGGTGGCCCCGGATGGCCGGCAGTACGAGGTGGCCACATTCCGCGCGGAAGGGGAATATGCTGATGGCCGCCGACCGGCTCAGGTGCGGTGGGGAACGCTGGAGGAAGACCTGCAGAGGCGGGACTTCACCGTGAACGGCCTGGCAGCCCGCCCCGACGGCGAGGTGGTGGACCTCGTGGGCGGTCTGGCCGACCTGGAGGCGGGATGGATCCGGGCCATTGGGGATCCCGCCACCCGGTTCGCCGAGGATCACCTGCGCATGCTGCGCGCTGTGCGCCTTGCTTGCCAGTTGGACTTTCACATCGAAAAGAACACCGCGGAGGCCATCCGCGTGCATGCCGCCAAGATCCGCTCCATTTCTTGGGAACGGATTCGGGACGAGCTCCTGCGCATGTTGGCCACCCCACGGGCCAGCAGGGGGCTCCGCCTGTTGGCCGACCTGGGCCTCCTCGAGCCCATCTTGCCGGAGATCGCCGCGCTGCGGGGCGTTCCCCAGCCCGAGGAGTACCACCCCGAGGGCGACGTATGGGAGCACACCGTGCTGACCTTGGCCGTGGCCGATGGGCTGTGGGACAACCCCCTGCTCAAGCTGGCGTTGCTCTTCCACGATGCGGGCAAACCCCAGGCCCTGACCCGCTCAGGCGGGGAGAACATGGGCGGTCACTGCTTGATCGGGGCCGAGATCGCCGGGGAGGCCCTGACCCGCCTGCGCCTACCCCGTAAAGATGTGGAACGCGTGGTGTACCTGGTGCGCGAGCACATGCGCGTGCCCCGGCTTCCGGAGATGGGGCTCGGCAAGCAGGTCCAGCTCGTGGGCCATGGCGAGGAGCCCGCCGTGCCCTTGGCCCAGGCCGTGGACCGGTTTCCCTTGTTTGCCGACCTTCTCCGCGTGGTGATCTGCGATGCCGAGGCCTCGGCCCACCGTGCCGCCGCCTGGCTTCCCGTGCTGGGCCGCGCCGTAGAGCTCTTGGTCCACCTGCACCGCATCCAGGGGATCCAGCGGGCCCGCGCGCTGTTGACGGGGGAGGACCTGCTGGCCATGGGGGAACCCCCAGGCCCACGGCTGGGCCAAGTCCTGGCCGAGGTGCACGAGCGGATCTTGGCTGGGCAAATCACCACGCGGGAGGAGGCGTTGGCCGAAGCGGCCCGCCTGCTGGGCCAAAAACCACCCCACGATCGCTAGCATCCCATCGATGTTCCCGGCGAAATCCACAAGATAGCAGGCCGCTGTCCACAAAATTTTCCCCAGGCGAACGTAATGGAGCTTACACCCCTTGACGCCCCACCCCCTAATGTGCTAAAGTAGAATCAATCACTCCGAAGGCGGTGAGACGTTATGCGCTTGCACATTGAAGCACGGCATGGGGCGGGGTCCCCCGGTGTAGAAGAGTACGTGCGCAAAAAGGCGGAGGCCCTTTCACGCTATTTTAACAAAATCCTCAAGCTGGACGTCGTCTTGGAGACCGAGGGCCCTGTTCAGCGCGTGCAAATGACCGGTTACCTCCTTAACCACAAGGTCGTCAAAGCCCTGGCGGAAACGAACGACATGTACGCCTCGGTGGACGAGGCCGTCGACAAGATGCAGCGCCAGCTGGTGCGGTTCAAAGAGCAGCTGCGGGTGGCCCGCAAGGGAGGAAAAGGCAACACCCCCGCGCCGCGGCCTTCCCTGCCCAAGGTGCACATTGTGGAGGACCATGCTTTAAAGTCGCTCACCGCCGAAGAGGCCTTGCGGGAGCTCATCGCCAGCGGGCAGCCCTTCTTGGTGTTTTACTGCGCGCCCGACGACGTGCCCGCTGTGTTGTACCGCCGCGAGGACGGTGACTATAACCTCCTGCTCCCCCGACGGTAAGCCCACTTCCCTCCGGGCGTTGGCCCTGTACTCGGGAAGCCTGGAGAGCGCTTTAGCCGTGCATTTGGCCCTGGAGGCGGGGGTAGCCGAAATTTTCTTGGTTTACTTCCGTTCCCCGTTTTTCTCTGACGACGAACTGGTGGGCCTGTGGGTCCGGCAAGATTTTCCCGGCCGGCCATTCCGCTCCGTCACCCTCAAGCGCGATTTCTTGCGCTGGGCATTAAGCAGTCCCCCCTTACCCCTCCCCTGCACGTTCTGTCGGCACGTAATGCTCCGGCGAGCCGCGAGAATGCTCAAGCGTTTGCATTTTGACCTCGTCGTCACCGGGGAAATTCTGGGCAAACACGGGTTACAGCCCGAGGAGCTGCTTGCGGTGGAAAAGAACGCGGGGCTGGAAGGTCGGGTGCTGCGCCCGCTTTCGGCCCAGCTGCTTCCCCCCACGTGGGCCGAACAGGCGGGCTTGGTCCATCGCTCGCTTTTGCTGAACCTGCGCTGGTCCGAGCAAGCGGAAGAGGAGATCGCCGTTTTGGCCCAACAGCGCGGCCTCACGGGTTCCCGCAGGCGCGAGTGCCTTCTCGTGGATGCCCAGTTCCTTGCGCGCTTCCGCGACAGCTTAAGCTGGGAAAAACCCACAGCCAATACAGTTCAGCTCGCGCGTTTCCCCCATTGCTACAAAATCCAACCCGAGGCCAAGGTGGTCATCGCCGCGACCCGCGAAGAGCAAAAGGACCTCCACGCACTTTTTTTGCCCACCGACATCCGCCTGTACCTTCCCTGGCCGGGTTCGCCCTTGGCGTTGGTGCGGGCCCAGTGGTACAAACGGACCCCTCAAGAGCGGGAGCAAATCTTGCGGGCCGCTGCGGAAAAGCTGCTCCAGGTGGCGGGCCTGCCCATGGACCGACCGTGGTCGATTTGCTACCGTTGCGAAGCGGAAGAGGAAACCCACCACACCCAACTGGAAGCCCTGGCCCCCGCCTCCACCTTGAGCACCGGAGCATAGCGGGTATACTTGGTTGGCTTGGCGCGGGCCAAATATGTGACAGTCCCATCAAGGTTTGAGTCCTAACGGGAGGTGCGTATGCCCATTTACCGCTATCGCTGCAACCGCTGTGGTGTGGAATTCAGGGAGCTCCACCCTGCGGCGGACAAGGTGTTTGTCCGCTGCCCCGGGTGTGGAGCCACCGACGTGGTTAAGCTCCTGCCCCGCTTTGGGGTGGTGTACAAAGGCAGTGGTTTTTACACCACGGACTACCGCCGGTCCCGTTCGTCCGGGGAAAAGAAGTCGTCAGGGGAATAAGGAAAGGTGATCGCCGTTGCCGGTTTCAGGGGATGATATTTACAAGATTCGGCTGCAGCTGGCCACCACCGAGGAAATGCTGTCCTGGTCGCGGGGTGAGGTGACCAACTCCGAGACCATCAATTACCGCACGCACAAGCCGGAGCGGGGCGGGCTTTACGCCGAGGAGATTTTCGGCCCAGAAAACGACTACGAGTGCGCGTGCGGCAAGTACAAGGGCAAGAAGTACGAGGGGATCACGTGCGACAAGTGCGGGGTGCTCATCACCGACTCCTCGGTGCGGCGGGTGAACATGGGCCACATCCGGTTGGCCAGCCCGGTGGTGCACTTTTGGTACCTCAAGGGCGTGGCCAGCCCCCTGTCCCGCTTGTTGGGCATTAAGCGCCGCGACCTCCGCCGCATTGCCTACTACGAGACCGAGGCCACCCGCGAGGACCTGTGGATCGTCACCCAGTCCTCGTCCCCTAAGGTCCGGGTTGGGGAGACCCTTTACGGCACTGAGCTGCAGATCCTGTCCACGGTGTTCACGTTTGTGGCCGAGCGGGCGTATTTGGTCACCGCCGCCCCCAAGGTCGCCGCCGAAGAAAAGGGCAAGGTGGTCATCGAAGAGCGGCGCCTGGCCACCGGTGAACCGTTCCGCGCCCTCGTGGTGGGCAAGCGGGAGTACCCCGTCACCTTGGACGCCGAGCTGTTTGTGGAAAGCGGGGACAAGGTGGACGAGGGGGAGGTGTTGTGCGAGCGCCCGGTCAAGGAAATTTGCTCGCAAACGATGTTTGAGATGCTGAGGGCCCGCTATGAAGGGGTGGAAGGGCATCCGCTGCAAGAGGTGGTGGACAACTTGGCCCACCTGGTGGTGCGGGTGGAGCCCGACGTGCCCCTCAAGCTCGGCCAGCAGCTTTCCTCGCTGGAGGTGCGGGCCTACGAGCGGGCCTACCCGGGGAAGTTCGAGACGGCCACCGGCGCGGAGGGGATCAAGCGCCTGCTGGGGGCGCTGGACTTGGACGCCCTGGCTGAGGAGCTGCGCGAAGAGTTGGACAAGGCGGTGAACCAGCTGGAGCGGCGGCGCATCCTCCACCGGCTGGAAGTGGTGGAGCAGATCAAGCGTTCGGGCAACAGCCCGCAAAACATGGTGCTGGAGGTCATCCCCGTCCTCCCCCCTTCCCTGCGCCCGATGATCCAGCTGGAGGGCGGCAAGTTCGCCACCACCGACCTCAACGACCTCTACCGGCGGATCATCAACCGCAACAACCGCCTGAAGAAGCTGATGGAGATGGGGGCGCCGGAGATCATTTTGCGCAACGAACGGCGGATGCTGCAGGAAGCGGTGGACGCCCTCATCCACAACGAGAAAAAGGACAACCCGATCAAGGGCCGGGACAACCGCCCGCTCAAGTCCCTGTCCGAGCGCATCCAAGGCAAACAAGGGCGGCTGAGACGGCACTTGTTGGGGCGCCGGGTGGACTACTCCGGCCGCGCCGTCATCGTGGTCAACCCCCAGCTCAAGCTGCACCAGTGCGGCCTGCCCAAGAAGATCGCGTTGGAGCTGTTCAAGCCGTTCATCCTGGCCCGACTTAAGGACCTTCCCTACGCCGATTACGACGAGATCAAAAACCGGGCCTTAAACGGCGAACTGCCCGAGGTGTGGGACGTGTTGGACCAACTGGTGAAGGAGTACCCGGTGCTCCTCAACCGCGCGCCCACCCTCCACCGCTTGTCCATCCAGGCCTTCGAGCCCGTGCTGGTGGACGGGGACGCCATCCAAATTCACCCCCACGTGTGCCCACCGTACAACGCCGACTTCGACGGCGACCAGATGGCCGTGCACCTCCCCTTGGGCAAGGAGGCCGTGTGGGAAGCCCGGGAGCTGATGATGGCCCCCAAGAACATCCTGTCCCCCGCCCATGGCCGCCCCCTGGCCCTCCCCACCCAAGACCAGATCTACGGCTTTTTCTACCTCACCATGCTCGACCCCCACGGGAAGGGGAAGGGCAAAGCCTTCCGCTCCCTGGACGAGGCCCACAAGGCCTTTGAAATGGACCTCATCAGCCTGCACGCCCCGATCAAGATCCGCCTCGATGGACAGATCCTGGAGACCACGTTGGGCCGCGCCATCCTCAACCAAGCCCTACCGCCCGACCTGCGCGATTATGGGGTCACCTTCGACTCCCGGCGCATCCGGCGCAAGATCGAGGAGTGCTACCTCCGCTACGGCTGGGAGAAGACGGCCGAGGTATTGGACCAGTTGAAGGAGCTGGGATTCCGGTATGCCACATTGGCCGGCCTCACCATCGCCATTCCCGACTGCGTCATCCCCCAGGAAAAGCAGGATTTGGTGCGCGAAGCGCAGGCCAAGGTGGAGAGGATCCAACGCATGTACGAGCGGGGCCTGGCCACCGAAGAGCAGCGCTATCAAGCGGTCACCCGCGTGTGGCGCGAAACGGTGGACGCGGTGGAGAAAATCACGATGAACAACCTGGCCCAAAACCCGTTCAACCCCGTGTACGGGATTGTGGCCTCGGGCGCCCGCGGCTCGTCGGGGCAGGTGAAGCAGCTGGCGGGCATGCGGGGGCTCATGGCCGACCCCCAGGGCCGCGTCATCGAGTGGCCGGTGGTGTCCAACTTCCGCGAGGGGTTGAGCATTTTGGAGTACTTCATCTCCACCCACGGCGGCCGCAAGGGCACGGCCGACACGGCGTTGCGCACGGCCGCGGCCGGCTACCTCACCCGCCGCCTCGTCGACGCCTGCGTGGACGTGGTGGTCAAAGAGTACGACTGCGGCACCCAGCAAGGCGTGGAGATCGATCCCCTCTACTTCGCCCCCAAGGGCGAGATCATGGAGGACATCCCCGAGCGCATCTATGGCCGTGTGCTGGCGGAGGCCGTTCGCAACCCGGCCACCGGAGAAGTCCTCGCCGAGGCCGGCACGTTGGTGGACCGGGCGTTGGCGGAAAAGTTGGGCCGCTTCACCGTCGAGGTCGACCTCAAGCACAAGCGCCACTACCAGCACATTGCCTACGGCAAAGCGGTGGGGGATGTGTACGACCCGAACACGGGCATGATCCTTGTGCGGGACGGGGAAGCCCTCACCCCCGAGGTGGCCGCGGACCTCAACGCCGCTGGCCTCGATACGATCATGGTGCGGCCGCGCATCGTGGTCCGCTCCCCCACCACCTGCCAGACGCCCGGGGGGGTGTGCCAGCTCTGCTACGGCCTGGATTTGGCTTTCCACCGGCTGGTGGACGTGGGCACAGCGGTGGGGATCATCGCCGCCCAGTCCATCGGTGAACCGGGAACCCAGCTGACCATGCGCACGTTCCACACCGGGGGCGTGGCCGGGGTGGACATCACCCAGGGTTTGCCGCGGGCCGAAGAACTGTTCGAGGCGCGTAAAACCACCAAGGCAGCCCACGCCACGGTGGCCCCCATTTCTGGCCGGGTGACCCGCGTCGAGCTCACCCGCACGGGCACCGAAATCGTGGAGCTCACGTCCGACCCGTACACGGTCACCCTGCCCGCGGCCCTGGCCCGCGTCGACGCGGGCCAAGAACTGGAACCCAACCAGTTCTTCTCGCTCACAAGCCCCATCGACGGCCGGGCGTTCGTGTTTGCGGAAAACGGCCAACGCTACCTGGCCATCCTCGACGAAACGAACCTAGACCGTTTTTACTTGCTGCCGCCGGGAGCCCAGGTGGAGGTGGCCCACCGCGCCCAGGTCAAGGAAAACGACCCGTTGACCACGGAGTACCACGTGGAAGCGCCGGTGGCGGAAATCGATGGGAAAGTGGAGATCAAGGAGGAAGGCGCAACGCGCAAGGTGGTGATCCGCGGCCGCGGCGAGGTGCGGGCGTACGAGGTGCCCTATGGCGCGCAAATCCTCGTCAAACCTGGGGAGAAGGTCACCGCGGGCAAGAAGCTCACCACCCGCTCCCGGCCCCTGGCCCTCCGCGCCGAAACTGCGGGCACCGTGCTCATCAGCGATAACGCCCTGGCCATCGTGGCCGAGGGAAGCAAGGCCGTGTTTGCCCCGATCACCTCGGACCTCATCCTGGCGGTGGACCATGGGGCTCCCGTGCGCGCCGGCCAGGAAATCTTCCGCCTCGGCCTCGCCCCGGGTCGCATCGTGGTGGAAGAGGTCCGCGCCCGCGCGGACACGCTCACCGTGCGGTTCCGCTACCGCGAACAGGTGGAGTGCACCGAAGAGGCCATCGTGCGCGAGGGGGACAAGGTCGAGCGGGGGGAGCCGCTTTCCAAGGGCGTGATCCCACCCCACTACCTGATGGAAGTGGCGGGGGTGCAGAAGACCCGCGAGTACCTGCTGGCCGAGCTGCAGAAGGTGTACAAGTCGCAGGGTGTGGACATCAACGACAAGCACTTCGAGATCGTGATCCGCCAAATCCTGAACAACGTGCGCGTGGTGGACCCCGGCGACTCCACGTTCGTGTTCAACGAGGTGGTGCCCTTGGAGCTGTTCCAGCTGGAGGTGCGGCGGCTGGCCGAGGAAAACGAGAAGATCCGCGCCGCGCGCGAGGAGTTGGTCGGGGCCAAGCTGGCCGCGCCGCTGACCAAAGGCGGTCAAGTGCTCGCCGACGCCGGAGAGGTCCTCACCGCGGAGCTGTTGCGCCGGGCGGTGAGCCTCGGGGTGCGCCAGGCCAAGGTCCTCCTCCACGGCGAAGAGCGCACCGTGCGCCTGGCGGAGTACAGGCTCCCCCAAGGCGAGCGGGAGCTTTTGCGGATCTCCCGCGCTGCGCTGTTGCGCAAGTCTTGGCTGGCGGCCGCCTCGTTTGAGCGCACCACCAAGGTGTTGGCCGATGCTGCCCTCCGCGGGGACGAGGACTACCTGGACAGCCTCAAACCGTGCCTGATGGTGGGGAAGAAAATCCCGGTGGGAACGGGATTCCGTAGGCAGGAGGAGCCGCCGCGTTGACCGCGGCTCCAGCCGCTTTAGAATTGGAGGTCGAGTATGCCAACCTTCAACCAACTTGTGCGTCACGGACGGAAACCCAACCCGTGGAAAAGCAAATCGGTGGCCCTGACCGGGTGCCCACAAAAACGCGGGGTCTGTTTGCGTGTGTTCACCCGCACGCCCAAGAAGCCCAACTCGGCGTTGCGCAAAGTGGCCCGCGTGCGGCTGTCCAACGGCCGCGAGGTGACCGCGTACATCCCCGGCGAGGGGCACAACCTGCAGGAGCACTCCATTGTGTTGGTGCGGGGCGGCCGTGTGAAGGACCTGCCGGGCGTGAAGTACCACATCGTCCGTGGGGCGTTGGACGCCGCGGGCGTGGAGGGCCGCAAGCAAAGCCGCTCCCGCTACGGCGCGCGCAAGCCCAAGGAGTAACCCATGCCCACCTTTGATGTCGTCATCCCCGGTCGCGATGTAGCCCCCGACGTGCGCTACGGGTCCAAACTGGTGGAGAAGTTCATCAACTACGTGATGTGGAACGGCAAGAAATCGTTGGCCCGCCGCATCGTGTACGAGGCGTTCGATTTGTTGGAGCGGCGCGGGGAGGGACCGGCCCTCGACACGTTCCTCAAGGCTGTGCAGAACTGCATGCCTAAAATCGAAGTCCGCTCCCGGCGGGTCGGTGGTGCCGCGTACCAAGTCCCGTTTGAGGTCCCCCCGCATCGGCAGACCATGCTGGCCCTGCGCTGGATTGTGCAGGCCGCGCGGGCCCGCGGGGAAAAGACCATGCCCGAGCGGCTGGCTGCGGAGCTCGCCGCTGCGGCGCGGGGTGAGGGCGGCGCCTTCCAAAAGAAGCAAGAAGTTCACCGGATGGCCGAGGCCAACCGGGCCTTCGCCCACTACCGCTGGTAACCCCCAGCGGCGCCCATGGCGGACCTTCCCTTTGACGTACGGCGGGTCCGCAACATCGGCATCATCGCCCACATCGACGCGGGGAAAACCACCCTGTCCGAGCGCATTTTGTTCTACTCGGGCCGCATCCACCGCATGGGCGAAGTCCACGAAGGCAACACCGAGCTGGACTGGATGGACCAGGAACGGGAGCGGGGCATCACCATCACCGCGGCCGCCACCACCGTCCCCTGGCGCGAGCACCAAATCAACATCATCGATACCCCGGGCCACGTGGACTTCACCGCCGAGGTGGAGCGCAGCCTGCGCGTGCTGGACGGAGCTGTGGTGGTGTTCTCCGGGGTTGAGGGCGTGGAATCCCAGTCGGAAACGGTATGGCGACAAGCCGACCGCTATCGTGTCCCCCGCCTCGCGTTCGTCAACAAACTCGACCGCGAGGAGTCGGACTTCCCCCGCGCCGTAAGGGAGATCGAGGAGAAGTTGGGAGCCACGGTGCTTCCCCTCGTCTATCCTTGGCGGGACGGCGACGGCCGGCTGCTGGGGATGATCGACCTCATCCGCAACCAGGCCATGCGGTGGGACCCGGAAACGCAGGGCCGCCACTATGCCTACCTCCCCCTTCCCCCCGAACTGCGCGAGGAAGTGGCCCCTTGGCAAGAGAAGCTGTGGGAACGCCTGGCCGAGGTTTCCGACCCGGTGGCGGAGAAGTACCTGGCGGGGGAGGCCGTGCCGGTGGAGGAAGCGCGGGCCGCGGTGCGCCGCGCGGTGCTGGAGCGGCGGTGGGTCCCGGTGTTGGGCGGCTCGGCGTTCGGCAACATCGGGGTGCAGCCGGTGTTGGATGCGGTGGTGGACTTCTTCCCCTCCCCGTTGGACATGCCCCCGGTGCGGGGCTTTGCCCTCCAGGGCCCACAAGAGGAGGTGCGGCGGCCTTTGCCCGAGGAGCCCTTGGCCGCCTTGGCCTTCAAGGTCGCCATCGACCCCTATGCGGACCGGCTGGTGTACACCCGCATCTATTCGGGGACGCTCCGCGAAGGACAGGTCGTGCTCAACTCCACAGCGGGCAAGCGGCTGCGCATCACCCGGGTGTTTCGTCTCCACGCCAACCGGCGCGAGCGCATGGAGCGGGCGTGGGCTGGGGACATCGTGGGGGTCATCCCCTCCGGCCCCGTGCTGACGGGCGACACCCTGTGCGACCCCGACCACCCCCTGCTTTTGGAGCGCATCGCGTTTCCTGAGCCCGTGGTGTTCTTGGCCGTGGAGCCCCGCTCCGAGCGCGACGCCCAACCTTTGCTCGACGCCCTCCAAAAAATTGCCCAGGAAGACCCCACATTTGCTGTGCAAATCGACGAGGCCACGGGCCAGTTGTTGGTGGGGGGGATGGGCGAGGTGCAGTTGAACCTCGATGCCAAGCATCACCGCGACCGCACCAGCCACGAGATTGCGCTCGACCTGCGCCAGCGGCTGGCAGGGCTGGACCTGCCCGAAGGCACGGTGCTGAAGGT
>FWPV01007028.1_pt1 | contig 20891 bp, 8 predicted proteins | sample 2228371 | NCBI WGS metagenome assembly FWPV01 (sample SAMEA103939776, study PRJEB20133) | metagenome | reverse complement strand
AGAGTCGAGATAATCGGAGCATTTATTATCTTTGCTTTGTTTTGCAACAACTTTGTTCGAAGCGTTGCCATAACGTTGCCGTTAGCATAGCCAAAGACTACGTTTCCACCAGGACCAAACTGAGTTTGAAATGACGAATTTGCTCTTTCCAAGCTCCAATCAATTCCGAGGGAAGATGCTTCTGTTGTGCTGATTTCCACGAATTCAGCTTTTATGCTTACCTGCTTCGGCGGCAAATCTAGCTGTCTTATTGTTGATTCCAACTCTTCTATGCCTTCGTCTGTTCCCTTAACGATGAGCGAGTTGTCCAGCTCATAAGGCATTATAAAATCAACGCCTTCGGGCCAAAGCCCTGTCTGCTGAGTTGTTGTTTGTCCCGGCGCACCAGCCTGCCCCGGTTGAGTCTGAGGCTGTCCTGGTCTTGTATAGGTCGGCCGTCCTGGCGGGGATGGCGGCACACCTTGCGCTGCTTCAAAACCTACCCCCGGAGCTCGCCCGGCATAATCCATATCTGCCCTTAATGATTCGGTTAAAGGTGGAGTTGCGTCAACTGGCGGGAAAGTCTTGCCACCGGGAAGATGAACGCCGGGTACTATTTTTTCTTCACTTTTCGCCTCTTCTGTCGGCTGTTGGTAGAATCCCAGCAACCACATCATATCTACGGGTCTTACATAATAAAGAGGAATCTTTTCTACTTTTACGTTGCGCCGCTCAGGAATATTGTTCACTAATGTAGTTGTTGCTAAGGTCTCATTTAGCGATGGAGTGCTTTGCTGGGTAACAGTCGCAGGACCACCGATAATGTATGTACCATCTGCCTCTCTTCGATATGTACATCCCACACTCTCCACAATTCGCTTCAGTGCAGTTTCCAAAGGCATATCTTTGAGCGTAGCAGTTACCTTTGCGGTAGCCTTTTCCTGATCGGCTATGATAATGCTTTGTTTGCTGTCCCTAGCCAGTAGCATCACTACTTTGCTAAGGTCTGCATCAATTACATCAAGCGTAATTCGTGGTCCAGTGCTCGGATCGTAAACACCTTGTGCATATGAAACAACGCCCGTCATCCCGAGCATCAAAACTGTTGTGACTACCAGAAGCGTGCGCACTTTTCTCATTGCTTCGGGCAGTCTGTAATTGTAATTCATAGAGTTTCCTCCCCCGGTTAGTAGATAACTTGGTTTAGGATTAATATGTTTACTTAGCTTCTAATGAGTATACTAAAATTCCCCTGACAATGCTACTTTAGCTTTGTCAAATAATTATCATCGGTAATAGCCGCCACCATAGCCACCGAATCCACCGTAGCTACCATAGCCACCCATGCCGTAGCCACCGTAGCTGCCCATACCATAGCCACCGAACCCACCGTAGCTACCATAGCCACCCATGCCGTAGCCACCATAACCTCCGCCATATCCGCCATATCCGCCGTAACCGCCATAAGCAGCTCTAGTGCCATAGCTCTGAACGCCAAAAATATCTGCTAGGTCGCCAACATCAATAAAGCCAATCTGCAGTTTCCTGATATCCCTCGAAGTCGTCTGGTCAGTCTCAACTTCCGGGATCCATTCAGTTGGAGCAGCTACTTCAGTGGTTTGTTCTCTCTTTGGGCTAATCATGTATATGCCATTTTCCTGACGCATGGTCATACCGGCGGCTCTTAGCATCGTATTTAGTGCATTAGTGAAGGGCACATCTACCAAGTTTACAGTTATAAGTGTGTTCTGGTCAGCGCCTGCTTCGAAACCATAGTTTTTGCCGCTTCCTTGAAAAAGCATGTCAATGGCACTACGAATTGGTGTATCTTGAACTCTAATGGTGACAAGCTTTTCTGTTTCGGATTGTGCTTGAGCGAACGTCGGCACAGCAAAAACTGTCAGAAAAACGAACATTAGAGCCAACAGAACCAAAACAGCTTTCATTTCATTTCACTCCTTTGCTCCGTTCGAACCAAACTTATTTCCCATATGATTTGACGACATTATCCTTCGATAAGTTCGGATATTATATATCTACATTACATTCCGGGTGGCGGGCCTTCATAGAAACCACCTGCTCCTGGAGGCGGCGGTTCCTGGAATGTGCTTGGCGAACCGCCTCCGGTCTGGCTAGCCCCTGTGCTCTGCCGAGCTGCTATTGACCCAGCTAGTTGCACCTTAATTGGCATTGGTACACGTGTATCCAAAGTCTTTAGCACTACGCCGTCCGGTTCGATGCTTTCTACACGAACTTTTGAACCACCTTTTGTTATTATATCTCCTGGCTGAACAATCTGCACTTCGCCTTCGGTTTCTAGAATGGCTTTTACTTTACCATTCCAAAGTATACCAGCTACACGGCGGAATGGTTGCGGTGGCAATACCTCCTCAGCCTCTTCTTCCACTTTCGCTTGTGCTTTGGGTCTTACGTCTGCAGGCGCAATGCGTATCCTTTGTACACTCGGTATGAGCGCCATAAGAGCCTGCGTTTTGGTAGGTGGTCCACTAAAAGCCATAAATGGATCTTTTCGATATGGCAGCATCGGAGGCTGCTTGGCAACCGGCGTAGTCTCCATTGTTGTTGGAGCGGGAGCAGTAGTCGGCTCGGTAGGAGTTTGTGTCGGTTGCGCCTGTCCTGCTTGCGTTTCAAATCCCGGAGGCAAGGGCTCGGGAGAACCTGTCTGCTGTTGTGTGTCAGGCTGCTGCCCCATCTCCATGGTCGGTTCTGCAGGCGCTCCTCCACCTCCTATTACTCCGTATAACTTCAGAAACATAAAGGCTACAACTATCAGCAGTATTGCTGTACCTGCTGCTACAATTGGCAGATTTTTGCTATCTTGCAACCAAGCTCTGACTTTATCCATAAATAATACCTCTATCCGCCTGTTGATGCTCCTCCAGTACCAGCCATTTGAACAGGCGGTCCTGGTTCGCCATACGGGAAGATGTAGACTGTTAAGCCGTACTCCGCAACCATATTTGGACTAACACCACTTAATGATGCTGGGTCTACCTGCACTAAGCGACCGAAGTTCTTCCAAGACCGGATGTGATTCATCAAAGTTTTGAAATCACCCACTACCCGAATAGTGCCAATAGGGATCCTTATCAGGGTTGTGTTTATTGCATTAGGATCAACGGGAGCAGCCGGCACTTGCACACTGCTTCCTAAAACAACTTTAGTCTTCTTAGGCCAAGCTTCAATCATTGGCCCAAGGGTCTCAGCCTGTTCTTTCCACAAGGCAATCATTCCTTGCGCTCGGTCTTGGAAGCTGATCGGAGGCATCTTAGTTCTAAGGTAGTAGTTGTAGCGTGCTAGCGCAATTTGGTATTTCGCCTGCGCCGCTGCAAGTTTTCGTTCCACTTGCGGGCGAGTATCTGCGACTGCTTTCGCCTCATCATATCTAGTTTGCAAGGCAGCGATATCTTGACGTAGTTTTGATATTACCAAGAAATACATTCCGGCACCGACTGCTATACAAGCAACTAAACCAATTATTATGACATGTACCCTTTTGAGCTTTCCTTGGCTCATTTATACCCCTCAATAATAGAAATATTGCTTATTATTCACCCTGATATCCGGGAGGCGGTGTAGACTCTGCCCGCTGCAATTCTTCCACGCTAGGTATGCCTTGGCCGCCCGGAGCTTGTGAAGGAGGCGGAGTCTCGACAAAAGTTCCGGGTGCCCCGCCGGTTACCGGTGCCCCGCCAGCTTGCATTTCGGTAGATACACCTGCATACTGCGGCGGCGTTATGGGTTTCACCAGTTTACAAGTCACTGTAAACGTAAAACCTTGATTACCTCTAGCCGCTCCAGACGGATATCCCGGAACCGATGATATGGTTACAGAGCTAAATATGTGACTTGCTCTGTACATATTTAGCAAGTATCTGCCACAATCACCAAGACTTCTCGCATAGGCTTCGATAGAAAGAGTGTCCGACGATGGTTTAATGGACGTATAACGTATGCGTGCATACGTGTATCGCGCCAATTCTTCATATAGATCTGGAATTGCGTCTATATATTTGAGAAGTCCGTCTATAAAATCGAGCTTCTGCTGAATCGGCGGGATTTTGGCTTCTTCAGCCTCAACGCGCTTTTGAAGAGCAACAACCTCGTCGCGCCTAGCTTCCATTTCTTGAACCTGCAATTGCAGATCTGCCCTTGCCTTGTTAAGTGTATACCACCATGCAAGCATTCCGCCGAGGACCATCACAAAGGCAAGCGCTGCTATGAAAGCAGCTTGACGTACTTTTCGCCTCTCAAAAATATAGGGAGGTAGAAGGTTTATCTTTAACACTTTTCTAATTACTCTCCTATCATATCCCTGATTGCAAGGCCAACACTTACTGGAAGAACTGCCGATACTTCTTCTAGATAATCTTCAGACATTCCTTTGGGGAAGAATGCTACATTCCTCAAAGGATTGGCTATGATTACCGGAATTGCTAGCTCGGCTGCAAGGAATTTATCAATATCCTGCAGTTTAGCAGTTCCGCCGCAAAGTAGAATCTTTTCAGGTTGTTTTTGGAAACGACTGACATAGTATTCCAACGACCGTCTGATTTCTGCCGCTAAATCTATTAGCACTGGGGCTATTGCGTCAAAAACCATCTCGTCGGTGATCTCGTTATCTGAAATTCCCAAGCTTTGCTCGCCCATAGGAGCAGGCATAGATGATTCGGGTTGCGACATATCCGCATCAGGTTGAAGATCGCCGGAGAGGTCCATAGCCGACCCAGCCGACGAAGGTGGGCTGGGCTCTTCATCAGATAGGTCAAAAGCCATCGGCGGCGACTGTGGCGCTGCTGGCTCACCCAAATCAATATCGAAATCCGGACCCGCACCTGATGGCTGTGCTGAAGGTGGTTGGGGCTCTGGCTCCGGAGGTCCATATCCCAAACCAGGTATGAATCCTAATGTGCTAAGGTCTTCTTCCTCAGCAGTTGAAGCACCAAAACCAACGGTAGAGTCGGTTTCTCCTGGCATAGAAGGACCTAATCCACCAGCTCCAGCGCCGGCGGCATGGATGTCTACTCTATCCATTATTACTTTGGCGCGCTCCCGCTTTATGCGTTCAGCCTGTTCCAGAGGTATATTAAGCGTATCGCTAAGTGCTCTGGTAATTGCATCTCCTGCAAGCGGAATTGTCCTCGGAAACGTTAGGATGCCGTCTTGATAAACCGCCATCTCTGTCGTTTCAGCGCCCATATTGATAATAGCCACCGTGCCGGCAACATCCCCATTCTTTGAAAGATCAACCAACGACCTGCACACGGCTAAAGGTTCAACATCAATTGCAACAGGTTCGAGCCCTGCCGCAAAAAGCGTTTCCACATGGGTATTTACAACTTCCTGCTGGGCAACAGCAAGCAAGACCTCCATATTTTGATCGTCAGGAGGCGTCTCGGGCCTCTCAATGGGTTGAAAGTCCATAATGACTTCGCTTGCAGAGAAAGGAACATGGCGCTCGACTTCCCATTTCATCGTTTCCGCCAGTTCTTGTCTTGTCATTTTTGGCACTTCAATAATCCTAACAACTACCGAAGACTGGCCCGAAACAGATGACACGCAGCGCTTGCATTTTATACCACTCTCCGATAGCAAGCGCCGAATTGCTTGTCCAAGCGCTTGAGGATCTATAACGATGTCGTTTTCTATAGTCCCCTGTGGGGTTGGACTTATTCCCAAGGCTGTTATTTGCACGCCATTTTTTCCAGGCTTTGCTTCAACTACCTTTATTAAACTTGAACCAATGTCAATCCCAACAGTAGGAGCTCCACTAGACCGCTTTCCCATTCATTAACTCCGTTGAAATCTAGCCTACTATGAAGTGGCTTTTGCGACAGTTGCAATTGCCGATCGTTTGAATCCCGGCAACTGCTGTTGCGCAAACATCAAGATGTTACCACTTCCTAGCAGCATTGTCAATAATCTGAGTAGATGCAATTTTAATGCTTGCATTGGTCCTTTGGAGCTATTAAAACCTGCGATTTAATACTTAGCCCCATAGAACCTTGGACAGATTGTCTCGAAGTACAAATCGGTATTCCCCGAACGAGTACTCGTCCAGAACACCCAAATCTCGCTTGATAGTGCGTTTGCATACGTATTCTTTATCGCATAAATCTGTCCTTCGTTTACTATTTGATCCGTCAAATAGCCAAATGCATTGCCTTTAGCATCAGGTTCTTCTTGGAATGTTACTGTATGCTGCTCAGTTATGTATTCCGACGACCCGGCTGGCTTATATCTAACTTCCACTCTCTTGCCTTCTTCAATAGATGTGAAGTAAAGTCGGTTCTTTACCCAATCAGTTTCAACCGGAGTCTCAAGCGGCGGGTATGCACCGACTACGGTTACCGAATCAACATCGGCAACACCTTCCGGAGTCACGGCAACTTGTTTGTTTAGCTTAATGCTATTTCTAAATGCCTTGTAATATAAACCTGTTCCCTTGCCGCCGGGAGCTGGGCGTCTCCAGAATAACCATAGGCGATCAACAGGTGGGCCAATATCTTCAGGATAATCCGCTTTGGGCAATACAAATGGGTTACCCGGTCCCAAACGATAACGTGGGTTAGGATCGCGATCCAAGAGAACAAACGGCGAAACATCCGACACGTCGTCGGTCGTTAGCCTATATCCCTTGGGTTTGTAGGTAGCTATAACCCTCGCTCCTTCTTCCGGTGTACGCAAGAATTTGACGGTGCCATCCTCAGGATTAATTATTACGGCACGATACAACCTCTTAAGCTTTACTTGTAAGGCGTCAGAATTATCCGAATAATCGAATATTAAGGCATTTGTTTGCGAATCCCGAATATAATTGCCTACATTGAGTTTAAGCAAACCTTCAGTTGGATCAATTACCTGCACGGTAAAGCTTGTTGCTGTATTTGGAGGATCATTAGAATCCAAGCTGGGCTTGCCGGAATCCCAATCCACATGTCTTGAGTACCAAATTGAAGTTTTGGGGTCGCGAGTTAATTCTTCTCCCCTAATTTCGGGCAAGGTTACAAGCTCTAAATCCAGACTGCCGTCTCGGCTTACTCTCTGCGGTATCCGGTAGCGGCTCAAATAAATGTCCGCATTCTTGTGGAATGACGAGAATCCTGAATACACAACGTCTATCACATTTGTCGTGCGACTTGCAGCAGGTCGGAAAACAGGCACCGGTTCAGCCACGGACGTAAGTCCCCGAGGCACCGAAAGCTGCCTATCGTTTGTCCAGTTTTTTTCCGCGTTGGGTCCATCGGGATTTGGATTAGCATTGCAATACAGCCGCCATTTGTTGTTGTTACCGCCATACCAAAATGACCATAGCCAAAGTCTCGAATTTGTTGGGTTGCTGCCTATCCTAGTTGCCAAGCCCCGAATACCATATTTAGGCATTGTCCAGTCATGTGTTGTCGTGTAAACTGTTGAACCTGGCTTGCCGTTTTCTAGCTCAGTGTAAAATACCCTGTGCTCGGCAACTTTTCGTTCAACGCCGGCGATAGCTGTCTGATCTTTATAAGCCTGACCGCCAAAGAATAGCCATGCCCTGCCGCTTGCCTTGTCTACGGCAATGGATGGACTGCTGAATCTAACGCTCCCTGGCAATAGGTTGCCGCTAGCACCTTCGGGTGGCTGCGGGAAGAAATCATCCACACCGCTGGGATTGGGGAAAGCCGTGCTAACGTTTGTCGGCGACCACCATTGCCCAGCTACCGGCGCTGCAAATCCCCACCTATCTCCAAGCCAAGGCAAGGTAGACTGGTATAGATACCATGGATCAGAAGCAACTGGAGTAGGAGCAGAAGCACCTCCGGTATCCCTCCCATACCTGCTGCTTGACCAGAATAGATGCAGGTGACCGCTGCGGGGATCAATATACGCTGCGGGCGACAAATCTCCTGTGTTTGGTGTAGCACCTTCCAAATCAATTTGCGGGAGCGTTCCCGGAGTTGTACCGTCGGTCAGCCTTGCTTCGGTAACTGTCACTTTAACTTCTATAATGGGATTGCCAAGAGACTCACCTGCTTTATAGGTTTCATCTGCTTGAGGCCAGTCATGGTATAAAGTGAACTTTTGCGAATATGTGCCGACTGGCTGACCAATTGGAACCGCAACACTAAGAGCCGGCAGAACTGGATTCACTCCCGGTCGTAACGCCAGCCAGCGATCGGGAATATCAGGGATTCGAAGCACCGTTGGTGACTCGCCAACCCTCGCCTTATGGAACGTCCTAGTCAGTGGCGGCAAACCAGGAATGGGAGTGAACCCCGGGCTATCTTGGAACCTCGGATCCAACGAACTAACCACACAATCAGCCGGCAGAACATTCCCGAAGCCACCGGTTGCTGGGTCCTGTACTGTGTCGCTCACCAGATCAAGCGAATATAACCGGCTTCCGGGAGGCTCTACTTTCCGAGCTAGGCGAATATTTATTAGATTGACGTTACCAAGATTATATACTGTAAATGGCTTGAACCATTCTCCAAAGCCACGAATTGGACCATTTGAATTCCAACTCGTCAAGCAATCACCTAGTTTCGGCAGGAACGGCATTGGCAAGCCGGTATTCGGATCCACTGTGAATCCAAATCCCTGAGGCACTTTGCCAATGTCAATTGTCTTCTCAACGACTTCAACGCGCTGGTCAGCAGGCACATGTACTTGCGCCTTAACCTCGCGATAAGCCTCGGCTCTTGCTCCGCTTACCTGGCGCTGTATCAGCACCGCTTGGCCTAATTCAGCGGGTTTATTCAACCTACCGTCTCTATTTGAATCAACATAGAAGTAGACTTTGCCCGTGTAACCTGAATTCCTCCATTCCAAAGCAGTCGGTGAAACGCCGTTGGGGACATTCGCAGGCTGGAAGCGTGGAATGGAGTATTGCAAAACTACAGGGTTTATGCCGACAAACCACTCGTCGGGATTATTCTGTATAGGTGATGCTTGCCTAAGCCCCACAGTCTCTTGGGTTGGATCTGTGCGAGAATCCGCCATCGCGCAATAAAGGTTGCGCGCTCGGATGTCGGGATAATCAAGACTCGAATTTATCCCAACGTAATTTGGAAGCGTATCCCATGGCAAAGGATTAATTACCCGATCTGGTCCGCCAGTCCATGCGAGATCCTGGCGTTCCACTCGGAACTTATCTATGCTCTGGTTTATTCTGAAGAGGAGGCTTCTGTCGCACACAGCAACGATTCTTTCTTCAGAGCTTGTTCCATGGCTTACGACACCGCCCTCAACCCACGGCAGATATCCAACGATGTCATTACCGTTGATAGAGGTATAAGGTAAGTTTCTCCTTGTCCTAAGAGTATTTGCCTGGCTAATTACGCCTACACTTGCCGAGACACCAATGCCCGTAGTGTCATTGTATACAACCCCAAGCGGATTGTTGATGGATATAATCTGCGGTACGTATTTCTTCCTATCACTCATGCCCTTGCTGTGGTCGGGCACAACGGAATCGCCTGGAAGCGCTCCCTTGTCATTTCCACCGGGTCTCTCTTGCACCGATATCGTTATTCGGCTGCCCGGTGACTGCGGCTTGCTATGGGAAGAACTGTCTAACACGTAGCAGTATTTAGCCCAATGCTTATATTCACCAGTGGTCTTGCTTTTGAAGCATCCTTTTGCAGACATGGTAAACGATTGCGATTGGTCGCTTTCCTCTCCGGGTCCTCTGCTCTTGAAAATGACGACGCAGTTGCTTTCAGTTTTCGCTTTAAAGCCGGGGTCACCAAACTCCTTGTCCTTGTTTACATCATTACCACCGGAATCTTTCGGTGGTCTGAGGTTCCAAGCTATCACATAAATTGCTTCACCCCACTCGAATGACAAAGGCCCGTTCCTTGGATAACCAAGCGCAAGCGTGTGAAGATCGTCAGGAAGATCATCTGGCGCAGTATCCTCCTGAAGCTTGTCGTAAATTTCCTTAGGGAAGATATCTACTTCCGGCTCGGCATTCCCACTAGTGCCACTATTATCTTCTGGTTTAAAGTCCGGATCAATCGTCCTATTGAAGTCCTCCAACCCGCCTGCTCCGCCACCACTTCTACTTGAGAATGCCCATGTGGCGCCGGCAGTATCACTTACATACATTCTGCCTTCGCTCAATGCTGGTGATGATGTTACACGACCGTAAAGTGAATACGACCAAATCTTGTGTTCAGTACCGTTTCTTAAATCAATCCCGTAGATACGATTGCCTTCAGTTCCTACAAATGCCATAGGAATATTCGAGCCGGGAATCACTACTCCCGCGGGGCTCGAGTATATCGCTTCAAACAAGTCAGGGTAACTTTCCCACTGACCTTGCTCTACCAAGCCACGTCCGTCCTTTGCGTTAACCGCATAAAGATTTCCATCTGATGACCCAACCACCAAAATTGGATCTGCATCGCCCGGTCGTGTGATAATAAGCGGTGTTGAATAGAGGAATGCACCTTTGTTTTCTTGATCAACCGGCGGGTACACCCATTGCAAATTGCCATTTGACTTGCTCAACGCAATTATGCGCCCTGACATTTTATACTGCTTTGATGGGTCGTCCGGAGGTCCCCACGTCGGGCTATAGCCACCAGTACATACGTAAACATAATCGCCGATTGCAGTGGTGCTAGATATTTGGCCAAGGGTCTTTATCTGTTCCCCTTGCGCCGGGTCAGGCGGATAAACCCATAGAAGATCGCCGCTCGTCTTTATTGCATATACACGTCCATCACTCGAGCCGACATATAGAACGCTTCCGTCCAATGCCGGTGAGGCATATATTGCTCCGATTGAACTTTTATTGGCTGGCGGATATACCCAAAGTGGTTCAGGCTTTCCAGGCTCCAGCGCATATACACGGCCACTTGTGCTGCCAATGTACAGCCTAGTTGTGTTGTTAGAGTTATCTACAATGGGTGATGAAAATTGGAAGCTCCCCAAGTCTGAAGGAACCACCTTAATCATATCAGCCGCCACATACCTAGGCTCCTCGAGCGATAAGCTTGTTTTATTTGTTAGCGTTATGGTAATACGCTCGCCAGTTTGTACAATATATTGACCACCAAGCCTTACCCATTTTCCACCGTCTCGTTGATCAACAATCACCGGCGGGTTTTCTTTTGAACCAACCTTAATTGTATATCTGGCGTCGGAAATATACGGTTCATCTGAAGTTGATGGTGGTATCCAAGCATAAATAGCATACGAACCACTTGGAACATCTTCTGGGTACCATTCGAATTTGCTATTACCATTTGCATCCGCTCTAATATGGTGATAGCCAATGCCTTGGTAGCCACCATGAAGAGTTCCCTCAGTCCAATCTCCGCTATTTGAAGTTAATCCTGTATCGTTATCATCAATAAACCAACCCGGACCACGCCATACGCATCTCTCAACATCCGAAAGTTGGCCCGCGCTTGTCCTAAGAGCGTATATTGTGCCATCTGCTCCAGGAACGAAGGCAACTTCTTCGCCATTTATCTTCCCAATAGCAGGCGTGCTTGAGAAACCACCCTCAATCCAAACATTCTCATCGCTTGGAAATTGCCATGCAGGCCACCCGCGGTCGTCAGTTTGAGCTGGGATATTTGAATCTACCTCAGTACCAACGCCATATACAACGCCGACATTGCGTTGCCCCGTTTGCCTACCAGCCGATGGCATCAACCGAGTCTCAATACGCGGTACGACAAGGATTGGATGCTCAATGCTTGCAATTGGAGATGACAACGCCACGCCGGTATCTTGTTCAATCTTGACTGCATCAGCGATCACAATTGTATTGGCTGGCCGTTCTCGCTTAAACGTCTTGTTGGTTAGCCTGATCTGGAGGGTATCGCCGCCTGTACCCAACTTCAGCTTGAATGGCGATGTGCCCAACGGCACCCAATTGCCACCCGAAGTTTGGTCAATAGAGAATGTTGCCACAGTTTCGCCATTTATGACAACTGAGTACTGAGCATCCGTTGTATGTGGGAAGCCGGAAACATAGGACGGAAACCATACATAAATGTAAAACTTGACTTGCCGAGGAGCGCCATTGTCAGCCATTTCAAACGTCCATGTCGCGAATTCTCCGCCATCATTCGTAACTGTCGTATAAAGATAGTCGTCTGCATAAGCATCCGGCGACTTGGCGTCCGCTGATTGCCGCTGCCACTCTGCTGTAGCACTGAATCTATTACTTGAGTCTTTGTCATCAATTACATTGTTTGGTTCGCGCCAATCCTTCTCCGGATAGGGAAATATCCAAATTGGAGTAGGTTTCTCGTATACTAATGAACCGTTGTCGCCCATACCTGTTCGCTTGGCATCATGGTGAAACATTGACCACTGACCCGCTGCAAATAAGGGATCGCCCGAGACAGCGAATAGGATTATTGTGGCGACAACGTATATGAGTATGCGCGTTTTCATTTTTATACTCACCTCCCGTTTTGGGAGCCATTCGGCTTTGTATAAATCTCGGTCAAACATTTTTGTGCTACCTTTCGGCACTACTCGGCTGTTGAAGTTCAAAACTTCCAGGTATCATGCTAATAGCGCCAACAATACCGCAACTATTTGGCCAACTGCTTGGATCCATCTCCACAATTTCTCCGTGCATCTCAAGCGGTCCAACCGCCCAGGATGCCCTATTTGTTATAAGAACATTAAGACTCGGCAAAATTTTGCCGTGCACAGGAACTAATTGATGACCGGTTGCTTTTAGATAATTCGTTGATAGGCAAACGTATATATCCTGAATAACATCTTTGCCGCCAGTTACCACATGGTCCAAGATATAAATGCCTCTTGAATCCGTGACAAGATCGTAGTATCGCGTATCGCTTACTTTGTACCTGTCGAAAGAAGTTGGATTGAATAACTGATACTTCTTTCCACTTGCAGACTCTATTTCAGTAACAACGGTTCTTATTAAACCGGCAGACGGATTGGCAGATAGATCAGCAGCTGTCATATCCGGGCTAGGATCAATAACGACAAGCGCTCCGCCTTCTCGTTCCCTGCCAATCGCCTCAGGCGAAAGTGTTGGATGTGGCAATGTTGCATTCGACGGATCAGGCAATTGCGGTTGATAGTTCTTTACAATCGCTATAAGAGTTGACCTTCTACCCTGAGGAAAATCCGACCAAAGTTTCGTATACCGGTATTTCTTTCCTTGTTCTAAGGTGCGAGTTGTCCATACTAACTCGTTTACAAATCCCACGTTGTCAATATATTTCGCAGCAATTTCAACAATTCGATAATTGCCTGCATCGGCAATCAGGTAGTGATACTCTGGATAACCGGTGTTTTGATCGCGCTGCATCCACATAACGACGTCCGTCGGCTCATTTAATGAATCATTTGGTTTATAAGGATCCTGTGGATCGCTCTTTCGAGGGTCTACGAAGTCGCTAATTTGCCAAAGCACCTTTCCAGCACGATCAATAAGCACAACCCGATTGTTTCCAGTATCAGCAACAACAATGCCGCCGCCTATTGTTCGTCTTGCAACCGATGGTCGGTTCAAAGGTGTATTTAAAGTGCTGTATACATCACCAGCTGGCGATGTACTTCTGATGAAACTAATCGTCGAATCGCATGACCAAACAGCCGAGCCGGCAGCATCAACCTCAAGTATCCGCTTACCATCAGCCAAAAGCGTAAGACCATTATGAAGAACAACCAGCCCGGCTTGTGTTGCCACTGCCAAGATACCGTTCTGACCTCCAACTGTCGCCCAGACGTTGCCAGCAGCGTTAGGAGGATTTACACCAGGCATGGCAGGAAAAACTCTGACCAGTTTACTGCTTTCGGGATCTTGCGAAACGTTTGAACACGGCCCTCGGAATTTTTCATTCAACTTTCCGACATCCAAGGTCGCCATCATTCCGCCAGCACACCCAACAAACAGCGTATTTCCAATCAATGCAGGTGACGATGTTATTTCCGTTTTGCCTGCTGGATTATTTGGTAGTCTCGCAAACCACCTTAGATTGTTCCATGAATCATTCGGATACCATTGACATGTTGCAACCGGTAAGCCAGCACTAGGTGGGAATGCAGCATGGCATTGAGACTCAGGTGTTCCGCTACCGCCTGCCTCTTCGGCTATATAGAACTTTACAATTAGATCCTGGGATGCAGACAGCTCCGTTTGGGAGTTTCGAGGATCGCGGAAGTTAATAAAGGTAATCCTTCCTCGATCGTAATCCACGCGATATGCAGCAGTACCTCCACTATCTTCAGGGGCTCCCCCTATTGGCACCGGTTCAACGCCAGGGTTCAACGTATCAATCTGATAAACTTCAACAGGTCTGCGGCGGTCAATTGGCACGCCGGTATTTATCACAAAAGTAGGATCAGCCTCGAAAGCGAGAATCATTCCCTGACCATCTACGTTCACAGCAACGTACACAACGTCATCGCTAACTACCGGAGAACCCACAGGTAAAGCCTGACCACCAAGAACTTGCACGGCGCCAGGATCGCCTAGGAACCAACGCCATTTTATTACAGCTGCGCCACGCCCACTTTCCTGAACAGCGTAGATTGAACCATTCTCTGCAATGTAGTAAAGCACGTCATTGGGACCTGCAGCCGGCGTTGATAGGATTCCGACACCTTCGGGACCTATTCCCGTGGGTCGGCGCGTCTTTACAGTTATCCGTTGACGATACATACCTGTGGCACGATTGCTTGCATAATCTACCTCATAATTTGCAAACAACCCTGCACCGGGAGGAATTTGCTTTGGGGAACTCTCGTTAATCTCGAACTTCCCGGGTTGATTGATTCTTATGACATTGGATGTTACATCCTCAGGTGTTCCATCTGGTAGCACATAATAAACCTGATACGAACCCGGGGTTTCTACGATAGCAGTGCTTGGTAAAGCAATCTCATAAATGTTTGCGCCTGTACCGGTAGTACCTACCTTTTTCAAAGGCTCGCCGAATACTTTAATCGGGAAACACTGCAAAGCCCCATCTGCCGTGCCCTTTATTCCACGCGTCGCAAGATGAAGCACCTGATCAACCGCTCCCGTTGCAGGATTGCGGAAATAACCAACGGTGGGCGAATTCAAAGCCTGCCCGATTCCCGAAAATTGTGGCGGTCTGGGCCACACCCACGAAATGCCTCTGTTGTAGTCACGCGCATATAACCTGCCGTCTACACTTCCGCAGTAAAGTACGCCGTCGCAAAAAGTAGGCGCTGGAATGTCATAATCACTTACAAAAGCGGCGCCGAGGTTAAGGGCTTCGTGTCTCTGGCTACCATTGCGGGCGTCGTATCCTATAACTTTGCCATCTTTGGTTGTTACAAATACAGCCGGAATGAAGTTGCCATTTACCGAAACATAAGCTGTTGTAGGCGAAGATGCTGGGCCAAGCTGATCGAACCAAACCTCGTCGTAAGGCGTACCCATTCCAAAGTCTGGTTTACCATCATCAGGATTGCCATCGTTGTCCCTGTCACGCTCGGGAACCAGATCAAACGCATGGAGTATGCCGTGGTTGTCCACATAGAAAACCATATTATCGAGAAAAGCAGGCGAAGAGCCAGTCTCCGTTTGCCCGCCCGGGGTTAGGAATTTCCACAGCACTGCAAGATTGCCACTCATTTGCTCAAATGAATATCCAGTATGCCGAGGACTCTTATGGAAAGTGGTGTGCTCCGAACCCCAACTCACAATGTTATAGGCGAATTTTAAGTCCTCAGTCTGGGCAAGCATCCAATTCTGCTTGGCATATGGTCCGTTCCCCACAGCACTGCTTATTGCGGCACCTACATTCTCACCAACAGCCACGATATGACCACTGCCATATTGAGCGGCAGCCACTATCAATCTGCCACGCGATAAAACAACCGGCGCGAAATAGCGCGGATCTGCACTCGAGATGAAGTTTCTTCCAATCAAATCTGGTCCCGGTCCAAGGTTGCTGATTTCTTCCCAACTAAGCGTAAAAGGCATAGTAAGCAGTGGATGTGCTGGATTGGGAACGTCTGCCAAACCCGGAGAACCACCTGTGCTGAAATCCAAATCTTGGATAAAAAATGCGTTGGTGTTGCTGAATCTGGCGCCGCCCCGATCCTCAATCCAGATTACGCCGCCAGCGTCAACCATTTTTCGCAGTTTTTCGATGTCACGCATCTTCAGGTAAAGATTTGAACTATCAGGACAGGTCATAAAAAGTACGTCAAACTTCGCTAGGTCGGAAAAAGGAGCATCAATTTTAACTTCCCAGTAGCAAGCCATATCTTTCGTTACTTGGTCACCAGCTTTATAAGCCGACCCCCACCGATCAATAATATCCGGCGTTATTCTCGACGGAGCCAAAGGATTGACGAATTCCCAACCTGCAGGCTTAAGCTCACTCCGTTGATTCATTACATAGAATATATATGGGTCGCTTGCCTTGTTGTATTTGATAACTCCTCCGTCGTTGTACTTGAAAATCAAGATTCCAGCTTTGATCTCCTTGCGGTTGCCTGAATAAACAAAACCAGCCGCGTATACTGCATTAGCCACCAAGACAAGGCAGATCAAAACTGCAATTGTTATTTCGATTTTATGTCTCATAAAATTCACCACCGTTTCAACCGGTGCAGCTTATGATTCCCAATTTATTTTGATTGCTTCGTTATCTACCATGTTCCACATATTCCAAATTAAGCAGGCTCGCCCATATACAGCATTTGCGGACTTACGGGCAATTTTGGAAGTAGCGGAAGGACTCTGCCATACTCGTCACGTCGAACTGGAAGCTCCTGCGCTGGACCTGCGGCAAAGTAAGGATATGACAATTGATCATCATAGATGAAAGTCAGACCTGCCCTCTTGTCAGTTCTTGCATTTTGGTTGGGATCGAGAGGCCGGATGTTCCATGTTCAGGCGGAATCCAACCCCATTTTTCCATCCAGGCGCTTGAATCGCCTATAGGCGCAGGAACGTTCTCGCTTATTGACCCGTAGACAATTATTCGAATATCAGGTGGCTGACCATAAAATGGCCAAAGGTTATTTGTTCCAGGTGGCCGAGCACCTAGTTTCCGATAGTTATCCTCTGTGTCTGTTGGATCGGGATTCATCCAAGGCCCGGGGATGATGAAAAATGACTTGTTCTGCGCATATATGAGAGCTTCTATTCTTATATCCAGCGGCTGAATGAAAGCCCTTGAAATATAATAATCCTGAGACCCTGTTCCAAACGGCATACTCTGGTCAATCTGAAAACCAATATAATTCTGAATGCCGGGCAATCCCCAAATCGTATAGTTTGGACTCTTATTACCCGGATAGGAAATCTCTAGAGGAAATGCAGCGCATTCCCACTCGTCATACTGTTGCGTCCAGTAATTATTTGGGTTCAAAACCATATCCCCAAGAGGATAAACATACCGCAAGGGGACGAAATTCGCACTCGGATTGAACATATAGAACGAATAATAAGGATTATTATTTACATCGGCTTGGCTTGGTGGATAGTTCAGTAATAGGTTTATATAGCTTGCTCCGCCCGGTGCTGCCGTATGTCTAGCGTATAACCGAACAGGAACGTTGGGATACTCCCTTGCCGGATCAGCTCCAAACGAAAAGCCAAACCAGAATGATGACTTTGGAGAAACATCGAAGTGTTCGGCTCCAGAACTTGGAAGCGGAACTTCCCTAGCTGGTCCGAAAAATTGCGTTGTATTCACGCATACATAATCCTCTGCCAACAAAGCAATCGCACTCTCATTAGGCTCGGCTGGATTGCGCAGAATGTTTCCATCAATATAGATGGTTGCGCCTGAAACTACGGTGAGCTGGATTTTGGGAGGAAGCACACCTTTAATACGAATGTTTCCTTCGGCAAAAATAACGCCATTCTCAGGATACGGCATAATAATTTGCTCTCCCGTGGCAGGAAGGGGATTGCCATCCTGATCGCGCCAAATGTAGCGAGTTCTCTCGTCTCTTGTTATTACTATGTCGGGACCAGTCTCAGGCTTACCATCTTTGTCTGCGTTGTCAACATCATAAGGATAAAGGGTTATGGTAACAGCTGGCGGAGTATAGTATGGTCCATTCCAATATTCTGTACCAGGCTGAGTCCAATTTGCCCGGAGCGTGTAACCTTCGCTCTCCGTTTGGACATCGCGAGTGTTAGCTATATAAATACCTTTGCCCCATCCATAGTAGCCTGTATTGTACCAATCGCCTGATCTGGTTTGTCTCCACTCACCGGAATTGCGAGTAAGCTCCCGATATCTTGTAACACTACTTGCAACTCCAAGAGCATCTATCAAGGGTGGTTCGATTCTGGTAATATGTCTTGGCCTTTTCTGTACGTCAGGTTCAAGTCTGCCGTCTCGATATTTGCCAATCTCAGCATTTGGATCATCTGGGCTTGTATTAAAAGTTGGAGAACTGCTTTCCTCTGCCTGTGCGCCATTGACAAAGACTGCCGTAACATCTGGCTCCGATGATGATGGTGGCGAAGCATGGCTTATATCGCCTGCTACCTCAACAACATCACCTCTATCATCGTCCAACCAAATGTAATTTTTGCCGTGCCAAATTAAATCACCATTTACACGAATCGGTGCTCCGCGAATGCTGTTGTTTACGACTTCGCCAAAGTTTGTTGTGAATCTTGGTGTACCCAATGGTAATGCGCTGGTCCTTCTATCCTTGTTTGTTATGAACCTCGCATAATCGGTAATACAAATCGCCTTATAAGCGACTAATTCGGAGCGTAGCCTTGGAGGTTGTTTCGTCCATGTAGTTGGATCGTTTTGGTCAACTACTCCCATACGGCCAATTGAGGTTATTTTGATATACTTCGACATCGGGTCTCCCCTTTTAGGTTCGTAGGTTACGAGAAGGAGAAACCGTCCCTTGCCATAATTAAACCTGCTAAAACCTCGTATGAGCCACTGGTAATCAGGATCCAACGGATTGGGCTTATCTTCAGGAGGTAAGTTCTCGGGGTTTTGGCCATTAGCAATTGCCTGAACTACTTTCGGATAAGTTGGCACCGGCCTCCAATCTGCCCCGTCCGCGCTGTAAGTTAGCTGATTGTCAGCATATCGTATACCAACCTCGGCAAGATACTCGGCGGAGAGGCTTTCACCACTTCTTTGTGCTCGCACCAAGTTCCTTGCAACAAGGGCAACGAATATGCCTCCGAGGAAAAGCAAAAGGAACATAATCGTCAACGCCAGAATGAGCGATTGGCCTTTCTGCTCTGCCAATATGTGCTTTCTCGGACAAATTCTTAGCATTTGTTTACACCACCCGCTCATGAGGCAACATTCCTTATGCGAACCTTATTTGTTAGCTCGATATGCTGTGGCTTGCCCGATGCCGGGTCATACATCTTGATGCCTAATGTCACCGTTATCAAGCTCTTAGTCACATAATTTGCCCTTAATGTATCGTCCGCAAGATTATTCTGCACCTGATAGAAAACAAAGACGTTATTTTTCCCCGGTGGCAATGGTATACCTGATCCTCTCTCTTGTGTCTGAAGGGAATGGAAAAAGATTGCCGCAACGCCAGCACATGGCGTTCCATTGCCGGCAACACCATAATCAATATCTAGCTTGTATTGGTTATAATCCGGCTCGTAGCAGTACAAAGGAGTTCGACTGTAGAGGATTGGCTTCCCATAGTTAGGCCCGGGCGTAGCACAAGGAGCGACTACCCTTTCAGACATCGGCACAACCCGCGCGTTAAGCAGTATTTCCGCAACCGGATCCGAATTGTCAGTAGGGTCATTTATTAAGAACCTGCGATATCTATCGCGATATCCGGCGCTAACATAAGCAGCATTTATATCATCAGTGCTGCCCACCTTGCTAATTGCCATTGTTCCGCCCAATTGGTTGCTCGCTTGGATGTTTACCACCGGGAACGCAAAGTTAGCGGTGCCTTTAACAGGGTCAATAGTGAAGGCAACCTCAGGTTTCGTTGGCTCGATAACACCAACACCATACTTGCTGGCATTTTTCGTTGCGAGGTATTTCGTGATGTTAAAAATTAGCTTGCCATCACGAAAGATACCTATAAATGGGCTGCCGTTTGCATCAACGCCTTGAGAGGTTTTGTATATTATTTGTGAACCAGGATTCTGTGGATCGTTACGCAACAGCATAACTTCATAAGGCAAAACCCAATGTCCGTAGGTTGCTTTGTAAACAGTCGGCGGCGCATCCTTATACTCTGGTGTATCATCTTTCTCCATCGTCGGAACCATAGGGTCGTTAAAGATGGCCGTCGGCATAAACTTAACCGTCGGCATAACAACTGGATTGACGCCTTCGTATTTGATGTTCACAAGGTCGGTGTTATCAACAGTAACCAACGGCCTGCTTATTTGCTTCCAACGATTGCAGTAAGGCTTATCGTAGAAAAAGTTTGGATAAGAGAGGCGATCCTCGACCGGAATTTTTGGATCAAACAAGCTATTATCGTATAAGCTGAACTCCGCCCGATAGAGGACAAACATATTATCAGCCCCGGGAATTGCTGTTTTTGAAGCATAACTGTTCGAATACTCCCCATTCGGGTCCCTCAATCCGATAAAGTAGCGAACAATAAAAGTATCCGGAGCTAGTGGTTCGGCAGGTCGAATTTCCAACAACGAACCGTCGTATGGACAGCGGGGCGCTGCTTCATCAAAATCTGGATTAGAAGGGTCGTGTCTCGGAAAACTCCTCGGCTGGTTGTTTGGATGCTTTGGATTGGTGCAATAGCACCTCATTCGAGGGAGAACCAAGTCAATTTTAGCATAATATACTGGAACGAAAACCGTATTTCCGTTCGCATCCCTTACCTTGAAATTGATAGGGTCACGGGTATTGTCGAAAACATACATGGCATCTGCCAGGTCACGGCTTATCTGTTCCAAGGCAATGCGCGCGTTGTCCTGCGTC
>FWPV01006631.1_pt1 | contig 20891 bp, 15 predicted proteins | sample 2228371 | NCBI WGS metagenome assembly FWPV01 (sample SAMEA103939776, study PRJEB20133) | metagenome | reverse complement strand
GTTTGATTCATTCAGATTGGGTCCAGCAGTTGGGTCCAACAAATTAAGAGGCGAGCCAGAACCCCGGCACTGACTTCACGGTTGTGGCTGCTTCCTTCCGGACCTGACCAGGTTGGCCGCTACGCCATGCGGGGAGGCCCGCCAGACTGAATTCTACACCGAAGTGAGCCAGTGAACCTCGCCGTGCCGGTCAATCAGTGCAGCTTGTGTGGGGGCCTGCTTTTGACCCTTGTTCAGGGTGAGGTCAACTAAACCCACGTATTCAAGCACTTGCTGGGTATAGCCCGGCAAGTTGCCTGAATTTACCGCCCATTTGTAGTCCAGCACCAGAAAACGGTCTGACAACTCAAGCACCCGGTCAGCCCGCAGCGATCGCCCATCACCCAATACCCACTCCAGTTCATTGAACACCTGGTTTTTGTTTGCCCGGGCTGCCTGCAACCAAGGCTGCAAATCGGGTTTGTTGACCAGCAAACGGCAGGCTTGCTCCACATGCTGCAATTCATCATCCCGAAGGTGTCGAAAAACCGCCTCACAACGCAACTGCACCTGCGCCCACCAAACGTCGAATGACATGTCTTTCAATTCATCAACCCATTCCAGCGCGGCATGCCAAGCCGTGCCTTTGCGCAGTTCAGGCGAGGCAATACGAGGCACTACTTTGCCCACCGGCGCGCTCAATGCTGTCAACACAGGAAACTGTGGGCGCACCCACACAGCGGGTGGATCGAACAGGCCAGCGAGTTCGGCCTGGCCAATGGGCTGAGCCTCAATTTCCGCGGATGGCCATGTTTCATGCACCCGCTTGGCAAAGGGCAACAATCGCTCATACCAGCCTTTGCTGGCGCCGCGTTTTTCACTGCCACTCAAGTGAATGGAATACCGGGCGCGGGTTAGCGCCACATACAGCAAGTGGTCTTCTTCATCGGCATAGGCTTGTTGCTCAATGGTTTGAGCAGAAGCACGACCTGGGCTTGGATTGCTCAAGTTGCGCATCACTGTGACTGAGTTGGGGTGCGATTCACCCAAAGCCCAATCAATCAGCAAACCCGCATTGCTGCCACCGGGTTTGGGCGACGAGTTGGCATCGAACAGCCACACGTGGTTGGCCTCAAGGCCTTTGGCAGAATGCACGGTCATGATGCGCAGCACATCGGGGTTGTTGGCTGCGCCTTCGCTGTCGGAGCTGATATAGGTTTGCAGCTTCACTGCCTCATCCAAAGCCTGCTGCAAGCTTGGAAAACGACCCTTGTTCAAACCCAGTGCCCAAGCTTTTAACCAATCCCAGTGCTCGGCCATCATGACCCGCTGACGCGGCGAGGCTGAATTCAGATATTTTTCAGAGGCCCGTGTATCGACCACCACCTTTGAAAGGGTTTCAAACAGCGGCAAAGCACGCGCCATGCGCAGCCATTCCGACAACTGCCGGTACAAGTCAGCCCACAACCTTTCACCTTCGCCTGCCAACACTTCAAGCGTGCTCCACACTGTGGTGGTCTGGGTTGTTTTACCCGCTTGTATCAGCACCTGAAATTGCGATGAAGAAAGACCAATCAGGGGGCAACGCAACAACTGCAGCAGGTGCAAATTGGCATGCGGGTCGTTTAAAAAACCATCAAAGGCAATAGTGTCACCCCACACCGGGGAGGTATAACGCTCACCTTTGTCTTTGATGGTGTAAGCCAAACCGGCTTCACGCAAGGCAGCCATGAGGGGCACGCCACTTTTGTGGGCGCGCACCAGCACCATCACTTCACTCAAATTCTGGATACTGCCATTGGTCAGCCACTGTTGCAGGGTGTGTACCACACGCTGCGCTTCATCGGGGCCTTCCTCTTCTTTGAGCAGTTTGGGATAAACATTCAAGCCGCTCAGCGTGGATTCACTTTTCCCAGCCAAACTGGTGTGCGGGCGAAAGGCTGTTTGCCCCCGCGTTTGCCCCGGCTCGAACACGGTGTTGACCACATCAACCACAGACTGCGCACAACGCCGTGTTGAATCCGATTCCAGAGTTTTGGCTGCGAAGTTTTCAACAAGCCAAGCGCGCGCGTGGTTGAACAATCGCGCCTCAGCACGACGAAAACGGTAAATGGATTGCTTCGGGTCGCCCACCAAAAACACGCTGGGCTTGTCATCACCACTGTAGTCTTGCAACCAAAGTTTCAAGATATTCCACTGCACCGGGTTGGTGTCTTGAAACTCATCGACCAGCAAATGGCGCACGCGCGTGTCCAGTTTTTGTTGCATGTAAGCACGCTGCTCATCATTCATCAACATGCGCAAGGCTGTGGCTTCAAGGTCATCAAAGTCGCACAGGCCCTGCTCAAGCTTGATTGATTTGTACGTGTCAAACAGCGGCTCAATCAACTGGGCCAAAGCAACTGTGGCCTGCATGTCGAGCTGGTCTTTTTCAAGTTGCAAGGCCTGTGCAGTTTGCTGGGCCAAGCCCTCCAGTGTTCGCACGTACACTGCTTCGTCCACTGCAGTTTTTTGACTGGCAGTCATCTTGGAAAACTTCTTGCTAGGCTCATTTTTTGCGGTCAAACAAACTGCGCTTAACTGCTCAAATACATCCGCTGCATCAACGCCTTCTCGCAAAGCAGTCAGGGCCTTTTCAATGTCTACCGCATTGCCCTGTTGAGTCGCCGTGCCCAAGGCCAGCCAGCGTGCAGCTTGTTGCCATTGCTCCAGATAATGCTTGTTGTTCAACACTTCGACAGGCCATTGTTCGCCTTCATCAATACCAAACACCATGTTCAGTGGTGGCGCTTCGCTGTTGTTCAACCACAGGCTGCACGCCACGCGATTGGTCAACGCATGCTGCAGTACCTGGCGCACCACAGCACGGTCCATTTGCGAAGCCAGCGTGTCAAAGGCTGGCAGCAATTCACTTTGTTCATCAAGCAAGTTCGCGGTGAACACATCAATGGTCAAGTCCATCCAGAACCCGGTTTGATCGGTCGGTTCACTTTGTCTTGAAAAGCCACTGGCCAAGGGTGCCATTTGGCACAACGACGCGAACCAGCCATGGAAGGTGTCAATGGTTACACCGCGTGAATTGGTCAACACCTCGCCCGCCAGGGCACGCGCTTTGTTCAGATTGGCTTCATTGGCCACAGCGCCGCGTTCAGTCAACAAATCGCTCAGCTTGTCATCACTCAACAAGGCACAGTCACGCAACAAGCCAAACAGGCGTTCCTGCATTTCCTGTGCAGCTTTGCGTGTGAAAGTAATTGCCAGAATTTGATCGGGCCTTGCACCACTTAACAGCAAACGAAACAGGCGTGCGGTGAGCAACCAGGTTTTGCCACTGCCTGCACAAGCCTCCACAACGACGCTGTTGGCGGGGTTGCAGGCAATCGAGGTGAAGTTGGTACGCAAATCAGTCATCTTCACCCTCCTCACCATTGATGACTTCATTGAATGCGGGGTGCGTTTCGGGCCTGCACACGCCACGTACGGCGCAGTACTCACAGGCATCGCCCGGGTTGGCTTGCCAAACGGCTTTACCATCAAAAAACGAATTCAGTTCAGTGACCAGCTCGCTGAGCAACACCTCGCCCCACGACTTGAAACCCTGTTCGCTGTACTCATCATTTAATAGAGGAAAACTGACCCAATCCACTTTGTCTTTGTGCAAGCCCAGGAAATCAAGTTGCGCACTGGGACTGTTCAACATGGCCTGGTAAGCAGGCAGCTGAGGTTGGCTCAAAGGATCTGCCAGTCTTTTTTTCAGCACAGCCGGGTTGGTAAATTTAATGTCTGAAATCGCAAGCGCCTCGCCCCGTGTGTCCAGCCTGTCCACACGGCCTTTCAATGCAAGCGATGCACCACTGGGTTGAAGCACCAAGGTATGTTCAATCTGCTGCTCCGCACACTTGAACTGCCACCCTTGAATTTGACGTTCCATCAACTTGCCCGCCAGTCGCGGCACAATTTGATCAAAAAATTTCAGGAAGGGGTAAACGGTTGCGCGATCGTCCAACTCCAGCTTGTTCCACACAAGCTGGGCCTGGTCCAGCAGTGTTTGTTTCCATGCTTGCAACTGATTCACGGGCTGACCAGGCAAGGCCATGTGCTGTGCTGTTTTTTCCAGCACCTTGTGCACAAACACACCGCGCAGTTGCTCATAACGCATGGCACCCTCATCACGCTGAGGTGGCCAGGGCAAAGCGTGTTTCAAGCCAAACCGAAGGCGACATGCCTTCCAGTCGTCCAGCGCTGTCACTCTTAAAGAATCAGGCATTGAACCCGAATTGCTCAAGGCGGTCAGTTGCAAAGCGTGCTCGGGTGCCTCGCGCACTTCGATTTCAAGACTGGAAGGCGTGTGGTGCCACAAGCTGGCCCAATGTTGGGTGTGGCTTTCGGAATCCCGCAACACAATGTCCAGCCACATCAATTCAGGCAACAACATGTCGGGTTTGCCTGCCACCTGTGCGCTGTGCACCAAGGTTACTTCGTCGCTGTGCAACAGCAACTCATACAAGGCTGATATTTTTTGAATACGGGCCAAGCGCGGGCCGGGAAAACCCAATTCCTGTGCCACAGCGGGCGGCAACAAACCGGGCGGACTTTCCTGAAAATGCGACTGTGCACAACCCAACACCAACACACGCTTGAATTGCCGCATGCGCGTGCTCAACAAGGGCACCATTCGCACCGGGCTTTCAATGTCGAGAGGGCGAAAACGTTGTGACTCGGCCCAGCTGCGCCAGGCTGCCAAAAATTCGTGTGAATCAAATTCGGTTTGCGCAGGCACCTGCCGCATCAAACCCAGCACGGTCAGCAACTGTTGCCCCGCTTCGTCCGGCTGCAAAGCCGTGTCCAGCTCATGTTTCTCAAACAAGGTCAGGAAAGCGTCTGCCCACTGCGCCAGCGTGTAGCGGCCACCTGTTTTACCGAAAGCCCAAGGCTCCATTTGTTCAAGCGGCAAGCCAGTGAAGGGCTGAACCATGGCAGTAAGCTGGCCCTGCTCTACAAACTGTTGCAACAGGTGGTCAAACCAGCCCGCCACATTCGATGTGGACAAGCGCCACCCGGTGCGGTCATCCACCAACACATCCACATCAGCCAGCAGCCCCACCAGTCGGCGTGCAGCCAAGCGATCAAGTACAGCCACAGCGATTTCGCTGACAGGGTCTTCTCGCAACCATTCCAGAATTTGGTGTGCGGCCTGCTGGGCCTGCGTGGTTTCGTCGGGCGCCACCTGCAACACCACTGGGCTGGGCTGGGTATTAAAACGCTTCGCACCCAATTGTTGCCAGGGTTGTGGCCCCTCAATGGCGGGAAGCCTGAACACCTGCACTGGCACCTCCGGGTAAAACAGTTCCAGCCAAAGGCCTGGCACAGTTTCGCCATCATCAAACCACACCACCTGCACGGGCGGACTGCCCTCAGGTTCGGCTGGCTTGGGCAACAGATGCATAAGCTCTGTCGCATAGGTTTTGGCCAGTGTGGCCACCACTTGAGCTTCTTCAGCAGCAAAAGTGTTGTTCTCACAATACTGGGCAAGCGCACTTGTGTTGCGTTTTTGCACCAATACCTGCCTCAAGGCCAACTCCAGGTATTCCTGGGCCAAACCCCACAATTGTGAGGGCGACGAACCACCGCCCAACAAAGGCAATTGCCGCAACACACCCACCAAATCGGCTTGCAAGGCCAACCAGGGGCCCATGGCGGCAGGCTGGCTTAAACGGTCCGCTGTTTGAACCCAAGGCCCCAGCGTGGCAAGGCCTGCGTGGTGCTGCGCCCAATGCCGCTTGAAGCTGCCCACGGTTTCTATGCGGGGCATCACCCACAACACCTGGCGGGCATCCAGCCCCGATCGGCTCAGCCAGTCAAATGCCGCCGCAAATGGGGTGGCTTGAAGAGGGTCGATAGAAACAGAGTGTTGGGTCAAAACGTATATGGGCTGGTGTATGTTGTTAAGTCGATTAAAACGAGCGCAGGTTTGTGTTTCAGTTCGATTTCGCTGTACCATTCAGAATAGCATTTTCTTAAATGAAGAACTTTCATGGTCTGCGCGTGTGCTTTAATCACCCGGACCCGCTTTGTGAATACCCCCAAAGCAATTACCCACTTGAGGATTTAAATGAGCAGTGACCTGATCAAACACGTCAGTGACGCATCTTTCGACAGCGATGTTTTGAAAACCGACGGCCCTGTGCTGGTGGATTACTGGGCTGAATGGTGTGGTCCTTGCAAAATGATTGCGCCGATTCTTGATGACTTGTCCTCCGAATACAACGGCAAGTTGCAAATCGCCAAGATGAACGTGGACGAGAATTCTGAAACGCCAGCCAAGTATGGCATTCGCGGCATCCCAACCTTGATGTTGTTCAAGAACGGTGCAGTGGTGGCTACCAAAGTAGGCGCGTTGTCCAAATCACAATTGGCCGCTTTCATCGACAGCCACCTGTAATACAATATTGATTGAGTCGCCCGGCGTGTGCCGGGCATCGAACCCCCTCACTGCTGCACAACTCCCACTCTTCGTTAACCTGTTTACCTCGCGGCGTCCGCCACCTACACAAATAGCCAAACATGTATCTATCTGAACTAAAAACGCAACACGTCTCTGCCCTGCTTGAAGTGGCTGGTGGCCTTGAAATTGAAAACGCCAACCGCATGCGCAAACAGGAATTGATGTTCGCAATCCTGAAGAAACGCGCCAAAAACGGCGAGCAGATTTTTGGTGACGGCGTACTCGAAGTACTGCCCGATGGCTTCGGCTTTCTGCGTTCACCAGAAACTTCCTATCTGGCCAGCCCGGACGATATTTATATTTCCCCCAGCCAGATTCGCCGCTTTAACCTGCACACCGGTGACAGCATTGAAGGTGAAGTACGCACCCCGAAAGATGGCGAACGTTACTTTGCGCTGGTGAAAGTAGACAAGGTGAACGGCGAAGCGCCTGAAGCCAGCAAACACAAAATTCTGTTTGAAAACCTGACGCCTCTGCACCCCAACCAGCCATTGAAGCTGGAACGTGACATGCGCGGCGAAGAAAACAACACGGGCCGTATCATCGACCTGGTGGCACCCATTGGTAAAGGCCAGCGTGGTTTGCTGGTGGCCCCGCCGAAATCGGGTAAAACCGTGATGCTGCAACACATTGCACACGCGATTACTGCCAACCACCCCGATATCACCCTGATTGTGTTGCTGATCGATGAACGCCCCGAAGAAGTAACCGAGATGATGCGATCAGTGCGCGGCGAAGTGATTGCCTCGACATTTGATGAACCCGCAACCCGCCACGTGCAAGTGGCTGAAATGGTGATCGAAAAGGCCAAGCGCCTGGTTGAGCACAAACGCGACGTGGTTATTCTGCTGGATTCGATTACCCGTTTGGCCCGCGCGTACAACACGGTCGTGCCGTCTTCTGGCAAGGTGCTGACCGGTGGTGTAGACGCCAATGCACTGCACCGCCCCAAGCGTTTCTTCGGTGCAGCACGTAACATTGAAGAAGGTGGATCGCTCACTATTATCGCCACTGCACTGGTCGACACCGGCAGCCGCATGGATGAAGTGATTTACGAAGAATTCAAGGGCACCGGCAACATGGAAATTCACATGGAACGCCGCATGGCGGAAAAACGTGTGTACCCGGCCATCAACATCAACCGTTCTTCTACGCGTCGCGAAGAATTGTTGATCAAGCCCGATTTGCTACAAAAGATTTGGGTGCTGCGCCGCTTGCTGCACGACATGGACGAAATTGCTGCGATGGAATTCCTGATGGACAAGATCCGCCAGACCAAGAACAACGCAGAGTTTTTCGAGATGATGAAGAAGTAAACCGCTTCGGGGTGAAGCGAGGTGAAATTTGTCACCTCGCTGAACTTCTGAATACCATTTGGCATTTTGGGAATATCCAAATGCCATATAGTCAAGTTTGCCTGAGTTACCGGGCATCAATCATCCCTCCTTGCATACCTCCACAAGTCTCCCTCGAATTGAACATGCACCTAGCCTCTACGCGTCATGGGAAATTCTTCTCACCCGCTGATTTGCACTGGTTTTACAATCAGGTCCGAAACGGAGGCCCTTGGGACTTTAAACAACTGGGCGCACAATTCGAGGACTTTGGAAACTTTCACTACGGTGCAGTGGGCACTGCCTTGAGGTTATCCAGACAACTTTTATTGAGAGCCGCTGGATGGGCGCAGACCCAGGCAGGAACAACATTAAGCACGTTTGGAAATTGGTTGGAGAATGCACCTTATGGCGACGACCCCACAGACCAAATCTTTATAAAAAACGGAATTGAATTTGCATCAAGGAAAGGGTACTGATCTTGAGAAATCTCATATTCTCGCTAGCAATGCTTCTTGTTGCCTGCGGACAAATTGTTCCTGAGTTAACAAGGCTCTCTAGTAAATCCAATGCAGCCAATACCATTTCAGCCACATGGAGTGAATCAAGCGCAGGGGCAACGACCAGCTTTGTCTATCGTTTGCATATCCATGAGAATCAATCACAGCCGATTCTTTCAGTAAAGAATGAAATACTGAGAACAAGCAGCATCGTAGATACTGAACTTACGTGGTTAACTGACAAAATATTACAGATCACATGCCTTCGTGGAGACGTATTTTTCTGGGTTAATCGCAGTTTCATTCGCAATCAAAATATACGGATTGAACTCGATAGCAGCTGCCCGAACGAAATTTCTGATCAATGGATTTACCTATCTCCCAAGACACCTGCTGAACAAATCAGTAAGGTTATTGCCAGCGATCCACGCGTTCAAAACATTCTGATCAAAAATAAAAAAACCCTCCCCAGCAACATTGGTTTACGTGTTCTGCACAACAATCAAGAAACAAAAGAGGTCGTAGAAATTCATCATGACTAACCCTTCAACCTAAATTCGCTGCACAATCAGATAACCACCCACCAAGGAGCGTTCACATGAATCGCGTTTTTTCCCTGCTCACACTGATGTTTGCGCTGGTTCTCAGCGGCTGCGGTTATAACACCATTCAAACCACGGATGAACAGGTCAAAGCCGCTTGGGCGGAAGTACTGAACCAGTACCAGCGGCGGGCCGACCTGGTGCCGAACCTGGTGAATGTGGTGAAGGCCGAAGCCAATTTTGAGCAGGAAACATTGACTCAGGTGGTCGAGGCGCGTTCGAAAGCCACGTCGATTCAAGCCACTCCGGAACTGATCAACGACCCGGAAGCATTCAACAAATTTCAGCAGGCGCAAGGTGAGCTGAGTGGTGCTTTGTCGCGGCTCTTGTTGATTACCGAGAACTACCCCAACCTGAAAGCCAATCAAGGTTTTCGTGACTTGCAAACGCAACTTGAAGGCACCGAAAACAGAATTACCGTGGCGCGCAACCGCTACATTAAATCGGTGCAGGACTACAACGTGACCGTGCGTTCATTTCCCAACAACCTGACCGCGATGGTGATGGGCTACGACGTGAAGCCCAGCTTCACTGTTGAAAACGAAGCTGCTATTTCCAAACCTCCCACCGTGGACTTTGGCACCAAGTGATGCCCACCGTTCGCAATTCAATTGCCCGGTTTTGGCTAAGTGCCGTGCTGGCACTGGTGTTACTGATTCCAGTGCCTGGCATGCTGCTAGCGCAAGAGGCGACTCAAGGGGTACCAGTGCCCCCCTTGAACGCCCAAGTGGTGGACACAACGGGCACGCTAGCCCCGGAACAGCAAGCTGCACTGATTCAAAAATTGCAGACATTTGAAGCGGCCAAAGGCAGCCAGATTGCGGTGTTGCTGGTGCCAAGCACCCAACCTGAAACCATCGAGCAATATGCATTGCGTGTGGCCGAGGATTGGAAAATTGGCCGCAAAAATGTGGACGATGGCGCAATTTTGGTGGTGGCCCTGCAGGACCGTGCGCTGCGCATTGAAGTGGGCTACGGCTTGGAAGGTGCCCTTACCGACATCACCTCCAAACGGATTATTGAGGAAATTATTGTGCCGCAGTTTCGCCAGGGCGATTTTGCAGGTGGGGTGGCAGCCGGTGTGGACCAAATGATCAAAGTGATTGAAGGCGAACCCCTTCCAGAACCGGTTGCGCGGCAAAGGGCAAACAACTCGAGCACCATTGAAGACATTGCACCTGTGCTGTTCATGGGGACTCTTTTCATCGGCGGTTTCTTGCGCAAAGCGATTGGCAAACTACCCGCAGCCATGGTCACCGGTGGTTTGGTATTTGTGGTGGCCTGGTTATTTGCAGGCGCTGTAATTTTCGCCCTGTTGGCGGCTGTCGTGGCTGCCCTACTCACCCTGTTTGGCAGTTCGGTGGGGGGTATCGGCGGCGGCCGTGGTGGCTTTGGTCGCGGTGGCGGAGGCTTTGGTGGAGGTGGCGGTTTCAGTGGCGGCGGTGGTGGTTTTGGAGGCGGTGGCGCCTCGGGAAGGTGGTGAATATGGGTATGAATCGTATTTTTACGCACCTGATGACTGCAGAACGCCATGTCCGGAAAATCTTTCAGACACCGCAACTGGAACACATTTCGAATGCAATCAAATCCAGCGAAACCAAACACTCGGGCGAAATTCGCGTGGCAGTGGAAAGTTCGCTTGAATTGCAACCATTGCTAAAGCAGCAAACACCCCGGCAACGCGCCATTGAGGTGTTCAGTGAATTGCACATGTGGGACACCGAGCTCAACAACGGAGTGCTCATTTATGTGCTGCTGGCGGACCACGCCATCGAAATTGTGGCTGACCGGGGCATTCACGCCAAAGTAGGCAGCGCTTACTGGGAGGCGCTGTGCCATGAGATTGAACAGGCGTTTGCCCGGGGGCAGTTCGAGGCCGGGGTGATGGACTGCATTGAAGCGGTCAGCAAAAAGTTGATTGAGCACTTTCCGCACAAGGGGGGTGGCAAGAATGAACTTCCCGATACCCCGATCGTGATTGGATGAGCTACAAACGCAGGGTTACATGACCTGAATCGGACAACTCTTGGGCACGGTGTAACCTTCGGGCAAGCTGCACTCCGACGCTTTGCCATCGATTGAGCAACGCACCTTTTTGAGCAAGCGCAACGCGCATCCATCGTACACGCCATCTTTGCTCAAGCTGATTCGGGCTTCACGCATCATGGTGGTGTATTCCACCTTGTCTGCATCCGTCATTTTCAGCCAGGCTTTGTCTGGAATTTGTCGATCAATTTTTTTCACGGCTTCCAAAGCCTTGGGCATTTCCTGCGCCACAAAAGCCCGCAACTTCTGGCCAGAACCCGGCTGAAACTTCGACTTTCGCAAAATGATTTGGTAAGTAACCATGGCCACCGGCAACTGAATAATTGCGCCGCGCTTGCCAAGGCCTTTGTAGAGTTCAAGAGGTGAATAGGCGATAGAAGGCGCCACAATAATGTCTACGGCACCGTTGTTGAACATTGAGCCGTAGTTGGAAACATCAGCTGCAATCGGTTGCGCGCCGACCTGTTCAATGAGCCTGCGCTGCGATTCATCGTGCGACAAAGCCGCAACCCGCTTGCCGGCAGCTTTGGCCAGTGAGTTGATTTCGCGATCACGCACAAACACATAGGCTGTGCCAAATGGCAGAACTCCTCCCACCTCGAAGTCGCTTTGCTGCATCACACTTTGCAATTGTGGGCTGCCCATCGACTTCAAGGCCAGCAGCACTGCGTCATAGTTGGGCAAACCGCCGATGGCATCCAGGCTGCCGGTAAAGCTGTTGTACTTCCGGGTTCGAATACCGGTGGCCACCAGGCCATCGCACACACCAATTTCAAAGTCTTTGGCAGCAACCGATTCATTGGTGTACACCACAGGTTTGAAGCCGTAGCCGTTTTTTCGACCTTCAAGCGCATATTCCTGAGCCAAATTGAAAATTGGCCCTTTGGCACCGAGCAAGTCGAATACGCAAATATTAGGCTCTACGCCACTAAGCGTCTGAGCACGTGCCGTGTTCTGGAAGCCTAGAAAAACCAACATCATCAAACTGAAAACAGCTGCAATACGCAGGCTGTTTTTTAAACATGGATTCATCATTTTTTTCCTGCCTGCAAGGCGCGCAGGGTGATGATTTGGGTGAGATTAACCAAAGTTTTGGTCATCATCCGATTCCAGATCAAATCAACTACTGCCGCCTTGAATACGAGTCGCTTGGGCCCAATGCCCAAGCCGGGTTTTAAATAAAACAGATAGCGCCAGGTTACCAAAGTGCCGTCGCCATCCTTCTCAAATTCAAATGAGCCTTTGGCATGATCAAGCCAATTCAACAGGGGTTGGCTAAAGCCCGTACCCTTGTATACAAACTGGCGATTGGGCACAAAGGCCAACACTTCTTCATCAATCACAGCGCCACCCTTGAAGGTAATTCGCTGAATATCGCCTACCTCATTGAACGATTTGCCCTGAATCATTTCTATATGAGTGATGGGCGCGATCAATGCGTCACTGTAAATGTATTCATCCGCCTTTAAACGGGTGTACAAGGCAAAGCAATCGGCCAGAGGCACAGGGATTCGGCATGAGCGCTGGATCATCAGGGGTGCTTGGGTCACAATGAGTCCTCTTTTAGTTGTTGGGTACTGCGCATGATCACACGTTTCTTTCCGATTCTTACCAAACTTAAGGCCCTGAAAACTCATGGCCGCATGCTGTGGCACGCTTTTTGGCATGCCGACACGCCCAAATGGATCAAAGGCTTCATGTTGGCCGTCGTGGCTTATCTGTTCAGCCCCATCGACCTGATTCCCGACTTTTTAGTGCTGTTTGGCATTACCGACGACCTGGTCGTGATCAGCGGTGCCATGTGGTTTTTAGGCAAAGTTGTTCCGGAAAAGATCAAAAACAGCCTGCCTGTAGAACAAAGCAAAACCGAACCAGCGCGACAAAACACACCAAAACCATCGGCACAGTTGCCTGCGAAACCCACCAAAACAAGTCCGCTCAAACCTTTCGGAATTATTTTGCTGCTGGGCTTACTGGTAGCCGCCTTGGCCAGCCACCCATGGGTACAAGCCCAATTTCAAAGCATTGGATCATTTTTTTGAGTGTGGAAGTAACAGTTTTACTCTAGAAAAACAAAAAGCCCGGTGATTTCTCACCGGGCTTTTAAGCTTCCTAGGCCCTGCCTTTCGATGAAGGCAGTGGTTATTGTTGAACAGTCAATCAGTGACCAGTTGCCATGCCTGCACCACGTGGGGTACGTACATCTTCAACCAAGTGCTGAATGTGCTCTGGGGGTGGTGCTGTTACCTTGCTGACCAGGTAGGCCACAACAAAGTTAACAATCGCACCGACCGTACCGAAGGCTTCAGGCGTGATACCGAAGAAGCCGTTGGCACCGCCCACCATGTCCAGGTACTCAGTCCCGTTGATGAACAAAATACCCTTGTGTGCGAACACATAGAACAGGGTTACCGCCAAGCCACTCAACATACCCACGATTGCGCCTGTGGAGTTCATGGTCTTGGAGAAAATACCCATCATGATCACAGGGAACAAGCTTGATGCTGCAATACCGAAGGCCAAGGCCACAGTACCTGCTGCAAAGCCTGGTGGGTTCAAGCCCAGATAACCGGCCAGAACAATCGCGAAGGCCATGGAAATTTTACCGGCCAGCAATTCGCTCTTTTCAGAAATACTTGGGTTGAACACGCCCTTGATCAAGTCGTGCGAAACCGCAGACGAAATCGCCAGCAACAAACCAGCAGCAGTCGACAGCGCAGCAGCCAAACCACCGGCAGCCACCAAGGCGATCACCCAGTTGGGCAACAATGCAATTTCAGGATTGGCCAACACCATGATGTCGGCGTTTACTGTCATTTCACTGCCTTTCCAGCCAGCCGCTTCTGCTTTGGCCAGGAATGCTTCGTCTTTGGACTTGTCGTTGTAGTACTGAATGCGACCGTCACCGTTCTTGTCTTCAAACTTCAACAAGCCCGTGGTTTCCCAACGACCCATCCAGGCCGGCTTCTTGTCATTTTCCAGGGCAGCTTCAGCAGCAAACAAATCGCCACCTGTAGCCACGTTGGCATTCACAGTTGCATGCAAGTTGTAACGGGCCATTGCGCCAACAGCAGGTGCAGTGGTGTACAAAATTGCAATGAACACCAGCGCCCAACCGGCAGATGAACGCGCATCAGCCACTGTGGGTACAGTGAAGAAGCGAATAATAACGTGGGGCAAGCCCGCGGTACCAATCATCAAGCTCACGGTGTAGAAGAAGGTGTTCAGGTAGCTACCACCAGCGGGTGTTGTGGTGTATTGACTAAACCCGAGGTCAGTTACCACCTTGTCCAGGGTCGCCAGCATGGGTTGACCATTGGCCACCATGTCAGAGCCCAAGCCCAACTGCGGCAAAGGATTGCCAGTCAGATTCAAGGAAATGAAGATTGCGGGAATGGTGTAGGCGAAAATCAACACGATGTACTGTGCAATTTGCGTGTAGGTAATGCCCTTCATGCCGCCAAACACAGCGTACATAAACACAATACCCATACCCACATAAATACCCACTTCAGCGGACACGCCCAGGAATCGGGAGAACGCCACACCCACACCTGTCATCTGGCCGATTACATAAGTAATGGAAGCAACCAGCAAACAGATCACAGCCACTGTACGTGCTGTATTGGAGTAGTAACGATCACCAATAAACTGGGGCACCGTGAACTTGCCGAACTTGCGCAGGTACGGCGCCAGTAACATGGCCAGCAATACATAACCACCGGTCCAACCCATCAGGAATACGGAACCGCCGTAGCCCATGTTGGCAATCAGACCCGCCATTGAAATGAACGAAGCGGCTGACATCCAGTCCGCCGCAGTCGCCATGCCGTTGGCCACGGGGTGAACGCCACCGCCAGCCACATAAAATTCACCCGTGCTGCCAGCACGAGCCCAAAACGCAATACCGAGGTACAGCGCAAAACTCAAACCCACGATGACGTAGGTGATTGTTTGCAAATCCATTAGCAATCTCCTTAGTTTTCGTGGACGTCGTGTTCGCGGTCGATCTGACCCATTTTCTTCGCGTAGTAGAAAATGAGGATGATGAACATGTAAATAGAACCTTGTTGGGCAAACCAGAAGCCCAGTGGGTAACCACCGATGCTGAATTGATTCAGTTGCTCAACAAACAGAATGCCGGCGCCGTAAGAAACCAAAAACCACACGATCATGATCTTGGTCAACAGGCCGAGTGTCGCTTTCCAGTAGGCATCACCGCCCTTTGGGTTGCTCATCGCTTGTCTCCTTTTTTAAGGTTGTTGTTAACCGCAGGCAAGGAATACGAGGTCACATCCCTCCCTAGCCTAGGCTTGCGAACGAGTATCAAAGCGAAAACTTACGCCAAACTGAAAGCCTCTCAGATAGATCATTAAACCTCCCCCCTGCATTACCCCCTCCCCTTTTGTGCGATTCACAATTCCCGAAAAACTGCAATTGACCGGTGATTACCTGTTTTATCCAGTGATTAAGCCGGGAAATGGCCTACACAATGGTATTTACCCCAATCGAGGCAACTCATTTTGACCAGCAAGGCGACCCATGACATCCAATACCGAGCAGCCTAACCTCCACAGAATTCACCTGTTCAATGCGCTGACCCAAAGCCAGGCCTGCATCGAATTCGATCTGAACGGCAATGTGATGTATGCCAATCAGAATTTCCTGAATGTGTTCGGCTACTCGGAAGAGGAAGTGCTGGGCAAGCACCACAGCCTTTTTTGCACTGGGACGATGGCGGAATCGGATGAATACCGGCTGTTCTGGGACAAATTGCGCGAGGGCGAATTTCAAAGTGGCGAGTTTCTGCGACTCGATTCCCAAGGCCGGGAAGTTTATATCCAGGCGAGCTACAACCCGGTGCGAGATGACCACGGCAATCTGGTGTCGGTATTCAAAATCGCATCCAATATCACAGTGGCGAAAAGCAAGTCGCTTGAAGATGAGGGCAAAGTGGCTGCGATCGACAAAACCCAAGCCGTGATTGAATTTGACACCGCCGGCCGTATTTTGGCGGCCAACGACAACTTCCTGAACGCCATGGGCTATCGCCTGCAAGAAATTGTGGGCCAACACCACCGCCAGTTTTGTGAAAAAAACTATGCGGAATCGGAGGAATACAGCCAATTCTGGAAAGACCTTGCCGCGGGCGAGTTTAAATCAGGCGAATTCATGCGCTTGAACCGGCACGGTCGCCCTGTATGGCTGCAGGCGACTTACACACCGATCTTGGGTGTGAACGGCAAGCCTGTGAAAGTCGTTAAATTTGCGAGTGACATCACTGCCGCCAAACTAAAGGCAATTGAAGACGATGGCAAGGTCAGCGCCATGAACCGATCGCAGGGCATCATCGAGTTTGACCTGGGCGGCCATATTTTGCACGCCAACGAGAATTTCCTCTCCCTGACAGGCTATTCGTTAAGCGATATTGTGGGTCAGCACCACAGCATGTTTGTGGACAAGGAAGAGGCCAGCAGCGGTGCTTACCGCGCATTCTGGCGCAAATTGGGCCAAGGCGAGTTTGATTCAGGTGAGTACCTGCGTGTTGGCAATCACGGCAAGCGAATCTGGATTCAGGCCAGCTATAACCCGATTCTTGACCTCGAAGGCAACCCGGTCAAAGTTATCAAATTCTGCAGCGACATCACCCAATCCAAATTGCAAGGGATTGAAACCCAGGCGCGAATGGATTCTGTCTCCAATACCAGCTGCATTCTGGAGTTCAATGCGGAAGGGAAAATTCTGAACAGCAATGAACTGATGCAAAAATCGCTGGGTTACAGCCAAACCGACCTGTCGGACAAATCAGAAAGCTTTTTGATGTTCGATGAAGAACGCAATGACAGCAATCACTTCAAAATCTGGAATGAATTGCGCGAAGGCAAAAACCTTGCGGGTGAGTTTCGCTACAAGGGTGTGGGCGGAAAGGAGGTCTGGCTTTCAGGTACGCGCAGCCCTGTCATTGGCCTTGACGGGAAATTGATCAAAGTGGTGTTGATGCTGCAGGACATTACAGAATCGAAGCTGTCGCGGCTGGACGCCGAAGGCAAACTGGGGGCGATTGATCGCTCTCAAGCGGTGATTGAATTTGACATGCAAGGCAAAGTACTTGCGGCCAACAACAACTTTCTGAAACTGATGGAATATTCCGCAGAGGAAATTTTAGGTCGCCACCACCGCATGTTTGTGGATGCCGCCTATGCTGCCACCCCTCAATACCAGGCATTTTGGGAAAGCCTGGGCCGTGGGCAGTTCGAGTCAGGTGAATACAAGCGGGTGGCCAAAGGTGGGCGGGAAGTGTGGATTCAAGCCACCTACAACCCAATTTACGATCCACGCGGCAACCTGGTCAAGGTCGTGAAGTTTGCCAGCGACGTGACCCAAAGCAAGCTGAAAAATTCGGAGTTTGAAGCCAAGGTCGAAGCCATTAATCTGGGGCAGGCCGTGATTGAATTCGATCTCGACGGTCATGTGTTAACAGCCAACAGGAACTTCCTCAATGCCATGGGTTACACCTCGCGTGAAATTCAGGGTCAGCATCACAGTATTTTCTGCACACTCGAATACACGCAAAGCGAGGAGTATCGGGACTTCTGGCTCAAGTTGAACGAAGGAAAATTTGTGAGTGGCCGCTTTCACCGCGTGGGCAAATTCAACCGCGATGTGTGGATTCAGGCCACGTACAACCCGATTCTGGACTTGAACGGCAATGTGGTCAAAGTGGTGAAGTACGCCTACGACGTGACCAAAGAGGTGATGCTGGAACAGGGGATCAACAAAAAGTCGGGCGAAATGCGGGAACGTGTGTCCAAGCTGGTCGAGAGCATCACCGACATTTCGGGCAACTCAGCCACTGCAACGCAATTGGCCGAGAAAGGACTGGAAGCTGCCCATCAGGGAAGCAGGGATCTAAAGCGATCCATCGCTGCAATTCATGCCATCCAGAACAGCTCGAGCAAAGTGTCGGAAATTGTGCGAGTCATCGGCGACATTGCCAACCAGACCAACTTGCTGGCATTCAATGCGGCAATCGAAGCCGCACGCGCCGGGCAACACGGCGTTGGGTTTTCAGTGGTGGCGGCCGAAGTGCGCAAGCTGGCCGAGAGTAGCTCAAGCGCAGCTCGCGAAATTGCGACACTGATTGAAGAATCGGTTGCGCAGGTCGAAGAAGGGGTCGAGGTGAGCCAAAACGCTGCCCAAAGCTTTGAAGGAATCTTGAGCAGTGTGACGGAAACGGGCGAGAGCGTGAAGCAAATTACCAGCTCGGCTGAACAACAACGTGATCTGGCCATTGCTGTTAACCGCCTGATTGAAGAACTCACAGGCGGCCTTGAAAAGCACCTCGGCGGTAAAAGCGCATGAGTGAACTGAGCCAATACGAACAGGGCTTTGGTTCATTTCGAATTGGCGAAATGACTCTGGCCCTGCCGATGAAATCGGTCAGGGAAGTGGTGCCCTTTCATCCCTTGATGGCACTGCCCTGCCCACACCCCTGGATCAAAGGCGGTCTGGACCTGAGAGGCGTGACCATTCCGGTACTGGACCTGGAATGTTTGCTGAACCGCCCCGGACACCAGTACACCCCGGGCTGCATTTTACTGATCGCCCACGAGAACCACTTGTTGGGGCTCATTGCCGACCAGGTCAAAGCTTTGTTTTTTGCAAACCCGGCAGCGATGCACACGGTCAGTTCAGAGGACACGATCGGCAGCATTTTTGCAGGCAGCCTCATGAACAGCGAATTGAACCAACTGGTTCAGGTGCTTTCAACGCAAGCCTTGTTCGACCTGCCCGGGCTGCCCAAAGCCGAAGACCCGGAACCACACCGCCAATCGCTTGAATTACAAACATCCAATGAAGACACAGCTCTCAACACTCGCACACCACTGATGTTGATGCAGAGCATGTCCACGCTGTTTGCAGTGAATCCAAAAGACATTGAAACCACGGTGGTCAACCCGGTGCTGTTGCCCAGTGAGTATGCCGGTGGTTTTTACAAAGGCAACCTGAATTACAGAGAGCAAACCATTCCGGCAATTGACCTCGCAAGCTACCTGGGTCTGGGCACCAACAAGCAATTGCAACGAGCCACACAACAGGCCTTTGTCATACGAATCGAGGGCAACCCGCTGGCCTTGCTGATCGATCGGGTGCTGGATATTGTGCATGTACCGCACAATTCAGTCATTCCGCTGCCCTGTTTTGGGCTACCCAAAGCGAATCAACTTGAAGGTGCCTTGCCTTGCAATGTGTTTTCAAAAGAAGACCCACATTCGCAGCGTGGCCCGCAATATTTTGTGCTGTCATGCCCCAGAATCAGCGAAGACCAGGAATTGAATGAACTGGCCAGTATTTTGGCCAAGGCCAGTGCGACGGCGCACCTGGATTTCGAGAACCAGCAAGGTAAAACAGCGCTGGGTCTGGATCGGTTGATGGTTTACCGTTTGGGCACCGAATTTTCTACGCCCATTGAACAAGTGCGGGAAGTACTTCCCTACCGTGCAGACATTGAGATTTTTGAGCGCAGTAATCCCATGCTGGGCATGCTGACCCACCGCAACCAATCCATGCCAGTGTTTGACTTGGCGCAATGGTTGGGCGCCGAACGTCAAAGCCTGAGTCATGAATCCAGCATTCTGGTGGTGAATGCGCATGGCAGCACGATTGGCTTTGCAGTAACCTCGCTGACAGCGATTGAAAACGCCCAGTGGGAACCCCATGTGCCCGTATTGGGCGAACAAAGGCAGCTGCTGCATGGCCGATTAAAAACCACGCAGAGGCTTGCCCAAATTGGAGAAGACAAACACCAGCGCATGGTGGAGGTGATCGATTTACATCAGCAAATAGCGCTGATTCTGGATCAATTCGGTGTGATCTCGCCTACAGCTCTCGAGACTGTGCCTGAGCATTCTGAGCACGCAGCGCAGTGAACTCCTTCACAAACTCGTCGAAACGGTCTTGCTCGATCGCTTCCCGCATTTCACGCATCAAATCCAGGTAGTAGTGCAGATTGTGCATCGTGTTAAGCTGCGCACCGAGAATTTCCTTGCTCCGGTCCAGGTGGTGTAGGTACGCGCGTGAGAAATTTTTGCAGGTGTAGCAACTGCAGGTGGCATCAAGCGGGCTTTCATCGTTGCGAAATTTCGCGTTGCGAATTCGAATGTCGCCCGTGCGCGTGAACAGCCAGCCGTTGCGTGCATTGCGGGTTGGCATCACGCAGTCAAACATGTCAATGCCCTGCCCCACCGCATTCACCAGGTCTTCGGGAGTACCCACACCCATCAAATAGCGGGGCTTGTGTTGCGGCAACTTCGGCGCGGTGTGCGCCAAAATTCGTTGCATGTCGTCTTTGGGCTCTCCCACTGACAAGCCACCGATGGCGTATCCATCAAAGCCGATTTCCTCAAGGCCCTGCAGTGAGATATCACGCAGGTCCTCGTACATGCCGCCCTGAACAATACCAAACAAGCCGTTGTGGTTGCCCATCGCATCGAAGGCATCACGTGAACGGCGTGCCCAACGCATGGACATTTCCATGGACAGGCGTGCTTCAGTGTGTGTGGCAGGGTAAGGTGTGCATTCGTCGAAAATCATGACGATGTCGGAATTCAGCACAGTTTGAATGCGCATGCTTTCCTCAGGGGTGAGGAACAGCTTGTCGCCATTCACAGGGCTGCGAAAGTGAACCCCCTCTTCCTTGATTTTACGCATGGCCCCAAGGCTGAACACCTGAAAGCCGCCCGAGTCAGTCAAAATTGGACCTTTCCAGCCCATAAACTGGTGCAGACCACCAAATTTTTCCATGATGTCCAGACCAGGCCGCATCCACAAATGAAAGGTGTTGCCCAGAATGATTTGCGCCTGGATTTCAGTCAGGTCGCGCGGCGTCATGCCCTTCACAGTGCCATAGGTGCCCACCGGCATG
>FWPV01002919.1_pt1:0-15000 | contig 20891 bp, 17 predicted proteins | sample 2228371 | NCBI WGS metagenome assembly FWPV01 (sample SAMEA103939776, study PRJEB20133) | metagenome | reverse complement strand
CGAAACCATCGACGTCGTCGTCGAGAAGGGGGCCACCCTCTCCAAGATCTTCGCCAACCTGGATCTGCCGGCTCATGAACTGGACCAGATCGTCAGGCTCGGCGACGACACACTCAAGCTCACCCGCCTGCGCCCGGGTGAATCCATCACCTTCAACCTGTCCGACGCACATGAACTACAGCGCCTCAGCTATGCGCTGGGACATGACCGTACCCTGCATGTGGTGCGTGGCGAGGACGGGACCTTCAAGAGCGAGATCGAAGAACACCCGCTCGAATACCGCCAGACCCTCGGCAGTGGCGCGATCAACAGTTCCTTCTATCAGGCAGCGGTCGACGCAGGCCTGCCCCCGGACATGGTGCTCCGCCTGGCCGACATCTTCGGCTGGAAGATCAACTTCCTGACCGACATCCAGGAAGGCGACCGCTTCAGCATCCTGTACGAGACCGTCTACAAGGATGGCGAGCCGGTGACCACCGGCGACATCCTGGCCGCCTCGTTCACCAACAATGGCAAGCTGTTCCAGGCCGTGCGCTATACCGACAAGGAAGGCAACACGACCTATTACACACCCGACGGCAAAAGCCTCAAGCGCGGTTTCCTGCGCTACCCGGTGGAGTTCTCGCGGATCAGTTCGCGCTTCTCCAATGCCCGCCTGCACCCCGTCCTGCATGAGGTCCGCGCGCACAAGGGGGTTGACTTCGCTGCCCCCACCGGCACCCCCATCCGCGCAGCCGCCGACGGCAAGATCTCCTTCCAGGGCTGGAAGGGCGGGTATGGCAAGGTGGTCATGATCCAGCACGACGGCACCTATAGTACCGTCTACGGCCACATGTCGCGCTTCGAACCCTCCCTGCGCGAGGGGGCCCGCGTCAAGCAGGGCCAGGTGATCGGCTATGTCGGTGCCACCGGCTATGCGACCGGCCCCCACCTGCACTACGAATTCCGCATCAACGGCGTGCACCGTGACCCCCTGTCGGTCGCCCTGCCCGAGGCCCAGCCCATTCCCGCCAGCGAGCGCACCCGCTTCCTGGCCGAGTCCGCGCAGATCCTCGCCCAAATGAGCCGCCTGGAGGGCGAGGCCCAGACTGCGAGCATCGAACCCCGCGACGACACCGCACAGCGTTGATCGCATGGCGCTCTACATCGGGCTGCTATCCGGCACCAGCATGGATGGTGTCGACGTCTGCCTGGCCGACCTCGGCAACCCGAATCCTCTACTCATCGGCACCCACCACCGCCCCTACCCCGCAGACCTTTTGACCGAACTGCGCGCCTTGGCTTCACCGCAAGCCACGGAAGGCGTGCGGCGGCTTGGTCGACTGGATGCCTGGATCGGAGAGATTTTTGCCGATTCGGTGCTGCAACTGCTCGAACAGACCGGCATCCGGGCCTCAGAGGTGCGGGCCATCGGCTCTCACGGCCAGACGCTTTGGCATGCCCCGCACGCCGATTGGCCGTACACCCTGCAGATCGGCGACCCGCATCGCATCGCCGAGCGCACGGGCATCGCCGTGGTGGCGGACTTTCGCCGCCGGGACGTGGCCGCCGGCGGCCAAGGGGCACCTCTGGTCCCGCCCGCCCACTCGGCCCTGTTCGGCAACGCCGAGGAGACCCGCATCGTCGCCAACATCGGCGGCATCGCCAACATCACCGTGCTCCCGCGCAGGGAAGCATCCAGCAGGGTGCAGGGCTTCGACACGGGCCCCGGCAACACCCTGATGGACGCCTGGATCCTCCGCCACCACGGCCAAGCCTACGATCGGGATGGAGCATGGGCACAGGAAGGCCAACCGCAGGAAGACCTGCTCGCGCGCCTGCTGGATGAACCCTATTTCGCCCTCCCTGCACCCAAGAGCACCGGGCCGGAACTGTTCAATCTCGACTGGCTGCAGGCACGCGCGGGAGGACTGTTGCGGGAACTCGCCTCCGAGGACGTGCAGGCCACCCTGCTCGAACTCACCGCACGGACCTTGGTCGGGGCGGCTCGCACGGCGGCACCGGAGTCTGGGCTGATGCTGGTCTGCGGCGGCGGGGCCTACAACGCCGCGCTCATGCGCAGGATGCAGGCACTGGCCGGGGAGATGAGGGTGGAGAGCACCGCCGACCACGGGGTGGAGCCGGCCTGGGTGGAGGCCCTGGCCTTTGCCTGGCTGGCAAGGCAGACCATGGAGGGCCTGCCGGGCAACCTGCCGCAGGTGACGGGCGCGCGGGGCGAGAGGGTGCTCGGGGCGATCTTCCCCGCCACGCCAGCCTGATCGCCCGCGAGGCCGGGACCGAATTTATCGGCGCCTGCCCGCGGGACGTGTTTTCAGCGCGAGGCCGAGGCGCGCAGATCCATCGGCAGGTAGCTGCGCGTCGGCGCGCCCACATAATCCTGCGTCGGCCGGTAGATGCGGTTCTGCGCCAGCTGTTCCTTCCAGTGCGCCAGCCAGCCAGCGGTGCGGGCGATGGCGAAGATCGGGGTGAACTGGTCCTCGGGAATGCCCATCGCGTCGTACAGCACGCCGGAGTAGAAGTCGACGTTCGGGTGCACGCCCTTGTGCGCGAGGCGCTCGGCGGCCGCGGCTTCGAGGGCCTTGGCGATGTCGTACAGCGGGCTCAGCTCGCCGTGACGATGCTCGCGCAACTGCTCGAGCATGCCCTGCAGGATATCGGCGCGCGGGTCCTTCACCTTGTACTCGCGGTGACCGAAGCCCCACACCACCTGCTTGTTCGCCAGGCGCTTCTCCAGCCAGCTTTCCGCCTTCTCCGGCGAGCCGATCTCGCGCAGCATCTCCAGCACACGCTGGTTGGCCCCACCGTGCAGCGGGCCCGCCAGGGTGCCGATGGCCGAGGCGACCACCAGGTTGGGCGCGGCCAGGGTGGAACCGCAGACCAGCGCGGCGAAGGTCGAGGCGTTGATGGTGTGCTCGGCATGCAGCACCAGGCAGGCGTCCATGATGCGCGCCTCAACCGGGTCCGGCTCGCGCTCCGTCATCATGTAGAGAAAGTTTTCCGCGTAGGTCAGGTCCGTGCGCGGCGGCACGGGGTCGTCGCCACGACGGATGTGGTTCCACATCCCCACCAGGGTAGCCATGCTGGCAAGGATCTTGATGGCGGTGCTGTTGACGAACTCCTCCGTCGGCCCGGCCCCGTCCGCGGTCATGCGCTCGCTACCGGGATAGAACATGCCGAGGCTCGCCACACAGGTCTGCAGCATCTCCATCGGGTGGCCGTCGGTGGGGAGGAATTTCATGATCTCCCGCACGTTGTATTTCACCCGGCGGTTGTTGCGCAGCTCGCGGTCGAAGGCCTCGAGTTCCGCCTGCCCCGGCAACTCGCCGTGAAACAGCAGATAGGCCGTTTCCTCAAAGGTGGAGAGACGGGCCAGTTCGACGATGGGGTAGCCGCGGTAGGTCAGGATGCCCTGCTGTCCGTCCAGGAAGGAAATGCTGGAGCGGGTGGCAGGCACCCCTTGCAGGCCGGGGACATAACTCATGCGCGATGATCCTGAAACGAGATGGGCGCCCCCCGCAGGGCGCGCCGGTTGAATGACGTCAGACGGAGAAGGACGAGCCGCAACCGCAGGTGGTGGTGGCGTTCGGATTGCGGATAACGAATTGCGCGCCCTCCAGGCCCTCGGTGTAGTCGATGGTCGCACCGGTGAGGTACTGGATGCTCATCGGGTCGATCAGCAGCGTCACGCCCCCCTTGTCCATGCGGGTGTCGCCTTCCTGTTCGTTCTCGTCGAAGGTGAAGCCGTACTGGAAGCCGGAGCAACCTCCGCCAGTGATGAACACTCGCAGCTTCAGGGCCTCGTTGCCCTCCTCCTCGATCAGCTGGCGCACCTTGGCGGCCGCGCTGTCGGTGAAGATGATCGGTTCCTGGACTTGCTCGGACATGGGGAAAACCTCCCGAAAACTGGATTGAAGGGGAGTTTACCCGAGAATGCCCCCGATGGAACTCGGCCGCGCCCTCACGGCAGCAGGCCGATGGTGCGCAGCCCTGCGTCCTCCGGCAGGCCGAACATGATGTTCATGTTCTGCACCGCCTGACCGGATGCGCCCTTGACCAGGTTGTCGATGACCGACAGGATGACCGCAACATCCCCGCCTGCGGGGCGGTAGACCGCGATGCGGCAGGTGTTGGCCCCGCGCACGCTGCGCGTTTCCGGCAGGCTGCCCGGGGGCATCACGTCGACGAAGGGTTCTTTCGCGTAGGCCTGCTCGAACAGGTCCTGCAGCTCTCCGGCGCCCGCCTTGAGGGGGGCATACAGGGTAGCCTCGATGCCGCGCACCATCGGCACCAGGTGCGGCACGAAGGTCAGGCCGATGTCCTGGCCGGAGGCAGCCTGAAGCACCTGGCAGATCTCCGGCTGGTGGCGATGGCCCGCCACGCCGTAGGCGCGGAAGCTCTCGCCCGCCTCGGCCATCAGGGTGTGCACCTCGGCCTTGCGGCCGGCACCGCTGACCCCGGACTTGGAGTCCGCGATCAGGCGCGTGGTATCCACCCAGCCCGCCTTCACCAGCGGCAGCAGGCCGAGGGTGACGGCGGTGACGTGGCAGCCGGGGTTGGCGACCAGGCGCGCCCCGCGGATCGCCTCGCGGTTCAGCTCCGGCAGCCCATACACGGCCTCGGCGACGAGGTCCGGGCTGGCGTGGGGCATGCCGTACCATTTCTCCCACAGGGCGATGTCCTTGATGCGGAAGTCCGCGGCGAGGTCGATCACCCGCACCCCGGCGTCGAGCAGCTCACGCGCCGCGCCCATGGCGATGCCGTTCGGGGTGGCGAAGAACACCACGTCACAGCCGGAAAGATCGGCCTCGGACGGATCGCTGAAGGCGAGATCCACATGGCCGCGCAGGTTGGGGAACATGTCCGCCACCTTCTCGCCAGCGTTGCCGCGCGAGGTGATGGCAGTCAATTCGACCTCGGGATGCAGGGCGAGGATGCGCAGGAGTTCCACCCCGGTGTAGCCGGTGCCACCAACGATACCAACGCGAATCATGTGTCTACTCCACTTGCCAGGGACGGGTCATGGGCGGAATGATAACGGTTTGCCCTCGACCTGCGCGAGAACAGCCACCGGAGTCCGCCTCGATGATCGACCGCCGCCGCTTCTTCGTCCTGTCCCTGGCCTGCGCCCTCGCGGCCTGCGGCCAGGAAAGCGCCGCTCCCGACGCCCCCCTCCTGCTGCTGGATGCCCCGCCCACCAGCCTTGCCGCCCTGCGCGGCCAGCCCGTGCTGTTGACCTTCTGGGCCACCAGTTGCCCCGGCTGCATCGAGGAAATCCCCCTCCTTATCGAATTGCACAGGGAATACGGCCCGCGCGGCCTGAAGGTCATCGGCGTGGCGATGAGCTACGACCCGGAGCCGCAAGTGCGCGCACTGCGCGAGCGCATGGCCATCCCCTATCCCATTGCGCTCGATAGGGACGGGGCAGCGAGCGAGGCCATGGGCAGGGTTCGACTGACCCCCACCACCTTCCTGCTCGACCCGCAGGGGCAGGTGGTGTACCAGAAGATCGGCATTTTTGACCTAGCCAAGGTGAAGGGGCTGGTCGAGGGGATGCTGCCGAAGGGCTGACTCAAAACCCCAACCAGCGGGCGGCCTGGTAGAAGGCCAAGCTGGCCGAATACGCGAGCAGGAGCGACCAGAATACGCTGGTCAGGGTCAGGTTCCAGCTGCGGCTCTCCGCCCGGATGGCGGCCAGGGTGGAGACACAGGGCGTGTACAGCAGGGTGAAGAGCATGAAGCTGAAGGCCTGCACCCCGTCCATGTGGTGCTGCACGGCAGCGGCCAGGCCGTCCTCGCCCACCCCATACAAAACAGCCAGCCCGCCCAGCACGACCTCCTTGGCGACGAAACCGAACAGGAGGGCCAGGGCGAGCAGCGGATCGAAGCCGAGCGGGGCGAAGATCCCGGCGACCATCTCGCCGAGCCGACCAGCGTAACTTTCCGGACCGGATGGCTGCACGCCCCACGGCAGGTGGGTCAGCAGCCAGATAGCCACCACACCAAGCACGATGAAGCGGGTGGCGCGGCGCAGAAAATGCGCGATCTCGCCCCAGGCCGTCTTGAGCATCGTGCCCACCACCGGCAGGCGGTAGGGTGGCAGTTCCAGGATAACCGGCTCCACTGCGTTGTAACGTCGCTTGAACAGCCAGGCGGTGAGCATGGCCGCCAGCAGGCTGAGCAGGTACAGGCAGAACAGCACGATGGCTGCCTGATGCGGGGCGAACAGCACGGCGACGAAGAACAGGAACACCTGCAGGCGCGCGGCGCAGAGCGAGAACGGCAGCACCAGCATGGTCAGCGCACGCAGCCTAGGCGAACGCATGACACGCGTCCCCATCACCGCCGGCACGTTGCAGCCCATGCCGAACAGATGGAGGACGAAACCGCGGCCATCCAGTCCCAGGCGGGCCATGAAGCCATCGACCAGGAAAGCCGCGCGGGCGAGGTAACCCGAGTCCTCCACCGCCGACATGACGATGAAGAACAGAGCGATCACCGGCAGGAAGCTGGCCACCGTCGCCAAGCCGTCATAGATGCCCTCGAACAGCAGCCCCTGGCCGAAGGCAGGCAGGACATCGGCCAGCGGCACCTGCAGCCCGTCCCGCAGCAGTCCAAGGGCCCACTCCACCGCGTCCTGCAACGGTGCGCCGAGGGCGAAGATGAACTGGAACAGCAGGAACAGGCTGAGGAAGAAGATCGGCAACCCCCAGATGCGATGCAGCAGGATGCGGTCCAACCGCTCGCTCATCTTATCCGAGAGCTGGTGCGGGGCCTTCACCGCCACCCGCAGCAGGGATTCGGCCTCCTCCTGCACCGTTTCCTCCGGGGCCAGGCGCTCGGCCAGCTCAGCCAGCGGCACCGGCCGGGCCTCGCGCAGGGCCGCCGCCATGGCCTGACGCAGCCGCCCCATGCCCTCCGCCCGGCGGGCACTGACCTCGAGCACCGGGAAACCCAGCGACTCGCCCAGGCGATCGACATCGATGCTCACGCCAAAACGCTCGGCCTCATCCCGCATGTTGAGCACGGCGAGCATCGGCAGCCCGAGCGCACGGGCCTGCAACAACAGGGGTAGCTGGCGGTCGATCTGGGCGGCATTGAGTACCACCACCAGCACATCGACCGGCACGCGCTCGAGGAAACGGCGCACGACGTGCTCGTCCTCGGTCATGCCATGCAGGTCATAGATCCCGGGCAGGTCCACCAGTTCGACGAGATCGCTGCCCAACGGCAATTGGGCAGCCGCAAGCTCGACGGTCAGACCCGGCCAGTTGCCGGTGCGGGCGGAGGCGCCGGTGAGGCGGTTGAAAAGGGTGGACTTGCCCGTGTTGGGCATGCCGATCAGGGCAATACGCCTGGCCACGGGCGGGAGGATTCCAGCGCAGCGATGCCGTCGTCAGACGGCGTGTTTGACAGTGATCGACTCGGCCTCGCGCGGGCGCAGGAAGAACTCGGTCGAGCCGACGCGCAGATGCAGCGGCCCGCCGAAGGCGGCCCGACGGATGACGCTCACGTCCTTACCTGGACGCACGCCGAGGGCCTGGAGCCGGCGCACGAGGCAAGCCTCGCCTTCGACGCAGGTCACGCAGGCGGATTCACCACAACGCAGGCAGGACAGTTTCATCGCGCATCCTCGGTGCCGCACGGGCACGAAGCCAATTCTTGAGAATAAATGATAATGATTCCCAAGAAGATGCGCAACGCATTCTTATTTCCTGGCACGCGCCCCAGACAACCGCCTACTCGTCACCGCGGATCAATCCGCCAAGGCCGTAGTCGCGTAGGGCCGCGCGCAGCATGGCGCGCACCTCCTCCCCCCGCTCACAGGCCAGCGCCTCCCAGGCCAGCAGGCGGGCGTGCTTCAGCGGCACGCTGCGGATCACCCGCTTGATGCGTGGCAGGCTGCCGGCGCTCATGCTCAGGGAGTCGATGCCGAAGCCAAGCAGGATCAGGGCGCCGAGGGGATCGCCCGCGAGTTCACCGCACACGCTGACCGGCCGCCCGGCGCGCCGGCCGCCGGTGACGATGTCGTGGATGGCGCGCAGCACGGCGGGATGCAGGCTGTCGTAGAGCGGGGCGACGCGCGCGTTGTTACGGTCGACCGCGAGCAGGTACTGGGTGAGGTCGTTGGTGCCGACGGAGAGGAAATCCACCCGCCGCGCCAGCGCGTCGACCTGGTAGACCGCCGAGGGCACCTCCACCATCACCCCAACCTGCACCGCCTCCCCGTTCAGCCCGTCCTCGCGCAGCTCGACGTGCGCCTGGTCGATCAACTCCAGGGCCTGCTCGAGCTCACCCACGCCGCTGATCATCGGCAGCAGGATGCGCAGGTTGCCAAGTCCCTTGTTGGCGCGCAGCATGGCCCGCACCTGGGTCAGGAAGATCTCGGGGTGGTCGAGGGTCAGGCGCACCCCGCGCCAACCGAGGAAGGGGTTGTCCTCATTGATCGGAAAATAACCGAGCGGCTTGTCGCCGCCCACGTCCAGGGTGCGCAGCACGGCGGGTCGCGGGGCGTAGGCGGCGAGGGCCTCGCGGTAGATGCGCGTCTGCTCCTCCTCGCCGGGGAAGTTGTCCCGCACCTGGAAGGGGATCTCGGTACGGTAGAGGCCGATGCCCTCCGCGCCCACGTTGTTGGCCGGGGCCATGTCGGCCAGCAGGCCGACGTTGACATACAGGTGGACGCGCGTGCCGTCCGGCGTGACGGCCGGTGCATCGCGCAGGGTGGCGAGTTCGGCGGAGAGCTGGGCCTCCTCGCGCACCAGGCGCTCGAGCTCTCCGCGCAGGGTGCCACGCGGTTCGACGTGCACCACCCCGCGGTAGCCGTCGACGTACATCTCGCGCCGGTCCAGGCGCTCGACCGGCAGTTCGCTCGCCCCCATCACCGCCGGCACGCCCAGCGCGCGCGCCAGCAGGGCGACGTGCGACGAGCTCGATCCGCGCGCGGAGACGATCCCCGCCAGCCGTCCCTCAGGCATCGCGGCCAGATGGGTGACGGTGATCTCGCGCCCGACCAGGATGGTGCGCTCGGGATAGTCGCGGACGCCGTTCTCGACCTCCTGCAACTGCTCGAGGATGCGCGCCCCCACATCGCGCACGTCTTCCGCGCGCTGGCGCAGGTAGTCATCGTCCATGCCCTCGAACACCGCCGCATGCTCGCGAATGGTGTCGCGCAGCGCGGCCGGGGCCCACTGCCCTGCCCGGATGCGCCTCTCCATGCCGGCGAACAGACTCTCGCTGCCCAGCATCATGGTGAAGGCGTCGAACAGGGCGCACTCCTCGTCCGGCAGCCGCTGAGCCATGCCCTGGCGCAGGACGGCCAGCTCGGCGCGCACGGCCTCGCGGGCGGCCTGCAGGCGCGCGAGCTCGACCTCGGGGTCATCGCAGCGGCGATCGGGCACGGCCTCCAGGTCAGCCTGTGGGTAGACCACCACGGCGGTGCCCGAGGCCACGCCGGCGGCCCCGGGCACCCCGCGGATGGCCTCGCCAACCACCTTCTTGCGACTGCTGGAGGGATGGGCCACCGCCTCGCTCAGTTCGGCCTGCACGATGCTGCTGGCGAGCTGGGCCGCCAGGGTGACGAGGAAGGATTCCTGGTCGTCGGAGAAACGGCGCGGGTCGCGGTCCTGCACCACCAGCACGCCGAGCACCTCGCCGCGCAACAGGATCGGCGCGCCGAGGAAGGCGTGATAGGGCTCCTCGCCGATATTGGCGATGTGCTTGTAGCGCGGGTGCTGCGGTGCGTTGTCGAGGTTGATCGATTCGGCGCGCTGCGCCACCAAGCCGACCAGCCCCTCGTCGGGAGACAGCGAGACCCGGCCCACCGCCTTGCGCGAGAGCCCCTCGGTCGCCATCAGCATGAGCGGCGCGTCCGGATCCCCCACCTTGGCGCGCGGCACGAGGTAGACCGAGCAGACCGCCACATCGAGGGCCTCGCGCACGCCGCGCACGATGGCGTCCAGCGCCATCGTCAGATCACGTGCTCGCCCGACCTCCCCGACGATGCGGCGCAGGGTCTCGAGGATCATTCGTCCCCCGGCAGCTTCAGCCGCTCGGCGGCGCAGGCGGGGGGAGCGCGTCCTTCGGGCGGGAAGAGCAGCGGTGCCAACTCGTTCAGCGCGCTGTCGTAGACATCGCGCTTGAACGACACGACCTCGCTCAGCGGCTGCCAGTAGTCCACCCAGCGCCAGGCATCGAACTCGGGACGATGACCATGGTCCAACTGCACCGTCTGGTCAGGCACGAGCATGCGCAAAAGAAACCACTTCTGCTTCTGGCCGATGCATACGGGAAATGCGCGCTTGCGCACGAGGTTGCTGGGCAAACGGTAGCGCAGCCAGTCGCGCGTGCAGCCGAGCAGCCGCACATGCTCGGGCAGGAGGCCGGTTTCCTCGCGCAGTTCGCGGAACATGGCCTCGAGCGGGGATTCCTCGCAGCGGATGCCGCCCTGGGGAAACTGCCAGGCCTGCTGCCCCACGCGACGCGCCCAAAACACCCGGTCCTCGGCATTCACCAGAATAATGCCCACGTTGGGGCGATAGCCTTCCGAGTCAATCACGGGAGTAACAACAAAATATGAATGAAGGCGATTGTTCCACAAGCACCTGATGTGGGCAAAGTGACCCTCCATTACAATGTGCAAATTCCTTTTATGACCGGCTGACACCATGAACCTGGCCATCTTCGATCTCGACAACACCCTCCTCGCTGGCGACTCCGACTATCTCTGGGGCCGGTTCCTGTGCGACATGGGGATCGTCGACCCGGCCCGGTACGAGGCGGCCAACCAGCGCTTCTACGAGGACTACAAGCAGGGCCTGCTCGACATCGACGCCTTCCTGCGCTTCTCCCTCGCCCCGCTGGCCGCGCACCCGCTGGAGCAGTTGGAGGCCTGGCACCGCCAGTTCATGGAGGAGATGATCGAGCCGATCATCCTTCCCCGCGCCCTCGACCTGATCGAGGAGCACCGCGCGCGCGGCGACCGTCCGCTGATCATCACCGCGACCAACGCCTTCGTCACCGAGCCGATCGCCCGTCGCCTGGGGGTGGAGGACATCCTTGCCACAAGGCCGGAGCGTGTGGGCGACCGCTACACCGGGCGCTATGTCGGCACGCCGACGTTCCAGCACGGCAAGGTGAAGGCGCTGGAGGAATGGCTCAGCGCCCAGCCCGAGCCGCTCGAGCGCAGCTGGTTCTACAGCGATTCGCGCAACGACCTGCCACTGCTCGAGCGGGTCGACCATCCGGTCGCGGTGGATGCGGACGAGGTGCTGTCCGCAGAGGCCGCGCGGCGCGGCTGGCCGCGCATCTCCCTGCGCGAGCCCGTCCCGACGACCTGAGGGGAAGGCGATCAGGCCCGCGGCAGGGTGACCCCGGTCTGGCCCATGTACTTGCCGCCGCGATCCTTATAGGAAACGTCGCAGGTCTCGTCGGATTCGAGGAACAGCATCTGCGCCACACCCTCGTTGGCGTAGATCTTGGCGGGCAGCGGGGTGGTGTTGGAGAACTCCAGCGTCACGTGCCCCTCCCACTCCGGCTCCAGCGGCGTGACATTGACGATGATGCCGCAGCGCGCGTAGGTCGACTTGCCAAGGCAGATGGTCAGCACGTTGCGCGGGATGCGGAAGTACTCCACGGTGCGCGCAAGGGCAAAGGAGTTGGGCGGAATGATGCAAACGTCCGACTTCACCTCGACCAGACTCTTCTCATCGAAGGCCTTGGGGTCGACGATGGTGCTGTTGATGTTGGTGAACACGCGGAACTCATCCGCGCAGCGCACGTCGTAGCCGTAGCTGGAGGTGCCGTGGGAGATGATGCGCTGGCCCTGCGCCTCGCGCACCTGCTTCGGTTCGAACGGCTCGATCATGCCGTGTTGCTCCGCCATGCGACGGATCCAGCGGTCGGACTTGATGCTCATCAACACTCTCCGGGAACGGTATTCGCGCGTCTGTCGCGACGATGCCCGCGACATGACCAACCCCCTCCTGCACCCGGCGGGGTCAACCGATCATGCTACATTAAAACAGTCATGTTTAAGAGGACGCACTCATGAAACGCCTTGCCATCCTGCTTGCCGCCGGCCTGCTCGGCGCCTGCGCCAGCGAACCGCCCCAACATTCCAGTGAGCCGGCCCGCCCATCGCAGATCAACACCCAGGACACCTACGACGAGGGCCAGATGGCGCGCGAGGCCAACGACTTCCTCGGCGAGGGTGCGGAGGGACTGGCCAACGTGATGAGCAAGGCCTTCAAGGACCAGGGCCGTCCGAACGCCTACATCCGCGGCGAGGAAGGCGGTGGCGCGATCATCGCCGGGGTGCGCTACGGCCAGGGGGAGCTGGTGACCAAGAGCGGTCAGCGGCGCAAGGTGTACTGGCAGGGGCCGTCGATCGGCTGGGACTTCGGCGCCAACGCCGGCAAGGTCTTCATCCTGATCTACAACCTGCCGGACACGGACATGCTGTTCCAGCGCTTCGCGGGGGTGGACGGCAGCGCCTATTTCGTCGGCGGAGTGAGCATGAACTACGCACGCAGCGGCAACATCGTGGTCGCGCCGATGCGCGTCGGGGTGGGCATGCGCCTGGGGGCGAACGTGGGCTACATCCACTTCACCCCGACCATGTCCTGGAATCCGTTCTGATCTCTTTGCAGCGGCGGCCCCTCAGCCGCCGACCCGTACCACCCCGCTCTCCAGCCGCCCGTCCCGGTAAAGCCGCAGCCAGCGGTAGCCGGGCGGCTGCCCGTCCAGCGCGAACCCGACGGACAGCGGCCTGAACTGGCCGTTGGTCGACGGCGTCCCCAGCACCAGCACCCCCTCGTGCAGCGTGGTCTGCTCCATGTGCGCATGGCCGTGGATGATCGCCCTCACCCTTGCGTGGCGGCGGATCACCCGCCACAGGGCATCCGCGTTCTCGAGCCCGATGCGATCCAGCCAGGGCGTGCCCGTCGGCAGGGGAGGATGGTGCAGGCCGAGCAGGACGGGCGCATCGGCCGCGCCCAGTTCCCGATCCAGCCAGGCCAGGGTCGCGTCGTCGACCCGGCCCTCCACCGCCCCTGGCTTGCGGCTGTTGATCAGCAACACGCGCCAGCCGGGCAAGTCGAAAGACACCGGCTGGCCCGCCATGACCTCAGGCAGGTCATGATTGCCCGGCGCCCAGAGGACCGGCGCCCCCCATCCGGCGAGCAGCCCCTCGATCCGCCGCTGGGCGGGGCTGCCGGCATCATGGGTCGCATCCCCCGTATGCACCACGAGGTCAAGGCGCGGGAAGCGCGCATGCGCATCCGCCAACACACGCCGGAGCAGTTCGTCGGCCGCCAGGCCCCAGAGACGGAAATCCTCCGCTTCGCCCAGGTGGGTGTCGGTCAGCTGAAGCAGGGTAGAAAAGGAATTCATGGATATATAAATGGTTATTGCGCACGATCCGCGCAGGACAAACTACCATTGCCCACGGACCCACCCAAACCGTCCTTACCTCAAGGAGAGATCCATGTCGCGCTTGCCCATCCTGACCATCCTGCCCGTAACCCTGGCCCTCGCCGCTCCCGTAGTGGCCGATGAGGCCGCCAGGCTCGACCAGGCCCGCGCCATCGCCAAGGAATTCGGCGGCACGTTGAAGGGCGAGCTGGAGAAGGCCATGCAGGCCGGCGGCCCGGTGGCGGCCATCGAGGTCTGCCACAGCAAGGCCCCCGCCATCGCGAAGGAGTTGTCGGGCAAATACGGCGCCGAGGTGCACCGCACCAGCCTCAAGCCGCGCGCCACTGCGCCGCAGGACTGGGAGCGCGAGGTGCTGACCGCCTTCGACGCCCGCCGCGCCAAGGGCGAGGATCCGAACACCATCGAGTTCCACGAGGTGACCGAGATCGACGGCAAGCCGCACCTGCGCTACATGAAGGCGATCGGCACCCTGCCGGTGTGCCTCAACTGCCATGGCGAGGACATCAAGCCCGAGGTCAAGGCCAAGCTCGAGGCCCTCTACCCCGAGGACAAGGCGACCGGCTACAAGGCTGGCGAGCTGCGCGGCGCGTTCTCCATCACCGCGCCGCTGTGAGCAGCGGAGGCGGGCTCGAGCGATTCCCTGCGCAGGCCCGCCCCCCTCAGACCGCCCTGAACACCCCTCTCACGCGGTCCTTCACAATGCCGGCATGCGGCCGCACCAGGCCATGCATGCCGATATGCACCCCATCCTCCTCGCCCGCGATGAGCCAGCCCAAACTCAGGGCAAGGTTGACCGCCGCTTCCTGCCGGTCATAGGCATACGGCTTCATCGCCCCGGTCAGCACGATGCGTCGCTTGGGGCAGCGCGCCTCGAGGTGCGCGGCGGTCAGGTGCATGGTGTCGGTACCGTGCACGATCAAGACCTTGCGCTCCTCGGCTGAAAGGATCGTCTGGGCGATCTGCTCGCGGTCGGTGTCGTCCATCGCCAGGCTGTCCTTGTGGATCAGCCCAGCCAGCCTGAAATCCAGATTGCCACGCAGCTCCGCGAGGATGGCCTCCACCGCCTGCTCATCCTGCGGGACGAACAGCTCGCCGCTGATCTCGTCGTAGCGTTTGTTGAAGGTGCCGCCGGTATTGAGGATGAGGATGTCGGCCATGGTCAGTTGCCTTCTTCGTCGAGCAGGGCGCGGATGCTAGCCCGCACACCGGGTTCGTTCCAGTCGACGCCACCGGCCACCGCGAGACGGACGCGGCCCTGCCGGTCGATGAGGAAGCTGGTGGGGTAGGCATAGATCTGCCAGGCCTTGGCCGCCGCGCGCGCGGGATCGAGCAGGATGGGGAAGCCGAGCTTGTGTCGGGCGACGAAGTCGCGCATGGCGGTCTCCTTCTCGCCCAAGTTGACCGCCAGGATTTCGAAGCCGCGCCCTCCCCAGTCGGACCAGAGCTGCTGCATGGACGGCATCTCGTGGACACAGGGCGGGCACCAGCTGGCCCAGAAGTTCACCAGCACGACCTTGCCACGCAGGGCAACAAGATCGTGTGCCTTACCGTCCAGCCCCGGCAGGGCCAGGG
>FWPV01003420.1_pt1 | contig 20894 bp, 14 predicted proteins | sample 2228371 | NCBI WGS metagenome assembly FWPV01 (sample SAMEA103939776, study PRJEB20133) | metagenome | reverse complement strand
GTTGTTGGCAAGGACTGCCCGCACCACGGCGTTCCGTTCCGAACCGTTGACCAGCACGACCACGGTCTCGAACTGGAGAGTGGTGCCGGGAATCAGACCGACACCGAGCTGGGAGAAGTACAGCCGGGGTCCCACCACCGGGATTTCAGTGGTCGCCCATTCCGATGCGGCATCCCCCTGGCGGACGCGGAACTCCAGTCGCAGGGAGGAGCCGTCGTCATCCAGGTCGGGAACCACCAGTCTGGCACGGGTCCCGCGGGAAAACACCTCAACGGGCTGCCCGGAGCCATCGAAAGCCCGCCATTCATAGACGACCAGCAGCGGGTCCACCTCGCCCTCCACCTTGCCCTCCACCAGCAGCTCCTGTCCAACCTCAACCTCGTCGGGTGGTGCCAGGATCTGGACCGAGAGTTGGGCGACGCTGGGGGCCGGGAAGACCAGCTTCAGGGTCGTGCTGGCGGACTTGCCGGTGGCATCGGTGACGGTCAGGACGACTGTGGCGGTTCCCTGGGAACCGGCCGGTACCGTCAGGATCGTGTCCCGACTGGACGGATCGCTCAACTGGGCCCCCTCCACACCGGACACCGACCAGGCAAAGGTCAGCTCGGCTGCCGGTCCGTCGTCGGTGGAGGGTTCGCCGCTGAGCGAAACCCTCCGCGAAGCCGCCTGGGTGACATGTCCGCTCTCGAAGGGACCCGTAAACAGGCCGTCCCCGTCGTCATCAAACTTGATGGCGGCGACCGGCGCCGACGCTCCCGCCACGAACTTGAAGTTGACCCAGACGCTGTCGCTGGCTCCCGCCGCATCCCGCGCCGTCAAGGTTATCTTGATGGTGGAGGTGAAGCCTTCAGGTACGGTCAATTTCACCTCGGCGCCTTTGGTGGCGCTGAGATAACCCGCGTAGAGGCCCGCCGACCACGTGAACGTCAGGCCGTCGGTCCCGGCGTCGTCGGTGGTGGCGCCGGCATCCAGGCGGATCACTCCAGCCCCAACCTCAATCGTGGTCTCGGGGGTGACCGGTCCCTTCATCTCGCCGCCGTCGCCCTCCGCGTAGCGGATGGCGGCCACCGGCGGGCGATTCGGGTCGACGAACTTGAAGGTGGCTGCGACGCTGTGTTTGGCCCCCTTGGCGTCCTGGGCCGTGAGGGTTACCTTCACCGACCCGCTCGCCGGTACGTTGAGCGTGACCTGCGGCCCTTTCGTTGCGTTCAGGTAGCTGCTGACGGTGGCGGACCAGGTAAAGGTGAGCTGCTCGGCGCCGGCGTCGTCGGTGCTCTGGCCCGCGTCGAGAAGGACGGTTCGGGTCTGAACCTCGATGGTGCTGCCGGGTTCGGCGGCTTTCCATTGGCTTTCACCCTCCGCGTACCGCAGGACCGCCACCGGCGGATCGTTGGGCACCTGGAAGCTGAAGTTCGCCGATGCTGAAGAGGTCAGGCCCTCGCGGTCCTGGACGGTCAGGGTCACCTTGACCGTGCCTTCGAACCCTTCAGGAACCTCCAGGACGGTTTCGGGCCCGCTGGAGGAGCTGAGCCCGGCCGCCTCAGCCCCGGAAATTGACCAGTTGAAGGTGAGCTGGCTGGCGCCGCCGTCGTCCGTGCTGCTGTGGCCGTGCAGGGCGACAGTTCGCCGCGACGTCGTCACCGCCGCGGTTCCCGCGGCATCGAAGACCCCGTCTCCGTTGTGGTCGTGCCGTATGCGGGCGGTGGGCGGCTGGTTGTTTGCCTGCTCTCTGACCGAAAGCAGTCCGGTCAGGGCGTTGGAGTAGATGCGGGAGCTGGAAACGTCCTTGTACGCCCGCACTCCCACCCGGTAATCCCGGGCGGCGTACTGAGCGGTGGCGATGGTGAGAGTACTCTCCCATTCCGTTTCGCTCTTGCGCACGGCGGCAGGGACCTCCACGGTACTCCCCTCGAAGGTCCAGATGAAGGTCATGGACTGGGTATCTGAACTCGAAGCAACGGCCTTGAAGGTGGCGGTAGTTCCGCGCTGGACCGTCTGCTCGGTGGGTTGCAGGGTGATGGGGATTCCGGTATTGGGGGGTGGATCAGGCACACCTTCCAGGTAGGCAACCGCTTCCGTCGTAACCTCGTGCAGCCCCTCCTGAACATGCAGCACGACGGTCTGGTTGATCCAGCCCGAGATGGGGGGAACGGTGAAGCTGGCGACGAATCCATGGCTTCCGATCAGGACCACGGGAGCCCGATAGCTCCCACCGGTCTTCTTCCCAAGGCTCCAGGATGGAGTGACCGGATCACGGTCAGGGTCTGAGGTATCGTCAATCAGGTTCACCGCCTGCCCGCTTTTCATCCGGGCTTCCGGCGTACCCAAAGTCCCCGTGATCCTGGGCACCGGCGGCCGGTTCAACGCCGTCAACAGAAGCTCACGCTCCTCGACAGCGGGAGCATCGTTCGCGGTCGCTTCCGCGAAGGAGACCTCCACCCTGACCCGAACCGTATCGCCCAAACCAACCGAAGATCCAGGAGACGCCCACCACAGTTGAAGGGTGGCCCGACTCTGGTTGGCATCGACAAGGACTTCTTGGCCCGTGGCGAGTTTCGTAATCGTCCACTGATAGCGTAGCGGTCGGGGGTCACCTCCGCCGCTGGCATCGACGGAAACCGTGACCGCGTCCATGATTCTCGCCCCAGCCGGAACGGAAACGGAACGGATGCTTGGAGTAGCCCCCATCAGGAAGGGACTGCATGCGACCAGGACAAAACCACAGAACCATCCGCGATACTGCATAACGTACTCCCGCCGGGAAGAATGCGTCGACATTGTCTCGTGCAGTTTCCCGCCGGCCCCGGTATTTCCCGGTGACGGCGGTCACCAAGAACCGCACCACACCTTGGTGTGCACGTTTGATTCCAGTAGCAGGCTGTTCTCAGGGGAACGAAAGCCGAGAGGACCGAAACGCCGGCAGCGGCGGCAGGAAGCAGGGCCGAAACCCCACCGGGAGCTGCCGCCCCCACCGCCACCAAAGAAACCGCGTCAATTCTCTGACGGCGGCCTCGTATCCCCGCTGTCGCCCTGGCCCTTCAATCGGGAAAGATAGTCCAGGAAGAGGGCGGAGATCCGTTGCTGGCTCAGCGTGACCAGTTCGGCCGGAGGATAGCTTTCGCAAAGTTGCCGCGCGAAGCCCATGCCCAGCATGACCAGGGATTCCCTGGAGATCTTCCCGGCAAGCCTGGCATGCCTTACCGCTTGCCGAAGCAGCGATGCCGCCTCTTCAACGGGAAGGTCCGCCGCACGCTGGCCGTCCCAAGTGGCAAAAGTCTCCTCGGGCGCCGCCGCAAAACCGTGACTCAGGGCGAGATGGACGCCCAGACCGGAGCGGATGGGGGTGGCCACAACCACCTTCAACTGGGGCGGATACTGTTTATAGAAAGCGAGCTCAAACTTCAGACGTGCCAGAATGCCACGCTGCCGGGAATCCGGAAGCTCAGGGCTGATCCTTACCAGTAACGTCTCCTCCAGTACAAGAGGTCCCGAGCTTTCCGCCTCCAGCAGAGGCGTGATGACGAAGAGATTCTTGCGGCTCAGCTCCTTGGCCTTGGCTTCCACTTCCTGAGCCACCTCAAAGCAGGCCGCAGCGATTTGCCGGGCGCGTTCGAGGTAGTCCGGTGTCAGGCGTTGCCGAAGGCGGTTCAGTTTCTCCTGTCGGGATTCCCGCCCCAGATGCGGCTCGTAAACGAGATCCTGAACCAGCGGATAGTACGCAGCTTCCACCTCCGTGTCCCAGAACCGCTCAAACTCAGCTTGGGACTCGACAGGTGCCCGGCTCAGCACTTCGACCAGATTGAGAGGGGTGCCTTCCGGGCCCAGCTCGCCGAAACTGGCCGGACTCCATCGGTTTACCCGATTGATCCTGACACCCTTCAAAGGTGTGTCGGAGCGAAACTGCGGGTGCACAAGCTTCCAGGATCCCTCAGCCACGTCCGGAGACACCAGACGTAACTGTACTACGAAGGGTTTGCCGGTCCTCCTTGACTCTACCTTGAGGGTGTTTTCCCCAACCAGTATCTGATCAAAGTCGAAACGCCGGCCAAATGCCTCGGCATAGTAGCTGATCTGATACGTGCTCTCTTCCCTGGACACAACCAGGTGGAGAGCTGCGGTGTGGTCAAGCCCGGAGTTAAGCCGCCACAGTCCCACCCAGGGGTCGACGGCGGGCTCGGCCCAGGCCGGCGCAGCAGCCGTAAGAGCAGCACCCAGCAGTGCGATCGCCAACGAAGATCGGCCGAGGAACCGTTTGCCCACCATCACTTCACCACCACCGGCAAAATCGACAGGGGGAGTCCGCCGACGGTTCTGATGACCGTGGCCGCCAACCGGCCGTCCTCCTGACCCTGTACCGCCCTGATGGACAGGGTTCCCCCGCCGAATGCCTGGAGAATCGACGACTTGAAGATCTCCGCCAGGAACCTCGGCCGGTGTTCTCCCGGGCCCAAGGTCCAGACCGGTGAGGTGAACTCGGTGCCGTCAGCATCGCGCAGAACGATCCGCACCTCGGCATCCTCATCACCCAGGTTGACGAGCGCCAGGGCGACCTGGGGACAGGAATCGCCGGCACAGTTCCCCAATGCCGCCAAGGAGGTCCGGAACTCCGAACCCAGCACGGGCAGGATGGGCACCTCCCGACGGATTTCCTCGCCCTCGCCCACCTGCTCCACCACGCGGTAGAAGACATGTCCCGTCAACTTGGCCGAGGCTCCCACCTCGAGCCAGCCGAGTTGAATCTGGTCGCTGGTAACCGTGAACTCTTTGGCCCCCCCGGCCGGGACCTCAAACAGGGTTTCCCCGCCGGAGAGGTTGCCCTGCTCATCGCGCACGGTCACCTCCGGAGGCTCCGGGTTGAAAGGCCCGGTGCCGTGGAACTGGAGTGTGCCGGCGACGGGCTGATCCAGACTGTTCACCAACACGATCGAGGTCTCAAAGCGCTGGTTCTTTTCCGGATGTGGAATCGGACCCACAGCCCACTGGGAGAAATAGAGCCGCGGGAGCTGGATGGGGATTTCCTTGACTACTGGTGCCGAAAGAACCCCATCTTCCTCCACCCTCAGGGAGAGCTTCAGGACTTCTTCCTCGCCGGCGGTGACGGAATCGGGCAGTACCAACTGGGCAACCCGCCCGCCGCCGGTTTCGGACAGCCCGTCGCAACATTCCATCTGCCAGAAGAACTGGAAGTTCCCGGAACCGCCGCCGGAAATACCCGAGCCCTGAACTTCAAAAGGCTCTCCCTTGGTAACCACCTGGGGCGCCTTCACGATCCGGGCCGTCGGCAGGGCAAAGTCGACCGAGAATTTCAGCTCCACCGACCGGGTGAGCTGCTGCTGGTTGGTTGCCGTCAAAGTGACCGTGACGATCCCGGGTTGACCCACCGGCAGGGAAAGCTGGACCGTCTTGCCCGTCAGCGAACTGAGCACGGCTCCCTGGAGTCCGCCGGTGGTCCAACTGTAGGCCGGCGGATCCTCCTCTTCGGCGGGGCCCGCCCGCAACACGACATTTCGCTGACTGACCGTCACCTGCTGGCCGTTCGTGACAGGTCCCGTAAAGGTCTCGCCTTCATCAGTGGAGTAGAAGAGCTGGGCTTGGGGAAACGCCGCTGCATCCTCGCTGAAATCGAACGAGATCTCGAGGGCATCCTTGGTCTGCACGTTGCGGTCGGTCACCACCAGCAGCACCCTGGCCAAACCCGCCTTTCCCGGCGGCACGGTGAGGTCGACTTCGGCCGCGGTTTCCGAACTGAGGGAGGCGCCGGGGAAGCCGAAGACCACCCATTGGAAATCCAGGTTGGCCTGGGCTCCGCCGCTGTCCGTACTTTGCCGTCCGTCCAGATGGATCTTGCGGCTCTGGGGCGAAGAGTCCCGGAAGTTGCTGGTATGTGGACCGCTGGTGCCTGAACCACCCTCCAGGTAGGAATAAACGATCTTGGCGGTGGGGACACCCGCCACGGTGGTGGCGCCATAGTTGACCAGCAACCGGCTGATCCCCTGCTGCTGCTGGGCGTCCTGGGCGGTCAACGTCACCGTCCAGGTCCCGTCCACCCCTGCCGGGAGGGTAAGGGTCGTCTGGACACCACTGGCCGGATTGATGGTTGCCCCGCTGGGTCCGCTCACCTGCCAGGTGAAGGTGAGATTGGCGAGGCCTCCGTCGTCCTGACTCTGGCTGGCATCCAGCAAGACCGACCGGGAGGCCGGTCCGGTGATGACCTGGTTGTCGGTGGCGGCCTGATACCCGCCGCCGGTGTCGTAACGGATCCTGGCCACCGGCACGGTTCCCGGGTTCGACTGCCCAAAAACCAGGCCGAACTCCACCGTGGTTCCGCAGCCGAACACATCACGGGCGACCACCTGCACTCGAGACTCACCCGTTTGACCACTGGGAGCGCTGAAACTGAGGATGGCCTTGGCCTGTTGCGGTACTGCACCAGCGTCCAAACTTGTTGTTGGATTGACGCCCCGAGCCGTTAACTGGGAGTACTCCCACACTGCGCTGTCGATCCCCGTCAGAGGCACCAGGGGGTTGAGCGGATTCGGCTTCTGGCTGCTGTCGGAGAACACCAGCTCGACACGAACCGACTGGCCCGCCAGGTACCGCAATTCGGAGACTCGCGGGTCGGGTGTGATGGAGACGAGCTGGGGGCTGGAGTTTCCCGTTTCGCAGACTCCCGGCGTCAGGTTGAAATAGCCCTGCTGGGAGCCGCCTCCTTCCGGGGTCACGTAGAGGCTGATGGTCCCCAGGGCGGACTCGAGCGGCGGAGAGGTATTGGTTTCCCGAGCCCGGACCGTAAATGTATAGGGGCCGCCTACCGCCAGACTCGAGGTGGGATAAGTGAGCGTGCTCCGCCAGGTGGTGGAGTTAAGCTGTTCCACCACCGCCGGCTGCTGCACCGTTACCGAATTGAAGAACCAGTTGAAAGTCAGCGGATTGCCGTCGGCGTCGCTTGCCGTTGCCACCAACTGGGCGTTCTGGCCTCTGGTTACCGTGACACTGGGCTGGGTAATGCTGATTACAGGCGCCCGGTTCGAGCCACCCGGCGGCGGCTGACTGGAAGCCGGGGCGAGATAAGTCGTCACCGTCGTTTCAACTTGCCAGAGACCCTCGATCACAATCAGCCGTACATCCTGATCAATGGGTCCCGTCATCGAAGGAACGGTGAAACTGGGGAGAAAGCTGTGGCTCCCGATCATGACCAAGGACCCGATATAAGTCCCCACGTTTCGCTTCTGGCCGAAACTGAAGTTGGGAGTGAACGGATCGCGGTCCGGGTCGGAGGTGTTGTCAATGAGGGTGACGGCCGAACCCGCTGGGATTCGAGCCGTCGGGGTTCCAAAAGCCCCTGGGAACGGCTCAGCGATCGCGGGGACCGGAGGCCGATTTCTGGACAGGATGGGGATGGTGACCAAAAAAGGATCGCTGGGTTCGTCTTCCGGAGTCGGGTTCTGGTAAGCGGCCACGACCTTGAGGATGATCGAGGAGCCAATGCCCACATTCGGATCTGACTGGTTTTCCCAGATTTCCAGGCTAGTTTCCGCACTGTTTGGTGCGGACAGGGATTCCTGCTGGGTGGCACGCTGCTCAAAACTCCACTGGTACAGGAGGGGGCGCGTATCACCAACGGGGTCTCCCACCGCCACCAGCCGCACCCGATCGCCCATGATCCGGGCGCCGGGGTGAGTACAACTGCCGGGTTGGCAGTTCCTCAGCGGATCAACCCGCACGATCACGGGCTTGGCAGCTCCAAGCCATGACGTCAAGGCATACGCCGCCACCAGGCCGCACAGCAAGTCACGTTTCATCACCCTCAACCTCCGGGTTCAGATTCCACGGATTCCGCCGCTTCCAGCTCCGCCAGAATCAGCACTGCATTCTCCATGCTGGCTCCGCGCATGAATCCCGCGGGCCGATGTCGGCGAAACCCGGCAACAAATCTCCCCCCGAAAGCCCCCTGGCTGACGCCCAGCCGATCATAATAGACACCCCTGCCTTCCAGATCAAGCCAGCTTGGCTCCCGCGACCCTCCATCCAGCTTCATCAGCCGCAGCGGTTCATCGAGCCTCTGCACCAGCCCGACCAGGGTGAGCCCCTCTCCGTTCGGCGCCACCGCCATTTCCAGGATTGCTCCCTCCATCTCAAACACCTTCTTCCCGGCGGATGGGGTGGACTCTTCCACCGGCCAGACGCTGATGACGCTGCGGGGAGACAACCGCGGCCCTACCGTCTCCCACTGCACCACATGGAAGCGCCCCCCCTGCCGAAACAGCCCGAAGTCACCCTGTTCCGCCTCCATCATCCAGGTCCGGTCTGTTCCCCAAGTGCGGCCGCCGTCCGTCGACATGTCCACCGCAACCCGCCGCTGGTTCAGCCGGCGGATCTCCCATCCCACCGCCACCGTATCCCCTTTGGAGGTCACCCGAGGGGATCGGACCATACCGTCTTCCGCATCGCTCACCGCCTGCTCCGGCATCCAACCCGAAGCCGGCGTCCAGAGCCGGGCCATCACCTGTTCTCGGGCTTCCACACGCCGTGACCAGATCACCAGCCAGTCCTGCGATGAAGGCGCACGCAGCGTCCGGATCCGCCGGTCGCCGCAGCTCGAGCCGCACTCCATCTCACCGCCGGCGGTCCAGTGATCCCCGCCGTCGGTACTTGCCACCACCGCAATCTTCCAGGTCTGTCGCTTCCCGCCCACAGCAAACAGACACCACAGGTTCCGGCCGCCCGGCGCGATCTCGAGGCGCGGGTACGGCTTGGCTTCTCCCACCGGGAAGCCCTCCAGCGCGTCAACCGCCAGCTCTTCTCCGATCAGGCGGGCGTAACGAACAACGTTCCGGTCTTCCCGCGGCGAAACCTCCAGCCACGTGATGTGCACCCTCCCCACCTCATCCAAGCGCAGCATTGGAGCCACGTTCACCTCGCCGGACGAAGGAAGCGGCAGAGCGGGACCCGGCACGCCGGCGGAGCGATCCAGGCGCCGGTAATACACCGCTGATCCTCTTTCCCCCGGCGCTGATGCGACATAGACAAAATGCAGGTTGCCCCTGACATCGTAAGCCACCTGGTCGGCAAAACCTTCCGGCTCCGGGATGAAGGCCGCCTCCCGGTGGCTGGTAGCTACCGGCTGCCATCCTCCATCCCGGCCGAAACCCGCCACTGCGCCATACGCCCAGAAAGCAGCGAGCGTGCCGGCCAAGACCTGACAAACCCGGAATTTCATTTGGTCCCCAAAATCCTGTTTCGTTCCCGTTGCCGGTCCTGCCGCTTCGTGGTTCCCGGGCACGGTGACAGCGTTTTCCCCCGGAACCGGAACAGCACCTCCAACAAAAAGAAAAGGGGGAGCCTCAGCTCCCCCTTTTCCAGACTGCGAACCCAACGCAGTTGCGTGCCAGGCATCCTGGACTCCCGGCACGCAACTGACAGCTTGTTACTCTGTCGGATCGTGACCCGGAGCCAGATCGTACTTCGGATCACCCAGCTCGGAGACCAGCGCGCTGGCCGGAACCGCGTAGTTCCACCACAGAGCACCGAACCCTTGATGGGTCGTGAACGCATTGGAAATGGTCACGAAAGATGCCCCGAGGAAGTGGTCGCTGAAGGTCGGCGCATCGATCGTGGCAGTACCGGTACCCGAGAACAAGTACCGGCCAAGGTCCACGCCCGCCGCGAGGCCGTCACCGTTGGCACCCGTTGCCGTGATATCGATCTGCTCAGTGTTGTCCCGCACGAACCGGATCCAACCACCGGAGGCGTCGGAACCCTTCGCCTTGAAGAGGCCGTCGAACTTGCTGCCGTCACCGGCCAGGATCTCGGGCACACCGGCGTTTGCGATTTCGGCGACCGTGAAGTCGTCGATATTGGTTCCCGGAGCAATGGTGGTGGTGAAGAAGGTCCGCAGGCAGATGCAGGTGATCTTGAGTTCGACCACCTCACCCACCACCGGCGGCGAGACGTTCAGCGGCGGCGCCACCGTCAGGATCAGCGGATCTTCGTCGTTGTCGTAGATCTGCATCACGTAAACGGTCGCAGCCGGCTCAATGTTGGCCGCCTTGTCAGGATACTGCGCGCCGGCACCGACGTTGGTGCTCCCGTTGTAGTCATCCGCCACGGACAGGAAGTGCATCACCATGTCGGTGGCCTGGGTGGCAGCGGTAAAGAAGGGTGCGGTCCCCTGGGCACCATACAGAGACCAGGAGTTCCCGTCGCCGTCCCACTCCACATCACCGCCATGAACCTCGTTGCGGAGCCAATAGTAGTTGCTAACCGACCAGCTCGCGCCGCCGGGATAGTTGGTAAGAATTTCGCCGCCCAGGACCAGCTTGCCGGTGGGAGCAAACTCGCCATCTCCATCCGGCCAGCCACTGATACCGAAATTTTCATCAAAGCCGCGGTCGATCGCCGGGCGCGCCCAAGCGTTGGCTCCTCCGGCCTGGAAGTCAGGCTGACCGCCGATCAGAACGGCCTTGGCGTAAGTCTGCATTCCGATCAGGAAGTTGAAGGAGATCTGGGAAGCATTGAACACGTGGAGGTTGCTCGCCACCAGACCATTCTGGATTCCCACATTGCCGACCGCACCGGACAGCGTGTCGTCCAGCGGGCCCGGACCTACGGAATTCTGCACATAGTTGATGTTGCAGTTGTTATCCTGCGCCTCACCGAGCTCCCTCGGGAACAGGATTTCCGCATCATCGTCGCTGTCCAGGTTCGCACCCGAGGCGGCTGCGGTCAAAACAAAGCGGCCGGAACCCCACTGCAAAGTGGAGATCGGCGTCAGGACCTGATTCGCCGACGCCTTGAAGAAGCGGTTGCCGGTGTTCAGGTTGCCCGTAGCCGGGATCACGTAGTTGAACGGATCGAACAACAACGTGTCATTACAGGTGAGCAGCACCAGGAAGTCCAGCACGTCCTCGCAGTTGTCATTGTAATAACGGAAGTGGATCGTCACCGCCATCGTCGGATGGGTATTGGTGATGGCGACGAAGTTCTGGATGATCGCGCCGGGATCCAGGTTCCCGTCCCCGTCCGTGTCGAGCTTGGAAGCCATATCGACCAGAACGGAGCTGGTTTTGGTCCGGAGCGCCGTGCCGAACTCCTTCCGCGCGTTGACACCGGTGTCCAGGATGTAGGTGAGATGGGACCCCGGATCGTTCACCGACCCCGCCGGGATGTTCCGTGACTGAGCCTCCGTCACCCACTCCGCATAGCCAGCCTTCGGGTTGGACTGGGCGAAGAGGCCCGGCGTGAAGGCCAGTACCAGGGCCACCACGCCAAGAACCAGTAGAAGCTTGTGTTTGCTCATGAAATTGACTCCTCCTTACACTGTTTACCTTGGGTCAGTAACTCCAACTCTCAGACCTGTTTTCGGGTAAATCCCCAACTGCTCGGAACTCTCCGACCGGCCCATCTTACAGGAGAATCCCACAGGTGGCAACAACTAATCACCTGAACCTGCAGCTCTCCGCGTCGACCCCGGTTTCCAGTTACCGGGAGAGAAGATGCCCTGCCCCTGGAAAAGTCGCAACAAATCGGTTCCCAACCGGCGCCGCCCCGCTACCAACCACCTCCCCGAACAGCGGCCGCCGGGGCGCCGCCCGTCGCACCACCCCCCGCAGGCGTTTACAATACCCTCCTGTGCCGCCTCCTGAGCAGCTGTCGCGAATCCGCTTCCACGACCGCGTCTGGAAACACCAGCCCCACCGGTCGGCCGTGGCTTACGACCGCGATTACTTCCACGGCGTCACCAGCGGTTATCCCCCTGAGGGCTATGCCGCGGCACATCCCGACTGGAGCGCCTGGCTGGATGTCATCGCCCAGGTCGTCCCCGGGGGGACCCTGGTGGATCTGGGGTGCGCTTACGGCTACCTGGTACGCGAAGCCGCACTGCGCGGCTACCGCAGCTTCGGCCTCGACGCCAGCACCTGGGCCCTGTCCCAGGAGCCGTCCCTCTCCCACCGGCTGGCTCGGGCCGACGTCCATCAGCTGCCGTTGGGCGACGCAACCGCCGATATCATCACCCTGTTCGACGTGCTCGAACACCTGGAACGCCCGTGGCGCTGTCTCGAGGAGGCGGTTCGTGTCCTCGCTCCCGACGGTCTGCTGGCGGGAGCAACCCCGGACCCCCTGTTTTTCCACCGTCCGGAACCCACCCATTGTTTCGAACGCCCGCCCTCCTTCTGGCTCAAGCTCCTGACCGAACTGGGACTCAAGGTCCAGTTCCGCTTCTCGGGCCCCCCATACAACTTCCAGTTCCTCGCCTGTCGCGAAACGTCTCCCCTGGTGCGGAGACTGGAGATTTTTCAGCACGACTGCATTGCGGAAACTCCCGATTTCGTGCAAAGCAGCGGGTTGTCCGCAGTACCCCGCACCGGCTGGGGTCCACTTCAGGCCGCATACCGGTCGGTGGGCCCGGAAGGCGCGTCCCTCTATGTTTACAACCCGGGCCCCTGTGCCCGGCTGAACCTGAGCGCCGAAGCGCTGACCACCGGACGTCTCGGCTCGCTGGAAGTTCAGCTCAATGATCTTCCCCTGCAACAGATCCAGTTCACCACCGAATCCCGGCAGTACCCACTGAGTATCGAGGGCATCCCGCTGCCGGAAGGCGGCCACCATCTGCACTTTCGCGTGCTGCCCGCCGGGACCCCTCTCCAACTGGGACGGCTCTGTCTGGAAACCACCCCCCTGGACCCCGTCCGCTTGACCTTGGGGGTGCCCTTCGACCTCCATCAACGGTATCGCCTGGCCGCCGAGCTGTCGGCATCCCTTGCGCCCCAATCCGTGCTCGACGTGGGGGGAGTGCTGGGCGACCGGGAGGGACACCTGGCAGTGTCCCGGGACTTCTTCGCTGCCGTCAATCCGGCCGTGCGGGTCGTCTCCTGCGACCTCCGCCAGCTGGACCACTGGGACCACGTCGCCGCCGATGCCCTGGACCTGCCTTTCCAGGACGCCTCCTTCGACTTGGTGGTGTCGCTGGATGTCCTCGAACACATTCCCCCCGGCGATCGCCGGCGTTTTCTGGCGGAGCTGGAACGGGTGGCGGCCCGAGCCCTCATCATCGGGTGTCCCGAAGCCGGCTCCGCGGTGACCGCGGCCGAGGCCCGTCTGAAGGAGGGACTGATGAAAGGACATTCCTTCCTGGAGGAACATGCCGCGCTGGGCCTGCCGGAACCCGGTCTGGTCCGGCAGTTCTTCGAGGAACGCGGCTGCCGTGTCTCCCGCTTTCCCAGCGGCCGCCTGCCGGGCTGGGTGGACGCCCAGGCCCTCACCCAGCTCTTTTTCCGGGTACCCGACTGGAGATTGTTCCGGGAATGGAATGAGGCTTACAACTCCACCCGCTATGCGGCCGACCGGGGAGACCCGGCCTACCGCTCGGTCTACCTGATCCTGACCGGCCGGACCCAGTACCGGGAGCCGCCGGGACCGATCGGCCTGCAGCAGGAGGAGGCCCACCCTGCCTCCCCTCGGCCGGATGCCCCCGGCACCTGCCTGGAACTCGTCCCGGCACCGGTGGTCGCCCGCTTCCACCGGTGGGTGACCGCTTGCGAGCAGGCGTTGCAGGACGCCCAGTTCCTGGCCAACGCGCGTATCGGGCTGGCGGAACTGCAGGCCGGCGAACTGGCGACCCTCAAAGCGGATCTTGAACGCCTCGGAATGGAACGGGACCGGCTGGACCATGCGCTCCAGCGACTCCGCTCCACCCCGCTGTGGCGCCTGGCCTGGCAACGGCTGCAACGACGCCTCAGGAGAGTTCCTTGACTTCCACGTCCCCTCAGACCAGCCCGCAGGCAGCCGCCGAAGTCACTCTTGCCATCATCAACTACAACGGCGCAGAGCACCTGCCGGCCCTGCTCGGAAGCCTGCGCCGTCAGAGTCGCGAGCCTGCCGAGACCCTGCTGATCGACAATGCCTCTGCCGACGACAGCCTGAGTCTGGTGGCCGCTGACTTCCCCTGGGTTCGGCTCCTTCCCCAGACCATTAACCTGGGGTTTGCCCGGGCGGCCAACCTGGCCGCGGCCCGGGCTCGCACCCCCCTCATCGTCTTTCTGAACACCGACCTCGAGGCCGACGCAGGCTGGCTCGAGGCTCTGGTCCGCCGGTCCAGGGAGGATCCCCAGTTGGCCGCCGTCGCCCCCAAGATGCGCCTCGCCCGACAGCCCCATCTCCTCAACGGCGTAGGCGGCTGCATGAACATGCTCGGCTACACGTGGGATCGGGGAATGCTGGAAGAAGACCGGGGCCAGTACGACCAGCCGGCGGACGTCCTCTTCGCACCGGCGGCGGCGTCCCTGTTTCGGCGCGACATCTTCCTGGAACTGGGCGGTTTCGACGAACGATTCTTCATGTACCATGAGGACGTCGATTTCGGCTGGCGTTGCTGGTTGGCCGGGTACCGGATCGTGACCGAACCCGAGGCTGTGGTGTACCACCATTTCGGCGGATCCACCCGCGTCCATCGCGGTCTGATGTGGCGTGAGGTGCTGGGAGAACGCAACAACATCCGTTCCCTGCTCAAGAACTACGAGGCCCGGAACGCCCTCCGGATGGTTATGAGGCTGGCGGCCCTGCGGCAGCGCTGGCCCCGAAAGCTGGCCCAGGTCCGGAATCTCTTTTGGAACCTGGTCTTCCTGCCGGAGACGTTGCGCCTGCGCCGGGCGGTCCAGCACCGCCGCCGCCGCAGTGACCGTGAACTCGAGGCATTGATTTTCCAGTCCCCCCATGTCCCTGTCCGCTGCTGACGTCTCAGTCATCACTGTCAACTGGAACGGCCGGGGTCACCTGGAGGTCCTGCTGCCAAGTCTGCTGCCCCTGGGTCCCGGAGAAGTGATCGTGGTGGACAACGGCAGCACCGATGACTCGGTGGAGTTCCTCCGCCGCCGGTTTCCCCAGGTCAGGATCCTGCGCAACCAGCGCAACCTTGGCTTTGCATCGCCCTGCAATCAAGCGGCCCAAGCCGCCAGAGGACCGGTGCTGGCATTTCTCAACAACGACATGCGTTGTCATCCGGAGTGGATTGCCGCCGCGTTGCCGAAACTGGAATCGGCTGCCTGCGTTGCCTCCCGCATCCTGGACTGGGAGGGCGTCCGGATCGACTACAACGGATCCTCCCTTCAGTATCTGGGCTACGCCCTCCAGCGGGACCTGGGGGAGCTGGTGGCGTCGGTGTCAACTCCCGACCGCGTGCTGTTTCCCTGCGGCGGAGCCATGTTCATCCACCGCGATGTCTTTCTGGAAATGGGGGGATTCGACGAAGAATACTTCGCCATTTTTGAAGACGTCGACCTGGGCTGGCGGCTCTGGCTCAGCGGCCGGGAAGTTCGGCTCGCCCCCCGCTCATGCGTGTACCATCGCGGGCACGGAACTTTCCAGGCCCACAGCCTTCCCAAGATGCGCTACCTGATGCACCGGAACGCGCTGTTGACCATCGTCAAGAACTACGATTCCGATCACTTTCGCAGGATCGTTCCGCTGGCGGTGCTGCTGGCGCTGAAACGCGCGGTTCGCTGCTCGGGAGTGAACCGGGAGGCGTTCTATCTCTGGCACGACACGGCGACCCGCGTGCTGGAGGCGAAAGATCCTCAGGCGCTCGAAAATCTGCTGGACGCTTTCAACCATCTGGTGGCGGTGGACGACATGATCCAGCTCCTGCCCCGGATTCTGGAGAAGCGACGGCGCATCCAGGCCGCCCGGCGCCGTACCGACGCGGAACTCTTCGCCCTCTTCTCCGATCCCCTGCGGCCCATCGTTCTGGACGCCGAATACATGGCCGCCGAGCTGGATCTGATCCGGAGCCTGCGGCTCGATGAAGTCTTCTGTACGGAGGACTTTGTCCGGGCCCTGGACACCGCTCCCAGCCTCGCCCAGGAGCGCCTGCGCACCGCCCGCCGTGAACTGGAGCGGATTGAACAGCAGGGGCTGGCGGCGGTGCTTCACCCGCCGGCGCCCGTCCATCCCCGCCCCCGCTGGCGGCGCTTCCTGGAGGTCTGTCGCGAGGAGGGTTTGGCGGCCGCCTGCCGCCGGGCATGGAGGGCCTGGTTTGCAGCTTAGCGTGGTGATCCCCACCTGGAATCGTTGCGACGTCCTCACCCGGACGCTCGAGGCGCTGCTGCGCCAGGCGGAGGCGCCGGAATTCGAAGTGCTGGTGGTCGACGACGGGTCCACGGACTCCACGGCGTCGGCGGTGGCCCGGCTCCAGCAGGAGGCCGCGGTCCCCCTCCACTATCTGTACCAGCCCAACCGCAAACAGGGAGCCGCCCGCAATCTCGGAGCCCGCCACGCCTGCGGCCGCTGGCTGGTGTTCCTGGGCGACGACATCATCCCTGCTCCCGGGTTCCTGGCCGAACACCTGGCGGCTCATCTCCGTCTGGATCCGGACCCTGCCGCCAGCCGAACTTCCGTCATCGGCTACACCACCTGGCCGCCGGAATTCCGGCGCACCCGCTTTCTCAACTACATCGGAGAATATGGCTGGCAGTTCGGTTTCGCCCTGATCCAGGACCCTCTGGACGTTCCTTTCAACTTTTTCTACACCAGCAACCTCTCCATCTCCCGGCAGCGTTTCCTGGAGTCGGGGGGGTTCGACGAGAGCTTCCAGGAATACGGGTGGGAAGATATTGAACTCAGCCTGCGGCTGCGCCGGAAAGGAATGCGTCTGGTGTACGCCGAGAAGGCCAGGGCCTACCACGAACATCACCTGGATCTGCGAAGTTTTGCCCTCCGCCAACGCCGGGTGGGCCGATCTGCATGGAAGTTCTACCGCCTGCATCCGGAGGCGGCAAGCCTGCTGGGGATCGACAACCTGCCTTCCTGCAGCCGCCTGCGGCGTTTGAAAATGGGTCTGCTGGGCATCCTGTGCCGCCTGACCGAGTATCGTAACTGGCCGGACCTGTCCCGGTTCTATCCGGACCTGATGACTTACTACTATATGTTGGGCGTGCTGGAGGGAAAGGACGCGGGATCCCAAGGTGACATTGCAAGCCGCTGAGCTGACCGTGATCGTCCCCACCTGGAACCGACGGGACCTGCTGCGGCGCTGCCTGGACGCCCTGTCCCGCCAGACCGCAGCCGTAAACATCCTGGTGGTGGACGACGCTTCCACCGACGACACCTCGTCCCTGGTGCGCGAGGCGTATCCCCAGGTGACTCTGCTCTCCCTGGAAAGGAACCTGGGCTTCGCGGCTGCGGCCAACCGAGGTTTGGAGCTCGTCAGCAGCCCCTACGCAGCTCTCCTGAACAACGATGCCGAACCGGCGGAACGGTGGGCGGAGGCGGGTTTGAAAGCGCTGCAGGAAGCGTCGCCGGACTTTGGCTTCTTCGCCAGCCGGATGCTGCAGGCGGACCATCCCCAGCGGCTGGATGGGGCCGGCGACCTGTACAGCCGTACCGGCCTCCCCACCAAACGGGGCTGGGGTGAGGCGGCGGACCGCTATGCTGTCCTCGAGGAGGTGATGGGCGCCAGTGCAGGTGCTGCCTTCTACCGGATGGAGATGCTGCGACGCATCGGGTTTTTCGACGAGGACTTCGTCATGTACCTGGAGGATGTGGAACTGAGTCTGCGGGCGCGGGTGTACGGCTACCGTTGCGCCTACCTCCCGGAGGCGGTGGTGTACCACCGCGAGGCAGCCTCCGATCCCGAACGCAAAGCTTCGGCATCCGGCGGGCCGCCGCAGGCGTTCTATTCTGCGCGGAGGGTTTACTGGATCACCCGCAACCGCTGGATACTGATGGTCATGTACCAGCCCTGGCGCCACCTGCCCTGGTTGTGGTGGGGATGGTCAAAGAGCTTTCTGTTTCACGTCTTCAAGGCCGGCCACAGTCGAGCCTTTGTCCGGGGAATCGGGGCGGGATGCCGGGCGACTCCGCTCGCTCTGCGCAAGCGGAGAAGGCTGCAGCGGGCCTTTCCCCAAGGTTTCAGGAATCTATGGCGAGTGATGACTCCGTACTGGCCCTCTGCGTGAATTGGAACGGAGGCGAACAGGTGGTCGAAACGGTGCGGAGCCTGGCTCGCAGCGACTATCCCCGGCTGCGGATCGCGGTGGTGGACAATGCCTCCACCGACGGTTCGGACCACCGGCTGGAGGGGGAATTCCCGGATCTCGCGGTGTGGAGGCTCGAGCGCAATGTCGGCTACGGGGCCGCCGTCAACCTGGCGGTCGCCCGCTGCAATCGGGAGGCCGCGGGATTGCTGCCTGCCTACTACCTGGTCCTGAACAACGACGTGCGCCTCGGCGTGGGGGCCGTCTCCGCTCTGGTGGAGGCCGCCCGCCGTCACGGACCCGGCGTATTCGGTCCGAAAGTGCTCCAGGCGGCCCGCCCGGATCGTCTGGAAGCGGCCTGGGGCCGGTTCACCTGGGACCACGTGGCAGCAAGTCTGGTGGGCAAGAACGCCCCGGCCGCCCAACCGGAATGGAACCGCGAGCACAAAGTGGACATCCTGCTGGGAACCGTACTGCTGATCCACCGGGACGTTTTCCACCGCACGGGAGGCTTCGACCCCGAATTCTTCATGTACCACGAGGAAGTGGATTTCCTTTACCGGACCCGGCAGGCGGGTTTCCCGGTGATCTATTGTCCTGCGGCGGAGGTGGAGCACGCGGGCGGGCACTCGACCCGGCACCAACCGCACTACAAAATCTACTGGACCCGGCGCAATGCCGTGCTGTTTCTGCGCAAACATCGTGCTGGAGCGGCGGCGTGGTTCCGGTATGGGCTCACCGCCGCCGCCAGCCTGGGCTGGAATCTGCTCACCCTCCGTCTCCGCCGAGCGGGGGCGATCTGGAGCGGAGCCCGTGACGGATTCAGGCTTCCCCTGCGGCCAGGCGACGGCCGGGAGGCCTTGGACTGATCTGGCAGGCTGAAATGGAAGCACCGGAAGTCAGTTTCATCATCCCTTCGTTTCACAGCCTGCGTACGCTGGGGTTCACCCTTCGCTCCGTATTCGCCCAGCGCTCGTGTCCCGGCTACGAAGTCCTGGTGGTCGATTCGTCCGGGACGGACGTGTCCGGCTGGATCCGGGCCCGCTACCCGCAAACCCGGCTGATTCAACCGGGCAGCCGGCATTTGCCGGGCGCCGCCCGAAACCTGGGTGCAGCCCAGGCCCGAGGCCGGGTTCTGGCTTTTCTGGATGCTGATGTGATCGCCGAGCCGGACTGGCTGTCGGTCCTGTATCGCTGTCTCGATTCCGGCGATCGCCCCGCGGCGGCAGGAGGCTACGTGGGCAATGCAAATCCTGCGGGCGTGGCGTGCGCCGTTCAGCACTGGCTTGAATTCTCCGAGTTCATTCCGGGTACCGCCTCCGGACCGAGGCGCTTCCTGTCGACCAGCAACCTGCTGATCACCAGGGAGGTGTTCCTCAACGCGGGGGGGTTCGAACCGGCCTGGGCCATGGCGGAAGACCTCCTCTTTTTTCAGGGGTTGGATCGGCCCGTGTGGTTCGAGGGTTCAACCGGTGTCCAGCACTACCACCGATCCCGTTGGGGGGAGATGCTCGCCCATCTCCTGCAGCTCGGATACTGGAGCGGGCGGCTGCGCCGCAGCCGTCGCCTGCCCGGATCGTCGTTGGCGAGGCTGCCGGAAGCCGCCTGGCTGCTGCCGGCGGTGAGGGTTCCTCGGGTGCTGGGGCGACTGGCCCGGGCCGCTCCGGGTGAAGCGGCACGGGCGGCGCTCTTTCTGCCGGCGTTGCTGCTGGGATCGCTGGCCTGGGCCGAAGGATTCCGCCGGGGGCTCAGGGGTCGGGAGTCACCTGCCTGGGCATGTCCTTCGCCGAGCCGTACAACAACTGATTGAGGTGGGCGGGCGAAGCTTCGACCACTTCCAGCCACCAATCGGAACCGCGAAGATTCCATCGCTGGATGACCCGGGTAGGGAATCGGCCGAGGGCGTGGCGCAGGACGCAGTCAACCACCACCAGCGCCGAGCTGCCGGAGGGGGCCAAGTCGGCCCTCACCAGCCGCCAGGAATGAATGGGCAGCAGGGTTCGGGACTGGAACCCGGTTCTGGCGTCCGGCTCAACCAGGGCCGCCGCCCGCTCGGGATCCTGGTCCTCCACGGCCTGCCAGAAAGCCTCCAACCGCTCGGTCAGGGAGGCGGTTGGGGTCCCGGCGGCCCCTGCCGGCAGCGTCAAGATCCAGCAGAGCGCCAATGGAAGGCGCCGGCGGCGATCAGGGCGAAGGGACCTGGACTCCTCCAAAGAACCCCCCTTGTCCCATGGCGGGAGACATTTCGTACGCCTGGCTGAAGCCCAGGCCGAAGATCGTGTTGGTGTAAGTTCCCGCCAGACAGTCAAACTCCGCCAGAATCCAGGCATAGCCCCGGAAGTCGGTGACCTGGGTTTCGGGGATCCCTCGCGCCGCCGCCAGCACCTCTGCCAGGCGCACCGTCCAGGTCTGCCCCGGTCCCAGCTCCCCATTCGCATCGAGGCCGGCACCGGGCGAGTTCGGTCCGGTCACGTAACTGATGTGCGTGCCATCCAGGTGGTAGAGGTGGAGGATCACCCGCCCCTTGGGGGAGGCGTCCCCGATGAACAGGGCGACTTCAGGAGGCGAAGCGCAGACGTTGCTCACCGAGATGGCCCCGTCGACTGCCCGCCCGGGGTTGGAGGGGTCCGGGACGTAAGCCAGAAAGTGGGCAAAGACCGCCCGCCTCGCTGTCGTCGCTTCCGCCTGCAAAAAGGTGAGCGCCGGGGCGCCCGGTCCCGACGCTCGGGCACCCGGATCCGCCTGGATGGCGAACAACGCACAAAACATGGGAACCAGCGTTGCATACCGCACGCTTCGAGCCATGAGCGACCTCGTCTTCCCCTCCCCCGCCAGAAACCAGCCCGGAGTCATCTCCGCCGGCGGCCCGGCCGCCGACTTCCGGCTCCTGAACCCTGCCGGAGAGACTCCCGCCAACCGATGAAC
>FWPV01007024.1_pt1 | contig 20904 bp, 9 predicted proteins | sample 2228371 | NCBI WGS metagenome assembly FWPV01 (sample SAMEA103939776, study PRJEB20133) | metagenome | reverse complement strand
GCCGCTGCCCGTGGATGGCGACGGGGTGATTCGCTACAACCAGGACATCTCGGTGGGGGGGCAGCTCCCGCTCGGGGTGCAGGGGGATCTCAGCCTGCGGGTGGATCGGGCCGACGGAACGTACCCGGGGGAATTTCAGGCCGACACAGTTACCCTGGGGAGCAACATCGGCACGGCGCCTGGTCCGTTTGCCCTGACCTCGCCGGCGAACAACGCATCGGTCACCCCAGGGACGGTTGCCTTGAGCTGGGAGGCTGCTTCGGGGGCGACCAGCTATGAGGTGTACTTCGGGACCACCTCGCCTCCCCCGCGGCAGGCTGACAACGTCACCGCCACCAGCTACAACGTCACCGCTGCCGCGGGGACAACCTACCGCTGGACCGTCAAGGCCAAGAACGCCTTTGGTACCACGGCCACCAGTTCCGGTACCTGGACCTTCGGTCTGGCGCCGGCAACGTTCGAACTCACCTCGCCGGCGAACAACGCATCGGTCACCCCAGGGACGGTTGCCTTGAGCTGGGCGGCTGCTTCGGGGGCGACCAGCTATGAGGTCTTTGTCGGGGAGACGCTGCCGGCGACTCCCACCGCCACCGTCGCAGCCACCAGCTACGCCTTCACCGCTGCTGTCGGGAAGACCTACCACTGGACCGTCAAGGCCAAGAACGCGTTTGGGACGACGGAGACCTCCTCGAGCCCCAAGACTTGGAGCTTCCGGGCGGTCGAGCTGCCACGTCCGTTTACCTTGATCTCGCCGGCGAACAACGCCGGCGTTTCCCCCGGTACCGTCGCCCTGACCTGGCAAGCCTCGGACAAGGCCACCTCCTACGACGTCTTCTTCGGCACCGGCTCCCCACCGCCCAAGGTGGCCAACGTCGAAGACACCACCCACCAGGTCGACGTCGAGGCGGGGCGGACCTACTACTGGACCGTTGTGGCGAACAATTCCGCCGGCAGCACGCCGACTTCCTCGGGCACCTGGACCTTCGGCCTGGCGCCGGCAACCTTCGAGCTCACCTCGCCGGCCAACAATGCCGTTGTTTTGCCCGGATCCGTCACCTTCAGCTGGACCTCCGCGCAAGGCGCCACCAGCTACGAGTTCTACCTGGGCGAGATGCTGCCGGCCACCCCTACCGCCACCGTCGGCGGGACCAGCCACGCCCGCACCCTCGAGGCGGGGCGCAGCTACTCCTGGACCGTCAAGGCCAAGAACGCCTTCGGGACGACCGCCAGCGCCAGCGGCACGCGCGTGGTGAGCGTGCCGGCGCCGCGGCTGGCGCTTGCCCTCGACCCTGGCCACCTTACCCAGGGGTCTCAGGCGACCACCGTCACCCTCACCGTGCACAACCCCGGTCCCGGCGATCTTGGCGCCATCGCCGTCAGCGTCGCCAAGGCGAGTGGGTTGACCTTTGCCAGCGGCAGCGCCAGCGCTGGCAGCTGGAACGGCAGCAGATGGGAGCTGAGTGGTCTTGCCGACGGTGCGCGGGCCACCCTCACCCTCCCGGCCACCGTCCCGGCCCAGGCACGTGGGGAATACGCCGTCACAGCCGAGCTTGCCTCCCCCTGGCAGGGCATCGCGGTGGCCACCCTGCAGGTGGGCAATGACGCCGTCACCCGCTACCTTGGGGTGGCCTCGAACACTGGACTGGGCGGCACCCAGTGGCGGTCCTCGGCGGTCCTCTTCAACCCCGACCCCCAGGCGCGGGACATCCTCTTCGACATCATCCCGCGGGATCGGGTGCTGCCCACCTGCAGCGTCACCCCCTCCATTCCCTCGGGAGCGGCCATCTCGTGGGAGGACCTCTACCAGACGCTGGGGGCTGAGAGCGGGGCGGGTGTGCTGCGCACCACGGGGGAACTGCTTGCCTGGGTGCGCACCTTCAACCGGGACGAAAGCGAAGCGGGGAAAGTGAAGACCTTCGGCCAGGACGTCCCGGGTGTTGACGGGTCGAGCCTGATCCAGGGAGGGCAGACCGTCTTTCTGCCGCTCTTCACCCCCGCCGCCGAGAAAGAGGACTTTCGCTCCAACCTCCTTCTCATCGGACTTGACGATCACGAACTCTCCCTCACCTTCCAGGCGGGGACGACCACCCTCCAGCGCCGCGTTCCCCCGCGCACCTACGTGCAGTTCTCCAACTTGGGCAAAGACCTTTTGGGTCTTGCCCCCGGTGTGAGCACCCTGGCCATCACCGGCAGCGGGCCGTGGGCGGGCACCCTGTCCATCGTCGACCCCTCCACCGGGGATCCCACCACCGTCACTCCCCTGCCGGCGCCGGGACGAGACGTCGTGCGCCTGTACTCCGGGGTGGCCTCCAAGGGAGGTGAGGGGGGCACCTTCTGGAAGAGCGACCTGGTGCTGGCCAACGTCAGCGGCGAGGCGGTCACAGTCGTTGCGGAGCTCATCCCCCAAGGACAGGCGCTGCCCTCGGTGCAGAAGAGCTGGTCCCTGGAGGCCGGGCAGACCCGGTTCATCGCCGACCTTTACCAGGAGCTTGGAGCAGAAGACGGCACGGGCACCTTGCGGCTGATGGGCAACGTCCTGGCGTTTGTGCGCACCTTCAACCGGGACACCAGGGAGCGTGGCAAAGTCAAGACCTTCGGCCAGGACGTGCCGCCGGTGGATCCCGAGGAAGGCATCGCCGCCGGGCAGGTCGTGCTCTTCCCGGTGCACATGCCCCAGAACATTGCCACCCACTTTCGCTCCAACCTCCTGGTGCAGAACCTGGAGAACGCCACCTTGACCCTCACCCTGGTGGCTGGGGCGGTGACCAAGAAAGAAACCATCCCGCCCGGCGTCTGGGTCAACCTGGCCAACGTGGGCAATCGCATGCCCCTGACCCCCGGCGTGCACGCGCTGCTTGTCAGCGGCAACGGGCGGTGGGCCGGGACGGTCTCCACCGTGGACCCGTACACCGGGGATCCCACCACCGTCAAGGGGCTCGTGCCGACGCAACGGCGCACCCTGACCGTCACGCTGGGAGCAGGCACGCAGGGGCAGCCGGCGACCAGCGGGGAGTACCCCTACGGCTCGGTGGTTCCCTACAGCTACGCTCTCACCTCCGGGTACAGCGCCCTCAAGGTGACCCTTGACGGGCGAGTGGTCCCTGCCTCGGGGCAGGTGGTGATGACCTCCGATCACACCCTCGAGACCTCGGCGACGCCTCCCCCGCAGCCGCCTGCCGCGTTTGCCCTGCTCACCCCCGCCAACAACGCCGCCATCGCCCCCGGCAGCGTCACCCTCACCTGGCAGGCCGCCACGGGGGCAACGAGCTACGAGTTGTACGTGGGTGAGACGCTGCCCGCCACCCCCACGGCCACCGTGAGCACGACGAGCTACGTGGTCACGGCGACCGCGGGCAAGACCTACTCCTGGATGGTCAAGGCGACGAATGGGTACGGCAAGACTCCCAGTGAAACGTGGACATTCACCGCAATGGCTAGCGTCAGCATTTCGGGGCGAGTTGCAGAGCAAACGACAGCACGTGGTGTAGAAGGGGTGACACTACAAGGTCTTCCGGAAGGGGAAAACCCGGGCGGCGTGACCACTGACCAGGAGGGCTTGTACCGCGCCACGGTGCCTTACGGGTGGAGCGGAACGGTCACGCCTGGTAAAGAAGGGTACACCTTTACTCCCCCGAGCCGTAATTACGTCGACCTTGCGGAGGATCAGGATGACCAAGACTACACAGCGTCCCTAGAGGCTTCAACCTCGCACCAACCATCGAGAAGGGAGCACGCCCCGTGAAGTACTCGCCGGCGTGGACCGACGAGCGTTCCCGTGGCCGCCCGCAGCCGCGAGGAGTGGCTGCTTGCCTGGCAACGCTGGCAGCTTGCCTGCTGTGCCTGCCGGCGTCAGTTCTGGCGCAGAAGGAGGATCCCATCGCCCGCAAGGTGGTGGAGCTGGAGGCGCGACTAGAAACGTTGCGGGCTCGGGGAACGGAGTTCTTGCCAGCGTCTCAGCTTGCTGAAGCGGCAGCCGCAGTGGCGGCGCTGAAGAAGGCCCGACGAATCGATCTTGGGAAGCTGCAAGAGGCCGAGGAGCGAATCGGAGCCCTGGAAGGGGAGGTGCTCCGCCACCAGGAGGCGGAGATCATCCGGGCTGTGGCTCGGTATGAGGCCGCAAGCGCTCTGGCAGCGGGGCTTGGGCGCGTCGGATCACCCCCATCGTGCGAGGCGTTCGGCGAGGCGCAAGCCCGAGTGGAGGGAGGGCTGAGGCAAGCGCGAGACGCTCTACTGCGCATTGAGGTGGACGAGAGCCAGATCAAGGCGGTGGACAGTGCGGTAATGACCGTTGAGGCGGCGGTTCGTGCCGCCTTGGTGGCGCTTGCCCGCTGCGGCGGGGAACCCTTGCCGCGCAACCCGGATATGGGGTTAGTGGCTGCCGCGGTTCGGGCCGCGCAAGAGGAGATGGAGGGGGGGCACCTGGGTTCCGCCGTGCTCCTAGCACTTGCCGCAAGCGCCGGAGCACCCGCCGGCTCGGCGGCTGCGCGGGAGATGTCTGGCCTGCTGGAAGCGGTATCGTTCGAGCGCCAAGAGGAGATGGCCCAGGAGGTGGTGCGCCTGCAGGATGGGTGCCGCCTTGCCGACGCACGCCTGGTCTTCTCCCGGCTGGAGGAAATAATCCGAGCGCTCTCGCTGGCGGCGCCCCACCGGGTCGCCGAGCCCGTGTCGCGGCGGCTAGCGGGACTTGAAAGGACGCTTGCGGAGGCGGAGCGCCGCTGCACGGCGGCGGTGATCACTCCATCCACGCCGCCGCCAGCGGAAACCACGACGCTTCGGCCCACTCCATCGCCAACGCCGACGCGCCCAGCGACCTTGCCGACAGTGACCGCCACCCCTGTCGCGCCACCCCAGAACGCCACGCCGACCGAGCTGGTCCCGGCACAGGAAGCGCTGGCAGCGGGCAGGTGGGAGGAGGCGCTGGAACGCCTGCGGCCTTTGGCTGCCAACGCCGCGGTGCGACCGCTGCTGGCCAGCGCTCTAGCGCAGCGGGCGGCGGCCCACCTCGCGAACGGCGAGGTGGAAGGTGCGCGGCTGGACGCAGAAGAGGCAATGCAGCTCGATGGTGGCCAACGGGATGTGCGGCGGATTGCCGCGGCGGTGTGGTTGGAGGCCGGCCGCCAAGCGGCTCGCACTGGTGCGATGGCGCGCGCCGTCGAGCTGCTGGGTCACTCGGTGCGGGCCTTGGCCACGCCGGCGGCGCAGCGTGAGCTGGCGCTGGCGTTGTACCGTCAGGGGGATATCGAGACGGCAGCCACATATCTGCGTCAAGCGATCAAGGGTGGTGAGCGGGTAGACGAGGAGACCCGTGAGGCAGTGCTGGTGGTCGGCTCACTCCTGGCTGGTGAGCAAGCTGCGGCGTTGGAGGCGTGCAACGCCAACCGTCCTCGTCTGGCGAACGACAAGCGGTATCGCTGGTTGGCCGTGCATGCCTTGCGGCTGTCCGCCTATCGCGATTTGGCGCCGCGGGTGCTGGCCGTTGCCGGCCGGGGGGGACCGGTACACGGCCGCGATGGGGTACTGGTGTTCGCGGGAAGCGATCGGAACGCCATGCCTTCCTGGATGTCAGATGCGCTGCAGCGGCTGTCTAAGGCGAGGATCGGAATAAGTCAGAACGCACGTTTCTTGGCGTTGGTGATTGGTGACGGAGTGGTGGTGTTCGACGCGGAGGGGGGTCGACTGCCGAGGGTTCTGAGCGGCGCTCCCTCAATCGTTCCTCAAACGCCGTGGCAGGCGTTGGGTAGTTTGGACGTGCTTGAAGCAGCGGCGCCCTTTGTTGCTCGCGGGCTGGCAACTGTTCTGGAGCAAGGGGGGGATCGCAGTTCGCTGGAACAGGCACTTGGAAAGGTGGCGCGCGCCTTGCTGGACTCGACGGTGAGCTACGCCATGGTTGTTACCACATCGGGAACCGTAGTCACCGCGGCGGGTTTTTCTGGTGCCCCACCGGTTGGCAACGACGAAGCCAGCGCACGTGCGGGGGGAGCCACTTCGGTAATGAGTCAGGTCGTGTCGTACGGTGGCAGGAGTTTTCTCGAGGTCGCGGTGCCGATCACGGTGGGCGGGGCCCGCCGAGGGGCGCTGCGTCTGGGTATTGCAGCCGAGGTCGAGCGCCTGCGCAGCGCTTTGGCGGCATCCGGAGGGAGTCTATGAGCCTTAGCGGTGCAGCGTCCACGGCACGGTGGCTAGACCTCAGAGACAGCACCGGCGATGCACTTCGAGAGGCATTGCCGAACGAGGAGAAGGCATGGCGCTAGTTCATCTAGTCGTGCGTCGAGGGAGGCAGGTGGTGGTGTCCAAGATGTTGGATCGCGGGACGTACCGCATTGGCCGCTGGAAGGAGGGTCAGACGGACTCGGTGCCGGACATTCCGATTCCTGGGGTGGAGAGCTTTATCTCCAAGCAGCACTGCCACCTCATCGTTGAGTCCGGCCTTATCGAGCTGGTGGATGGCTGGCCGGATGGGTTGGCGCGAAGCACGTTCGGAGTCTATGTCAACGGTATGCGCGTGGACCGATTCGAAGTGGAGGTCGGCGACCACATCACCCTCGGCGACCCGACTGATGCCGAACGCCACCTTGAAGTAGAGCTTCTGTCTCCCGAGGCAATCACTGCCCCACACACGATCGCTCGGGGGCAGGCGCGAGGAAAGGATCGTGGCAGAGAACTTGCGCAGGAGATCGCCAAAGCGGACGAGAGACTGCGTGGAGGGACCGAGACGTGGCCAGAGAAAGAGCAGAGCGATCCCACTGGTGGCCAAGCAGCGGCTCAGCCGACGGTCGAATTGCAGGATCCGTGGACCCCACCCCTTGAGGTTGGCAGCTCTGAGGACGACACGGGGTTCATCCCCGAGCACGCTCCCCTAGAATACACGGGAGGCGTCCGACCCACTGAGCACCTTCCCCAAATGACCAGTAGGGGTTCGACATCCGACCAGACCGAAATCGCCACGCGGGAGGCCGAAGTGGAGGTGATTCGCGGTCTCTCGCAAGCCGATGCCGAACGGCTTGGCTTGCCCGAGGACCGCGCCGGTTACCGGGGTCGGCGGTTTCGATTGCATCAGTACCAGCAGGAATTGGTCATCGGGCGGGAGCATTCCTGCGATATAGTCATCTACGATACCGACCCGGCCTCGCAGCGCCGCATCTCCCGTCAGCATGCTCGCATCGAGTACCGACCGGAAGAAGGTTCGTTTCGTCTGTACAACCGCTCGGGTAACGGCACCATCGTTCGGCGTCTCCGCCAGCCCGTGATGGATGATGCGCTGCTCACCGACCGGGATGTGATCGTGATCGGTAGCACGGCGCTGAGGATCACTATCTCCCAGATGGAGAGACAGCCCTTGACTGGCGGCCGTCGGCGTGCGGTGATGGGGTTGGTTGCAGCTGGAGCGATGTTGCTGGCGGCGGGTCTCGGCGCTGGAGCTTTGCACTTTCAGCGATCGGCGGGACACCGAGGACTCCTGGCTCCAGCGATAAGATGGAGTCGGGTTGTTTCGTCCTCACCAGATTGCCGCGTGGCCGTGGCGGTGGGGAGGCTGGCCGGGACGGCGGCACGAGGTGTGGCGGCCGTCACGTCCGACGGCAGAGTTCAGGCGCTAGACGGCATTTCCGGGACTCCGTTGTGGAGTCAGACTCCATCCCTCGGGGGCGCGCCAACGGCCATAGTCACGGCAGACCTCGACGGCGATGGGTTGGACGAACTTGTGGTTACGTCGGCTGCGACCGGTGGCGAGAGTGGCCAGGTTTCGGTGCTCGCCGGCGGATCTGGGCAACTGCGCTGGGCGGCGCCTGCGGGATGCCGGGAAAACTGCTCGTATTTCGGAATCCCCGTGGTCACGGACATCACGGGCGACGGTTCACCCGAGCTGCTGGTATCCGGCGACCGTCACGGCCGAGGATTCCTGGCCGCGGTCAACGGCCGCACTGGTACAACGATGTGGGTGTTTGAAGGCTCGTCCGAACGCGGTCTGGGCGCTGTGCGGACGGGCATTGTGCTGGCTGAGCCCGAGGTGGGTGCACCACCTGTGGTGGCGGCTGCCGCGGACGACGGCACGGTCTTCATCCTTGACGCCGTGAACGGTTCCATGCGCGCCACGGCGGAGCTCCGCAGTGGTCCGATCGGTTTCGCTGCACTCGGCGACACCACCGGAAACGGAAGGCGGGAGCTGGTCCTGCTGAGCCGTGCCTACGCCCTGTCGGTGATAGACGTGAACTCTGGGAAGGAAGCTGGCACATGGGTCATGAGCCAGGATCTGTTCGGCGTGCCTTCGTTTGTGGCTGACCGACGCCCTGCAACAGCTCCATTGCTAGTCGACTTGGATGCTGATGGGCGTCTTGACGTGGTGGTAGCCAACCCAGGTCGCTTAGAAGATGTCAACACTGTCCATGCGCGTTCGGGTGCCGGGCTTGGGGAACTGTGGTCGGTCGGCGTCGGCAATGGCCTGGTACTAGCGCCACCTGCCGCAGCGGAGTTGTCGGGTGACGATACGGCCGACGTGGTGCTGTTGGTTTCGTACCCCGATCGTCGTCAGGTCACCCTGCAAGTCGTCAACGGGCGGGACGGGCGCGTGCTCTCACGGCTGGACATGCCGGACAGTCTGGCGACAACCGCAGCACCGCTGCTCGCGGATCTCAATGGTAATGGGGTTCTTGATTGCACCGTCGCCCTTGAGGGTGGAAAAGTGTCGGTGGTTTCGTTAGGAGTACAGCAGGCTTCGTCAGGGTCTTGGGGTTGGCCGCGAGGGGATGCAGGTAATACGGGGGTGGCGCAGGCTGTTCCACGATCGGGGCTTCCAGTCTTGCTCCTTGCAAGTGTTGGGTTTGTCCTGCTGGGCGTGACGGCGCTTGGTGCCGCCCTCTGGGTGCGACGGAGGGTGCAATGGGCATTTACTTAGTAAGCATTTGTGTAGGGAGAGCCGCATGGGAGTAATCGCTCATTTCGCGACCGACCGCGGCTTGGTGAAGGAGAACAACGAAGACGCAGGAGGGGTGTTCTTTGGTGGCCGGCTGTTGATCGTCGCCGACGGCATGGGGGGGGGAAAAGCTGGAGAGTACGCGTCGCAGCAGGCTGTCAACCAGGTGCGCGAGGTGATTGGCCAGGCGAAGTACTACGTCGACGGCGTTGGTTTGCAGGTGTATGGGGCAGGCCGCGAAGTGGGAACGCGAGGCCTGCAGATGGCCGTTCAGCACGCCAATACTTTCCTGTACTCGATGGCTCGCGCCAACCCAAGCCTACTAGGAATGGGAACGACGCTTGTGGCTTGCCTCATCGAAAACGGCCGTGCCCTTTTCGCCAACGTAGGCGACAGCCGTGGCTACATCTTGCGTGCCGGGGTCTTGCGTCAGGTCACTCGCGACCACTCGCTCTTTTCCGATCCTAAGGCGACCAAGTCGAACATCATTACGCGGGCGCTGGGACGGCGCTCGTACGCCGAGGTGGACTGTTTCGGGGAGCAGCTTGCACCCGGCGATGTAGTCTTCCTTTGCTCTGACGGTCTATCTAGGGTCGTTTCGGACGAACAAATCGCAAGGGAACTGAGTCGACCGAGTGCCGAGTTACCAGGAGCATTGGCAGCTCTGCTAGCTCTCGCCAACGCGCATGGCGGTCCGGACAACATCTCTGCAGCCGCGGTGAGAGTCGACACGCTTGTCGGTGAGCGGTGTGAGGGAGCATGGCAACCATTACCATCTAGCCTAGAGGATGACGGTGGGAGCGACGATAGTCTCGAGCAAACCCTGGTCTTCACTCCCGTGGGCCCTCCCCGGTCGCAGCCAGTGAGCCCAACGCCAAATGAAGCGCCCGTACCAACAACTGGCCTTCCTTCGAAAGCACCCAAGCAACGGAAGGGGAAGCGGCTTCTGATGATTGCTGCAGCTGGCTGTGCTGCGACTGCTGCGCTCGCAATCTTGCTCGTGCTCCCGAGGAGAGAGCCTGCAACCCAACTTGTAGTATTCGATCTTATTGCATCGTCGAACGATGTTGGCCGCGCGGTACCAATTCATATCAAGATACGAGAGGAAACGCTGTGGGCGGCTGACGTGGTGGTTGGAGGATCCGAAGGCTGGCGGCTGGTCGTCCGGTACCCGAGCGGATTGGCAGCAACTGCTGTGCCGACCACCGAGAATTTCGTACAGGCTAGGGTGCCCGCCGAGGGGCTTCCGCTGGCGTCGATTGAGCTCGGGGACGGTCTTGTGTCGGTTGCCTTCACTGGCATGAACAAGATACCGATGAGTCAGACGTGGCAGGCAGGCCAGGGAGGATATCGCGTTTCTCTCATGACGTCCGCCGCCGTGGCCGCCGCCAACCAGGTGTGGAATAAAGTGCTCGACGGCGCCTGGCCGGAGGCTGGCACGGCGCTTGAGCACCTGCTGAAGGGCGCACCGCCAGCCGCCGCGGCCGCGGAGCGGCGTAGGTTCGAGGAGCTGCGCAACGCCTGGGAACTTGCCAGACGTTTGGGGTGGGAATTGCGTCTGGCAGCCGACGCCACCGACAGCGATGGACTGTTACGTGTGCCTGCTCGGGTGGAGGAGTACAAACGCGCCGTGAGTCAGCTTGATCGTCTTCGCCCGCCAGGTGTGGCGGGGCTGAGCGATAACGGGGACGCGCTGCGCCTAGCGCCGCCCTGGGCGGCCATAGAGCGCCGGCTGAGACTTGCAAGGGAACTCCAAGAGGCGATTGAAGCCGCCAAGTCAGCGGAATCAGGAGGTCGCTTCCGAGCGGACTCCGTGGCGCACCTCCGAACGATTCTGGAGAGGACCGGTGTGACCCCGACCGGCTCAGTGGCGGAGATTCTGCGGCGCGCTGCGCAAGGTGGTACAAGCCTCGGGTCGGGCGGGGCGCGGCAGATGTCAACGGTAGCAGAGTCTCACCCCTCGGTAGTGGCGCCGACGCCGACTCTCGTGAACAGTGAGGATCGGTGGAGGAACGTTCGAGAGCTCGCCAATGAGCTTGAACAACTCCGCCGCCAGCTGCCGAGGGAGGAACTCCAGAGGCGCCGTAGCGACCCATCTCTGCGCCGCGAAGTCGGCGCCATACGCGAGCGCGCAGTGAAGATCCTGGCCTTGGCCTTGCAGGGAGAGAGAAGAGAGCTGCTTCCCGCTGAGGTCCGCGCGGCGATAGGAGAGTTTGTCAAGTTGGAGTCGCATCTAGCGAGCTATTCGGGGTGCTCGTTGAAGCCACATGAGGAGGCGCTTGCGATGCTGCGTGAAATTGCCTCTATTCCAGGGCCTCACGAAAAGAAAGCGCAAAACACTTTGGCCTTTTACAGGGGAGAGTGCCAGTGACAATGGCGATCGTACCGGCGGCAATGCGGACAAGTTGGGTGACGCGTCAGCACCTAAAGAATGTACTGATGTTGTTGGTTCTTCTTGCTTGGCCTGCGCGTGCAGTGCGCGGTCACGACCTCGCTAATCGCTTCGAGATCGTGCAGGCGAAGTTCCATGGTCTTTCGACATCCTCGCAGTCAGGAGTAACCCTCTTGATGGCGGAACTGGAAGCGCTCAATGAGACCGCATTTGAGCATTTCGTGGAAGAAGACTCGTCGTTTTTCCCCTCGCTGTATCTGGCATGGGGATCCTGTTTGGTTGGGATTGAGCGAGCCGCCAGAGAGGGCGATGGAAGGGTCAGTGCGGCCGTGTTGTTGAGCGAGACTTCGATACCGTTATGCCTTGCGGAACTGCAACGCTTCGCCCTTGTTCTCGCCGCGGAGCCAAACCTGCGAGACGATGGGCGCGTGCGCGGGGCGTTACGGGGTGTCGAGTCTTGTCTCGTAGACGCCATAGAAAGCATCTGGAAAGCGGTCGGGACGAGTACTGCCGCCGTAGCCGGGGTTCAGACGGCACCGTTCTGGCAAACGCTCGAAGGACTTGTGGCGCAGGGCGTACTTGGCCTTGACGTGGAGGGCCTCCGGAAGCCCATCGAGCACCCGATAGCAACTCCGGCACCGGCGGGTTCTTCTGTTCTCGAGGGGTCGTCTGTGACCCTAGCGAAGGCCACTGGGCGCTTACGGGTGACCCTGACCCTTCGCCCTGATGCGGCGGCCGCTGCCCGCTTTGATGAATTGCGGGCCCACGTGGTAGCACCAGGGGTGGAATCGCAAGAAGTGAGTGTACCTTCAAGACGGGTGACACGAGTCGGAGAGACTCTTGTATTCTACTTGCCGCTGGGACAACGGGAGTCGACGGTGCTTCAGCGTGGGTCACGGGTTCGGCTTGTCGTTTCCCTCGGTGGAAAAGTCCAAGCCTACGAATCGATTACGGTTGAGTGAGGTGGGGCTGTGACCAGGCCATGAGCGATAGCGTGCCTGCCACGATTTGCGGTTTGCAAGTGGTGCGCCTACTGGGGCGGGGAGGATTCGCGTCTGTCTACCTGGCTCGTACCGCTGACGGCGAGCTGCGCGCCGTCAAGCAGCTTCACCCGGAGCGTCGCTCCTTTGCACGTATCGTGCGAGCGTTCGAACACGAAGCCGAGATGCTCGTCAACCTTGATTTCCCGGGTGTCGTGCGCGGCCTCCATTTCGACCGGGCTGAGTGGGCGATCGTTATGGAGTACCTCGATGGTCCGACGCTCGAATGGGTGATTGCCAACGGTTTGTCCCGGCTACCCATTCATTGCAGGGTGTTCGTTGGCGCCGAGCTGTGCGACACCTTACAAGCTATCCACAACCAGGGCTGGCTGCACCTCGACCTGAAGCCAAACAACGTGGTGTTGTGCCGTGATGGCCGAGTGGTGCTGACGGACTTTGGAGTAGCAGCGGCGCTTGGGGTGAACGACGGTGAGGAGCGACCCCTGCTTGGAACAATCAACTACATGTCGAGGGAGCAGCTGACGCCGGGAATGACGCTCGACGCTAGCGCCGACGTGTTCTCTCTGGGGGTCTTGCTCTATGAACTGCTTGCCGGTACCAAACCGTACCGAATCAGCAAGGCAACGGAGCTCCGCAAGGCGCTAGAGCGTGTGGCGCCCCTGGATTCTTTTGGAATTGCCGGGCTTCCGGTGGCCGTAGCACTTGCCGTACAACGGGCTATTGCTTACAACCGCGAAGCCCGCTGGCGCTCGGCGCGAGAGTTCGGCGAGCTACTGCGTTGGGAGCTATCAGGTCTGTCCCGTGAGGACCTTGTGAGCGAGCTGGTTGCGGTGGTCGATGAGCTCTCAGCGTCGTCTGGTAAAGAAGGAGAGTCACCGGTTTCGGGTTCGCCTTCACCGGCGACCCACGCCGGGCGGCAGGCCGCTGGACCACAAATCCCTGCTCCACAGCAGCCCACGAGGAAACGTGCGGAGCCGGGCGTGATCGACCCGTCGGACCAGAAGGGCCGCAAGACTAGGCGCGTCATCGCGGCTTGCGGGCTCGCACTGGCAGCCGCCACAGCAGGGGTGGGGATTCTGGCGTGGGGTGCGAGGCAGCGGCCTTCACCACCCCTAGAGTTTTCCCCGACGCCGGTGGCGCAACCCACCTTGGCTGCGGTGATGCCACCCGAGACGCCCACACCAGTGCCCGTTCAGCCCTCTCGCACTGTGCCACCGACCCGCGCAGCGCTCGGGGAGCTCCGGGTCAACTGCATTCCCAATGGAGAGGTGATCAGTTTGAGACGGGAAATTGATGGCCGTGAGTTTCGGCACTTGGTGAAAGACCAATACTGCCCGTTTCCCTGGCTACGGTTGGAGGAGGGTCGGTATACCCTGGTTGTGCAGAGCTCGGTAGGTGGGCAACGGATTCGGCAGGTGGTCGAGGTTCGCGGGGGACAAAGGACAGAAGAGAAGGTCTCTTTTGGGAAGCACGAGTGAAATGCGTAACTGGTGTGATTACCGATTCTGGACTAGATACCGGCAATGCCGGAAAGGAGAAGGAGGGTTTATGAGAAACCAAGGTAAAGTACTGGTCGCGATGCTGGTGCTTGGCACGGCATTAGTCCCCACAGTCAGTGAAGTTCTTGCGCAGGCGATTATGGCGCCACCGCTTCCAACGCGCTTCAGTCTTGGCATTGGCCGATCGGAGGGTTTCGGCGCCCGTGCGTTGGGGATGGGTGGGGCGTTTCTTGGAGTGGCCGATGACGCCACCGCGGTAATCTGGAACCCGGCCGGGCTGGGCCAGATGTCCGATGCACAAATACAGGTCGGAGGGAGATATTTCAGTGCGGCAACTGAGCGAGCGTTCACGTTTCAAGCGCAGGCGCAGAATCGCGGCGTCAATTTCGGTGGGCCAAGGGCATTCTCGGAACCGCGCCAGAGTGACGACCCGTCCACGAAGGTGGCTGCAGAGTTCGCCGCTTTTGCCTATCCTTTCTACGTCGGGGCCGCTCGAATGGTCTTGGCCCTGAGCGCTTCGGAAGGAAAGACGGATTTTGGCGCCAATCAAGTGCTCATCCAGGACTACCGCATGACGGGGATCGACGCTGCCAGCGAACCCTTCGAGTTTGTCGGCCAGGGGATCGCGACGTTTGGCCAGGCGGGGAGTCAGCGCTCTCTTGCCGGCTCGGTGGCGTACAATCTTGATGACCGGTATCTTTTTGGCCTCACGGTCGCGCGCCTCGAGGGGACCCTGGATCTGACCTCCAGTAGAGGTCTGCAGGCGCTGGAGTACCGCGTCCGGGGAATCAAGGTTTTCGGGGGTCCGAACGAGTACTTTCGTAACGATACGACTTGGCGCACTAGTCAGGATGGTCTGTACGCCATTGTTGGTCTCATGGTCCGGCCCAGTGATCAGTGGACCCTGGCGGGCGTCTACCGGACGAAGAGCGGCATTGACTTGAAATACAGAGTTCACGACCAGCTTGAGGCTTCTTGGGCTTTCACACCGACGGGCTCAAACGCAGCGACCTACGTCCTTGACGGTCTCCATGGTACCTCGGAGGCGACGCTCCCTGCCCTCTACGGTGCCGGCGTCGCGTTTCGGCCGACACCGAGCTGGACGATTGCTGCGGAATACTCGGCCAGTGACTGGTCGAATGCCACTTTCGAGGCCGATGTCAACGGGACGACCCAGACGTTTCTCTACCCGTCCTTTCGGCCGGTCGGACGACCTGCGTGGATCGCTGAGGTCAACCTCTCGGCGCAGGATCGGTTCTCCTTTGAGCAATTTCGGTCAGGCGTCTTTCGGGTCGGAACAGAGTACGTGATTGCTCGCGGGCAGGGGCGATACGTGCCGATCCGCCTGGGTGTGGTGCGGGAGGAGGCCATCTATGGGTTACCTGGTGAGGCGCAGCCGGTGATCTGGGGCTACTCAGTGGGTTTTGGATACCTCGACAAGCGGATCTTTGTGGACTTTGCTCTTCTGTACGACGAGATGACCCAAAAGGTCTCCAAGTCTGATCCCTTCCTCGCAGAGGAACCATACTTCCAGTTTGAGTACACAGGAGACCCAGCTACGTTCTTCCCTCAGTACGTAACGCTTGGTCAGGGCGAGTACTCGCAGCGCCTCATTCGGGCAATCCTGTCGGCAGGATTCCGATTCTAGCAGAAGGTAGCAATGCACCAGCGCTTCTTGGCTCGTATTCTAGTCTGTTGGATGGCGCTTCTGGCGATGGCCAGCAGCACCATCGCTCAGACCACGCCGCGACTGAAGTACGAGCAGGCGCTGCGCGAGCTAGAACAGCGAAATCTTGTAAGGGCGGAGAGCTTGCTACGCGAGTGTCTCGCTCAACAGCAGGAACCTGGTCAAAAGGCCCTGGGCAAGGGTGAGGTTCTTCGCTACGTTCCACAGTTGCTCCTGGCGCGTGTGCTGGCTGACCAGGGGAGGCTGGATGAGGCGAGGCGCTTCCTCCAGGAATTTGAGCGCTATCCGCTTGCAGGGCAACTCGGTGGTGAGGATCTGATTGAACTATCAAAACGATTACGCATGCTGCCGCCGCCCAGACTCATTCCCCCTCTTCACATTGACGCTTCTGATGGAATTTGTCGCGTGAGGTGGGAGGCGGTGAAAGGCGCGGATGGCTACCGGCTTGAGACGTCGACCAGTGCTACTTTTCGCGAAGCGCCGGTGGCGCGGGAGTCGACGCGCCTAACATACCGCATCCTCAATACCGAGGTGCCTTCGGGTGAGACGTTGTTCGTGCGAGTGGCCGCTGAATCAGGTGATGTGGTCGGGGAATTTAGCGCCACCGCGGCATGCGTCCGCGACGCTCTTGTTTCAGGTTCGGGGCTTCGCCTCGAACCTGAAGACGGTGTGGTCGGGCCGGGGGAATGGGTCGACGTGAGGTGGCCACTTGAGGAGAACGCGCGCGGGGAAACGGTCTTCTTTGAAGTGCGCTGTCTCGTGAATGGGCAAGAGGTCAGCAGGAGCGACATTGCAGGGTCCTTGGCGCGTTGCCGAGCCTCTGAGGCGGGTACAAGCCTGGAGGTGGAAGTTGCCGAGCTCCAAGCAGGGCAGCGGCGTCGGCGTGGGCGGGCGGTCTTTGCAGTTCAAGCCCGCGTTCCCACGCCCACACTTCGTTGGGAGCCGGCAGAAATCAGTTTGTCGTGGCCCCCCGTCACCGGGGCCAGCCGGTACGCGCTACGGTGGGGCCGAGGAGAGAAAGCTGACAAGCTCCTCGGTAGCATCACTTCATGTTCTTCTCGACGTTGCGAAGTGAGTCTCGGTGAGTTTGCGGCCGGCAGGTATACCGTCCAAGTGATTGCCTTCTCGGCCTCTCCGTCGACTCATCTCGACAGCACCCCGGCACAGATCGTGCTGGACATTCCTAACGTGGAGGCGCTCCGCGCTTTCGCTCAAGCCCTTGAGCTAATACACGCTGGCGAGTATCGGAGGGGACTGGTGGCGCTCCAGCCCCTTCAGGCTGAGTTCTCAACATCCGCCAAGTTTCACCTATATATGGGCATTGCCGTTTTCGGTTGTGAGCGGCTCGGAGAGCTACTGCCCGAGGAGATGGGTTCGAGTGCGTCTGACGTGGCAAGTCGCCTGTTCAGGCGAGCTCACGAACTCGATCCAGACGTTATCTTTCCAGTCGAAGTCTTTGGTCGACTCTTTCACGAGGCGTTTCTGAGTGCGGTGCCGTGAACATGCACCAAGGAGACAAGGGGCAAGCGTGAGCCTGGTTGACACTGACCAACGACCTCCAGCACGAGCGCAGCGGGGGTTTGTAGAGACGGTTCCTGGTTGGGTGCTGGGGGCGTCAATGGCGCTTAGCTTGCTCTTTCTGATGTGGTTGGGGGGCGTCGTCTTCTTGAAGGCAGGCGAGTTCCTGCATGCCCTCAATCTCTTCCTTTCCGGGGTACTTGTGGCGCCGGTCGCTGGCGTACTAACCTGGACAGTTTGCGACATTGTCGATGGCCTGCGCTACCTCGAGGCTTTCGCTCCATCTCGGCCCTGCGCACCGGCGGGGGGGGGCGCGCTACGACTGATTGCCGCTGGAATCCGCGTGCAAGGAGCGGGGCTCGCGATGCTTGTGGTCTTGCGGCATACGGGCGTGGATATTGACGGAAGTGCAGCTCGTCTGGTGGCTGGAGGTGCGACGCTGGACTTGGTTCTTCGCCTCTCCACTGGAGCGATTGTCTGCGCCGCTTTTCTCCTGGCGGTGTTCCGACTGATCGTCTCCCTTGGCAGAGGTCAGGTGATCAGCGGTGACAAGGTCTTAATCGTTGCGTTCTTGGTTAGCATTCCTGGAGCAGTGCTCGCTGTCTTCCGCCCGCATCTCGCACCGGGATTCGGACTTCTTGTCGCATTGTTGGCGGCTACGACGGGGTTCCGGCGGCTCAAGAAGAGACCCGTTCGGTCGGAATCACTAGCACCGATGGTTGCCTTGACGGCGGGTGCGGTTTTGGTGGGCATGCTACACGCCGTTGCGGTACCTATGCTGCCTCCCGTTCTTGCGTTCTTTCTCGCACCCCTCGTTCCACCACCACTCGTCGAGGTGTTCTGTGCCGGCATGCATGTTGGTGAATCGGTACTAGGGCCGGCGCTATGGTTGGTGGCCGCAATTGTGGCGGCAGTGTATCTCACAGCCCTATGGAGAGTCGCGGCCGGTCTCTCGTATTTGGCAGGGCTAGGTGGGCAAGCGGTACCACCGAGTCGTTCGGCTGAACCAGTATGGAACGCAACGCGTGTCTCGCTGGCAGCCGGGTCGCTGGGCGCGCTGACGTTGACGGGGGGACTTTTCGTGCTGGCTGAGATAGCGATTTGGCACTTCAGCAGCTCCGTGACTGGCCTGACGCAGGTCTCGGTCGTCAGCAGAGTTTTGCTTGGCTGGCTCGCTTCGCTTGATAGCGGTCAGATCATTATTCACTTGGCGATGGTGTGGGTGGTAATCCTTGGCCTGCCTGCCATCGACATGGTCTTCTCACCGTTGGCGGGGTACTCACAAGATACAGAGGCACGACCTCTTGGTACCGCTTCGTGGCCATCCATCGGGGCCGCGATCTTGCTCGCTGGAGCCATTGGTACATCGATATCGGTACTCACTGGCGGGATTATGGAGGCTATAGGGCTGGGCGCCGCCGATTCGACGGGAGTGGTGGTCCAAATCGCGCTGATCGGGCAGAGCCTTGGCCTTGCACTGGTCGTTGTGCTCGGGGGGGCGATCGGTTTTCGGTTGGTCATGGCGTGCGGTGGGTCTCGCAGAGAAGCGCTGGTAAGTGCTGTTCTAGATCGTGCGGAATATGGTGGGGTTCGCTGGGCCTGGCTGCTCAAGATAGTGATTCTACCCATCGCGGCGGGAGCGTGGGTGACGCTGGCGGTTCTAGCTGCCCGATCGATGCTTGTCGGCTCAACACTTGCTGGGGGGCTCGTCGTTGGATCGCTGTGTTTCGTCTCCTGTCTCTTCGGCGTTGTTGCGATTGTAGTGGTACCTTATCTTGGCGCGTGCGTGGTTGCGGCGGTGCCGCCATCGAAACGCGACCCGGGATCCGTTTTTCAGGGCACTCGTGCCGCGCCTCCACAAGCCTCGGCCACCCTTCGAGTGAAAGCAGCATCAACGGTGTCATTGCGCACGACAGAGGCCTCCCCCACGATGGTGACGAGCGGTAAGGCCAAGGTCGAGGCGCGCCTTCGAGAGAGAGGGCGGCCAATCAGGAAAGGACAGGGCGGAGCAGAGGCGACTGGTATGGCTCTTTCGCACGCTGCGCCCATTGGCACGATTTCCGCTGAAGTAGATTATCCGAGTTCGGAGCTCTCGGCAATCGCAGAGTCGAATGGTCAAACGCCAGGAGCTTCAGGAGCAGGCAAGCCGCGAGCCGGGGCCGGGAGAGCCGATCTCAGTGCTCTAGCACTCGAAAGAACGGGTGTGGAGAGAGTTGGAACTCAAGGTTCCGCGAGCTCGATGCCCGTTGAAGGTTCGGGTAGGCACTACGAGGTTGTGGAAGGCGAAGACCTTGACTCCACGGATCAGGGAGGGCCAGATAGAGAGCCCGGAGTGGTCAATGCTTCGTTGTCGACCAGCAAACCCACTCCAATTCGTGTACCGGCCTCTCCATCGAAACATCCCGGAGTTCTCCAAATCGCCGAAAGTTACAACAGCGGGTTGCAGCTCCGATTTGTTGGCCTGGAGTACCCGCTCGTATGGCGAAGCGACGACAATGTCAGTCTCGATGTTGCGTCGAAGGCACACGCGTGTTCTTCCAGTTCAACGCAGTGGGTCTCGTTCACACTCGCCTTGCGAGCAAGCAGACCTGAAGATGCCTTTGGAATATGGTTGATCGGCCTAGTTTTGAGCGGGAACGTGATCTCGTGTGAGCTGGGAAGGTTTGAGCTCGGCGTCGCTGTCGAGCGAGAGGAGGGCGGGGTCTTCACCGTTGCTCTTCGGGCCGCCGGGCTGGAGGACGTTGGTGTGCCAAGGTCCCGGGAGGAGCGCAAACGTCTCCGAGAGGTCTTGAGTCGGCACATAGTCGTGCTTCTACGAATGGTTCGTCGAGGTTTTGGCTCAGTCGTAGCCCCTGTCATGACCGTGCCCGCTGCGCAGGTGACGGTGATCGTCGGGCGGTCACGAAACCGCGTTCATGTGTGTCCGTGGTTGCTCGATGCAGAGGCTGAGATGGGACAGGAACACCGGCTCGTGTGGCGAGAATCGGGTGAGGACGTCACTGCTGATCTGGGACAGCTTCCTGCCTGGATGTATCTTGTTGCTCTGGGTTTCAAGGAGAAGGTTGTGCTCCTGGGGGTGAATCTGCAAGAGCTCAAGGCGCTGTCTGGGGTAACGTGAGAGTTGCTGGGGCGTGGGTCCCCCGAATCACGTGGACTTAGGTGGTTGAACGCGGATTTGTAGCGAGAAGGTGAAGACAGCCGACGTGGAGGGGGCGCCTTTGAGGTCGGCGATGTTGGCGAGAGACGGAGGGGATCGGATAGCGCGAGGATCGCTGAGGGTGCCGAGGATGGCAGCCTCAGCCAGCCATGGCGAAGAGTCCATGGGGGCACACCCAGTGTGATTCAGGAGATGGGGGGCCCGAGAATGGAGTCCTGGGTCTTGCTGAAGAAGAGTGTGGCAGAGGAACGCGGGGCGGCGAACGACGTGCGACGGCTCGCGTGCCTCACGTTCACGTCCTCGATCTTGCTAGTCTTTGTCGCAGCCCTGGCGCGGCCTTTGTGGGGGCAATCCGTGACCGGGAGTTTCGCTGCAGGGGGCCGACCGTTCGCGTCTGGCTGGACGGATGGAGTGACGGCAGGAAGCGCCACCGTACGGCTCACTGGGCCGGCCAATACGCGGGTACAAGTTCGCCTTCAGGCCACCATTGATCTCGTGCCTGCAGACGCGGTGGGACGAATGGGTTCAGCAATGTCGTCGGTGGGCGAGGCGGTGGTCGATCTTGGGCCAACGGGGCAGACGGAGGCGAGTGTTGCAGTGCGGCCCAACGTCAGCCTGATTCGCAAGAGCGAGCAGTTGGGCGTGGTGGTGTACAACGAGGCAGGTACTGAGCTGTTGGCGGCGCCACACACAGCCAGCGAGTTGTGGCCGGTGTGGCACGAGAGGCCGTACGCGGGGCCGA
>FWPV01007023.1_pt1 | contig 20907 bp, 20 predicted proteins | sample 2228371 | NCBI WGS metagenome assembly FWPV01 (sample SAMEA103939776, study PRJEB20133) | metagenome | reverse complement strand
TATTGCTTCGATCTGTCCGTTATTAAGAAGGTTTATGATTTTTTATGGGAATTGCTTTCAGGAAACTCAAAGGCATAAATGAAGACATTAGTATCGAGGAAAACCCTACGCCTCATCTTCTAAGGCTTCCATGTCCGTTTTTAGCTGTTCAGGCGTTACTTTTTTTCTTTTTTTATGTTTTCTTATCTTATTCCACATCATTGCAGGACTTAGTATTCCTAAATCAGAAGCGTATTTTATGATAGCTGCTCTTGCAGCCTCGTCTTTATTAGCAAAAAGTCCTTTCTCGACCACTTTGTTCAATGCATCTTCTTCGGCTCGTTCTAATTTAGAACGTTGTGCTGGACATATTTAGACCGCACCAATTAAAAATATTATTCATAAATCGACCTTTTGGCTGCGGAATCTGGCGGCCCAGTTCCTTTGCTGTGTCGATCCATTCTTGCCCTGCGAAAGGCAGTGAGGATGCGCTGGCACTTCCACTATATGATTTAAAATGAGCCGTGGAGGATTCGAACCTCCGACCCGCTGATTAAGAGTCAGCTGCTCTACCAACTGAGCTAACGGCCCACAATAGATTTTTACGATACAAAAAAGTGTTTAAAATCGTCAAGTTATTTTGATACTTCATTTTCATCTTGCAGTCGAACTAACAGAAAATTTAATAGTCTTATTAAGCTAAACCAATAGCCAATATTTTGATGATATAATAAAAAATGCTTTTTAAAAACATATATCTTGATATTCTCGACAATATATCTGATGGGGTTTATTATGTCAGCACAGACAGAAAAATTGAGTATTGGAATAAAGGAATGGAAACCCTTACGGGTTATGCCTTTAAAGATGTCAAAGGTAAGATATGTACAGAGGTTATTTTATTGGTAGATGAGACAGGGACAAGGCTTCACCCATATGAATATCCGGCTATTGTATGTTTACAGTCATTTCGAGGCATTGCAAAAAGCGTTTTTCTTATAAATAAGCATGAAGAAAAAATATATGTAGAAGAACAAGCCTCTCCTGTTTATAAGGGTAATAATTTAATAGGGGTTGTTTGTACATTAAGAGATAATTCAAGGGTGTTTAGAGCAGTTGAGTCTTATATAAAAAATAAGCGAAAGGAAAGGCTCATGCCGATATGTGCATGGTGTAAAAAGATTAGGGTAGAGGATGATTCGTGGCAGCAGATAGAGAAGCATCTAACAGATGAGGGTTACGGGGTATTTACTCACGGAATGTGCCCTGATTGTGCAGATAAGATTTTTGAAAAAAAGATATATCTTGAAAGCTATCAAAATATCTGCAAGGCTATAAGCTCAAGCCTTTCCCTTAACGAGGTTCTTAATCTTATTGTGGTAAACGCAGTTAAGGTGATGAATGTAAAGGCGAGTATGCTCAGGCTCTTAAATAAGGAGACACAGAAACTCGAGGTTGCTGCCTATTATGGATTGAGTGAGAGTTATGTTAATAAAGGACCAGTTGATTATGATAAAAGCATAGCTGACGCCATGGAAGGTAAGGCTGTCTCTATTTATGATATAACTTCAGATACATCGGCTCGATACCGAATTGATGCAGAAAAGGAAGGCATAAGAAGCATATTGTCTATTCCTGTCAAGTTTAAGAAGGAGGTCATAGGGGTTTTGAGAATGTATACTGCTGAGCCCGTTAAGTATACTGATGAAGACCTGAAGTTTATGACCGCAATCGCTGAACAGGCAGCAATCGCAATAATAAATGCAAGGACATTTGAGGCGACAGTGTCTCGTGCAAAGGAATATCTTAGAGTCTTTCAGGATGTTACAAAGGCAGTCAGTTCTACTTTAAGATTGGGCGAGGTTTTAAATCTTATAGTCAGGAAATTACCGGAGGTAATGAAGTTAAAGGCTGCTACAATAAGGTTATTAGATGAAACAGGAAAGAGGCTTGAGCTTGTGGCTGCTTATGGGCTCAGTGACAAATACCTCGGCAGAGGACCTGTTGACACAGAAGAGAATGTAAGGGAAGCCCTTCAGACAAGGCCTGTTGCAATATATGATGTTAGCACTGACAGGAGGGTTCATTATCAGAAAGAGGCTATGGAGGAGGGGATAAAAAGCATGCTCACCCTTCCAATTATTGCAAAAGACAAGGTGATAGGTGTGTTGAGGCTGCTTACTGACAAGCCGAGACACTTTACAGATGAGGATATTTCATTTGCAGCATCACTTGCAGAGGTATGCGGCACAGCGATTGAGAATGCAAGAATGTATGAACGGCTTTATAAAACGTAAAATATTTAAGTTCACAGGCGATTCCTTTGAGGAAAGGGAAGACATTATAGCTATTGAAAAGAGGATACGCATTCTTGTCAATGGCAGGGAATATATGAGTCTCTATTGCACGCCGGTTATGGTAAGGGAATTAGTTGTAGGAATGATTTCGACAGAGAATATTATAAGGGGTGGATGGTGTGCGGAGAGAATATCTATTGAATATGGAGAAGAGATTGTAGTTGATATACCTGCAGAAGGAGATGTTATCACCGAAGGTGCAGTCATTACATCAGGATGCATCGGTGGAATAACTTTCCCTAAGAGATTGTCCCTTCAGAGGATAGAAGATGATTTTTCGATTAGGTTAAGCGACTTAAAGTATCTATTCAAAAGATTTCAGAATGCCTCAGAGCTTTATAAGATGACAGGATGTGTGCATAGTGCTGGACTAAGTGATGGTAGAGAGATTATATGTCTTGCTGAAGATATAGGCAGGCATAATGCTGTTGATAAGGTTATCGGATATGCACTGCTCGAAAATATTTCATTTGTTGGCAAGATCATGCTTGCAAGCGGCAGGCTCTCATCTGAGATTGTATCAAAATGTGCAAGGTGGAGCATACCCATTGTTGCCAGCAGGACATCTCCAACGAGCCTTGCTTTAGATATTGCTGATAAATATGGACTCACTGTTATAGGGTTTGTGAGGTCAGACAGAATGAATGTATATACCCATAATCAAAGGGTTTTAATGCAATAAAATACTAATCTTCGAATGTCACCCTGAGGATCTCTTCAATAGTTGTAATTCCGTCAATTACCTTTTTTATACCACTCTGGCGAAGCGTTGCCATACCTAATCTGACAGCCTCTTTCTTTATTTCTACTGCTGTGCCACCCTGAATAATTAGTTCTTTTAGTTCGTCTTTTATAGGCATGACCTCATAAAGGGCTACCCTGCCTTTGTAACCGGTGTTGTTACAGGCAGGACAACCTGCACCCTCATAGCACTTTACTTTTCCGACAATCTCTTTTGGGAAACCGATCTTTATGAGAGATGCCTCAGATATTTTCTGCTCCCGCTTGCAATTCTGACATAGCTTTCTTGCCAATCTCTGTGCAACTATTAAGATAACTGATGAGGATACGAGAAAGGGCTCTATGCCCATGTTTATTAATCTCGTTATAGTGCTTGGGGCATCGTTTGTGTGGAGTGTGCTGAGAACGAGGTGTCCGGTAAGCGCGGCTTTGACCGCAATCTCTGCTGTCTCAAAGTCCCTTATCTCACCAACTAATATAATATCTGGATCCTGTCTGAGGAATGACCTCAAGGCAGATGCAAATGTTAATCCAATATCTTCTCTTATCTGGACCTGATTTATACCCATAAAGTTATATTCAACCGGGTCTTCTGCTGTCATTATGTTTACTCCGGGTTTATTTAAATGAGAAAGTGCTGAATAAAGGGTTGTGGTCTTTCCGCTTCCTGTTGGACCTGTAACGAGTATCATGCCATAAGGCTTTTCTATTGCCTCAAGGAAATCCTGTAGCGGTTTTTCGTCAAAACCGAGCTTAACGAGGTCAAGCTGAAGATTTGATTTATCAAGTAGCCTTAAGACAATCTTTTCTCCAAAAAGTGTTGGAAGTGTTGATACTCTGAAATCTATCTCACGAGTGCCGCCAAATTTTAGCTTTATTCTTCCGTCCTGTGGAAGCCTTCTTTCTGATATATCAAGATTTGACATTATTTTTATTCTTGAAGAAAGCGCAGCCTTTATCTTTACCGGGAGTTTCATAATTGGCTGAAGCATTCCGTCTATTCTGAACCTAACAACCACAACATTTTCATAAGGCTCGATGTGTATGTCACTTGCACGAGATTTGACTGCGTTTAATAAAATGCCGTCGACCAGCTTTACCATAGGGGCATCTATCTTTACTTCTACTGCCTCTTCTTTTTCCTCAACGACTGTAATCTCATCAGCCACGCTATCAACGAGTTTGTCAAGGTCTTTTGGCTCCAGGATATTTAGATCAAAGGAGTTGTCGAGTTCTTTCTGTTCTCTTTTTTGCGTTTCGATGGTTTCTGTTTCAGCAGGAGGCACAGTCTGGACATCCTGTGGATAATATTTTTTTATTGCCTCTAATATTTCGCTTTCGGATGCCACATAGACTGATACCTTCATTCCAGTAAGGAGTCCGAGTCCACTTATAGCAAACTTGTTGGCAGGGTCTGCAGTCGCTACAGTAAGGACAGAGCCATCCATTGATATAGGGAAAATAAGGTATTTCAAGGCGGTTTCGTATGGAACGAGCTTAAGAAGTATGTCTAAAAAAAATGGGTCAAATTCTTGTTCAGAGAGCTTGATGAGCGGGAGATTATACTGTGTGCTTAAAAAGTTTGCAAGGGTTTCTTCCTTTATATAACCCAAGGAGATTAATGCATGTCCGAGTTTCTTTCCGGTCTGCTTTTGGTATTGAAGGGCCTCATTTAGTTGTTTTTCGGTTATGATGTTTGCCCTTACCAACAACTGACCTAAAGGTAAAACATTTTGGGCGCTCTCTATCATAATTTTACAATATATAAAATAAACAATTAAGTCAAACTAATCATTGATGATGGGATGCTAATTTTGAATGTTGTTCCACATCCCTCTTCAGAAAAGACCTCTATGGTTCCATTCATGTCAGCTATCTGTTTTCTGGCAGCGCTGAGACCTATTCCCCTTCCTGAACTTATATCACTTATCTCTGCGGTTGTAAAGCCGGGTTCGAATATTAATGAAATCAGTTTATCTTTAGATGGGTTATCATCTGGATTTAAAATACCCTTTTTTATTGCTGTCTTTCTAATTATATTTGTATCGATGCCTCTACCGTCATCCGAAATCTCTATTTCGATTAAGTTATCTTTGCCTTTAACAGATATGGTAATCAATCCCTCAGCGGTTTTTCCTGATTTTATTCTCTCTTCAGGGCTTTCTATGCCATGGATTATTGAATTTCTTGCAATGTGAGTGAGGGGAGCAAAAAGTCTATCTATGATCACCCTGTCAATCTTGATTTGACCACCCTTGACAACCACCTCCACTTTTTTGTTGTTCTGGCTTGCGATTTCCTTTACGGATTTTATAAACCTCTGGAAAAACCTGTCAGCTTCTGTCATTCTCATGTCATGGACAAGAGATTTTAAAATCTCCAATGTCTTCTCCATTTCTTCAGCACTGCGAATAAGATATTTTATGAACTCATTTAGATATTCATAAGCTTCAGACATATCGGTAGTTGCCTTTTTGAGTTTTTCAATGGATATGTAAATATCGGGTTTTTTTTCCAAAATAGAGGGTAATTCGGTAATTGTCTTTGTAATTATATCTTTATTAGCAGACAATACATCTAATGTTAAGCCAATGTCTTTGGTATTTTTTATGAATGAGTTTTTTTGGCTCAGGGCATTTTCTATGAGATCTGTCATCTCAACTATTGTATTTATGTCAATCTTTATATGGTTACCAGATAGGGAAACCTCTTTTCTTGTCTGCACTATAGGTTTCTCTATATCTTCTAATGGCTCTATGGGTGTCTTGCTTTTTTCTTTTAAAAGGGTCTCATTTACAATTTTAATAATCTCTTCATATACACCTGCGTCTTCTTTTTTGTTTTCGGATATATTCTGAACAAGCCTCTTTATTGTATTGAGCATAAATCTCAGAATATCAACGATCCCTCTGGTAGGAAATATCTTTTTATCTTTTAACTCCTCAAGTATATCCTCCATTCTATGGGCGATTTTTGTTGTTTCTGTCAGTCGAGCAATAGCTGCCGAGCCTTTAAGGGTATGGGCTGCCCTAAAAAGCTCTTCTATCAGGACATCTCCATTTGGTGTTGTTCTTAGTTGAGATATGCCCCTCTCGAGGGTATTAATATAGTCTTCTGCTTCCTGAAGGAAATATTCAAGTATTTCTGCGGTGTCAGGCTTTGGCATCATTACCCCTTTTTGGCATACTTTCTAACAACCTCATGAATCAAATTAGAGGGCTTCAGTCTTAATGTACTACTTTTCAACTCCTCAGAAATAGGCATTTTTTCAAAGAAAAACTTTCCACCCTCAATTGTAAGGAGTGTATGGATTATTTCGAATATCTGCTCTTTTATAGAATTAACATCCTGCAATACAGATCTTTTCTTATCCATTGTGGCATAAACTATATCGCCGTTTTCGAAATAGATTATGTAATTGTTGGAGGAATGAATCGAAAGATTGCCTGTCAGGTTAGATACTTCTACGAGATGTAGAACATCTATTATATTAAGGTCAGAGAGCTCTCCAGAGAATATTATTCCGGTTGTGACTATCGGTGATTGTTTGAGGGCATCTGATATGCCGCTCTGAAACATAGTAGAAAACTCAGAAAAATATCTATGGACTATCTTTTCTACCGTCTTTTCTATTTCCGGCAATAAGGCAGCATCAATAGAAGGCTGAATCTCATTATGCTTTTCAATTTCTAAAGTTTCTTGGAGTGCTGGAGTGGCAATTTGAATGTCTTCTGATGGGTATATTTCTGCTGTTTCCAATCCCCCGTTTGAAGGCTCCACAATCCCGATCTGTTCTGTCTTCTTTGCCTTTTGCGATTCAATAAGTGCATTAACCTTTTCCACAAGTTCTTTTGTATTTATAGGTTTTACAAGGTAGCTAAGGTCATCGAATTTTTTTGTAAATTGCTCTGCAACCTCCCCTTTGGATGTGATGAGTATTACAGGGGTATCCTTAAGTTGTTCATCTTTTCTTATTGCACTGCAAAACTGATACCCGTTCATCTTTGGCATTATGAAGTCAACGAGTATAACAGATGGGTGAATGTCTTCAGCGATTTTTAAGCCTTCTTCTCCGTCTTCAGCAGAATAAACTGTGTATCCCTCATCAGAAAGGGCTGCCTTAACCAGCCTTGTTACCATCGGGCTGTCGTCGATAACAAGGACATTCTTATCGGTCATTTTCACCCCATAACTTCCTATTTAAAACATAATTTAAATACAAATATATTATAACAAAGGATTTGGTAAATAAAACAGAATCGTTGCTGGCTTGACTTTTGAAGGTGCAAAGTTATATAAAAATTATGCGGGCAGTTAGCTCAGTCGGTAGAGCAGGGGCCTGAAAAGCCCCGTGTCGGGAGTTCGATTCTCTCACTGCCCATTTTATATCCCCTTGTGGCATCTTGAACAATTCTTTGAAGAGCTTGCACCAAATGCCCTTTTGCCATTATGACACTCACCACAAAATTTCCCGGCTCTAATGTCTGCCATGGTTATCTTTACTGAACCCCTGCTCATCGGGAATATCTTTGGATGACATTCTTCACAGCTGATACCTTTTGAGTGCACCTTTCCATCAAAGATTACATCTCCAAATTCTGCCTTCTGATCTGGTGGCACGGCAAATGAGAAGTGAGCAAAAAATAATAAAAAAATGAATATTGTTGCTCTGAACAACATATATATTTATTTTAGCATATGAGTATGATTAAAGTTGCATATAAAAGAAGATGTTTGTTAAATTAGATTACAAAAAACCTTCTGGAGGTAAAATGAAAAGGTTATTTATAACAGCCTTAATTTTAACACTGATTGTAATCTTTATTAATGGATGCACTCAAAGAAGGGTAGCCACTTTATCAGAAAGACCTGAAGATGGTATTTCTCAAAGGACCGAAACAATCAAAGAAGATAAGCAAGGGGTTACTCCTTCAGATGCGGTCATTACAGGCACGATTCCGAAGGAAACCATTACAGAAAAAGAACTTGCAAGACTTCAGCCCTCTGATACTATGTCTGTTATAAAAGAGCTTCAGACAAAGATAAGGGATATTTTCTTTGATTTTGACAGCTACGAAATAAGGGATGATGCAAAACCAATCTTAAAAGAGGCTGCATCGATACTGCTGAAGAATAAAAATATAAAGGTCATTATCGAGGGGCACTGTGATGAAAGGGGCACCAATGAGTACAATCTTGCCCTCGGAGATAGAAGGGCAGGGGCTGTGAAGGAGTATCTTGTTTCCCTCGGTGTAGATTCTAAGAGGATTGATACCATAAGCTATGGAGAGGAAAAACCTGTTTGTAATGAACAGACAGAAGAGTGCTGGGTCAAAAACAGAAGGGCTCACTTTGTATTTATAGAAGGGACAAAATAGTGCCTGGAGATTCATGGTTCAAAGTCAAGGTCACAGATAACAGGATACATGAGTCAGGGAATAGATTTTCTACATTTTATTGTATCCTGTGTTTTCTTTTTTGTTTGCTAATTCTGGCAGGCTGTGCAACCACCACTGATCTCGAAAATGTAAATAATCGTTTGACAAGCCTCCAGATCGAGGCCTCAACCCAGAAAAAGGAAATTGCCGAAATCAAAAATGGCCTCTCGGAGGCACAAAGGGATATTGCTGCATTGAAGGAAAGAACGGAGGGAGTTGTCAAGGAATACACACTTAATGCAATAAGGGAGAGCCAATCATCTTTATTGTCTCAGACTTCAGAACTTCTAAGGGAGATTCAATCACTCAAGGGCAGGTTTGATGAGAGCAAATACTTTATAGACAGGACATTAAAAGAATTATTATCAGAAAGGGAAGTACTTCAAGCCAGGATAGCTATGCTTGAAGGAGAATTAAAGGATATAAAGACGAAGATATTAAGTCAGACAGCAAATATTGAGAAAAAGGAACAGCCGGTAGAAGCCTCTAAAGAACCAGACCCTCCTGAAAAAAGGCAGAATGACGCAATGGCAATAGACCCTCAAAGGTTGTATGACGAGGCTTATATAGACTTTAAAGAAAAGAGGTATGACTCTGCTGAACAAAAACTTGATAACTTTATAAAGAAATTTCCGGATCATGCACTTACAGCCAATGCATACTTCTTGATAGCTGAATCCCAATATGCTCAAAAAAGATATGACGATGCGATATTATCATATGAAGCCTTTTTAAAGAAATATCCTGCTCATGAAAAGACAAGGGTCGCTATATTGAAGCAGGCATATGCATTTATAGAGATGGGAGATAAAAAGACAGGAAAGGTACTTCTCGAAAAGGTTATAGAGAGATACCCGAGCTCTACAGAGTCTGAACTTGCTAAGAAGAAGATACAAGAGATATCGCCAGGACCCGTGAGCCAACCCAAGAAAAAGCGGTGATCATAAAAAATGTCACTAATTAGAGACAGATATGAGCGTATTATAGACTATATGCGAATATCTGTAATTGATCGCTGTAACCTCAGATGCATCTACTGCATGCCATCTGAAGGGGTAAGGCCTATAGAGCACAAAGATATACTAAGATATGAAGAGATTATAAGAATAGTCAGGATTGCAGCAGGTCTCGGCGTAAGAAAGATAAGAATTACTGGTGGAGAGCCACTCATAAGAAAGGACCTTCCTCATTTAATCTCATCAATAAACAACATAGAGGGTATAGAGGATATAAGCCTCACCACTAATGGCCTTTTGCTTAAGAAATATGCCCAATCCCTTGCATCAGCAGGATTAAGAAGGGTAAATGTTAGCCTCGATTCCCTCCGTCCTGAAAGATACAGGGAGATAACAAGGGGAGGTGATATAAAAAGTGTGCTAAATGGAATTCAGGAAGCAGAAGATACAGGTCTTTTGCCGATAAAAATAAACATGGTTCCGATAAGGGGATTCAATGATGATGAAATAGAGGAGTTTGCAAGATTGACACTAAAGACTACTTATAATGTGAGATTCATAGAGTTCATGCCCATAGGCGCAAAGGAAATATGGAGCTATGAAAAATATGTATCTACAGAGGAAATAAAGGAGAGGGTTTCAAGGATTGCGCCTCTTATTCCTGTAAAGATCAGGAGATCAGGTCCTGCGAGATATTTCAGATTTGAGGGTGCCCCAGGAGTTTTGGGCTTTATTAGTCCCATAACACACCATTTCTGCAATTCTTGCAATCGCCTGAGATTAACATCAGATGGAAAGCTCAGACCATGCCTTTTTTCTGAAACAGAGATCGATTTGAAATCAGCGATGAGGTGCGGGGCATCAGATGGAGAGATCGAGAGACTTTTAAGGCTTTCCATAGAAATAAAACCAGAAGGACATTCAATAAATCATGAGAAGTGTTTTATGCACCTAAGGCCTATGTCTAAGATAGGCGGGTAGTTTTATAGTCTCCAGTACCTGAAACCACAGGCATTTAAGTCCTTTCTATTAAAAAGTCCTTTTACATCAATAAAGACAGGGCTGTTGTTTCCGCACAGAGATCGTAGATACTCAGCAGAGAATTTCATAAATTTATTATGCCTTACAGCCATTATAATGCCGTCATAAGGCAGGAAATCATCAGGCTTTTCAATAATATCGATGCCATATTCCATGCGCACCTCTTCCCTTTCGGCTTCAGGGTCATATACAAAAGGGCTGACGCCATACTCCTTAAGTTCATTGTATATGTCAATCACCCTCGTATTTCGGACATCCTTTACATTTTCTTTAAATGTAAACCCCATTAATAATACCTTGCTCCCTTTGACAGTGATTTCGGCCTTTATCATCTCTTTGATTGTCTGCTCAGCAATATATTTGCCCATGTAATCATTGATTCGCCTGCCTGCAAGTATTACCTCAGGATGATAGCCGACCTCCTGCGCCTTAAAGGTCAGATAATAAGGGTCAACACCTATGCAGTGTCCTCCAACGAGACCGGGTTCAAACGGCAGGAAATTCCACTTAGTCTTTGCTGCCTCCAGGACATCCCTTGTATCAAGACCGAGTTTGTGAAAGATTATTGAAAGCTCATTAATAAGCGCTATATTTAAGTCCCTTTGAATGTTCTCTATAACCTTTGCTGCTTCTGCTGTTTTGATATCCTTTGCCTTGTAAATACCTGCTTTGACAACCTTCCCATATATGGCTGCAAGCAGATCCGTTGTCTCTTCATCCTGTGCTGATACCACTTTTACTATATTTTCGAGTGTGTGTACCTTATCTCCAGGATTTATCCTTTCAGGCGAATAGCCGAGCTTGAAATCTATGCCAGACTTTAGCCCTGAATATCTCTCAAGGATTGAACCGCATATATCCTCAGTAACACCTGGATATACTGTTGATTCATAAACAACTATGGCGCCTCCTGACATATTGCTGCCGACTATTTGTGAGGCAGATTCAAGGGGTCTGAGGTCAGGGATGTTGTGGGAGTTTATTGGCGTTGGGACCGCAATGATTATTACATCTGCGTTTTTTAATTGCCTCGGGTCATTAGTAAACTCAACCGATGCCTTTTTAATATCCTCAGCTGAAACCTCAAGCGTACGGTCAATGCCTGACCTCAATTCATTTATCCTCAACTCGCTTATATCAAAACCAATTACATCTTTGAATACCTTTCCAAATGCAATGCAAAGTGGCAATCCTACATAACCAAGACCAACAACAGCTATTGTCTTTTTGCCTGAAACGAAATCTTCTACCATAAAATTACCTCGCATATAAGCTAATCTGATATAATAAAAAAATTAGATTTTTAAATCCACTCAGGAGAAGTTTTGATACCTGTTTCGGTTGTTTTAATTACAAAGAATGAAGAGAAAAACATAGGTGATGCACTCGAGAGTGTGAAGGATTTTGAGGACATTGTCATTGTCGACTCCTTCAGCGATGACCACACTGTAGAGATATGCAGGAAATACACGGGCAGGGTATATCAGCATGAGTGGCTTGGATATGCAAGACAGAAGCAGATGGCTGTGGATTATGCAAAAAATCAGTGGGTATTGATTCTTGATGCAGATGAGCGCGTTACCCCAGAATTAAAAGACGAAATTTATAGACTGTTTGTGAATAATAAATCAAATATCAAGCATAACGGTTTCTTTATTCCGAGAAGAAATTTCTTTCTTAAAAAATGGATAAGACATAGCGGATGGTGGCCAGATTATACCATGAGGCTTTTTAGAAAAGAGATGTCTTTTGTACAACAAAGAGAGGTGCATGAGAAGGTGGTTGTAAATGGCACCACAGGTTATCTAAAAAGCCCTCTGGAGCATCATACATATAGAACAATTTCTGATTATATTAAAAAAATGGAAAGCTATTCTACACTCTCTGCAAAGGAAATACTTATCAAAAATCCCCATCCTTCTTCCACCTCCTTATTGCTCAAAATGGCGGCAAGCCCCGTCTTCACCTTTGTAAAAATGTTTTTCATCAAGCAGGGCTTCAGGGATGGAGTTCACGGTCTGATACTTGCTATGCTCTACAGCCTTTATACATTCTTAAAATATGCAAAGGCATGGGAAATGAAGCAATTTTACAAAAATTGAGTTAATTTTTTACTATAAAAAATGTCTGTTACAAAAAAGATAATTGAACTTACAAAGCCATATTGGCCAAGGATAATTGCGGGTATTGTCTTAAGCCTGATTTTGTCCGGAATTACAGGCGCTATTGCATGGTTAACAAAGCCAGCACTTGATATCATTTTTGTAGAAAAAAGATATGAATATCTCGGTTTGCTTCCATTTGGGGTTTTTATCCTTTTTATAACAAAGGGATTTATTCATCTAAGTCAATCTTATGTGATGAAGTCTGCAGGTCAAAAACTCGTTAGAGATGAGAGGAATAAGTTATATAAACATATTTTATATCTTCCAATGAGTTACTACAACAGAGAGTCCTCTGGCATGATAATTTCACGGATTATTAATGATACAGCTAAGCTTGAGGGACTTGTTGCAGATGTTTTAAAGACATTTGTGTTGGAGGTCCCTACGGTTATTTTTCTTCTTGGTGTTGCCTTTTACAGAAGATGGGATCTCACTATAATTATTCTGATTTTGTTACCACTAATTGGATATAATGCAAAGAAATTAGGTAAAAAGGTAAAAAAGAAAAGTAGAGACGTTCAAAAGAGCATAGCATTTATTACCCATATAATCGGAGAAACAATTATGGGGTCAAGAATAATAAAGATATTTAATCAAGAGGAGTCGATGTCTAATAAATTTATTGATATTAATCATAATCACTATAGGAAAATATTGAGGGTTGTGAGAACAAAAGAATTCACTAAATTAATTATTGATGCATCCACAGGTCTTGGTATAGCAATAATTTTATGGATTGGTGGTTCTATGGTGGTTAACGAAAAGATTACTGCAGGAGATTTTGCCTCTATTATGGTTGCAATATATATGATATTTTCTCCGGTTAAGAAACTTGGTGATGCTTATAATGCTTTACAGGAGACGAAGGCATCTATAGATCGGATAGATTCATTATATGAAACAAAGCACGAAGATCGCGGCAGAATTGTGATAAATGATTTTAGGGATTCTATCAAATTTGAAGATATCTCTTTTGCTTATCCGGGGTCTAACTCTTTGGTCTTAAAGGATTTGAATCTTGAGATAAAGACAGGTGAAGTTGTTGCTATCGTGGGCAGAAGCGGTGTTGGGAAGTCTACCCTTGTTGATTTAATACCCAAATTCATTAAGCCTTCTAAGGGTAGGCTTAGTATTGATGGAGTTGATGTAAATGATATAGAAATTCATTCGTTAAGAGGACTTATTGGAATTGTTAGCCAGGATATTATCTTATTTAACGACACAGTTCGTGAAAATATTGCATTCGGAAGAAGAAATGCCTCAGAAGAAGAGATTATCAGGGCTTCAGAACTTGCTTATGCTGATGAATTTATCAAAAAGCTACCTGATGGGTATGATACCATAATAGGTGAAAGGGGACTTAAGCTATCCGGAGGACAGAGGCAAAGAATCGCTATAGCAAGGGCTATTCTTAAAAATCCGCCCATACTTATACTTGATGAAGCAACCTCCTCTTTAGATGCTGTCTCAGAGACACTTGTCCAGAACGCCCTTGAAAGACTAATGGAGGGACGGACAACAATAGTAATTGCTCATCGGCTATCTACAATTAAAAATGCAGATAGGATTATAATACTGGATAATGGTACGATTGTAGATATTGGCAAACATGAAGAACTTATGTTAAGAAACGATATATATTCAGAACTTTATACAGCATTTGTAGTTTCATAAATATCTATGACTAAAAATAATATCTGCATCCCTGTTCTAATGTATCATCATATAAATCCAATCGGAAATTTTATTAATGTAAAGCCAGATGTTTTCGAAGAACATATAAAATACCTTAAAAAATCTAAATTTACACCAATTAACACAGAAGACCTTATGTTAATCAAAAACGGTCATATGCGGATTCCGGAAAGACCTATAATGATTACATTTGATGACGGATGGCTCGATAACTGGGTTTATGCATATCCCATACTCAAAAAGTATGGATTAAAGGCCGTGATCTTTGTCGTTACATCGCTTATTACGGAAAAAGGCAAAAGGCAAAGAGCAGATAGCGGGACTCCTGCATGCCTTCCGGCTCACAAGGAATGCCAAAAAAAGATCGAATCTGGTCTTGCTTCAGATGTGATGCTCTCATGGGAAGAAGTCAGGGAGATGGAAGATTCTGGTATAATAGATATCCAGTCCCACACCCATACCCACAAGAGATGGGATAAATTATATAAAGACCGTGAAGAATTGACAGAGGTTTTAATCGAGGAACTGAAAATGTCTAAGCAAATAATAGAGGAAAAGTTGAACAAGCAGTGCAATGCCCTGTGCTGGCCATGGGGTGTATATAATGAAGATTATATTTCAGCGGCAAAGGCATCAGGTTATAAATTGGTTTTTACAACAGAAAAAGGAGCTAATTCTCCTGAGACAGACCCTTATAGGATAAAGCGAATTGTCATCGGGAACATAAGCGCCTTCAATCTCAAAAAAAAGCTGTTCATCCATTCAAGGGATTGGCTGAGCAGGCTTTATTTAAAGATATTTTAGTAGATTAATGAAATTCAGAGTACTTCATACAGAATGGTCTGATGGATTCGGCGGTCAGGAAAAGAGGGTCCTGGCAGAGCTTGTAGGATTGGCAGATCGTGGACACCATGTTTCGCTGGCATGCAGGGAAAATGCTAAGATAAGGGCAGAGGCAGAAAAATATGGGATTAAAATACATATCTTACCATTTAGAAGACCGTATGATATAGCAAGCATAATAAAACTCGCCATGCTTATAAAGGCAGAACGTTTTGATGTTGTAAACACCCACAGCGGAATAGATTCATGGATCGGAGGCATAGCTGCAAAGCTTTCGGGGGTTCCCGCGCTTGTTAGAACAAGACATCTTAATATCCCTCTCAGGAGAAATCTTTTCAATTTTATCCACTATCTTCCAGACATATACATAACCTGCGGGGAAAATATGCGGCAAAATTTGGTTAAAAAGTGCGGATTTCCTGAAAATAAGGTGATCAGCATCCCTACAGGTGTAGGCGAAGATTTTTTTTATGTTAAAAGAAATCCTGATGCCAAGCTGAAATACGGGCTGGATAGAGATTCAATAGTAGTAACAAATGTGGGGATATTAAGAAGTGTAAAGGGTCACGAGATAACATTGAAGGCTGTAGAGACCGTAATAAAACATTTTCCAAACGCTAAATTCTTGATCGTTGGCAATGGACCGAGAAGAAAAGCGCTCGAAGACATAACAAACAGTCTCGGTATCGAACAGCATGTGATATTTACCGGGTTTGTCGAAAACATTCCGGAAATATATTCATTTACAGATGTTGTTATTTTGAGCTCGTGGTCGGAAGGCCTTCCCCAGAGCCTCCTTCAGGCAATGGCTGCTGGTGTGCCTGTGGTTGCTACAAGAGTCGGAGGGGTGCCGGAGGTAGTTAAACACGAGAAAACCGGAATACTCGTTGAACCGGGAGATCATGACGCACTTGCAAAAGGTGTAATAAAGATATTGGAAAATCCTGGTATGGCATCAGATTTTGTGAAAAATGCCGGAGAACTTGTAAAAAATGAACATTCTGTAAGCCATATGCTTGATAAGATAGAGAGCCTTTATACTGGACTGTTAAAAAATGGATAACAATTACTCGACTTTACAATACAATTCGAAGGCGAGATGGTTGAGCTACTGGTATCAGATAAGCGAGACCCTCCAGCGGAATCCATCGAGCGTGCTTATTATCGGAAAGGGCAGCAGTATTGTTGAAAATACGATCTCTACAATTGCACCTGATATAAAAATCGTTACACTTGATATAAACCGAAAACTCCTTCCGGATGTTGCAGGCGACATAAAGGCATTACCCTTTAAAGATTCGAGTTTTGACTGCATCCTCTGCTGTCAGGTTCTGGAACATATACCTTTTGAAGCCATTAAAGATACATTAAAGGATTTTTCGCGGGTCGCAAAAAATTTCGTGGTCATTTCCGTACCGCATAAAAGGAAATATCTGAAGATTGAAATAGATGCGCCGATGATAGGAAAAAAGAGTCTTATCATGAAATATCCATTTAAAAAGAAGTCCATTAAAAGCAGGCAGCATTTCTGGGAAATAAATAGGGGTGTTTCTTACAGAGAGGTTAAGAGGGTCATCAAAAAGTATTTCATTGTGGAAAAAACCTTTCTCAATGAAATAAACTGTAATCACAGATTTTTTATTTTAAAAAAAATGAGGCTGAAGTGAGGTCAACCTTAAGGAAAATTTTTGAAGACAAGTCCATAAGACACTTTGAATTGGATTACAGCGGCAATTATTATCTTGATGATAGCAAGAAGCCCAGAAATCTGACTTCAAAAAAAGACAAACTTATAGCGGATATAATTCCTGACGGGTCATCGGTTCTTGATATCGGGTGCAGCGATGGAAGATTTCTTTCCTATTTGAAAGGAAAGAAGCCTGATATAAATGCTTTTGGAATAAATATATCGGAAGATGCTGTCAAAACAGCAATTGCCCGCGAAATAAAAGCCCAGCATTTCGATGTTGCCTCAATGGACATACCTAACGACTGGATGTTTGACTATATCATCATGGCTGATTTCATTGAGCACATTCTTGATCCTGAAAGACTGCTCATGAAGTTGAAAAATCATTTTAAAAAGGCAATAATAATAAGCATACCCAATACAGGATACATTACTGTAAGACTGAGACTCCTTATAGGAGGACGTTTTCCAATTCAGTGGAGCAAGCATCCAGGCGAGCATATAAGATTCTGGACAGTCAAGGATTTTTATTGGTGGACGGACCAGCTCGGCTATGATATTACCCAAATTATTCCTGTGAGAGGCTCTTTCTTTAAAAGTATCTGCCCGAACCTGTTTTCGAGCAAAAATATTTTCATACTTGAAAATCGGTAATACATGGTAATCCTTCATACAGAGACCCTGAAAAAATGGGGCGGACAGCAGAATAGGGTTTTAACCGAATGCATCGGCCTTTACAAGAGAGGGCATAAAATGATTATCGCCTGTCATAAAGGCAGTATTCTTGCACAGAAGGCAAAAGAGGCAGGGATAAGGGTCTATGAAGTGAATATGGTAAAGCAGGCGCATCTGATAACAATCCCAAGGCTAATAAAAATCATTAAGAATGAAGATGTGGACATTGTATGCACCCATAGCTCTGTGGATAGCTGGGCAGGCGGATTGGCAGCTAAACTTACAGGCAGAAAACTTGTTAGGTTCCGTCACAATCTTTACCCTATTGGAGTGGACCCTTTAACGAAATTAATATATGCACTACCTGATATGCTAATTGCTGTTAGCAATGCAGTAAAAAAGAGGATGGTAGATTTCGGTATCGATGGAGGCAGGATAGAGGTTATCCATTCCTCGGTTGATATAGAGAAATTCAAGCCAGAGGTTGATGATTTAAGGGAGGAACTTGGCATTCCGCATGATATGGTCGTAATAGGGAACACATCTACATTCACAGAGGTAAAGGGTCAGGAATTTTTATTAAAGGCATTTAATAGGATATATAAAGAATCACCGTGTATTCTATTGTTTGCAGGGAGAATAAACGAAACAGCTATGAATAAATGCTTATCCTATGTGGATGAAGGATTAAGAGATAAGGTTGTTTTTCTCGGCCACAGGGAAGACATTCCGGGGGTTTTAAAAACCATCGATATTTTTATTTTCCCATCAACCCTTGAAGGCCTCGGAACCGCACTCCTGGAGGCAATGGCAATGGAAAAACCTGTATTAGTCTCGGATATACCAACCTTCAGGGATTTCATAACGGATGGAGTAAATGGATTATTTTTTAAGGCGAAAAATCCTGAAGATATAGAGGAAAAGGTTATTTCGCTTATAAGAGATGAAAATCTTAAAGGTCTGCTCGGCAAAAATGCACGGAGGACTATCCTCGAAAAATTTTCCACCGATACGATGATAAATCAAACAGAGGAGTTATACAACCAGATTATCAATGTTACATAGGCATCTTCCCATCTAAATGCAGGTTATATCTATGAAGCGTATTGAAAACAATATAGCACTATTTCATTGTCAGGAAGCAGTTCTTTCATCGGTCACAAAGTTTTGTGATATGCTTAAAGAGCATCCCTCCATCCTCAGTGCGTTCAAGGGGATAGATGATGATGTCAGGGCATTATCTGGTTTTTATGGTTTTGAGCTTTACCCTACGGTTAAGAAGACAACGCTATTTTATGAAAAAACAACGGATTGCTTTTTCAAGATACTCCATCCCTTAACCATCAAAAATAAGGTTGCGTTTCTTTTTATTGACAGGGTCAGATCCATACATAGTCTTTCCGAATATCTTCTGTCAAAAGGAATAAAGGTTTCTGAAGTAGTTGCTTATGGCACTATAAAAAAAGGTAGGAAGCCGTTTTTTGTAATAAGAAGGATAAACGGGAAATCCCTTTATAATATACTAATCAAAGAGGGCAACGTTATGGAAACGGCACTATATTTTAAGGTTATAGATGCAGTAGCAAAAATCCATTCCCTCGGCTACTGGTTGGGAGATGCCCATCTTTCACATATCTTCATGGATAATGGAGAAGTGTCAGGGTTCATTGACATTGACAGCATAAGAAAAAACAGGCCTTTCAGTCTTAAAAATCTTGCAAGAGACCTTGCAGGTTATAATCATCCTGAACTTCCTCTAACAAAAGATGAAAAGATGGGATTGCTGAATTACTATATGGATAAACTTAATATAAAGAACAGGAAGAAATTCATCGGGCTGTTAAAATACTTCTCGGAGAAGAGATGGAAAAGGCAAGCATAATAATACCGGTCTTTAACAAGGTAGAAACAACCCTGAAGTGTATAGATACTATAAGGAGGTTTAATAAAAACTCTTTGTTCGAGATCATGATTATTGACAATGGTTCCACAGATGAGACGCAAAGGGTGTTTTCATCACCCCCCTTTAATTCCCCCCTTAGTAAGGGGGGAAATATGGGGGTTGTCACCTACATCCGTAACATAGAAAATCCCGGTCTGTCAAAAACATACAATAATGCAGCAAAATTAGCAAAATATAACATTCTCTGTTTCATGCACAATGACGTTTTTGTGTACGAGGAAAACTGGATATCTAAAATAAGCGATTTTATATACAAGATGCCGAATGCCGGCATAGTAGGGCTTTATGGTGCAAAGACCATGCGCAAAGATGGAAGGTTCAAGGGATGGAAAGAGAAAATATCGTATATGTTTAAAAGAAGGTAAAAACTAAATTTATGTCAAAGCGTGATAATAATAAGGTATTTAACATACTCCATGTCGTGACGAGACTGCCTGTTGGCGGCGTCGAAAATATGCTCATGAAGGTTGTAACAAGGTATGACAAGGAACGATTTAATGTCATTGTTTGCTGCATAAAAGAGGGCGGTGAAATAGCTGAAGAGCTTAAAAAACTGGGGTATACGGTAGAGATATTAAATAGAATGAAGGGGCATGGCTTTGACTTCGGCGCTATTATAGCTCTTCGTACGTTGATCAAAAGGGAAAATATACACATTCTGAGGACAGATCAGTATCATGCAAATCTTTACGGAAGGATTGCCGGTATCTTTGCAAGAGTCCCTGTAATAGTATCATCAGTTCATAACCTTTACATGTCGCCCGATAAACCCAAGTTCCATAGGAGATTAATTAATTATCTCCTCGGTTTTTTCACAGACAGGATAGTTGCTGTATCAAATTCTGTTGCATCTGATATATTGAAATATGACCGAATTAATCCTGCAAATGTCCAGGTTATTTACAATGGGGTGGTAATAAACGAATTTGACAGCAGCATGTCGAAGCAAAAGGCAAGAGAACTGCTGTCCCTCCCGCAGGATTGTTTTATTGTGGGAACTTCGGGAAGGATCACCGAACAAAAAGGGCACAGGTTTTTGATAGAGTCTGTTTCAGGACTGAAGAATATCTGCGTAGCTATAGCAGGAGATGGTCCTTTAAGGCAAGATATGGAAAAAATTGCGGGTGATTTGGGAGTTCAGTGTTTTATACTGGGACGATTACCACATAAAGAAATGCCGGCTTTTCTGAGGGCTATCGATCTGTTCTGCTTCCCTTCTTTGTGGGAAGGCTTTGGTGTTGCATTGGTTGAGGCTATGGCATCTGGCTTACCCGTTGTTGCATCAGATATCCCACCACATAGAGAAGTTTTAGGCGAAGCAGGTATATATGTGCCAGTTGGTGATGCTGATGCCCTTGCTGAAG
>FWPV01007022.1_pt1 | contig 20909 bp, 19 predicted proteins | sample 2228371 | NCBI WGS metagenome assembly FWPV01 (sample SAMEA103939776, study PRJEB20133) | metagenome | reverse complement strand
TTCCCTACGGTACATGATGCCCGCGCGCAAGGAAAAGGCGGGCGTCACAAGGGATGCAATAGAAATTTCTCTCCTGTTTTCGCGAATTTGGCGCTGAAGGGGGGGCTGGAAGCGGGAGGAGGCGGAGATTCTTACCCGCGGCTGGGGGCTGGAACGGCATGGCAGCAGAGCTGGCGAAGAAGGGAGCGGCGCGGAAGACGACGCGGAAAAGCACGTCGCCAAGCAAGGCCGGGGCGAAGAAGAGCGCGAAGGCCAGGAGCAGCGGCACAAGAGGGGCGAGCAGCAAAGGAGAGGAGCAGGACAAAGGGCAGGCGAAGAAGAGGCTGACGAAGCTCGACAGGAAGAAGCTTGGGGCCATGGTGGACCGGATGCTGATGCAACTGGCCGAGCAGGTGGAAGGGGGGGAGTGCAAGATCACGACGAGCGAGGGGGTGCGGCTGATCCAGTTGCGTGAGGCTCTGGGGCTGGACAAGCCGAGCAAGGTGAAGGTGGAGTGGGTGGAGCCGAAGGCGGCATGAGGGTAAGGAGAGCGATCCAGTATGCGCCGCTGCCCTCGCAGAAGCGGTTTCACGAATCGACGGCGCGGATCAAGGGGTTTTCGGGCCCGATCGGATCCGGCAAGAGCCAGGCGCTGTGCCATGAAGCGCTGAAGCTGGCGTATCTGAACGCAGGGCGGACGGGGCTGATCGGAGCGCCCACGTATCCGATGCTGCGGGACGCGACGCAGGCGGCGCTGTTCGAGGTGATGCGGCAGAGCGGGATTCCGTTCGAGTTCAACAAGGCGGAGAACCAGGCGGTGCTGCTGGACACGGAATCGCGCATCCTGTTCCGGTCGCTGGACGAATACGAGCGGCTGAGGGGCACGAATCTGGCGTGGTTCGGAGTGGACGAGCTGACCTACGCGAGCGAGGAAGCCTGGGTGAGGCTCGAGGGCAGGCTGAGGGACCCGCGGGCGAGCAGGCTTTGCGGGTTCGGGGTATGGACGCCGAAGGGCTACGACTGGGTGTGGGAGCGGTTCATCCACGATCCGGTGGAAGGGTACGAGTGCGTGCAGGCGGCGCCGTTCGAGAACCGGCACCTGCTGGAGCGGGTTCCGGATTTTTATGAACGGCTGAAGCACAGCTACGACGAGGCGTTTTACGCGCAGGAGGTGCTGGGCGAGTACCTGAATCCGTCGCAGGGGCTGGTGTACCACGCGTTCGACCGGAAGGTGCACGTGCAGAAACTGGAGGCGGACCGGAGGCTGGAGCTGCTGTGGGCGCTGGATTTCAACGTGGATCCGATGTCGAGCGTGGTGGTGCAGGAGGTGGAGGGGCGGATCCACGTGGTGGATGAGATCGTGCTGCGGCGGGCGAGCACGCGGGATGCGTGCGAGGAATTCACGCGGCGGTACGGAGGCTGGGAGGCGGGGCTGGTGATCTACGGGGATGCGTGCGCGAGCCGCCTGCAGACGAGCGGGACGACGGACCGGGAGATCATCGAGAGCTACTTCGCCGAGCGGGGAGAGAAGCCCTCGTACCGGATTCCGCGCAAGAACCCGTCGGTGCGGGAGCGGGCGGCGCTGGTCAACGCGCGGCTGAAGAACGCAGCGGGCGAAGTGGGGCTGCTGGTGGACCCGAAGTGCAAGGAGCTGATCCTGGACTTCGAGCGGGTGCAATGGGCGGAAAACAGCAGCGAAATCGACAAGGCGAAAGACCCCCGGCGGACGCATCTGAGCGACGCCCTGGGGTACCTGCTGTGGGAGCGGCGGCAGGCTGCGCCGACGGCCGGTGAACGGGACCAAAGGCTGTACTGGTGAGGCGAGGAACGATGCGAGACATCAACCGGGAGCATCCGGAATACACGGCGTGGAAGAGCGTGTGGCCGAGGTACAGGGACCTGTACGCAGGCGGGGAACAGTTTACGGCGAACGCGGACCGTTATCTGATTCCGCGACAGAAGGAGCCGGCGGCGGTTTACCGGGAGCGGGTGGCGCGGGCGTTTTACGAGAACTACGCGGGCTCGATCATCGACTGGTATGCGGCGACGCTGTTCCGGCGGGAGCCGATCCTGACGTTCGACGGAAGAGACGAACCGGCGCGGCGGTACTACAACGAGCTGGCGGAGGACTGCGACCGGCGCGGCTCGACGCTGAGCGACTTTTTCCGCCGGCAGGTGATCGAAGCGATGGTGACCGGGCGGAGCTACATCGCGATCGATTTTCCCAAGGGGCCGCGGCCGGCGGGGAGCCGCGCGGAGGAAGACGCGCTGGGACTGTCGCGGGGATATTTCAGCGAGTACCCGGCGGAGAGCGTCATCCACTGGCAGAAAGACGAGCGGGGCGAATACGAATGGGTGGTGCTGCGGACCGAGCGGGAGCTGGAGGAGGAGAACGGGGACAAGCAGACGCTGCGGGAATGGGTGAGGTACGACCGCTGCCGCTATGAGATCTGGCGGCAGGTGGAGAGCCGCGGCAAGGCGGCGCCGCCGCAGATGGTGGAAGAAGGGCTGCACGGGCTGGCGGGGCTGGGGAAAGTTCCGGTGTTCGAATTTACGCTGGGCGAAGGGATGTGGCTGATGAACCGGGCGGCGTCGCTGCAGCTGGAGCACTTCAACAAGTCCAATGCGCTGGCGTGGGCGCTGACGATGGGGCTGTTTGCGATGCCGGTGATCTACAGCGACAGCGAGTTCAAGCAGGTGGTGGGCGAGAGCTACTACGTGAAGCTGGGCAAGGAAGACCGGTTCGGGTGGACGGAACCGGAAGGCCATGTTTACCGGATTGCGCTTGAAAACATCGACCGGCTGAAAGAGGAGATCTACCGGGTGTGCTACATGCTGCACCAGGCGGGCGGGGCGATGTCGAAAAACGCGGCGCTGACAGGCGTGAGCAAGCAGCGGGACTACCTGGTGACGCAGGAAGTGCTGCGGGGGATGGGCGACCGCGTGAAAGACATGATGAAGCGGCTGCTGAGGACGCTGGCGGACGCGAGGCGGGACGAGATCCTGATCAGCGTGGCGGGGATGGACGAGTTCGACATCGGAGAGTTTTCCAGCGAGCTGGAGGACGCGGAGCGGCTGCTGCGGATGGGAATCCCATCGGCGACGCTGCGGGCGGAGATCCAGAAGAAGCTCGCGATGAAGTACCTCTGCGACGCGAGCCAGGAGATGAAAGACCGGATCGCGCGCGAGATCGACGCCGGGCAGTAAGACCGGCAAAACCAGGAGCGAGGACCACGGATGGAGCAGGGAAAGCACGAGGAAATGAGTGCGTCCAAAGGGGCGCAGCCGGACGAAATCCGGACGGTGATCCGCAGCGTGATCGAGGAATATCTCGATCTGCAGAAGCAGGAAAGCGAGCCGGCGTACAAGGCGGAGCTTCAGGAAGAGAGGAGGAAGCGGGAACAGCTTGAACGGCGGCTGAACGAGCTGGTGGAGGAGAACAAACGGAGCCGGCAGATGGCGGAGGAGAGCGACCGGCACGCGCAGATCAAGAGCGAACTGCAGCGGCTGGGGGTGTCGAAAGTGGACCTGGCGTTCAAGATCGTGAAGGACGAGATCGTGCGCGGGACGGACGGGTCGCTGATCGCGAAGACGCCGGAAGGGGAGAAGAATTTCCGGGAATACCTGTCGCAATTTGTGCAGGAAAATCCCGAATTTCTGCCTGCGCGGATCGCCGGCGGCAGCGGAGTAGTGAGTCCGGGCCGCGGGCCCGCGCCGGCATCGAGCGTGGATCTGGACAAGATCCGGCCCGGCATGAGCCGGGAGGAGCTGCAGCGGATCCGGGAGCAGATCAGCCGGGTGGCGCTGCAAAGCCTGAGAGGCGAATAGCGCGGAAGGCGGCAGCCGCCGCGAGGCGAAGTCAGGAAAGAAACAAGAAAGGAAGAAGAGGATGGCAGCAATCACATCGGCCAACCTGGCCAATGCGATCGTGAAACTGGTGGCGGTGGACGCGCTTCCCGCGCTGATGGGCCACCTGGTGATGGGCAATCTGGTGAACCGGGACTTCGAGCCGCAACTGGCTCAGGCCGGCGACACGGTGAATGTCCCGATTCCGCCGACGATGGTGGCGAACAACATCGCCGAAGGCGGGACGGTTCAGACGCAGAATCCGAACGTGGAGACGGCGCAGATCGTGCTGAACACGCACGCCGAGGCGACGTTCCAGATTCCGGACGTGACGAAAGTGATCGCGGTGCCGGATCTGCTGCGGCTGTACATGGAGCCGGCGATGATCGCCCTGGCCGAGAAGGTGGAGAGCGACCTGCTGGGGCTGTACAGCCAGTTCACGGCGAACACGCCGCTGGGCACGGGCGGCACGGCGCTGACGGAAGCGGTGGTGGACGCGGCGGAGACGGCGCTGTTCAACGCGAAGGTTCCGGCCAGCGAGCAGAAGTTCCTGGTGGTGGACGGGACGGCGTACTCGCAGCTGCGGCAGATTCCGCGGTTCAGCGAGTATCAGACGGCGGGCGAGGCCGGGCTGAGGGCGCTTGTGGACGGCAGCATCGGGCGGCTGAAGGACTTCTATGTGTTCCGGTCGCAGTTCGTGAAGAAGACGGGCTCGTCGCCGGTGACGACGCACAACATTGCGTTCGCGAAGAACGCGATGGGGCTGGCGATCCGGCGTCTGCCGAAGCCGCTGCCGGGCACGGGCGCCATTGCGGAGTACGCCGAAGTGGGCAACTTCGGCATCCGCGTGGTGATGAGCTATCAGCCGAACACGCTGGCGCAGCAATTCACGGTGGACATCCTGTACGGCGTCGGGGTGCTGCGGAACAACCACGGCGTGCAGGTGCGCAGCTAGCAGGCGCAGCTGGACGAACGGGCGGGGGCGGCTTTGCACCGCCCCCGCGAGACACGAGCAGACGTCAAGGGAGAGGGCGAAATGGATCTGAGGCGTTACTATCAGGAGCTCCGGAAGAAGGAAGCGGAGATCGAGGGGAAAGACATTTACGTGGTGAGCCTGGACACGGCCGATGGCGGCAGGGCGGGAGTCATCACGCACGTGCCGAAAGCCATCGGATGCCGGCTGATCGTGGAAGGGAAGGCGAGGCTGGCGACGGCGGAAGAGGCGGAGAGATACGAGCAGGAAGAAGAGCGGAAACGGGCGGAGATTGCGAGCCAGGAATTTGCACGCAAGATTCAGGTGCAGGTGGTGGCCGAACCGAAGCCGGGGCGGAGCGGGAAGAGCGAGGGCAGGAGCTAGGAGGCCGACATGGCGCTGCTGGTGGATGGAGACGTCAACAGCCTGGACGACCTGAAAGAGTGGGACAGCGGAGTCCTCGATGTGGCGCACGGCGAGGGGATCGACCTGAAGACGAAACTGCGGCGGGCGCAGGCGGAAGTCGAGGAAGAGATCGAGAGGTTCCTGCGGGATCAGGAGAGAGGCGCGCTCGGGCAGGTAGTGATCGATCGCGGGCTGAAGCACTGGCATGCGCTGAAGACGCTGGAAGCGCTATACCGGGATGCCTACTTCAACCAGCTGAACGACCGGTACGGCGCCAAATGGAAGCACTACCTGGAGCTCGCGGAGAAGCAGGCGGAGCGGTATTTCGCCGCCGGAGTGGGGATCGCGCTGGCGCCGTTGCGGCGGCCGACCGGGGTGGAGGCGCGGATCGAGGACGGAGCGATGGCGCCGGCGAGTTACCGGATTCAGGCGACCGTGGTGGACGCCCTGGGACGGGAGAGCGCGCCATGCCCGGTGCAGGTGGCGGGGTCGCCGCTGCCGCACTCGCTCTCAGTCAGACTGTTGTTCGCTCCCGAAGGAGCTGCAGGGTGGAACATCTTCGTCAGCACGAACGACGGGCCTCCGGGACTGCAGAATGCGGCGCCGCTGGGCGTGGAAGAGGAATGGGTCCTGCCGCTGACGGGGGTGCGGAATGGGCGCCCTCCGGGCGAGGGTCCGGGCGCTGATGAGGTCGTCAGGGCGGGCGGATCCGTGCTGTTGCGGGGGTAAACGTGACGTTCACGATTCAGGAAGTGCTTGAGCGGGTGGCCGGAATTCTGGAGGAAGAGAACGGCCTGCGGGACAGCCTCGAACAGATCCGGAGCATGTACGGAATGGGTTCGGAGCAGGCGTGGCCCGCGGGAGTGAGGATTCTGAAAGCCGCGCCAGAACACGTGGACAAAGCGCTGGGCAGCCGGTATCCGGCGGTGAGCCTGTCTTGCGAAAGGGTGCGGAGCCGGCCGACGGAGAAGCTGAGGCGGTTCTCGGGCGAGGTGCAGGTCTCGGTGGAGGTGCGGGTGTCGCAGGACCGCCTGGAAGGAATTACCGAGAAGCTGCACTACTACAGCGACGCGGTCCGGGACGTTCTGGAAAGAAACCGCGGATGCATCGGGCCCGGACTGTACCTGAGCGAGGAGACGGCCGTGCAGATCGACCCGGTCAGGAAGGGCGGGAGTTTTTACCTGCAATCAAGCAGGGTCACGTGCACGGTGATTGTGAACCGGGAATGAGCGGAGCAGACAGACAATGAGTTGCTACATTTCGACGAGAAACAGCCGGTATTATGCGGCGGTTGAGGCGGCCTACGGACAGGCGGCTCCGGTGACGGCGGCGAACCGATTCAGCGGATTGCAGTTCCGGGTTCAGCAGAGGTGGGAAGAAATCCGGCGGCGGGACAAGACGGGGACACGGACTCACCTGGGGATCGCAGGGCAGCCGAGGAAGCGCACGTTTTTTGAACTGAGCACCTATCTCTACGCGAGGGACGCCGGGGCCATCCGGCCCCGATGCGGAGCGCTGGTGGAAGGCGTGATGGGGGCGGCGCCACGAGTGCACAACGGGGGGCTGCCGGTCGCTGAAGTCCAGGGAACGGCGGTGGTGTTCAGCGCGGCGCATGGTCTGCAACCGGGCGATGCGATCAGCCTGGGCGGCAACCTGAGAATCGTGACGGCATGCCCGGACGCAACGACGGCCTGGCTGAGCGCACCTGCGAGCGGACCGGCGCCCGCCGCGACGGGGGGCGCCGCGAGCTACGGGCTGTCGCTGAAACTGCCGAGCGTCAGCCTGTACGAGTACTGGACGCCAGCAGAGGCTGTGCAGCGGCTCCTGAACGGCTGCGTGGTGGACGAGATGAGCGTGGAGCTGAACGGCGATTTCCACGAGCTCACGTTCCGGGGAGCAGCGGCGGGCGTGATTGACAACCGCACGTTCGAGCCGCCACAGGGTGGACTGGCGACTTTCCCGCCGGAGCCCGCAGTGCAGCCTCTGGCTGAGATGCCCGTGCCGGGGCACGTGGGGCAGGCGTGGGCCGGGACGGGGCCGTGGCCCCTGGAGACGGTTGCAGAGGCGAGGATCCGCGTCAGGAACAACGCGGAACTGCGATGGAGAGATTTCGGGCTGACGGAACCCAAATGCGCAGTCCCCGGAGACAGGGAAGTCACAGTGGATCTGGACATCTACGGAAATTCTTCCGAAGCGTGCGAGGCGATCTATGCCAGTGCAATCCGGCGCGAGCCGATTCCTCTCATGGTTCAGATGGGTGCAGTTCCGGGAGGAATGTGCGCCATTTACATTCCGAATTTTCTTCCGGCGCCTCCTGAATTTCTGGATGGAGAAGAACGCCTCCGGTGGAGGCTGCGCGGATCGATGGCCGAGGGAACGCGGGAAGACGAGCTGTTCATCGCGTTCGGTTGAGGAGGCTGCACCGATGGAGTACTGGAGCACAAAGACCGTGGAATCGGCCCGGCATCCCGGCGTGCGATACGTCATCCGGAGGCCATCCCTGCAACGGCGGGCCGACATCACAAGGCGCGTGAGGGACCTGCTGGCAGAGCTCGAGTACAGAGCGGCCGGCGAAAGCCTGGAAGACCGGCTCGCGGCCGCAGAGCTGGAAAGCCGCATCGACCGGGTGTATCTGGAGTGGGGACTCGAGCGCATCGAAGGGCTGGAGGTGGACGGCAAGGACTGCGACGTTCAGACGCTGATCCGAGTTGGGCCGGAGGAGCTGGGGAAGGAAATCGCGGAAGCCATCCGCAGGGAATGCCGGCTGGGCGAGGAAGAACGAAAAAACTGAGACTCGCCCTCCATTACTTTGCCGGAGGCACCGCCGGGTGGAGGTGCGAGGATTGCCGGAAGCGCGGCCTGGAGGAAAGCCGGCGGTGCGGATGGAGCGGGAAGGCGCAAATGGGGGCGAGCGCGGTCTGGGCCCGGCACGGATCGGTGGCGCACCGCTGTCCGAAGACGGAGATCACGGCCGAGAGCGTGGCGTGGCTGGATCAATGGGCGGTGTGGCGGCTCACGGGGAGGGGCTCGCTGTCCGACTGGAGCGCGAAGGATCTGGAGGCGATGGCGTTCCTCGAACAGGAATGGGAAAGGATGAGCGATGAAGCGCGACGAGCGGGAGATTGAGCGGAAGCTCGAGGAGGCGATCGGCCTCGCTGCGGGCCTTCTGGCGGGCGGAAGCCCTGACAGAGGCGTCGAGGCCGCGCTTGGCGGACAGCGCGGAGAGGGATCGCTGGCTGCGGGCATGGCAACGATTCCGGCAGCTTTCAGCTCTCTCCTGCAGGGCATGTCAGGCTCGACGGGGGCTGGCGCCCCGGAGACGGCGCTGAGCCGGAGCATGGGGGGAAGCTGGAGCGACGCGATACCGCAAGCGGTGTCCGGCCTGTTGACGCCGGGAATCGGGTCAGCCGGGCTGAGCCGCGGAGGGCTGCTGTCCAACCTGAATCCTCTTCTTGGCGGGATTCTCCGGCTGTTCGGCGGCGGGAGCGAAAAGGCCCCACGGGAGCTGACAGCGGCGCCGCGGCCTGAAACCGCGCGATATGAACTTGGCATCGGGGGCGGAGAGAGCAACTACTTTTTCATCGACAGAGATGCGAGCGGCGCTCCCCGGGCCGCCGGGCCGATGGTCTCGCCAACCGTCGTGGTGCAGGTGGAGGCGATGGACAGCCGTTCTTTCCTCGAAAGAACCCCGGAAATTGCAGAAGCGCTGAAAAGGGCGCTGCTTGAATCCGAGGGAATGCAGAATTTTCTGGCCAACTGGAGGGAATAGGCCGTGCTTGAATTTCCCGCGCTGAAGACCGGCGTCAAGGGGCAATATCCGCTCACCCGTGAGGTCCTGGCGGAGGCAAGGGTTTTCACGTTTCTGGACGGGCGGCAACAGCGATTTCCAGCCACCAAAGCGCGCATGCGGTGGACCCTGCATCTGGAAATGCTCGATGAAGAAGAGGCGTGGGCGGTGGAAGAATTTGCGCGGAGGCATTTCGAAACGGCAGAGCCTTTCCGGTTTACGGACCCGCTGACGGGAACCGAACACTGGCCGTGTTTCCTCGCAGGGAAACAGTTCGGAAGCGCCGCTGAGGGTCCCATGAAGCGGCGTCTGAGGCTGCTGGTGATCGAGGGCGAGGTGTGACATGTACTTTCCCGTTCTCAACAGCAAAGCGCAGGCGCAGTATCCGGCTGCGAAGCTCCTCGAGTCCTGCCATGCGGAGGTGAAGAGTCCGGGAGGCCACCTGTGGAGAGGCGCCGCGGAGACTGCTCTGGTCCGGCGGTGGGTGCTGCGATTCGAGGGGCTCACGGATGCGGAAGCCCGGGCGCTCGTGTCGCTGTACGAGTGGTGCAGAGGCGGATGGAGGACGTTCAGTTTCGCCGATCCAATGTCGAACCTTCTGCGGTGGAGCGAGGACATCCGGCAGGAGGCGTGGGTGAGGAGCCCCTGGCTGACAATCACAGCAACCGAAGGCGTGGCGGGGCAGCCAGCCGAGTTTCTGATCGTGAACACGGGCGCATCACCGGGACGAATCTGGCAGGAAGTGGACGTGGCGCCGGGGGCGGATCTGTGTTTTTCCTGCGAGGCAAAGGGGGGCGCGCTGAAGCTGAGGCTGGGAGAGAGGGAGGCGTGGATCATGGCTGGAGAGAGCTGGGCGCAGACGTCTGTCGCTGCGGAGAGCAGCGGCGGACCGCAGCGTGTCGAACTGGAGCTGGAGGCGGGGATGTCGGTACGAGTCCGGCGGATCCAGGCGGAGATCCAGCGTGTTCCGTCGCAATACCAGGGGACGTTTGAGCGGGGCGGGATTTACCCGAAGACGAGGTTTGCGGAGGGCGGTCTCAGGATCATCAGCGTCGCACCAGACGAAAACCAGTCGGAGGTTCTCCTCGAGAGCCTTGGGGAGGTGGAGTAGCCATGCAGATCGCTGACCTGAAGGGGCAGGAGGCGACCCAGACGCCCCTTCTGCTATTCGAGTGCCGTCTTCCCGACGGGACAGAAGAGAGGTGGTGCACGCACCGGGTCACCGCAGAGGGGAAGGAATATGAACCGCGCGTGCTGGCGCATTCCGGGTTCGAATTCCGCCTGGGCGCTGAAGAGGGGCTGGACCATGGGAGCCGCCTGACATTGACTCTGGCCAACGTGGACGGCCGAATTTCGCAGATCGACAAGTCTTCAGGATGGCGCGGAGCGCGGCTGCTGGTGCGGTTCGGGTTTTTCGACCTTGCAAGTGGAAATCCCGCGAGCGAAGTGACGGCGGTATTCGCCGGGATCGCGAACCCGATCGAGGAGCTGACCGAGAAAGACGCGCGGCTGAGTTTTGTCAACCGGCTGAGCCTGTCGCGGCTCCAGATGCCGCAGCTACGCATCCAGAGCCGGTGTCCGTGGCAGTTTCCATCGAATCAGGAAGAGCGCGAGGAGGCCGTCGAAGGCGGCGAATCTGGGAGGTATTCGCCCTTCTACCGTTGCGGCTATTCGCCCGACGTCGAAGGCGGCTGCGGCAACCTGAACGGGGACGAGCCGTTCCAGTCGTGCGGCTACACGCGCGAGGACTGCCAGCAGCGAGGGATGTTCGACAGGGACGCCGAAGGAAGACCAACGGCCCGGTTCGGGGGGTTTGCGTTTCTTCCTTCAGGGCTCCTCGTGCGGGCGCACGGAGCGCGCGAGAGCCAGTGGTCAGAGCCGCTGGACGGGCGAGCCCGGCACAATGACGCGGTGCCCGTGGTGTACGGGACGGCCTGGATCGAAGCGCCGGTCATTTTCGCGAGAAACGACGGCAATCTGACGCACTGCGAAGTACTGGCCGGTCTCGGACCGATCGAGGGAGTGCGGAAAGTCATCGCCAACGGCGTGGAAATTCCGCAGGCCTCCGATGGGAAGGACATGACGGGAACCGGCTGGTACCGCGTACTGAGCAGAGGGGAGCGGCAGGGTGCCTTCAACATGGACTTTGCGGACAGCCAGCAGGCGCCGCTCGGGGATCCGCACGGGAGTCTGGCGTGCCTGGCGCTGGTCGTACCGAACCAGATCGTCGAGCGGGGACGGCTGCCGAAAGTCGAGATTCTGGTGGACGGCCTGAGGCTGCCGCGATACAACGCGGAAGGCGCGCTGGCGGACGAAGCATTCACGCGGAACCCGGCATGGATCCTGCTTGATCTCTTCCGCTCAGCCGGCTGGAGGCTGAACGAAATCGACCTGAAGAGCTTTTTCCAGACCGCGCAGTACTGCGACGAGTTCATCACGCTGACGGGGCCGGGAGGAGAGCAGGTTGAGGGCCCCCGATATGAAATCAATCTGGCGCTTGCGCGCAGGCGCAGTCTGAGCGAAGTGGTGAGAGGGATCCGGACGGCTGCGGGGCTGATGATCAGCCTGGACGCAACAGGCAGATTGCATCTGCGGCCTGAGACCACGATCCGCCGTCAGCATGCGCAGAAAGGTCCTTACAGCAATGCTGCCGAGCCTGTGAGCGACGGGTGGCCGGCCTACGAGTTCGGGGACGGGTCAAACGGGGTTTCGGGCATTTTGCGTCGGCGCAATGGAGATTCCTCGTTTCGCCTTTTCCGCAAAAGCGCAGCGGAACTGCCGAACCGGCTGACAGCCGAATTCGCCGATGCGTTCCGGGACTATGCGCCTGACGTGCTTTCCCTTGTCGATTTCGACGATGCCCGGCTTCAGGGCTGCGAAGTGTCGGCTTCACCCGGCGCTCTCGGGCTGCCCCATTTTGATCAGGCGGCGCGCATTCTGCGGCTGCAACTCGAAAAGAATACTCGCGGCAACCAATATGTGGAATTTGAGACCAGCGTGCAGGCGTTCGGTCTGCGTCCGGGTGACATTATCGCCATCACGCACAGGAAAGAGGGTTTCAGCAGGACATTGTTCCGGGTGCTCAAGATTGCCGCGGGACTGAATTTTGAAAGCGCACGGATCACGGCGCAGAGGCACGAAGACGCCTGGTACGAGAGAGCGGCAGGCGAGAAGCCCTCCGGGGAGAGGGACGGGCTGAGGAATGGCGGAATCCCGCACTCGCTGGCGGGAGTGAGAGTGACGGATGGAATGGAAGAGTACGGGATCGAGGAGGTTGGCGGAGCAGGCGAAAGCGGACTGGAAATCGCGGCACGGTTCACACCGCCGGCGAAACCGGGACTTTCTTCCCCGCCCCCGCCTGTGGTCAGTCTGATTCCTGAAATCCAGAGCGGCGAGGGCAATCTGACGGGAGGGCGCACGCTGTACTATGCACTGACCGCGGTGGGCAGCGATGGCAGCGAGTCCGCAAGCTCATTCGTGGTGGAGGCGAGGCTGCCCGGAGGCGCGAACCCGTACCGGGTTGGACTCAAGGGGATCCGGTTGAGCCCGGATGCGGCTGGCATGCGCGTCTACCGGGGTGAAAGCCCGTCCCGTCTGCGCAGAATCGCGGAGGGGCTTCCCGTGCAGGGGAAGTTCGTTGACGAGGGTCTTGAGGCGAGCGTGATTCCCCTTCCGGATCCAAACTTTGACCATGCCCGGTTCCAGTGGCGGTTCGAATCCGTCCCGCCAACTGCGGCGGATGTCCATGGTGCGGGCGTGATTGGGAGCGTGAACCTCGGACTCCAGCCCAACGAGTTCAAGGGCGCTGCAGTCAGGATCGTGCGCGGCAAAGGCGCCGGGCAGGAGCGCACCATCATCGAACACTCGGCGACAACGATCCATGTCGCTCCGCCCTGGCGCGTGCCGCCGGATTCGTCCAGTGTGTTTTCCGTCGCGGAAAGCGCGTGGAAACCCGCCGGCATCACAAGATCGGACGAGATCCGGTTCATTGTCCCCGCCGGGTACGGGAGCGCGATCCAGATCCTTGGGACGGCGGTCAGCAGCAGGGGAACCGAGAGCCCGGAGAGCGAGGCGCTCGTCGGGCGGCACGAACTCGGCTTGTCGGGGTCAGGCGACTCCGACGTGCCACCGATGCCGAGTTTCGGATTGTCCGCGCCGGGACAAGGCTCTTTTGTCGTGAGCGGGATCGGTTTTCCGTCGCTCACGAACACGAGGACGATCCGGACGGGAACGCTGACGGTGCACTACTGGGACGAGCTGGAAAGCCCGTGCCCCTGGCGCCTGGCGGAGGAGCTTGAGGAAGGAAGCATGGTTGCGCGGCTTACCGGTTCCGCACCGGTTCAGCAGGGAGACCTGCTGCAGATCGAGCGTGAACTGGTGAGAGTTCTGGAAGTGCGGGACGGCGGTCTTGAGCTGCTGGTGGACCGCGGGGTTCATGAAACAGCCGACGAATCTCACGCATCATCGACGAGCGTCTATCCCCTGCGCCGGCTGACTTCCGTCATGGCATTCTCGAAAGGGCTCTTCGGGAGTCCCGCGAGCGGGAGCTACAGCCGCAGGATCGAGCTGCCGAATGCGCGAATCGCAGCGGCCGAATTCTACGTCACGAACGACCGCGGGGCCAGCCCCACGGCTTTCGCCGCATTCACGATGACAGAGGACGGGGGGCTGAGGACCATGTCTGGAGGCCAGTACACGTTTCAATACGATGGCGAGCTGGCCGTCATGGAGAGCATCTCCCCGCCGCTGGTTGTCGAAGCGACGCGGGCTGTACGCGACATCCTGGCCCGGGTGGAACGGGCGCCGCAGGGATCACCAGTCCTGATCAGGGCAATGGTTGACGGAGTGCCGTACGCGGAGCTTCAGATCCCGCCCGGTCAGATGGAGGCGGTGCCAGTCGCCTGTTTTGATCGCGCGCCACTTCAGGAAGGGTCAATCATCAATGTCTCTGTAACTTCGGTGGCGACAGGACCGAACAGTTATCCCGGAAGGGCGCTGACAGTGACCTTCCGGCTCTGAGCGGACACCCGGAGCTGGTCCCTGTGCTACCATCTGAAATAAAGGGCGCGTAGCTCAGCTGGTTAGAGCGCCTGCTTCACACGCAGGAGGTCATAGGTTCGAGTCCTGTCGCGCCCACCACTCGACATCGCTCCTCTCCCAGCGTCAGGTCGGAAGGCAGAAGCGCGATCTGCGCCCACGGTTTGCCCGTCAAAAGTCCTGGCAGAAAGCCGGGGAGGTTCACTCGAGCTTCCTTTTGTCCCTGACGATTCCGCGCCGGTTCTCGAGGCGGGCGCGAGTCCTCCCCATCCCTGCAGTCCCGCGCGCCGGCGCTTCCTGATCCGTGTCTGAGTGGCACCCGCCTTCTCCCTCCCTGTTGCGAGCCGCATCCGGCATCGGGTTCTGACTTCTTTTCCGGCGCCGCAGGTGTCCGTGGACAGAAACCTTCCCACAGGGTTATCAAACCGGATAATCTCAATTCGAGGCGGGCCAAGCTGTGCAGTCAGGCTCGAAAGAAGATAACCGGGGCCTCTCTCGCCCGTCAGAGCTCCTGGAAGTCCACCGAATGAGCGAGCAAGTGCCATGACCATGCCCCCCCAGGAAGATCCGGTTCCCCGGTACGCCGACGTCTTCGCCGCACTTGGCACGGAAGCCCGGCTGAGAATCATCCGCGTCCTCCTGGCAGCCCACCCACAGGGGCTGTTCGCCGGCGAGATCCAGAGCGCTCTCGGGATTCCCGCCTCCACCCTGTCCCATCACCTGGACAAGCTGAAAAACGAGAAACTGGTCCGCGTCCGCCGCAACGGCACGTTCCTGCGCTATACGGCCGATGTGGACACGCTGCGCGAGGTAGTCACTTTTCTCTACGCACAGTGCTGCGGCCGCGGCAGAGAGACCCCGATGGGCGACATCACCCAGCTGTGCGTGCCTCCACCTGGGGACGAGTGATTTCCCTCTCTTTTGCGGCTGCCATTGAGCCGCCAGAGCTTGCATTGCGGGCAGATCTATAGAATGATAAAAAGATCTGAATTTCTGTGATTGCAGAAGGATGACGGATGCGCCCGGGCAGGTTCCCGGACGCCGGGAAAACTGGAAGAGAAGTTGCAGGGAGTCTCCCGCAAGGTTGACCCACGCGGCCGACCCTGTGTGGAATCCCGTCCTGAATTGTATTGGGGAGCAAGGCTATGGCAGACGCAAAAGAAGACAAACAGGGCATCGGCGGCACGCCAAACCGGAGGCGCGCGTTCATGCAGGCGCTGGCAGGAGCAGGAGCAGGAGCCGCGATCGCCAGCGTCGGTTTGCAGGTGGCGCGGCCGGAGCATGCCGGGGCCGCAGAGATTCCGCCCCCGCTCGCTGAGTCCACGGGGACGGCTCTCATCCGCATGCAGCAGGATCTGGAGCGCGCCGTGACGAGCGGGCGGACTCCGTCCTGGGTCATGGTTGTGGACACGCGAAAGTGCGTCGGGTGCGACGCCTGTACGGTGGCGTGCAAGGCGGAAGTGCCGACCGGTCCCGGGGGATTCTGCCGGAGGGTGATCCAGAAGGAACTTCCCATCGGGCCGCGGCCTTACGCTGTGTTCAAGCCCGTCAACTGTCTGCAATGCGACGATCCGCCGTGCGCGAAAGCGGTGCCTGCGGGAATGATCCGCAAGCGGGCGGACGGCATCGTGGAATTCAATCATGCCCAGCTTTTCGGCCCGTACGCCCGCGCCGCGGCGCAGGCCTGTCCCTGGAATCTGATCCACATCGACCAGAGGCAGGCCTACACCCAGGACACGCCGCAGCCGCAGGCGTATGAAAACCGACGGTTCGAGGAGTACGGGCGGGAATACCGGCGTCTGGGTGTTTTCGACAACCTGTTCGATCGGGCGCGCAAGTGCACGTTCTGTGCGCACCGGCTTGAACGGGGCGTCCTGCCCGCCTGCGTGACCACCTGCGTGGGCGGAGCGATGTATTTCGGGGACATGAGCGACCGGTCCTCGCTCGTGTATCAGATCACGCAGGGACGGAGGGTCTTCAAAGGTCACGAGGATCTGGGCGTCAAGCCGCGCGTGATCTATTTCGAGGAATCGATGCCCGGCGCCGTCCATGTGGATTGCAGCGCCTGCCACAGCCGGTAACCAGGAGGATGCCATGAAGGACGACAGAACCAGACCGTATCAGGAGCGGGAAGAGAAACAGGGGCGGCGCGAGCTTCTGGCCGGGGCGCTGCTCGGCGGCGCGCTGCTGGCCCGCGCCGAGCAGGCGCAGGCGGCGGCGTCCGCGCCCGGGGCTCTGAAGCCCGTGGATCCCTCCGAGTACATCTACACCACCTGCCTGCAGTGCAACACGGGATGCGAGATCAAGGTCCGCATTCAGGACGGCATGGCCGTGAAGATCGAAGGAAGCCCCTATGCACCGCGTCCCATGGATCCGCACATCGACTGGAACACGCCCGTGGCCCAGGCGGCGCGGATCAACGCGCACTTCTGTCCGAAGGGCCAGGCGGGCATTCAGACCGCATACGATCCGTACCGCATTACAAAGGTCCTCAAGCGCGCCGGGGCGCGAGGCGAGGGCAAGTGGGTGACGATTCCGTTCGACCAGGCGATCACCGAAATCGTCGAAGGCGGCGTGCTCTTTCCGCAGGACGGCGGCAAACGGGTGGAGGGCTTCCGTGCGCTGTACGCGCTCAAAGACCGGCAGCTCTACACGGACATGGCTGCCGATGTGACGCGCATCCGCCGCAGACAGATGACGGTGGCGCAGTTCAAGGAAAAATACAGGGATCACCTCGACAAGCTGATTGATCCGGACCATCCGGATTTCGGCCCGAAGAACAATCAGTTTGTCTTCAACTGGGGCCGGCTGAAGGCCGGCCGCGGAGACTTCTTCCGGCGCTTCGTGCAGACGAGCTTCGGCTCCGTCAATGCTCACGGCCACACGACCGTGTGCCAGGGCTCGATCTATTTCGCCGGCATGGCGATGTCGGACGGACCCAGCGGCGGCGGCTGGACGGGCGGCTCGAAGTGGTACTGGATGGCCGACACGACGCACGCCGAGTTCATCATTTACTGGGGCGCGAACGTCCTGGAGGGCGGCTACGGCCCGTCGCTGAAGATCCCGAAGATCATGAATGGCCTGGCCAGCGGCCGGCTGAAGGTGGCGGTGATCGATCCGCGCTACACGAAACTCGCGGCGAAGGCGTGGCGCTGGCTTCCGGTGAAGCCCGGCGAAGACGCAGCCATCGCGCTGGCGATGATCCGCTGGATTCTGGAGAACGAGCGCTACGACCGGCGTTATCTGGAAAACTGCAACCGCGCCGCTGCCACGGCGGACGGCGAGCCCACCTGGTCGAACGCGGCGTGGCTGGTGAAGATCAATGCAGACGGCACGCCGGGCGCGTTTCTGCGGGCGTCCGAGATCGGGCTGGGCGGCGATGCCGACACGTTCGTGGCGTGGCGGAATGACAGGCCCGTGGCGTTCAAGAGCGGAGACACGGCGAACGCCGCGGAAGGCGACCTGTTCGTGGACACGGTGATCAACGGCATCCGCGTCAAAAGCAGCCTCCTGCTGCTGCGCGAAGAAGCCATGAAGAGAACCATCCACGGGTGGGCCGCGCTTGCCGGCGTCAGCGCCACCGACATCATCGCGCTCGCCCAGGAGTTCACGTCGCACGGAAAGAAGGCGGTGGTGGAGATTCACCGCGGCGTGTCGCAGCACACCAACGGCTTCTACAACTCCCTGGCCACGCTGGGCGCTCTGAACACGCTGATCGGCAATCTTGACTGGAAGGGCGGCCTGATGTATGGCGGCGGCAGTTACGGAGAGACGGGCGGGACGGGGCGCCCCTTCCAGCTCACCGATCATCCGGCGCCGCTGTCGCCGTTCGGTCTGGACATCATCCGCGGCGGGGCCGTCTACGAGCAGAGCACAATCTTCAGCGGATATCCCGCCAAACGGCCCTGGTATCCGCTGGCCAGCGATGTCTACCAGGAAGTGATTCCCTCCGCTGGCGACGCCTACCCGTATCCGGTGAAGATCCTCATGCTGTACATGGGATCTCCCGTCTACGCGCTGCCCGGCGGCCACTCGCTGATCCCGATTCTCAGGGATACCGACAAGATCCCGCTGTTCATCGCCAGCGACATCGTGATCGGCGAAACCACGATGTACGCCGACTACATCTTCCCGGACCTCAGCTACCTTGAGCGTTGGGAATTCCACCGGACGCATCCCTCCATCGCCCACCGCGTCTCTCCGGTCCGGCAGCCCGTGATCCCCTCGCCCAATGAGACCGTGCGCGTCTACGGCGAGGAGATGCCGATCTCGATGGAGGCCGTGTTCCTCGCCATCGCCGAGCGGCTCAATCTTCCGGGCTTCGGTCCCGGCGCTTTCGCCGGCCGGGGCGATCTGAGGCGGCCGGAAGACTTCTACCTCCGCATGGTGGCCAACGTCGCCTACGGGCAGTCGAGCGCCGAAATCTGCCCGGACGCCTCCGACGAGGAGATGAACATCTTCCTCAACGCGCGCAGGCACCTCCCGAAGACGATGTTCGACCCCGAGAAGTGGCAGCGGATCGTCGGTCCGGACTGGTGGAGGAAGGTCGTCTACGTGCTGAACCGCGGAGGCCGCTGGCAGCCCTACGCGCAGGCCTGGACGGGCGACCAGGTCACCAACAAATACGGGAAGCTCATCAACCTGTATCTGGAGAAGGTGGCTCTGCTGCGCGACTCCATGACGGGCAAGCCCCTGCCCGGCATCGCCACCTACCTGCCCATTGTGGACTCGCTCGGGCGACCGCTCGACCACCGGGGCGCGCCGCTGCACCTGATCACCAACCGGAACATGCTGCAGACCAAGAGCCGCACGATCTCGAACTACTGGCTCACGGACATCATGCCCGAGAACTTCATTGAAATGAGCCCGCGCGACGCGCAGCAGCTCGGGCTGAAAGAGGGCGACGAAGTGTTCGTGCTCTCCACATCGAACCCGGCTGCCGAGTGGAACCTCGGGCACGGGCAGACGAAGCCCCTGCGCGGCAAGGTGCGCATCACGAGCCGGATCCGCCCCGGCGTGGTCACGTTCGAGCTGGGCTGGGGGCACTGGGCCTACGGCGCGACCACCCAGATCATCGACGGCAAAGCGATTCCCGCGGACGAGCGCCGCGGCCGCGGCATCCACGCCAACGCCGCCATGGACGTCGACCCCTTCATCCGGTCTCCGCTCAGCGACGTCGTCGGCGGCAGCGCGGTCTTCTACGACACGCGAGTCTACATCGTCAAGGTCTGACTCCTCCTTTCGGTCTGATGCTACGCGCGTTCCGCCGCCGCTTTTCTTCCGGGGAAGGCTCGGATAGAGTGGAACGGCGAATCAGCCATGAGCGAAACCCTCTATCTCGGCCGGAAAGCCTTCTCCCTCTCCAACGAACACCTGGAAGTGATCGTCACTGCGGAAGGCGGGCACATCGCCGCCATCCGGGACCTCGCGTCCGGCGTCAATCCGCTGTGGACTCCCCTCTGGCCGTCCATCGAACCCTCGGCCTACGCTCCGGCCAAGCATCCCGAATACGGCAACAACGCGGAGAGCCGCCTGCTGGCGGGCATCCTCGGGCACAATCTCTGCCTGGATCTGTTTGGCGGACCCAGCGAAGAAGAAGCGGACGCCGGAATGGTGGTGCACGGCGAGGCGGGCGTGATTCCGCACGGGATTCGCATGGAAGAAGACGCCCTGCTGCAAACCGCGACTTTGCCGGCTTCACAGCTGCGCTTCGAGCGCCGCATAAGGCTGGCAGCGGGCTCGCGGCGGATTCAGATCTCGGAAAGCGTGGAGAACCTCTCGTCGTGGGACCGGCCGGTGGCCTGGACGCAGCATGTGACGCTGGGCCCGCCGTTTCTCGAAAAAGGCAAGACGCAATTCCGCGCCACGGCCACGCGCTCGAAAGTGATCGAGCACGACTTCACGGGCGGCAAGGGCTACATGAAGATCGGCGCGGAGTTCGACTGGCCGTTCGTGCCCTGCGTGGACGGATCGGTGGAGGACATGCAGGTCTTCACGAAGCGCGAAGTCTCCGGCGCATTCTCCACGCACCTGATGGACCCGGCGCAGGAGCGGGCGTGGTTCGCCGCCTGGCATCCGGATCTGCGGCTCGCCATCGGTTACATATGGCGGCAGGCGGACTTCCCCTGGCTTGGCATCTGGGAGGAGAACCACTCGCGCACGGCGCCGCCGTGGAATGGCGCGACGCTGACGCGCGGCATGGAGTTCGGCGTGTCTCCGTTTCCGGAGAGCCGCCGGGCGATGATCGACCGGGGCGGGTTGTTCGGTGTCAAAGGATACCGCTGGATTCCAGCCCGAACCCAAGTCTCGGTGGAGTACGAAGCCTGGCTTGCGCCGGCGGATTCCATCGAAGCGGCCTGCCCGGCGGGCTGACCGCGCCGTTCAGGCGCGGCTGGCGCGCGCGCCGGTGGCTTTGGCCGGCTCGCCAGCGGGCGCGGGCTCGGCCTTGGGCTGAGGCGGCACGAGCCCCAGCGCGGCACGGACCTGCGCGTCGATCTGCGCCAGCACTTCCGGATGGTCCTTCAGGAACTGCTTGGCGTTTTCGCGCCCCTGGCCGATGCGCTCGCCATTGTAGCTGTACCAGGAGCCGCTCTTGTCGACGATGTTGTGCGCCACGGCGGTGTCCAGCAGATCGCCCGTGATGCTGACGCCTTCGCCGTACATGATGTCGAACTCGGCTTCGCGGAACGGCGGGGCGAGTTTGTTCTTCACCACCTTCACCTTGGTGCGGTTGCCGGTGACGTTCTCGCCGTCCTTGATCGCCGCAATGCGGCGGATGTCCAGCCGCACGCTCGAATAGAACTTCAGGGCGCGCCCGCCCGTGGTCGTCTCCGGGTTGCCGAACATGACGCCGATCTTCTCGCGGATCTGGTTGATGAAGAT